>Ga0136615_10000826_pt1 | contig 14413 bp, 13 predicted proteins | sample AntDrymUQ2882206_2_FD_106647 | JGI IMG/M metagenome (GOLD analysis project Ga0136615, IMG submission 106647) | Polar desert sand microbial communities from Dry Valleys, Antarctica - metaG UQ288 (22.06) | ecosystem: Environmental > Terrestrial > Soil > Desert | place: Antarctica: Dry Valley...
CATCGCGGTGCCGACCTTCATCGCCAGCGTCTATGGGATGAACTTCGCTCTGGTGCCGCCGGACGGGGGGCTCTTCGGGTTCTATTTCGCCCTCGCGCTGATGGTTGTCACGAGCGCCGGGCTCTACCTCTACTTCAAGGACAAGAACTGGGTCTGAACACGGGGCATGGGTCGAGTATTGTCGACCGATGGCTGATGGCAGACAGAAAAAGATCACCCAGCAGATCACCCTCGATCTCTATCTCAGGGCTCCGGGCGCCGGCCTGAGAAAGGCCTACGCCGGGGAGCTTCGCAGACTCCAGAGGCTCGGCTTTCGAGAGGTGGCTCGCAAGTCCACCACCCGCGAGGACAAGTTCAGGGTGACTCTCGAGCGAGACATCGAGCGCTACCCGGGCGTGCCCTTGGCCGCGGTTCCTCCCTACCTCTAGGGCCGCCCCCAGGGATCAACTAGATTCCTCCGGCAGCATCCCCCACGAACGGGTTTGAGCGGCGTTCCTCCTCGAGAGAAGTGGCCGGACCGTGGCCGGGGTAGACGGGTGTCTCCAGGGGTAGCTCGAAGAGCTTGCCTCGGACCGCTCTCAGCAGCGCGGCCGAGTCTCCTCCGGGAAGATCGGTGCGGCCCACCGAGCCGGCGAACAACGTGTCTCCGGAGAACAGCGCGCCCTCGGACATCAGCGAAATCGAGCCCGGGGAATGCCCCGGGGTGTGGACGACCTCGAGCTCGGCCGCACCGGCGATCAAAAAGTCGCCTTCTGTGGTCCAGGAGTCGACCTCGGGAGGTGGCGGAAGGTCTGCTCCCAGGAAGAGTCGCCCGGACTCCTGCATCCATGACAGAAGAGCCTCATCTGCACGGTGCAGATAAAAGGGGGCTCCGGTCGCAGCCCGCAGCTCCTCCGCCGCGAGGAGATGGTCGAAGTGAGCATGGGTCGCGACGATCGCGGTGACCTCGAGGTGCTGGGCGGCCAAGGCGCCGAGGAGCTCTGAGGCGTCGCCACCCGGATCGATGACGATCGCCCGGCGCGCGCTGGGATCCCCGACCACATAGCAGTTGCAGTCAAGCGGTCCCACCACTCGATGATGCAGGATCGTGACGCTCATCCCCCCGACCGCCATTCCTGTAGCTTCCAGCCGACCCAGCCGAGCACGGCCCCCCACCCGCACGCCAGCACCCCTGCGCTGAGCGGGTCGGCGGCCGCGCGCGCGATCCCGCGGCGGCCTAACATCCCCGCCCCCAGGCGCGCCTCTGCCAGGGCCACCAGGATGAGCACCAGGACCCCGAACCACAGTGCGGCGGTCCCCACCACCTCCAACAGTGCCCTTTTTTCGACGGCCTGGCGGTAGGCGGCACCACCACCCAGCGCGCATGAAATCAGCGGCACGAGAAGGAGCACGAACGCAGCGGCGGGCGTGGCTTCGCCCCCCCAGTCGAGCAGCGAGTATTCGGTCAGCCGTCCGAAGCTGTTCCCGGCCACCGATATGCGCCCGCCCACCTCGACCGGCGCACCCAGTGACATTCCGAGGCAGATCAACACAACATTGGGGGCGAACGCGACCAGATAGATGAGCGCGGCTGCGGCCGAGCGCCAGGACAGATCGATCGGCACGGAATTGCGCACCAGGGCGACGATCGCCCACAGTAAAAGCGCGGCACAAGACAGCACGGCCCCCGAGATCAGCATCACCAGAGCGGAGCAAAGCCCCTCGTAGGCGATGCGGGACCGGGCCTCTAACGCGCGCCCCAGTGCAGCGATCTGAACGGCTCCAGAAACCTCGGACCGAAGCGCTCCCAGGACACCGAAGAGCGATCCCCACACGGTCCCCCACATCAGTGCCTGAAAGGCCCCAACCGAGACCGGGTCCGATCCTCCTCGAAAGCGGAAGACCAGGGCCGCCAGCAGGCACAGGAGCCCGAAGATTCCTCCCGTGAAAGCACCGTGTGAAAGGGGCCCCAAGGTTTGGTCTGAGTGCTTGCGGGCGGCGGAGATTCTCGTTGAGCTGCTCCAAATCAGTGCTATGCCGAGTGCACAAAGTGCGCCCAGCGGAATCACCGACACCTCCACCTCCCCCAAGTGGAGAGGTGCGCCCAGCGTGGCGAGTGCCAGGATCGCTCCGGCTGCAACGATGGCCACGGGGTTGAACCCTGCGCCCAGCTGGTCGAACTGAAGCCGCAGCGCAAGCAACAGGAAGACACCCATGCACAAGAGGATGAGGAAAGCGAGGCCTGCCGACGCCGAGGCTTGCCTAAAACCCGCCAGAGAGGGCGGCCGGGCGGGCGGACGGATCCGATGTTCCCGGCGCAAGCGGTCGAGAACGCCGGTCGTACCACTGCCCCGGCGAGCCCGGTCATCGTCTCGAGGATGAACCATCGTCTAAATCCTAAGTTGGGCCCTCCTCCAAGCCGCGGAGATCCGCCGGTCCCGGCTGAGCAGAGCCCGGCCCGGCAGAACATGGAGCTTCGACCACCGAGGGGTGGGCGGCGGCTCACAGCTGGGGGTCGGGCGCAAGATCACCGATAGTGCACGCCTGAGCGCGGTCCAAGTAGTCGTCCACGACCACGACCAAGTCGGCCACCAGCTCGGCTGCGCCGTCGTGGCCGTCGCTCTGGAGCCGGTATGAGAGCCCTTGGAGCGTCCCCGCCAGCAGCACCAGGATGAGGTCCCCCAGCTCGGCGCACGGCTCCGCCGGACACGGGTGCGCGCTCATGACGAGCTCTGTCGAGGGCGCATCATGACCTCGCGATGCTTGGCCCAGTAGTGGCGCCTGACCGCGGCCCCCATGCTCCACTCGGGCGGGACGTAGATCGATCGATTGCACCGGGTGCAGCGGGGACGCTTGCGCGTGGGCGCGTGGGCGGGCGCGGGGTGGGCGGGCACGCGCTTAGGAGCGGGCTTGCGGGGAGACATCGGCGGTCACCTCCACGGCCCCGGGGTGCGGCCCTGCCGGCAGGGTATGACAGGCCTGCGACAACCAGACAAACATGACCTGGAGGAAGCCATGAAAGCCATTGCGCTCACCGGATACGGGCACGAAAACGTCTCGCTGCAGGATGTCGCCGAGCCCGAGGCCGGGCCCGGTGAGGTCGTGGTGAGGATAAAGGCCGCGGCCCTGAACCACCTCGATCTGTTCACCCTTTCCGGCGTCCTCGGCATCGAGCACCAATGGCCGCATCCTCTAGGCGCGGATGGGGCCGGGGAGATCGAGACGACTGGCGACGGCGTCAAGGGGCTGAAACCCGGGACCCGGGTGATGATCAACCCGGCGCATTCGTGCAGGCAGTGTGAGCTGTGCCGCGCAGGCGAGCAGTCCGAGTGCCCCCGGTTCCGGATGCTGGGCGAGCACCTCCCCGGCACCCTCGCGGAGAAGGTGGTCGTGCCCCAGACCAACGTCTACCCCTTCCCTGAGGACCTTTCGTTCGTCGAGGCGGCTGCACTCGGAGTCACGTTCATCACCGCCTATCGGATGCTGTTCACGCGGGGCCAGATGCGGCCCGGCGAGTGGCTGCTGATCACCGGCATCGGCGGCGGCCTCGCCCAGTCCTTGTTCCAGCTCGCCAGACCCGTGGCGGGCCGAGTGTTCGTGACCTCTTCGTCCCAAGAAAAGCTTGACAAGGCCCTCGCGATGGGAGCGACCGCGGGCGTGAATTATTCCGAGGAGGACGTCGGCAAAGCGATCCGTCAGAAGACCGGCAAGCGCGGAGTGGACCTGGTGGTGGACTCCGCCGGAGGGCCCTCGATCGATCAGGCGCTGAGCGCGCTGCGAAAGGGCGGCCGGGTGGTGGTAGCCGGGGCCACTGCGGGGCAGAAAGCCGAGATCAACGTCAACCGGCTGTTCTGGAACCAGCTTTCGATTGTGGGCTCGACGATGGGGTCCGATACAGATGTCGCTGACATGCTCCGGCTCGTGTCTGGAAGTGGGCTTCGGCCCCTGATCCACGCCACCTACCCGTTCGAAGAGGGGGCCGCCGCCCTCGCAGAGCTCGAGCGCCAGGAGCACTTCGGCAAGCTGGTGGTCGAGGTGAACCCATAGCCCGGGCCGCGGAGTTCGGCCGTGGTGGTGAAAGCGAACCGTGGACATCGACCCACAAGAATCCGTGGGCAGAAGCGAACCGTGGACACGTGCCACCGCGTCACTGGGACCGCGCCCTTCAGCGGGTGATGGCTTGCCGGATTGCGCTCGCCACCGCCTCGGTGGCGAGTCGCCCCAGGACGTCCAGATCGACTGGGGAGTCCGCACGTGAGGGGGCCGCGCAGGCAAAGGTGACGTCTCCGTCGTAGCGCGTGTGAGCCGGCCGCACCGACACTGTTACCCCGTCGGAGCCGCGCGCCGCCAACCAGCGCACGGCACGCTTGTCGAGAGAGGCGGTTGTGGCGACCACCGCCAGCACGGTGTTCGCCGGAAGCTCCACCTCCTCCGAGCCCGGTCCGGTGAAGCTGGGGCGCGCCGCTGTGGTCCCTGCGATCACCGCTCCCTCGGAGGAGATGACGTCCCCCACCGGATTGACGACGGCCAATGCGCCCACCTGATGACCGCCGCTCTCGGCGTTCCCCAAACCGAGCCCTCCCTCGGTTGCGTGCTGTCGCCCCGCCCACTTACCCACGGTCGCGCCGCGCCCTGCCCCCACAAGCCCGGTCGCGACGTCCTCCTCGGTCGCCGCCTCGCAGGCCGCTCTGCCGGCGACCGCTCCCGGAGGCGAAGCCCTCCCCGCTCGGAGGTCGAAGATGACCGCCGCCGGGACTATCGGGACCACCGCCGCAGCGGTGCGATAACCGACCCCCCTCTCCGCGAGCCACGTCATCACGCCGTCTGCGGCCGCCAGCCCGAAGGCACTGCCCCCGGTCAGCAGCACGGCATGGACCTCCTCGAGCCGGCGATCGAGATGCAGTAACTCGAGCTCGCGCGAGCTGGGCGAGGACCCCCGCACGTCACAGGAGGTCACGTTGCCCGGCGGAGGCAGGACGACAGTGCAGCCGGTCCCGGCGTTCTCATCGGTGAAGTGGCCGACCTTGAAGCCGGCGAACAAACGGCGGGGTCGGCGGTTATCAGCGATGGCCTGATTTATAGCCGAGCGGTCGCCGATGATCGTATAGCAGCCGTCCACGACCACCAGCGGGTGTAATGGCGAGGATGAAGTCGGCAAAGCGACCACATGAGCGATCTGGAGGGATCGCTCAGACCAACACGCGCTCCGTGGGAGGAGCGCGTGAACAAGAGCGAGCGATCCGTTGGAGGAGCGCGTGAGTAAGAAGAGTGTCCGGCTCCATCCCGGCGACATCCTCGCAGGCGTGACAGTGGCCCTGGTGTTAATCCCTCAGGCACTCGCGTACGCGACTCTCGCCGGCGTGCCGGCGGGCCGGGGCCTGTTCGCCGCCGCCCTGGCACCCCTCGCGGCGGCGCTGTTCGCTTCGTCCCCCTACCTTGCCACAGGCCCCACGGCCCTCACTTCTCTGCTGACCTTCGGCGCACTCTCGGCAATCGCCGTCCCGGCTAGCTCCGACTACGTGCTGCTGGCGGGCCTACTGGCCTTTCTCGTGGGGGTGATGCGCATCGTCATGGGACTCGTGCGTGCAGGCCCCATCGCCTATCTCATGTCTCGGCCGGTCATGCTCGGCTTCACCGCAGGTGCTGCAGTTGTGATCGTGGCCTCGCAGATCCCTGCGGTTGTGGGGGCGACCGCTTCGGGCGGCAACCCATTACTCGCAGCGCTGGGGGTGCTTCGCGATCCTGGATCGTGGAAAGCCGAAGCTATACCGGTCGCAATCGCCGCCGCGTTGCTGATAGCCGGCGGGAAACGCGTGCACCATCTCTTTCCGGGGATCCTCGCGGCGGTGGTGCTGGCGCTCGGCTTCACTGCGCTGGTGGGCTACGAGGGGGCGGTGCTCGGGGATATCGGATCGGGGCTCCCGACAATCTCACTTGCTCTCCCGTGGGGCTCTCTTCGCGAGTTGCTTGCTCCCGCTCTCGTGATTGCGCTGGTCGGCTTTGCCGAACCCGCGTCGATCGCTCGCCGCTACTCGATCCTCGATCGCCTTCGCTGGGACCCCAACCGGGAGCTGATCGGACAGGGTGCCGCCAACCTTCTCTCGGGAATGGGAGGCGGCTTTCCCGTCGGTGGCTCGCTGTCACGCACCGCCCTGGCGCGCGACGCTGGTGCCCGCACCCGAATCAGCGGTGCCACCACCGGCCTGGTCGTGCTCCTCTTTCTTCCTTTTGTGACGGTGCTGGAGACGCTACCGGTCGCCGTGCTCGCCGCCGCAATCATCGTCACGGTGAGCGATCTCGTCCAGGTGCCTCGCTTTCGCGACTATTACCGCTACGCCCGACTCCAGTTCGCGGTCGCGCTTGCCACTTTCCTGTTGACCGTCATTCTTGCTCCACACATCGAGCGAGCCGTGATTATCGGGATCCTGTTGGCGATCCTGGCTCACCTGTGGCGAGAGCTGCACCTGTCGATCCCCGCATGGAGAGACGGAGATGTCCTACACCTGGCGCCGAAAGGTGTGCTCTATTTCGCCTCAGCTCCCGGGCTCGAAGATGCCTTCGGCAAGCTCCTCGGAGAACACCCCTCGGCCAACGGGCTGAACCTTCACCTCGGGGGCCTGGGGCGCGTCGACCTCACCGGAGCCCTCGCACTGAGAGGTTTGATGGATGATGCGCGGGAGGCGGGGTTCGAAGTGGAGTTGTCGGACGTTCCTCCTCAAGCCAAAAAGATCATCGCTCGGGTCGTTGACAACAGCGTATAAACGATCGCTACGCCGGTGAAAGAGTCGGCTAAGCCCGGCCTCGGGTGCGGAAGCGGTGGAACACCCGGCCCTTGGCCGGCACCGCCCGGACTCGCAGCCGCGTCCGCCCCGCGTGAACGTAGACGAAGTGATTTCTTTCCACGCACACTGCGCTGAAGCCCGCCTTACCGCACGGATAGAGCCCGCGGCCCCCACCCCCCGTAACGAGGTAGCGAATCTTCTTTAGTGGCTTTGTGACCGAATAGAGGTGGTCGTGACCGTTGAGTACGAGGTCGACGCCGCGGCGTCGGAACAAGGGACTCAGGAGCTTCCTTAACCCCGGCGTCGATCCGTGTGCGGTACTCGGTGAAAAGACGGGGTGATGGAACACGACGATAGTCCAGCGATCGCCCGGCTTGCTGCGAAGATGACGCCGGATCCAACCCATCCGAAGCGCGTTCGAGTCCACCATCACAAAGCGCACGCCGTTGCGCCGCACCACGAAGTTCCGAGCCTTCATCCCAAAGGTCGGTTCGTTGAGCTCATCGCGACCGTCGTTGGCGATGATGTCGTGGTTGCCGAGGGTCGCATGCCACTTGACCCCGGCGTCCAACAGGCACGCGTAGGGTTTCCAGAACCTTCTCTCGAAGTACTTTTCCTCCCCCGAGTCGTAGATGTTGTCGCCGGTCGTGAAGACATGGCCGAAGGGATGATTGGCGCGCCACTTGCACATACGCTGTGCCACCGCCGCTTGCTCATCGCCACCGGTACCGAAGTCCCCGATCACGGCGAAGTTGAAATAGCCGGGATCAGCGGCCGACGCAGAGTCGATGGACGGTAGGCTTGCCGCGGCGACCCCGCCGGCGAAAGTGGACAAAGCCGTAAGTATCGCTACGGCAAAAACAAGAGCTCTGTGCACTGCTCACTCCCGTACTAGAGGAACGAAGCGAGCGGGAACCACAGTTCTTATCGACTCCAAGCGGTCCGCGTGCTTCTCCAACAACACGACCCGCTCATCGTAACCATCCTTTACAGGAATTACCAGGCGAGCCCCCTCGGTAAGTTGCGCAGCAAGGTCGGGCGGAACCTCCGGCGCCGTGGCCGAGACGACGATGCCGTCGTAGGGGGCATGGCCGACCTCACCCTTCCAGCCGTCTGCCACCACCACCACACAATTGGCCACCCCGGCTCGCTCGAGGTTGGCGCAGGCTCGCTCCGCGAGGCGAGGGTGACGTTCGACCGACACCACCAATGCGGCCCGCTGAGCCAATAGCGCTGTCTGGAAGCCGAAGCCCGTGCCCACCTCCAGGACGCGGCCCCCCCGAGGCGGCGCCAGCTCGTCGATCATCCTGGCGATCAGCGATGGTTGGCTCGTGGTCTGACCTTCCGGCAGGGCCACGGGACGATCGGCGTAGGCCGCGGCCCCTGTGTTCTCCGGCGTGAAGTCGGCTCTATCGACCGCCCTGAACGCCTCCACCACCCAGTGCGCCACGCCCTCTCGAGCAACGAGGCGAGCGAGCCCATCCTGGCTTTTGGGCACCACTAGACTCGGCTCTGGGGCATCGGAGCTTTCCCGGCGAGCCTGAGGCTCAGCCCTCGGCGTGGTCGGTGATGTACATATCGAGCCGGCGGCACACGCCGACGGCGCGACGTTCGATCTCGTCGTAACGCCCCTGGGCGGCCAGCTGGGAGCTGAACACCGACTCGCCGAATCCCACCAGCTCGACGCCCGCATCGAGGTAGCCGAGGTAGTTCTCCGGAGTAATCCCGCCCGAGACGAAAAGGGGCACGTCGTCGAGGGGGCCAAGGACATGCTCGATGTAGTCCGGTCCTCCCAGGCTCTCGGCGGGGAACACCTTGACCCAGTCCGCCCCCGCCCTGCGTGCGCTGTGGATCTCGGTGGGCGTCGATGCGCCCAGCGTCACCGGCAGCGACAGAGAGTGGGCGGCCTCGACAACCTCGGGCACCACCACCGGAGTGACGATGAACTCGGCACCGGCGTCGTAGGCCTCCTTGACCTGCTGCGGCTCGAGAACCGTCCCGGCGCCGACGATTGCGTCGATCCGGCCCGCCACCTCGGAGAGGGCATCGGCGGCCCCCGGAGTGTTCATCGTGACCTCGACGGCCTCGAAGCCACCGCGGACGGCCACGCCCATGCCCTCGACGGCATCGCTCGCCGATCTCATCCGCAGCACGGCGATGACGGTCGCATCTCTCAGCCTGTCCGCCCGCGAGTTGAAGAGGTTCGCCTTCATCCGAGCGAGGTTACTAAAGGCTGGAGGATTGAGTGAGACACGGCTTCGGCCCCCACCAGTGGCCCAGGCCGGGCTCACGTGCGACGGTCGCCCATCGCCCACCGGATTCGGTGGCTCACGTGCGACGGTCACACATCGACAACCAGGCCGGCCGCCCCGTCGCGGGACCGGGGCTGATCCTTGCCCGACAGTGAGCCGTGCCCCACCCCCCCGTTGCCGAAGCCGCAAGGTCGACAGAGACCCTCGGATATCAGCCAATGTGTCACACCCCGCGCGTACGCTGTCGATAGCCGATAAAGAGGGCCATCAAGCATGCCAACAGGGCCAGCCGAAAGTGGCGATGGAAGGGATGGGATGAACGAAGACCAGGCACGTCTCGTGGGCCGTGTACTCGGAACGGTCGACTCGACTCCCCTCGAGTTTTGGGTCGCACTCGAGCCCGGACGCTCGCTACAGCTCGACGATGTCGTCGCCACTGTGCGGCGGCCCCCCGGGGGCGAACCGGTCAGCGTCTACGGAATCGTGTCCCAGGTCAGGGCGCGCTACGAGGGTGCTCGCTTCGACTCCGACGTCTTCTTGATCGAGGACGGGGTCCTTCCCGGCGAGGTCTGCGAAGCGGCACAGATCACCACGACCAGGGTCGAGCCCGAAGTCTTCATACCTCCCCTCCCCGGCGCCGCCGTCATGCGGGCCGAGGGCAAGGACCGGGACCAGGCTCTGTTCTTCGACGGCATGGACAAGCGTCTGCCTGCAGGGGTGTCGAGGAGCGGCGAACCCGTGTTCTTGAACCTCGAGTTCCTCGATGGGACACGGGGAGCACACGTGAACATCTCGGGCATCTCCGGGGTGGCCACGAAGACCACCTACGCGACCTTCCTTCTCTACAGTCTTTTCAACTCGGGAGTCCTGGGCGCAGAGGCGCTCAACACCAAGGCGCTGATCTTCAACGTCAAGGGCGAAGACCTGCTGTTCCTGGATCATCCCAACATTCAGCTCACCGGGCAGGACGAGGACCGCTACCGGTCCCTGGGCATGCCGCCCGGTCCCTTTGCGAGCGCCGCCTTCTACGCGCCGCCGCGCACGGGCGACCGCAACGCGGCCCCCGATGTCTCCAGCCGGTCCCGGGGAGTCACCTCGTTCTTCTGGACTATCGAGGAATTCTGCCACGACGAGCTGCTGCCGTTCTTGTTCGCCGATGCCGAGGACGACCGCCAGCACTACACGATGGTCGTGTTCAACGTCGCCGCCCAGCTGCGCCACGCCACGCCCATCGGTGAGGGCGGCGTCAACATCGAAGGAGAGGAAGTGCGCACGTTCCGGGAGCTTGTGGAGGTAATCACCTCGAAGGTCCAGGAAGGCAACGAGTGGGCAGGCCCCGCCATCGGTCTCGGTACGATCAACGCCTTCATTCGCCGGCTCTACGGCACGATCCGGCCGCTGGAACGGCTCATCCGCGGCGACATCCCGGACGCCCCGGGCCACCGCGTCCGGCTCGAGAAGCAGGTCACGGTGGTCGACCTACACAACCTCCCCGACCGGGCCAAGCGCTTCGTCGTAGGTGTGGTCATAAGGAAGACCTTCGAGGAGAAGGAGCGCTCGGGCCGGGCTCGTCCGCTGCTGTTCCTGGTACTCGACGAGCTAAACAAATACGCTCCCAAGGAGGGCAGTAGCCCCATCAAGGAGATCCTGCTCGATGTGGCCGAGAGGGGGCGCTCGTTGGGAATCATCCTGGTGGGGGCCCAGCAGACCGCTAGCCAGGTCGAGGATCGCATCGTCGGGCAGAGCTCGATCCGCGTGGTCGGCCGGCTCGACTCTGCCGAGGCCGAGCGTGGCCAGTACGGCTTCCTCAAGGGGGCGGTGCGCGACCGCGCCACCATCCTCAAGCCCGGCTCGATGATGGTGTCCCAGCCCGAGATCCCCGTCCCCCTGTTAGTCGAGTTCCCTTTCCCCGCGTGGGCGAGCCGGCCCTCGGAGGCCGGTGCCAACCCAGCCGCCATGGACGAGCCCGAAGATCCGTTCGAGGGGCTCCCCAGCTCATGAGGATCCTTCACACCGGGGACTGGCACGTAGGCAAGGGGATCGGCGGAATATCGCGCACCGACGAGCACCAGGCGGTCCTTCAGGAGATAGCGACCGCCGCTGAAGAGCAGGCCGTCGATCTCATCCTCGTGGCGGGGGATCTCTTCGACACCGCGTCGCCGTCGCCCGAGGCCGAGCGCATCGTCTACCGGGCCCTGCTCGATCTCGGGCGCCTGGCCCCCGTGGTGGTGGTGCCCGGCAATCACGACAACGAACGGCGCCTCGACGCAGTAGCACCTCTCTTCGAAAGTGCCGGAGTGAGGATCCGGGCGTTCGTGAACAACGCCGCCCCGCTCGAGATCACCACCTCCTCGGGTGAGCGGGCCCGAATCGCCACGATCCCTTGGCTGTCCCAACGCCACATCGTCAAGGCCGACCAGCTGATGGGCCTGCAGGCCGCCGAGCACGGCGGTATCTATCGCGACCGTCTCTACCGCATCGTGGAGGCCCTCACCGCGGGCTTCGACCAATCCGCAGTGAACCTCGTCCTCGCCCACCTGACGATCGTCGGCGCACTGCACGGGGGGGGCGAGCGCACCGCGCAGACCATCTTCGACTACACGATCGACGCCGGCGCCTTTCCGGACGACGCGCACTACGTCGCGCTCGGCCATCTCCACCGCGCCCAGTCCATGCCGGGGCTGTGCCCCGTCCACTACTGCGGGTCTCCCCTTCAGCTCGACTTCTCCGACGACGGCTCCGAGGCCAAACAGGTACTCGTGATCGAGGCAAGCGAGAGCACGCCGGCGACGGTAACGGAGGTGCCGCTGAGCTCGGGTCGCCGCCTGCGCACGCTGGAGGGGACACTCGAATGGCTCGAGTCGCTGCGCGACAACACCGGCGGAGATCTCCTTCGCGTCATCGTGAAGGAAAAGATCCGCGTCGGGCTGGCCGACGAGGTACGCGCTCTGTTCCCCCACGCCGTCAAGGTTCTGGTCCGCCCCGAGCTGCAGGGGGAGACGGCAGCACGCCCACAGCGCTCACACAACGCGCCTCACGAGCTGTTCGGGCAGTATCTTTCGGAACGCGACGTCGACGACCCCGAGCTGGTGCGGCTGTTCGGGTCCCTCTACGAGGAGTGCGCATGAGGCCCGTGCGGCTCCAGCTCCAGGGATTCACGAGCTTTCGCGAGAGCACCGAGATCGACTTCTCCGACTGCGAGCTGTTCGCCCTGGTGGGGCCTACCGGCTCCGGCAAGTCCACGGTGATCGATGCGATCTGCTTCGTTCTCTACGGCTCGGTGCCACGCTACGAGCACAAGGGACTGGTGGCGCCGGTCATCAGCCACGGAAAGCTCGAGGCCAAGGTGCGTCTCGACTTCGCCATCGGCGAGCGGGAGTTCAGCGCGGTGCGGGTGGTCAGGCAGGTGAGCAAAGGGAACGCCACCACCAAGGAAGCGGTACTCGAGTGCGCGGGTGAGGTGCTCGCCCGGGGAGCCGTCGAGCTCACGGCCGCCATTACCGAGCTCCTCGGGCTGTCCTTCGACCACTTCACGCGCTGCGTCGTTCTTCCCCAGGGCGAGTTCTCCCGCTTTCTTCACGACGGACCCAAGGACCGCCAGGGCATGATCGTGAAGCTCCTGAACCTCGGCATCTACGAGCGCATGAGCAGGCGGGCCCAGACGCTCGCGAACGAAGCCCGGATAAATTGCGAGGTCAACGAGCGGCGGCTCGAAGAGGACTTCGCCGACGCCACTCCCGAAGCCCTTCAGCGGGCCCGTTCCGGACTCGAACGCCTGCAGGCCCTGGAACGGACGGTGAGAGAGGCCACCCCGCACCTGGCGGAACTCTCAGAGAAACAAAGGACGGCTCAGGCCGCGACTCAGGAGGCGCTGAAGGCGATCTCCCTGTTGGACTCACTCGAGGTTCCCTCGGAGGTGACGGCGCTTGGGGCTCGTCTGAGCCTGTCCGTATCCGACCTGGCAGACGCAGAAGCACAGACCGCGAGTGCCGGGGATGAGCTGGCGGTGCGAGTGACAGCGCGCGCCGATCGTGGCCCTCGAGAGCCGGTGCTCGAAGCGCTCGCCGCCCACCGCAGCCGCCGAGACCTTGCCCAGGCCGTCGCCGAGAAGGCAAATGAAGTGGCGGCAGCTACCAGCCGGCTCGATGGGGCCCAGGCGGCGCACGACGAGGTGAACGCCCGAATTGAAGCCGCGACTGCTTCTGAGGAGGCGGCGCGCAGCGAGCACGCGGCACACGACCTCGCCTCCGACCTAAGCGTAGGGAACGCTTGCCCGGTGTGCCTCCAACTCGTCGCGGAGCTTCCCGCGCACGAGGTCCCGCCCGACCTCAAGGTGGCGCGCGCCGAGTCGATGAGCGCGCGCGCAGACGGGCTCAAGGCCGCCGCTGAGCTCAACGCCGCGGCCAAAGAGGTGGCCGCCGCTCAAGCGGGCATGAACGTGCTGGAGCACCAGCGCAACCTTCTGGATGCGGCGCTGGCCGAGGAGCGAGATGAAAAAACACTGACCGATGTACTCGCCGCGATTGACGAAGCCGAACAGGGGGTCGAGGCAGCGCGGGCCGCCGAGGCCAAGGCGATCCGCAACGCTCGTGCTGCCCGCAGGGAGTGGGAGGAGCTACAAACGGCCGAGCGCAAGCTCCGGCGGCAGTTCGACGACAGGCGCGACCGTTTGGCGGCGCTCCGTCCACCTCCCGCCGAGGGCTCGGATCTTGCCGGAGACTGGGGCAAGCTCGCGCTGTGGGCCGCGACCCGGGCTCCCGAGCTCGAGAAGGAGGCCGCCGCGTGCGAAGCGAGCGCCGCCGAAGCCGCTAAGGAGCAGACGGTTCTAATCGAGGACCTCGGGCGCTCCTGCCGCGACTGCGAGCTCGAAGTAGTGAACGGGGCCATCTTCGAGACGGTCATGAGTGCCGCGGCGCAGTCAGCGGCTGAAGTGAAGGGGATCGAGCGTGGTATCGCCGCCGCGCACGAGCTTCGAGCTACCCTGAAGCGGCGTCGGGCCGAAGCGAAGGTGGCAAGCGGGCTCGCCCTCGAGCTCTCGGCCAAACCGGGTCGCTTCGAGAGCTGGATAGTCGAGGAAGCGTTGCGCCGACTGGTCGAGGGCGCCACTAGGACGCTCAACGAACTCTCTACAAGCCAATACTCCATGACGCTGAGCGATACCGGTGACTTCCTGGTGATCGACCATCACAACGCCGACGAAACGCGCTCGGCAAAGACGCTGTCGGGAGGCGAGACCTTTTTGGCATCGCTGTCGCTGGCCTTGTCGCTGTCGGATCAGCTGTCCGAGCTCGCCGAAAAGGGCGCCGCCCGTCTCGACGCCATCTTCCTGGACGAGGGGTTTGGAACCCTTGATGCGGACACACTCGAGACGGTGGCCGCTACGGTCGAGAACCTCGCCGC
>Ga0136615_10000827_pt1 | contig 14389 bp, 11 predicted proteins | sample AntDrymUQ2882206_2_FD_106647 | JGI IMG/M metagenome (GOLD analysis project Ga0136615, IMG submission 106647) | Polar desert sand microbial communities from Dry Valleys, Antarctica - metaG UQ288 (22.06) | ecosystem: Environmental > Terrestrial > Soil > Desert | place: Antarctica: Dry Valley...
CCGCCGGCGAGCAGGGCGTCGTCGGCTGGCGGGGTCGGCAGCGGTCCTAGCGCCAGGTCGTGCTCGCCGCGCAGGCCGAGGACGCTGCGGCTGGTCAACAGCACCCGCACGCCGGCGGCCGCGGCCAGCAGCCGGGCGACGTCGGGTGCGGCGTCCAGTACCTGCTCGAAGTTGTCGAGGATCAGCAGGACGCGGCGGTCTGCCAGCCGATCGGCCAGGACGTCGAGCGCCGGTCGATTGCTCTGCGACGACATGCCGAGCGCGGCGCTGATCGCCCCGGCCGCCAGCGCGGGGTCCGGTGACCGCTGCGAGATCCACGAACCAGATCTCGGCGAAGTCCGCCCGTACCATCGCCGCGACCTCGAGCGCCACCCGCGTCTTGCCGATCCCACCCGGGCCGATCAGCGTGACCAGCCGGGTCCCGGGGTCGCGCAGGAGCGCGGCCAGCGCCTCGACCTCGGCCTGCCGGCCCACCAGCGGTGTCGGAGGCGTTGGCAGGCGGCGAGGCCGGCTGTCGGGCGCGGTGGGGTTGGCCGCGGAGAAGCGACCGGCGCCATCGGCTGGGCCGCGGTGCGGCACACGCTGCGCGGGAGGCGGCTCAGCTGGTGACGCGGGGGTAGGCCTCGTTCGGCAGGAGCGCCAGGAGGTACAGGGCGACCAGCAGTGCGAGCGCGGCCCGCGCGGAGACGTAGGACAGCAGCCAGGCCAGCGCCGGCGCCGGCCACACCACGGTCCCGATGCGGAAGTACAGGGTGAACACGTCGGGGTCGAGGCCCGGGCGGAACATGCCGGTGCGCCGGGTCTAGACCAGCGGCGCCGAGTACAGCGCGCTGGCCACGAACAGCAGCGTGGCGCTCAGCCGGACTGCGGTCCCCAGGTCCTGGGCGTCCACAAAGGCGCGCGACAGCACCTGGGTGGTGAACGGCGTCAGCGAGAAGATGCCGCTCGCGCCGAGGATCAGCAGCGTTGGCGTAGTAGTCGTCCCCACGGATCCACGAGTCCAGCCGCCGGCTCTGCAGCCGCCCGCCCACCATCTGCAGGAAACCGATCGCGTAGGCCGCGTACTCCGGCGCAGTTCCCCCAGGGCGCGGCCGGGCTCGCCGGCGGGCACCTGCTCGGGCAGGCGCAACTCCAGCACCAGCAGGGTGGCCGCGATCGCGTAGACCCCGTCGACGAACGCCCCCAGCCGGCCGAAGCCATGCGGGGGATGCGTGGACGGCTGGAAGCGCCAGCCCCGGAGGAACCACCGGTCCATCCGCAGCCTCCCGACTTCCGCCCGGCGAGACGTTGGCGCCCGGTTGGCGGCTCGCGCACGGGGCAACGTAGGCTTTCGGGCACGGCTGGCCACCACCTTGAATAGACCTGTTGAGTAGACCTGCTGATGCAGTGCTGCCCCGATGCTTGCCGAACCGTGACCCCCCGCGAGAGTGAGCACCCCTGTGAAGACCTCTGTCGAGCGCGTGGACGACACCACCGTGAAGCTGTCCGTGACGGTGGAGGCCGAGCGCGTCGACGCGGCGATCGAGGACGCGGCCCGCGAGCTATCGGCGTCGGTCCGCATCCCGGGCTTCCGTCCCGGCCGGGTGCCGCGCCGGGTGCTGGAGACCCGCCTGGGCAAGGGCGCGCTGCTGCAGGAGGCCGTGCGCGACGCCCTGCCGCAGTTCTACTCCGAGGCCGTGGAGTCCTCCGAGCTGCAGGTGGTGGGCGCCCCCGAGTTCGACGTCGACACCTTCACTGCCGGCGAGGACGCTGCCTTCACCGCCACCGTCGAGGTCCTGCCCGAGGTCGCGGTCCCCGGCTACGCCAGCCTCCAGGTCGCCCACCCGCTATGGGAGGTCGCCGACTCCGACCTCGCCCTGCATCTGGACACCCTGCGCGACCGCTTCGCCGAGGTGGAGACCGTGTCGCGCCCCGGGCGCGTCGGCGACCTCGTGGTGGTCACAGTCACCGCCGAGGACCACGGCAGACGGGTCGAGGAGGCCAGCGTCGAGGACACTCTGTACGAGGTTCGCGACCCCGAGACCAGCGGCAGCGCGCTGGACCGCGAGCTGGTGGGCGCCTCGGCCGGGGCGATCCTGAAGTTCCGCGACACCCTCGACCCGTCGACCCCCGACACCGAGTTCGCAGGCAAGGAGCTGTCCTTCACCGCCATCGTCAAAGAGGTGAAGGTGAAGACGCTGCCGGAGTTGGACGACGACTTCGCCGTCACCGCCAGCGAGTTCGACACCATCGACGAGCTGCGCGACGACCTGCGCACCACGCTGGGCCGCCAGAAGCGCGCCTACGCGCGCCAGGCGCTGCGCGGCGAGGTGGTGCGTGCGGTCTCCGAGCTCGTGGAGGTGGCGCTGCCGCCCTCGATGGTGGCCGCCGAGCAGCGCTTCCAGCTCAGCCGCGTCGCCCAGCAGGCCGAGGCCTACGGGCTGTCGCTGGAGCAGTACCTGGCTGCGGCGGGCGGCGAGGCGCAGGACTTCCTGGCCGGCCTGGAGGAAGAGGCGCGGGCGACCGTCAAGGCGCAGCTGGTCGTCGACCGCATCGGGCGCGAGGCCGGCATCGACGTGCGTCAGGAGGACCTCGGCCAGGAGATCGGCCGGCAGGCGGCGCGGCTGGGGCGGTCGCCCGAGGAGCTGGCGCGCCTGATGACCTCGTCGCCGGAGCGCATCAGCGCCCTGGTCTCCGACGCCTTCCGCCGCAAGGCCATCGACCACCTCCTGGCGTCCGTGGAGATCACCGGCGCCCCGCCCGAGGAGGAGGGCGACGACGCGCTGGAGTATGTGAGCGACGACCCCGCCGAAGTCGAGGGCCACGAGTCGGCCGCCGCGCTGGAGGAGGCCGACGCCGAGATCGACACCGAGGTCGACACCGAGGTCGACACCGACACCGACACCGACACCGACACCGACACCGAGGGCGAGCGCGGGTAGCGGCGCTGGCGGTGCTGTCGCACCCCGGCGGTATCCTGGCCTCCGCAAGGCGTTCGGCAGGGGGAGGGCCTCCGCCGGAGCCGTTGGAGTCCTCACAGGAGCCCTGGAATGCCTGTTGCCGATGTCACGAACTACCTGGTCCCGATGGTCATCGAGCAGACCAACCGGGGGGAGCGCAGCTTCGACATCTACTCCCGCCTGCTCAAGGAGCGGATCATCTTCCTGGGCACGCCGATCAACGACGAGATCGCGAACCTGATGATGGCGCAGCTGCTCCACCTCGAGGGCGAGGACCCCGAGAAGGACATCGCGCTGTACATCAACTCCCCGGGCGGCTCGGTCACCAGCGCGCTGGCGATCCTGGACACCATCGACTTCATCCGGCCCGACGTGTCGACGTTCTGCATGGGCCAGGCGGCGTCGGCGGCGGCGATCCTGCTGGCCGCTGGCACCCCGGGCAAGCGCTTCGCGCTGCCGCACAGCCGCATCCTCATCCACCAGCCGTCGGGCGGGGCGGAGGGGCAGTCGGTCGACATCGAGATCCAGGCCCGCGAGATCCAGCGCATCCGCGACCTGCTCGACGAGATCCTCGCGGCCAAGACCGGCCAGTCGCAGGAGAAGGTCTCGGCGGACACCGACCGTGACTTCATCATGACCGCGGCGGAGGCTCGTGACTACGGGATCATCGACAGCGTGATCGAGAGCCGCCGGGTGCAGGAGACGGCGCTGCAGATCGCGTGACCGGGCGTGTCGCGCACGGGCGGCGGGGTCGCCCGGTAGGTAGAATGACGCGGCACGCCCGGCCTTTACAGCTTCGCGCCGCGACAGGCGGCCGGGCTTGCAGCCCGGCGCCGGGAGCGGCAGGGGGGACGAACGGCAGATGGCGAAATTCGGCGAGAGTGGCGACCTGCTGAAGTGCTCGTTCTGCGGGAAGTCGCAGAAGCAGGTCAAGAAGCTCATCGCGGGGCCGGGCGTCTACATCTGCGATGAGTGCATCGACCTGTGCAACGAGATCATCGAGGAGGAGTTCGCCGAGACACCCGAGACGGTGCCCGGACACCTCCCCAAGCCCCGCGAGATCTCCGAGTTCCTCAACGAGTACGTCATCGGGCAGGACCACGCGAAGAAGACCCTGGCCGTCGCGGTCTACAACCACTACAAGCGGATCCGCGTCGGGCCGAACGGGTCCAACGGCCGTGAGGACGACGTCGAGCTGGCGAAGTCGAACATCCTCCTGCTCGGCCCCACGGGCTCGGGCAAGACCCTGCTCGCCCAGACCCTCGCGCGGCTGCTGAACGTGCCCTTCGCCATCGCGGACGCCACCGCCCTCACCGAGGCTGGCTATGTCGGCGAGGACGTCGAGAACATCCTGCTGAAGCTGATCCAGGCCGCAGATTTCGATGTCAAAAAGGCCGAGACCGGGATCATCTATATCGACGAGGTCGACAAGATCGCCCGCAAGAGCGAGAACCCGTCGATCACCCGGGACGTCTCGGGCGAGGGCGTGCAGCAGGCGCTGCTGAAGATCCTGGAGGGAACGGTGGCCAGCGTGCCGCCGCAGGGCGGGCGCAAGCACCCCCACCAGGAGTTTATCCAGATCGACACCACCAACGTGCTGTTCATCTGCGGCGGGGCCTTCGCCGGCCTGGAGCGCATCATCGAGAACCGGCTGGGGCGCCGTAGTGTCGGCTTCGGCGCGGACGTGCGGACCCCGCGGCAGAAGGACCTCTCCGACCTGCACCGGCGCGTGCTGCCGGAGGACCTCGTGATGTTCGGGCTGATCCCGGAGTTCGTGGGGCGCTTGCCGCTGGTGACCAACGTCGAGCAGCTCGACCGCGAGGCGCTCATCGAGATCCTCACGGTCCCGCGCAACGCCCTGGTCAAGCAGTACAAGAAGTTCTTCGAGTACGACAAGGTGTCCCTCGACTTCTCCGACGACGCCCTCGACGCGATCGCCGACATCGCGATGCTGCGCGGCACCGGCGCGCGCGGGCTGCGGGCGATCCTGGAGGAGGTCCTGCAGGGACCGATGTACGAGGTCCCGTCGCGCAGCGACGTGGGGGAGTGCGTCATCACCGCCGAGGTGGTCCACAAGCAGGCCAACCCCTCGCTGGTACTCCGGGCCGAGGGCGACGACCGGCGGAAGCGCTCCGCCTAGATCTCCCCCTCGGCCCTGCTAGACCCCTTGGCCGCGGGGTCGGCCGTCCCCACGGCGCCCCGCCGCACGCTGCCAAAAGGCGACGCGATGACGGACGACACAGCCACGCTGGCGAAGACCTACGATCCCGCGGAGGTCGAGAGGCGCCTGGCGGAGTGGTGGGAGAAGAAGGGCTTTTTCCACGCCGAGCCCGATGATCCCGGCGAGCCGTACTGCATCGTCATCCCGCCGCCGAACGTGACCGGCTCGCTGCATCTCGGCCACGCGCTGACCTACGCGATCGAGGACGCGCTGGTCCGCCATCGCCGGATGCGCGGCGGCAACGCCGTGTGGATCCCCGGCATGGACCATGCGGGCATCGCCACGCAGACGGTCGTCGAGCGGCAACTCGCCACCGAGGGGCTGACGCGCCACGACCTGGGCCGCGAGGCATTTGTTGCTCGCGTGTGGGCGTGGAAGGAGCAGTACGGCGGGCAGATCCTGCGCCAGCAGCGGCGCCTGGGCTGCTCGCTGGACTGGGACCGTGAGGCGTTCACCTTTGATGAGGCCCGATCGCGGGCGGTGCGCGAGACCTTCTGCCGCCTGTACGAGGAGGGCCTGATCTACCGCGGGACGCGGATGATCCACTGGGACCCGAGCGTGCCGACGGTGCTGTCGGACATCGAGGTCGACCATTCCCAGGTCGTCGGTGAGCTGGCCTACCTGCGCTACCCGACCGTGGACGGCGACGACGGCGTGGTGGTGGCGACCACCCGCGCGGAGACGATGCTCGGCGACACGGCCGTGGCCGTGCACCCCGACGACGAGCGCTACACGCACCTGGTGGGCGCCACGCTGCGCCTCCCGCTCGTCGGGCGCGAGATCCCGGTGATCGCCGACGTTGGCGTGGACCGCGGCTTCGGCACCGGCGCGGTGAAGATCACCCCCGCGCACGACCCCAACGACTACGAGATGGCCCAGCGCCACGACCTGCCCATGATCAACGTCATGGACGACCGCGCGCACATCAACGCGCAAGGCGCGGCCTACGAGGGGCTGGACCGTTGCGAGGCGCGGGCCAGGATCAAGGCCGACCTCGACGCCCAGGGACTGCTGGTCCGCGTCGAGCCGCACATGTCCTCCGTCGCCCACTCGTCGCGCTCCGGGGCGGTCGTGGAGCCGCGCCTGTCCGAGCAGTGGTTCGTGCGCGTCGCTCCGCTGGCTCAGCGGGCGATCGGCGCCGTCCGCGACGAGCGCACCCGCTTCGTTCCCGCGCGCAACGCCAAGGGCTTCCTGACTTGGCTGGAGAACCTCTACGACTGGTGCATCTCGCGCCAGTTGTGGTGGGGCCACCGCATCCCCGCCTGGTACGACCGCGACGGCGCGGTGCGGGTGCTGCGCGAGGACCCCTCGCCCGAGGAGGTCGAGCGCCTCGGCCTGCGGCAGGACCCCGACGTCCTCGACACCTGGTTCTCCTCGCAGCTGTGGCCGTTCTCCGTGCTCGGCTGGCCGCAGCGGACCCCGGAGCTGGACACCTGGTACCCGAACGCCGTGCTGGAGACCGGTTACGACATCAACACCTTCTGGGTCAGCCGCATGCTGATGATCGGGCTGCACCTGCTGGACGACGTGCCGTTCCGCACGGTGTTCAACCACGGCATGGTGCGCGACCGCGCCGGCAAGAAGATGACGAAGTCGGTCGGCAACGTCGTGGACCCGCTGGAGTTCATCGACCGCTACGGCGCCGACGCGCTGCGCTTCGCCCTGCTGCGCGCCGCCGCGCCCGGCCAGGATGTGCCGCTGGCGCAGGAGTGGGTCGAGGGCGCCCGGCGGTTCGCGAACAAACTGTGGAACGCCGCGCGCTTCGTGCTGCGCCAGGCGGGCGACGTGCGCCCGTCGGCGGGTCTGCCCGGGACGGGAGAGCTGGAGCTGGAGGACCGCTGGATCCTGTCGCGGCTGGAGGCCGCGCGCGCCGAGGTGGATCGCGCCTACGAGGCCTACGACCTGGCCGCCGGGGCGCGTGCCCTGTACGCCTTTGTCTGGGACGAGTACTGCGACTGGTACCTGGAGCTGGCGAAGCTGCGCGACGACCGCGCGGCCCGCCAGGTCCTCGTCGGCGTGCTCGACACCACGCTGCGCCTGCTCCACCCGTTCACGCCCTTTGTCACGGAGGAGCTGTGGCGCACGCTGGTCGCCGCCGACGACGACAGCGCCCTCATGCGCGCCGACTGGCCAGCGCCGGCTCCCCAGCGAGTGGACCCCGAGGCGGAGGCAGGCGTGGCCGCGCTGCAGGAGGTCGTCACCGCGCTGCGGCGCTTCCGTGCCGACCACTCGCTGCGGCCGTCGGCGAAGCTGACGGTCCTCGCCGTCGCCGACCGCGAGGCGCTGTTCACCTCGGCGCTGGGCGGCGTGCGCCGGCTGGCCGGGGTCGGGGAGTGGACCTTCTCGGAAGCGGCGGTTGATGTCCCCGGGCCCGTGGGCAAGGTCGTCGTGACGGGGGCGGAGCTCTACATCCCCCTGGAGGGTCTCGTCAATCTTGCCGAGGAGCGCACGCGCCTGGCCCGCGAGCTGGCCAAGGCACAGGGTGAGGCGGAGCGCGCCAGGCGCAAGCTCGCCAACCCCGGCTTCGTCGCGAAGGCGGCGCCGAAGCTCGTGGCCGCCGAGCGCGACAAGCTGACCACCTGGGAGGGGGTCGCGGGCACCCTCCGCGCGCAACTGGGTCTGCTGGGGGAGGGCGCGGCCGACTCTGGGGGGCCTACCTAGACTCGGCGCCCATGGACATCGAGAACACGCTGGACGAGGTCGCGCTCGACGCGGTGGTGGCGGAGCTGTTCGACCGCCAGCCCCAGCGCATGGTCCCCGACCTCGATCGCATCACTGCGCTCACCGACCTGCTCGGCCATCCGGAGCGCAGCTACCCGTCCTTCCAGGTCACCGGCACCAACGGCAAGACGACGACCACCACGATGGTCGCCTGCCTGCTCGGCGCACTCGGGCTGCGCGCCGGCGCCTACACGTCGCCGCACCTGCAGGACGTGCGTGAGCGGATCCGCGTCGCCACCGAGCTGATCAGCGGGCGCGACCTCGCCGAGCGCATCGGCGAGCTCAGCCCGTTCCTCGCCGAGATCGACCGCCGCCACGCCGAGCGCCTCACGTTCTTCGAGGTGCTGACCGCGCTGGCCTACGTGCACTTCGCCGATGTCCCCGTCGACGCCGGCGTGTTCGAAGTTGGCATGGGTGGGCGCTGGGACGCGACCAACCTCGTGCGCGGCGAGGTGGCGGTGCTGACGACCGTCGGCCTGGACCATCCGCAGCTCGGAAGCACCGTGGCCGAGGTCGCCTGGGAGAAGGCCGGCATCGTGAAGCCCGGCGCCGTGGTGGTGTCCGCGGTGCAGGAGCCCGAAGCCGCCGAGGTGATCGCCGAGGCCGCCGACCGCCAGGAGGGGCGCCTGGTGGTCGCCGGGCGGGACTTCGGCCTGCGCTCCTGGCAGGCGGCGGTGGGCGGCCAGCAGCTGCACCTGCAGGGGGTCACCAGCGACGTGGACGAGGTGTTCCTGCCGCTGTACGGCGCGCACCAGGCGGCGAACGCCGCCCTCGCCCTCGCCGCGGTCGAGGGTTTCCTCGGCTTCTCGGGCGGTCTCGCGCCCGAGGTGGTGCGCGAGGGGTTCGCCGCCGTCCGCGCGCCGGGGCGTCTGGAGGTGGTGCGCCGCGAGGGGGAGCCTACGGTGATCCTCGACGGCGCCCACAACCCCGGCGGGGCCCGCGCGCTCGCGGCGGCGCTGCGGGGCGAGTTCGTGTTCCCGCGCCGCGTGCTGGTGCTCGGCGTGCTCGGCGACAAGGACGTGGAGGGCATGTGCGACGTCCTCGTGCCGGCGGTCGACGAGGTGGTGGTGACCGCGCCGCCCTCGACCCGCGCCGCGGACCTCGACCGGTTGGCCGACGCGGTGCGCGCGGCGGGGGGAGACGTGGCGGTGGCCCAGGACGTGGGGCAGGCGCTCTCGCTGGGCTCGGAGCTGGCCGGCGACGGCGGCGGCGTCGTGGTCACGGGCTCGCTGTACACCGTCGGGGCGGCGCGCGACGCGTTGGGTCTGGCCCCGTCCTGAGCGGTACGGTGCTGCGATGACTGAGCGCACCCTGATCCTGGTGAAGCCCGACGGCGTCAAGCGCCGCCTCGTGGGCGAGGTCGTCGGCCGCATCGAGCGCAAGGGCCTCGGCCTGCTCGCGCTGGAGCTGCGGACCGTCAGCCGCGACATCGCCGAGCAGCACTACGCCGAGCACACGGAGAAGCCGTTCTTCGGCGAGCTGGTCGACTTCATCACCTCCGGACCCCTGGTGGCCATGGCGGTCGAGGGCCCGGACGCGGTGCGCGCCATGCGCGGGCTGATGGGCGCGACGAACCCCGTGGACGCCACGCCGGGCTCGATCCGCGGCGACTTCGCCACGGTGATCGGTGAGAACATCGTGCACGGCTCGGACTCCCCGGACTCCGCGGAGCGCGAGCTCAAGCTGTTCTTCCCCGAGCTCTAGCGAGACCGCACTTCTCCACAGGTCCGCGGCCTCTCGCGAGGTTCGCGACGGTGGGTTCCGGCATGCTCGTGCCCCAAAGAGCGGCAGCGCGTCACACTTGACGCTCCGCGCAGCTCCGCGGCACGAGAGGACCCGTGAGTTGAGCGCCATCGCCGTCACCACCGGCTGCCCGGTCTGCACCCCGGACCCGCGCCGCGCCTTCCGCCCCGGCCCGCCGGCGGCGCGGGCGCAGGTCAACGGCCCGGAGGACGCCGTGGCCCTGGTCACGCCCCTGCTGGCGGGGCGGGACCGCGAGCACTGCGTCCTGGTGACGCTGGACAACCGGCACCGCCTGCTCGGTGTGCGCACGGTGTCGGTGGGCACCGTGGACCACACCTTCATGGCCCCGCGCGAGGTCTTTCGCGACGCGCTCAGCGCGGGCGCCTCGGCGGTCTTCATCGCCCACAACCATCCCAGCGGCGACCCGGAGCCGTCCCCGGACGACCGCCTGATCACCCGCCGCCTCGCCGCCGCCGGCGCCACCCTTGGGATAGAGCTGCTCGACCATCTCGTCATCGGCGACCCGGGCTGGATGAGCCTGGCCCATCTGGGGGTGCTGTGACCACCCCCGCAGCGGTCACGCCTCCCCGGGATCCGCCCGGGCGCTGCCTACACTCCGCGACGTGTCGGGTTCGCGCTCACTCGCCCCCTTCGGCCGCGACCTCGCGGTCGATCTGGGCACGGCGAACACCCTGGTCTACGTCCGGGGTCACGGGATCGTCCTGAACGAGCCGTCGGTCGTGGCGCTGAACACCAAGAACGGCGCGATCCTCGCCGTGGGCAGCGAAGCGAAAAGGATGATCGGCCGCACCCCGAGCCACATCGTCGCCATTCGGCCGCTCAAGGACGGGGTGATCCACGACTTCGACGTGACGGAGAAGATGCTGCGCTACTTCCTCCACGGGGTGCAGCGCCGCCGTCCGCTGCTCTTCCGCAAGCCGCGCATCGTGGTGTGCGTGCCGTCGGGCATCACTGGGGTGGAGCAGCGGGCCGTGGAGGAGGCGACCATCTCCGCCGGCGCGCGCACCGCCTGGATCATCGAGGAGCCGATGGCAGCGGCCATCGGCGCGGGCCTCCCCGTGCACGAGCCCACCGGCAACATGGTGGTCGACATCGGCGGGGGCACCACGGAGGTCGCCGTGATCTCGCTGGGCGGGATCGTCACGGCGGCGTCGATCCGCATCGGCGGGGACGAGCTGGACGCGTCGATCGTCACCTACGCGAAGAAGGAGTACTCGCTGCTGCTGGGGGAGCGCACCGCCGAGGAGGTCAAGATGGCGATCGGCTGCGCCCATCCCTTGGCGGAGGCGGCGTCGGCCGAGGTCCGCGGACGCGATCTCGTCACCGGCCTGCCCAAGACGGTGATCCTCACCGCGGACGAGGTACGCCTGGCGATGGAGGAGCCGCTGAACTCCATCATCGACGCGGTGAAGAACGCGCTGGACTCCACGCCCCCCGAGTTGGCCGCGGACATCGTGGACAAGGGCATCGTGCTGACGGGCGGCGGGGCGTTGCTGCAGGCGATGGACCAGCGGCTGCACGCCGAAACCGGGATGCCGATCCACGTGGCGGACTCGCCGCTGGACTCGGTGGCGATCGGCTCCGGCAAGTGCCTGGAGGAGTTCGAGGCCCTGAAGCGGGTGCTCATCTCCAACTCGCGGCACTGAGGCGCTGAGCGCTGCGCCGTCAACCCGTCCGCCCCGCCACTGACAGGCTGTACACTTCCTGGATCCGCCAGGCGCGCATCCTGCGCCCGGCGGAAACCCGACAGGAGCGATCCGCACCACCATGCCCGTGCCCGCCATCCGTTCTGTGCGCTGCCCGTGCTGATACACCACGGGCGCGCGCCGGGTGTGCGTCACAGCCGGGCGGGAGCGCGCTCCTCGGGGACTCCCGCGGTCGGGGGACTGCTGCGCCTGTTCGCGCAGCTCGTCGCGCTCCCGCTCCTGACGGCGCTGGCCGTCACCGATGTTCTCCCCATTCGCCTGATCCCGCGCCGGCACATGCCGACGCGCGGGACTCTGCCGTCGATCGCCTTCCTCCCGCGGCGCCGAACCGGTGCTCGTCGCGCCCCCGGAGGGTCCGTCGCGGCCCCTTCGACAAGGACCCATCCCCATGATCAACGACCAGCAGCACCCCTCCGTCGACTCGGACGACCCGGCTGACACAGAGGCCCCCGCCCGTAGGCGGACGCGACGCTCGGTGGAAGCGACGCTCGCGCTGGACGCCACCACCACCGAGGTGGGCGCGGCGCTCCCCGAGCCCGGCGAGACCGACCCGGTGCAAGACACCGCGGAACCGGAAGTGCGCCGCCGCACCCGTCCCTCGGGCACCCGCTCCAGCGCCACTTCGCCCCGCACCGCCGACAACCCCACCCCCTCCGACGACGACTCGGTCGCGGCCAGCGACGAGCCCGTCGCCGCACCGGCCGCGGTCGAGGCCATCGAGGAGCCAGCCACCGACGAGGCCGCCCTGACCGTCGCCGGCGACTTCGCCACCGCCGACGCAGACCCGGCCGACGCCGATCCGGCCGACGCCGACCCGGCCGACGCCGAGCTGGCCGAGCCCGCCGCCCTGACGGTGGACGAGGTCAGCGTCGGCGAGACCGGCACGGACGGGGCCACGGGCGAGGTGGTCGTTGGCACCGTGGAGGTGCCGGGCGCGCTGCAGGAGCCGGAGCTGGACGTGGAGGCGGAGCCCGAGGGCGCTGCCGAGCCGACGCTGCTCGTGCGCCGGCGCCGGCGCCGGCGCGGCGGCGCGGGGGCCGGCGACGTCGCCGCGCCGGAGCGGACCGAGCCCCCGCTCCTCGACACCGCCGGCGACCAGATCCCGCCTGGGTTCACCGAGGTCGCCGCCGAGGGCGAGGCCGAGGTGGTCGACCGCGCGCTTGATCGCGTGGTCGAGGCCGTGGACGCCCGCGACCGGACAGCGGCTGACACCGACGACGCCGACGAGACCCCCGCCGACGCTGGCGGGGCGGGCGCGGCGGACGGCGAGGAACCCGGCGAGGGCGCGCAGCGCCGGCGCCGGCGCCGGGGCGGGCGCGGGCGCGGGCGTCGCAGCGGCAGTCGCACCCAGACCACGGGCGACGGGACCGCGTCGCAGGCGACCGACGGGGCCGCCGACTCCGCGACCACGGATGACGAGCGCGGCAGCCGTCGCGGTCAGGCCCGTGACGCCGTCGACGACAACGACGCCGAGGGCGTGGACGAGCCGACCGCCGACGCCGAGGCCGCGACGCGCGGCGCGCCCTCGACCCGGCTCGCGGCTCGCGGGCGGGGCCGGGGTCGCACCCGCCCGGGTGAGCGCCCGGCAGCCGGCCCCGGCGGACGCGGTCGGCGTCCCGCCGGAACGGTGAGCGAGGAGACCCGTCGCGCCATCGCCGAGGCCCCGCCCAAGAAGATGCTGGTCAGCGTGGGGGAGAAGCGCACGCAGGTGGTGGTGCTGGAGGAGCGCAGCCTCGTCGAGCACTACGTCACCCGCCGCGAGGACGTCTCCTACGTCGGCAACATCTACGTGGGCCGGGTGCAGAACGTGCTGCCGGGCATGGAGGCGGCGTTCGTCGACATCGGCAAGGGCCGCAACGGTGTGCTCTATGCCGGTGAGGTCAACTATGACGAGGCCGACCTCGAGGGCGACCTGCCGCGCATCGAGCAGACCCTCAAGCCTGGCCAGACCGCCCTCGTGCAGGTCACCAAGGACCCGATGGGCACGAAGGGCGCACGGCTGACCCAGCAGCTGTCCATCGCCGGGCGCTACTGCGTCCTGGCGCCCAACGACGGGATGCTCGGCATCTCCCGCAAGCTGCCCGAGGACGAGCGCGAGCGCCTGCGCAAGATCCTCAAGACCATCAAGCCCGAGGACTACGGGCTGATCGTTCGCACCGCGGCCGAGGGCGCGACCCGCGAGCAGCTCGAGGACGACGTCGCACGCCTCGTGCGCATCTGGGAGGGCGTGGTGGCCCGGGCCGAGCAGGCCGAGCCGCTGCAGGCGGTGTACGAGGAGCCCGAGCTCGTCATCCGCGTCATTCGCGATGTCTTCGGACCGGACTACCGCGAGCTCGTGGTGGACGACGAGGTCCTGGGCGACCAGATCCGCGGCTATCTGGCCGACGTGAGCCCTGAGTTGGTGGACAAGGTCAGCGTCTACTCCAGTGAGGAGGCGCTGTTCAACGGCTACGAGGTCACCAACCAGATCCGCCGCGCACTGGAGAAGAAGGTCTGGCTCGCGTCGGGCGGGTACCTCATCGTCGAGAAGACCGAGGCGATGTGGGTCATCGACGTGAACACCGGCAAGTTCGTCGGTAGGTCGAACCTGGAGGAGACGGTCCTCAAGAACAACCTGGAGGCCGCCGCCGAGATCGCCCGCCAGCTCCGCCTGCGGGACATGGGCGGGATCATCGTGATCGACTTCGTCGACATGCTGGTGCCTGCGAACCGCGACGAGGTCCTCAAGCGCTTCAAGCGCGAGCTCGCCCGCGACAAGACGAAGTCGCGGGTCATGGAGATCTCCAAGCTGGGCCTGGTCCAGATGACCCGCAAGAACGTGAGCCAGGGCCTCAACGAGTCCTTCACCACGGTCTGCGACTGCTGCGACGGCCGCGGCGCCCAGATCGTGGAGACCATGCTCGGCTAGCCCCCGGCTAGGGTGAAAATGCCGTCGGAGGGCGGTGGGGCGTCGGGTTCATGCGGCGTCGGCCAGGGTGACGGTGTGGCCGAGGCGTTGGAGCTTGCGGACCAGGGCGCGGGTCTCGCGTTCGGGGTCG
>Ga0136615_10000828_pt1 | contig 14388 bp, 12 predicted proteins | sample AntDrymUQ2882206_2_FD_106647 | JGI IMG/M metagenome (GOLD analysis project Ga0136615, IMG submission 106647) | Polar desert sand microbial communities from Dry Valleys, Antarctica - metaG UQ288 (22.06) | ecosystem: Environmental > Terrestrial > Soil > Desert | place: Antarctica: Dry Valley...
CAGTTCGTGCCCGCGCAGCCAGCGAAGCCCTTCCCGGATGTCGGCGCGGATGGTGGTCGACCCGGTTTGTGCCCGCCCGTCGCGCGCCGGGCGCAGGTTGCCCACGATGCTGAGAATGAGGAGGGCCGCGAGCAGGTAAGCGACCGCGGCACTGACGAACGGCGCGATCACCAACCAGGCGAACAACAACGATCCCGCCGGAGCGGCGAGAAACGCCTGGGTCACCACCTCGGCCGAGGACAGCGGACCGTTCGCCCGGTCCAGCTGGTCGCGACGAACCACCTGCGGCAACATCGCCCGCGACGCGCTGTCGTACACGGTCTCAGCGACGCCAAGGACGAACGTCACGATGTAGAGCAACACCAGGCTGACCTGATCGATCGCGATGGCGGCCACCAGCATGGTGACCACGCCCGCCCGTACGAGGTTGGCTGATGACATCGCCCGCCGTCGGTCCATCCGGTCGACCAACGCTCCCGAGGGGATCGCGAACAACAGCCAGGGCAGGAACGACAACGAGGTGAGCGCGCCGACCAGGAGCGGATCGCGGGTCAGCGTGATCGCCAGCAGCGGGATGGCCGTACGGACGATGCCGTCGCCGAGGTTGGACACCGCGCTGGCGATCAGCAGCCGCCAGAAATTACTGCCCAGCGGGTCCTTGGGCCGAGTCACCGGCGGGGCTCAGCGGTGGTGTGGGGGTCCAACAGCGGCAACAGCCGCGGGTCCAGGGGGAACACCGACACGTGTACCTCGACCCGCGAGCTGTCCTCCGGCGGGGGATCGCCAGCCTCCGTGGACTCGGTTCGCCGGTAGCGGCCGAGCACCTCGGTGAGTTCGTCCTTGAGCGCAACTGCTTCCTCGGCGGTCAACTGAAACCGGCTGACTGTTTGCACCATGGCGTCCCGCCACTCGGCGGGCTGGTCGGGCCAGGTCTGCAGAGCGTCCATCATCCGTCGGTGGGCGGCATCCAGGGTTCCGCGGACCACCATGTCCGCGGCGGCTCGCAGCCCAGGTCGGCGGATCATCTCGTGGTCGTTGAAGCCCCATCCGCCGGTGGCCGGCCGCCACCAGCGCTCGCGGCCGTTGCCGCCGGCGGCCTCCTCGATGAACCTGTGCCGGGCCAGTTGGCGCAGGTGGTAGCTAGTGGCTCCGCTGGATTCGGCGAGATCGTCGGCGAGCACCGTCGCGGTCGCCCGGCCGCGTACCTCGAGCCGCTCCAGGAGGGCAAGTCTCATCGGGTGCGCTAGGGCCTTGAGCGAGGTCGGATCCAGCCAGCGTTCCGGCTCGGACCGGCGCTCCGTAGGGGCCACAGCAGGAACTTATGACAGCAAAGGAACCTTTGCAAGCATCTCTTTGCGGTTAGTCCGGCGTCAGCGCAGCGAGCGGTTCACCGCCGAGACGACACCGAGCAGGGAGGCGGTGACGATGTTCGGGTCGATTCCCACGCCCCAGAGCACCTGGTCACCGAGGGCGCACTCAACATAGGCGGCGGCGACGGCGTCCCCGCCCGAGGACAGCGCATGCTCGGCGTAGTCCAGCACTCGGACGTCGACGCCGAGCGCGTTCAGCGCATCGATGAACGCAGCGATCGGCCCATTCCCGCGGCCGGTGACGGTCTGGGCGACACCGTCGAAGACGATCTCGGCCACGAGTTCGTCGTCCGCGCCAGCCTCGGCTGCGTTCCGATGGGCATGCAAGGCCAGGCGGCCCCACGTCGCGCCGGGATCGGGCAGGTACTCCGAACGGAACGCCGACCACATGGCTTCCGGACTGACCTCACCGCCCTCGCCCTCGGTGAAGGACTGGATGACCTGGCTGAACTCGATCTGTAGTCGCCGGGGCAGGTCCAGGTGGTGCTCGGTCTTCATGATGTAGGCGACGCCACCCTTGCCGGACTGGCTGTTCACCCGGATTACCGCCTCGTACGTACGTCCGACGTCTCGAGGATCGATCGGCAGATACGGTACGGCCCAGGCGATTTCATCCACCGTACGGTCAACGGCCGCGGCATCGCGGGCCATCCAGTCGAAGCCCTTGTTGATCGCGTCCTGGTGCGATCCCGAGAAGGCCGTGTAGACCAGATCGCCGCCGTACGGGTGCCGCTCGTGTACCGGCAGTTGGTTGCAGTACTCGACCGTACGGCGGACCTCGTCGATGTCGGAGAAGTCGATCTTGGGGTCGATGCCCTGACTGAACAGGTTCATGCCCAGCGTCACCAGACAGACGTTGCCGGTCCGCTCCCCGTTGCCGAACAAGCAACCTTCGATCCGATCGGCGCCGGCCTGGAATCCCAGTTCGGCAGCGGCCACCGCCGTACCGCGGTCGTTGTGCGGATGCAGGGACAGCACGACGTTCTCGCGGTGAGCCAGATGCCGGTGCATCCACTCGATCGAGTCCGCGTAGACGTTGGGAGTGGACATCTCGACGGTTGCCGGCAGGTTGATGATGACCGGCCGGTCGTGCGAGGGCTCCCAGATCTCGTTGACCGAGTTGCAGACCTCGGCGGCGTACGGGAGTTCGGTCCCGGTGTAGGACTCCGGCGAGTACTCGAAGCGTACGAACGTGTCTCGCATGTATTCAGCGTGTTTGAGGCATTGCTGCGCGCCGTTGCGTGCGATCTCGGTGATCCCGTCGGTGTCCAGGCCGAACACGACGCGACGCTGCAGGGTCGAGGTCGAGTTGTAGAGGTGCACGATCGCCTCGCGGGCCCCCCGGATCGACTCGAAGGTCCTTTCGATCAACTCGTCGCGTGCCTGCGTGAGCACCTGGATCGTCACATCCTCCGGGATGAGGTCGGCTTCGATGATCTGTCGGACGAAGTCGAAGTCGGTCTGGCTTGCGGCCGGAAAGCCGACCTCGATCTCCTTGTAGCCCATGCCGACCAGCAGCTTGAACATGCGCAGCTTCCGGGCTGGGGTCATCGGGTCGATCAGCGCCTGGTTGCCGTCGCGTAGGTCGACGGCACACCACAGTGGGGTCCGGTCGATGACGCGGTCCGGCCAGCTCCGATCGGGCAGCGTGATCCCGCCGTACGGCTGGTATTTGTGGATCGGCATCCTGGAAGGTCGTTGCCGCACACCGTGATCGACGGTTGACGGATGGCCACGGGTCGGCGCTGGGAGAGAGTTGACGTCGTACGAGGTGGTGCTCACGATCGGTGCTCCTACCTGGATGTCGCGTCCCCGCTCGGGTCGTTCACGAGCGGAGGTGACCGGCGCAACAGAGAACCCGCGACGAGGGGCCAGCCTAGGAGTGAGGGGCCTCGTCGCGGCGGCTAAGGAGCAGAACGCCGTTCATGTTGATCGCGAGCTTAGCGTAACCCGCGGCACGGTACTCTTCTGCCATGAAGGCAACCATTGATTCGGCAGGAAGATTGGTGATCCCCAAACTGCTCCGCGACCGCTTGGGATTGACGCCTGGGGAAGTCGAGGTGACCAGTGAAGGCGCCGCACTACGCGTCGAGCCAGTTGCTGCAACTGAACTCGGCGAGCGGGACGGGCGCCTGGTGATCCCTGAGACAGGATCGCGCCTGAATTCGGAGACAGTGACCAGCCTGCGCGATGCCGACCAGAAGTAGAGCGCCCGACCTCCTCGTCGACACCAGCGTGGCCGTGCCGTTGATGGTGGCTGACCACGAGTTGCACGAACCGACGTTCGAAGCCATCGCTGCGCGGCGCCTGGGACTGGCAGGTCACGCCGCCTTCGAGACCTTCTCGGTTCTCACTCGACTCCCAGCCCCGCTTCGCCGTACGCCTGCAACGGTCGTCCGCATGATCGCTGACAACTTTCCGGCGAGCCGGTACCAGTCGAGCGCCGGCGCCGCCCAACTGCTGGGTCGTCTGGCGGCCGAAGGAGTACGAGGTGGCTCGGTGTACGACGCCCTGGTGGGTGCGGCGGCAGCGGAGAGCGGGCTGACCTTGGTCACCCGGGATCGCCGCGCTCTGGACGTCTATCGCGCTCTCGGTGTGGACATCCAGATCCTCGACGATCGCTGAGCCCACGATCCGGAACGGAGGGCCGTACTTCGCCGTGATCGGTAAGCCAGCGGGTCATCCCGATCGCGTGGTCCCGAGCTGGACATGCCTGGATCGCCTCGCGCTGCCAGCGCGAGGCAGTACTCGGTGAAACCGGTGGGTTCTTCGATGTGGAACTCGATGTCGATGGTGGCCGTGGACACGGCCAGCCATTCGAAGGAGTCGACCCCCGTGATGTATCGGCACCGGTCCTCGACGAGCGGTTCCAGGGTGCCCTCCCGGTCGGTCAGCAGGTCGCTCATCTGCTGCGCTCCGGCGTGAAAGACGATGGCGGCCCTATGGCGCGGTGCGTGAAGGGCGTCGTCGAGATACTGCGCCGCAGTATCGGATGGCAGGTCTCGGACCCGGTAACACTGGTCGGTGAGTTCGACGTCTGCGACGCGGTCGAGGCGGAAGGTGCGCCAGTCGTCGCGGTCGACGTCCCACCCGCGCGACCGGACGACCGCTGCAAGCCCAACAGATACCTGAATACGACCTTCGAGAAGCGTTTCGGTCAGCCGGCCTCAGCGACAAGCAGATCGAGGGCATCCTCGGGATGTTCACCGGGTTACGCGAGGACTTCGTGCCCGAGGATGCACGCAGCATTGTCACCACTACGCCGACGACCCCGGCGGCTTGGGCCTATGAACACCTTCGACGTACAACCTGACCCGCCTAGGTCGGCGGTCCGATCTGACTGGCCTCGGTATCCTTTCGACCTGTGGGCGTGATCGTGCAGAAGTACGGGGGATCTTCGGTCGCCACCACCGAGCACATCAAGCGGGTGGCCCAGCGGATCGTGACCGCCCGCCGCGGCGGTGACAGCGTCGTGGTGGTGGTCAGCGCCATGGGCGACACCACCGACGAGCTGCGCGACCAAGCCATGCAGATCACGCCGATCCCACCCGGCCGCGAGTTGGACATGCTACTCACCGCCGGAGAGCGGATCTCCATGGCATTGTTGGCCATCGCGATCTCGACACTGGGCTTCGAGGCGAGGTCCTTCACCGGCTCACAGGCCGGGGTGATCACGACGGCCACGCATGGCAGGGCGCGGATCATCGACATCACGCCGGGCCGGATCCAGAGTGCCCTCGACGAGGGTTCGATCGCGATCGTTGCCGGCTTCCAGGGCGTCAGCCAGGACACCAAGGACATCACCACGCTGGGTCGCGGTGCCTCGGACACCACCGCGGTGGCGTTGGCCGCAGCACTGAACGCCGACATCTGTGAGATCTACACCGATGTGGACGGGATCTTCAGCGCCGATCCACGGATCGTGCCCGACGCCAAGCGACTCGAGCAGGTCACCTACGAGGAGATGCTCGAGCTTGCCGCCTGTGGCGCGAAAGTGCTCAACCTGCGGTGCGTGGAGTACGCACGCCGCTACGACATGCCGGTCAGGGTGCGTTCGTCTTACTCACAACTCCCGGGCACCCTGGTGACCGGCTCGATGGAGGACCTCACGGTGGAACAAGCGATCATCTCCGGCGTCGCACACGATCGCAGCGAAGCGAAGATCACCGTTGTCGGCGTTCCGGACAAGCCCGGCGAGGCGGCGGCAATCTTCCGCTCCGTCGCGGCCGCGGAGATCAACATCGACATGATCGTGCAGAACGTCTCAGCGGCCACGACCGGCCGTACCGACATCTCGTTCACCTTGCCCAGAGACGACGGCAAGGCCGCGCTGGAAGCGTTGTCCCGGGTCAAGGAGGTCGTCGGCTTCGAGGCACTTCTGTACGACGACCACATCGGCAAGCTGAGCCTGGTCGGGGCCGGGATGCGCTCGCATCCTGGTGTTTCGGCCCGGTTCTTCGACGCCCTGGCCGACTCCGGCGTGAACATCGAGATGATCTCGACATCGGAGATCCGGATCTCGGTGATCTGCCGGGACACTGATCTCGACGTCGCCGTACGCGCGGTGCATTCGGCCTTTGAGCTCGGCGACGAAGAGACAACGGCGGTCGTGTACGGCGGGACCGGCCGATGAGTGAGCATCGCAGCGAGCGCCAGCGAGCGAGGAGCGGTGCGAATACCGAGCGGAGCGAGGCAGAAATCGAAGGATGAGCGGAGCGAGCGGGTTGACGAGACAATGATCAGGCCAAGCGGCGTGGAGGCAGTTGGATGAGCGGGCTCAATGTTGGGATCGTCGGGGCGACCGGGCAGGTCGGCACGGTGATGCGAGCCATCCTCGCCGAACGCGACTTCCCGGTCGATCAGATCCGCTACTTCGCCTCGGCGCGGTCAGCGGGCACGAGGTTGCCGTGGAAGGGCTCCGAGATCACCGTCGAGGACGCTGCGATCGCCGACCCCGCCGGACTCGACGTGGCGTTGTTCTCCTCCGGCGCCACATCCTCGCGCGAACTGGCGCCGAAGTTCGCTGCTGCAGGCGTTCTGGTAATCGACAACTCTTCGGCCTGGCGGATGGACCCCGAAGTTCCGCTGATTGTTGCTGAAGTCAATCCGGAGGCAATCAAGCTGGTCGGCAAGGGGATCATCGCCAACCCGAACTGCACCACGATGGCAGCGATGCCCGTCCTCAAGCCGCTGCACGACGAGGCCGGTCTGGTCCGGCTGATCGCCAGCACCTACCAAGCGGTCTCTGGCGGTGGCCTGGCCGGCGTGGAGGAGTTGGACGAGCAGGTCCGTGAGACTGCCGACCGGGCAACCGAATTGACGCACGACGGGTCGGCCGTACCGTTTCCGGATCCCGTGCTCTACGCCCGCCCGATCGCGTTCAACGTAGTGCCCTACGCCGGTTCGCTGCTCGAGGACGGCTCCGGTGAGACCGAGGAGGAACGCAAGCTACGCAACGAGAGTCGCAAGATTCTCGGCATTCCGGACCTGCTGGTCTCTGGGACCTGCGTCCGGGTTCCGGTGTTCACCGGCCATTCGCTCTCGCTCAATGCCGAGTTCTCCCGACCGCTCAGCGTGGCGCGGGCGACGGAGCTGCTCGCCGACGCTGCGGGAGTGGAATTGACCGACATCCCGACGCCATTGCAGGCGGCAGGAAAGGATCCCAGCTTCGTCGGCCGGATCCGGGTTGACCCCGGTGTACCCGACGGCCGCGGCCTTGCCCTGTTCGTGAGCAACGACAACCTGCGCAAGGGGGCGGCGTTGAACACCGTCCAGATCGCCGAACTCCTCGCCCGCCGCTAGCGGCGGCTCAAGGTGCGCGCGGCTCAGCGGGGCCAATCGCTGTCGGAGTACGCCATCGAGGTTCTTCGCCGAGCCGCCGAGACGCCCGCCATGGAGGAACTGGCCGAGCGAAATCCAGTCGTGGGGCGTGGCCGGGATTACCAGCACCCAGGAGGTTGTCGCCCTCATCCGGGCCGATCGCGAGGGCCGGTGACCGCTGCAACGAGGGCCGTTGTGCTCGACGCATCGGTTCTGGTGGAGTTTCTGCGTTGGTCGCCGGTCGGACAAGGCGTTGCCGCAGGTTACTCAGCGGCGGCTCCGACGCGCACGCGCCACATCTGGCTGCGGTAGAGGTGCTGAGTGCCTTCCGCTCCCTTGTCGTCTGAGCCGACGTCTCACCTGAGCGCGGGCGGCCTGCAATCGATGATCTGATGAACCTCCCGGTCACGCGTCACCCTGCCGAGCCGCTGCTGCCACGCATCTGGGATCTGCGCGGCAGCCCAACTGTGTACGACGCGACATATTGTGGCCCTTGCCGAGGCACTCGACGCTCCACTGTTGACGGCTGACCGCCGTCTGGCGCGAGCAGGCGGGCACGACGCCGAGATCCATCTCATCGACTGACCGCTGCCGGCCAAGTTGGTCAATGCTGGGATGCAATGCAGAACTCGTTGCCCTCCGGATCGGTGAGCACCGCCCAAGAATGGCCCCATTCGTCCTTGTCGGCCACATGCGTGGCTCCGAGGTCGACGAGCCGGGCAACCTCCTTCTCGCGCGGCCCCCTGGCATCGACCAGTAGGTCGAGGTGCATCCGGTTCTTGGCCGTCTTGGCCTCTGGGACCTTGAGGAACAGGAATCTGAGTAGCGCCGCCCCAGTTCGATTCAGCGAGGCGACGTACGGTGAGGCGCCTTCGTCCACCGGGATGTCCAGTGCGGCCGACCAGAAGGCGGCGACCCTTCCCACATCGGCGCAGTCGATGGTCACGCAGCCAACGGACAGTGTCATCGGGTCTTCCCCTCGGTGGTGCTGGGCCAACGGTCCAGCGGCCAGCAGATGTCGGTTCGATAGCGCTCGGAATCGTCGTGGTCGGCCGGGCTGATGACGTAGGCCTCACGTACCTGCAGGTCGGCGGAGACGGCATGTTCGGCGACCCAACGGCCGAGGAGCTGATAGGTGTCGGCTATCGAGTCGTAGCCGCCGTGGTGGGTCAGGACAGCGACTGTCGCAGCCGGCACTTCACCCAGTGCCATCGGCCCGCGGTCATCGGGTAGCTGGGCCTCTGCAGCGATGGGTACGTAGGCGACGACTTCTTCCACATCGTCGACCACTGGTGGGTACAACGCTCCCGACGGGCCGTTCGGCCGCACCCCGAGCCGGCCCAGCAGTGCGTACAACGCGGCGTACGCGGTATCGAGGAAGGACGGAAAGTCGGCTTCGCGGACCTGACCGCGATACTCAACGATCTGGATCGCTGGTTCGTCGCGGACATACACCGGGGTGAGACTCGCGGGATGCTCGATGCTGGAGTGGATCTCGTCGACGGCCTGCGCGATCCGGGCCAGCCGCTCCTGGAGCAACTCCCCGTGCCCGGTGAGGATCTTGCGGGTCCGATCCGGGTCCCTTGCGCGCAAGATCTCGCCGACATCGGACAACGGCAGGTCGAGGGCTCGAAGGCGCCGGAGCACAGCGGCATCGGCGAGCTGGGTGGCCAGATAGGCGCGGTAGCCGGTTGCCGGGTCGACCTTGGCGGGCACCAGGATCCCGGCCGCGTGATAGGCCCGCAGCGCCTTGATCGACAGCAGACTCGCCCGCGAGAACGTTCCGATCGACATCAATCCGTTCGCCATGGCATCCAGTTTTCGGTCTCCCTCAGGGGGAGAGTCAAGGTGGCTGGTCAGCCGGGTGGAACGCGGCGCAGGCAGAAGTCCAGTGCGACCGACACCTGGCGGATCGTCTCCTCGATCACGAGGCTGCCGTGGCCGGCGTCGAAGCGATACACCTCATGATCATGACCGCGCTCGGCGAGAGCAGCGAGGTAGTTCTCGATCTGGCGCAGTGGGCAGCGCGGGTCGTTCGCCCCGGCCATCACCATGACCGGTGCCCGTACGGCATCGACGTAACTGATCGGCGAGGAGCGCCGATAGACGTCCTCGATCTCGGTCGGCGAGCCGCCAAACAGCGCCCGGTCGAAGGCCCGAAGGCCCTCCATCTCGTCTTCGTAGGCGGCGAGATAGTCCGCCACCGGGACCTCGGCCACTCCGGCAGCCCACCGCTGCGGCTGGGTGCCCAGTCCGAGCAGGGTCAGGTAGCCGCCCCAGGAGCCACCGGTGAGGATGCACCGGCTCGGATCGGCCAGACCTGAGGAGAGCGCCCAGTCGTGCACCGCCGCGATGTCGTCGCACTCGGTCAGGCCCGGCCGCCCGGTCAGCGCATCGCGCCAGGTCGAGCCGTACCCGGTCGACCCCCGGTAGTTCACGTGTACGACTGCGTAGCCGGCCTCGGCGTACGCTGCTCGCCGCGCACGGTAGGAGTCCTCGTCCGAGGACTCCGGACCACCGTGGATCAGGAACGCGGTCGCGTACGGCGCCGTACCGCGCGGTGGGCGTGCCACGAGGGCATGGATTGCCCCACCCGGGCCGTCGACCCAGACATCCTGCACTGGAAAGGCTTCCGGTGCGGTCTCGCCGCGTGCGGCGAGGACCACCCCGCCGCCGATAGCTCGGATCGACGGCGGTTGCACCGAAGAGGACCAAGCGATTTCGACCGTTCCGTCCGGGCGAGCAGCAGCCCGACTGACCACGCCGGGCGGAGTCTCCAAGCGCTGCAAGGACTTCGTGCCGAGGGTGTAGCAGTAGAGTTCGGTACGCGCGGTGTGGTCGTGACCGACGAGCAGCGATGTCCCATCGGCGTACCAGCTGCCGGTCAGCTCACCGGGCAGGTCGAGCACGATCTCGGTCTCGGTGTCAGCGGCCACATCCCAGATCAGCAGCTCGGGTCGGCCTCGACGCTCGTGGCTCACCAGAAGCTTCGAATCCCCGACAACGGGTGCGAAACCCAGGCTGGAGAGCCCGAGATCGGCGCCGTCCCACTTCTCGGCAAGAAGTGAACCATCCATTGTGGCCAAGATGCGCAGCGCTGTATGTCGAGCATCACCGTGCTCGGAATGCTCTATGGCCACAACGGTTTCGTCGCGAGACAACCCGCCGACGGAAGCCGACTCCGCGTGTTCGTACAGCACGGCCGCCGATCCCTGGTCCGACCGCGAGCAGAGGATCTGGGTGCCATCGTCAGTGCTGCGCCCGATGACGGTGATCCGGTGACCGATGCTCAGACCGGCCGAGTACGCCGGCTGCACCCCGGCAGCAGCGGGCCGGTCAGCACCCCCACCGAAGGGCTGCACAAGCCATTCACCCCACTCGTCACCGTCGGTGTCGGCGAACCACCAGATCGAGTCGCCGTCGGGCGACAGTGCGCCCGACAAGGTGCCGTTCGGTCGATCTGTCACCTGCCGGTGCGTGTCCTCGGCGCGGTCCCAGGCATAAACCTCGACGGTTCCGGTCTCGTCGGACAGGTAGATGCACCGGTCCGGTGCGTCCGGTGCCCAATCGGGCAGGGTGATTCGCGGCGCCCGAAACCGAGCCTGCCAGCGCGCGTTCGTAACGGAGTCGAGTCCGGACACATCGGCTGCGGCGGCGGGATTAATCGTCACGCTGATGCACGCTAGTCGCCGTACATGTGGACCGGTTCTGCTCCCCAACCGTTGCTGTGCAAGCCGGTTCGGCACGGTACGGACCGACTGTGACGTACGAAACATCCGTAATCGGGTAATTATCGGTTGCGAAGCGTCTGTCGATGGCCGTAACCTCGCCCGTAGATGAAACGGAACGGTTCCGTTTCACTTGTGACGTTGGGGCCGGTCGATCCGATGATGAGCCGCAAGCAGGCAGCCCGAGCTGCCGTGTCGGTGGGCTCAGCTGTCAGCGCCGTCGTCGCGAACCGGCGTCCACGGGTCGAGGGCGATCGGGAGACCGAAATTCTCGACGCAGCGGTGCGGGTGCTGGCCGATGTCGGCTACGACCGGCTCACCATGGACACCGTCGCCCTGGAAGCGCGGGCGAGCAAGGCGACGTTGTACCGGCGGTGGCAGAACAAGGCAACGCTGGTCGTCGATGCTGTCTCGCGGGCGAAGGGCATCCCACCACCCGACATGCCCAGCACCGGAAGCCTGCGCGGTGACCTGCTTGTCAGCTGGTGCGGTCGGGAGGGTTGGAGCTCGACCCTGCCGATGTCGGTGATGGGCGGCTTGATGACCGCACTGCACACTGATGAAGTACTCGGAGCAGCCTTCCGGGAGATCTTTCTGAGGCCGCGACAGGCGTTGGCGCGCAGGGTCTTCGAGAATGCCCTCGAGCGCGGCGAGATTGCCGACGGCGTCGACCTGGACCTGATGATGTCGCTACTGCCCGCCGTCTGTGTCCATCAGGAGTTCGTACTCAACCGGACCCTCGACGATGCCTTCGTCGAGCGGGTCATCGACACCGTCGTGCTGCCCGCCTGCCATGCCCAACCGGCCGCAACCCAGACCGGCGCCAAGCCGGTCAGAAATGTCCGATCAGCTAAATAGACACAACCACGAATCCGCAACTCCTAGAGGAACAAGGAACACCATGTCAATCGCCTCCCCACCAGTCCCGGCCGAGCCGCCCGCCGCCGCCGCTGCGCGCACGCCCAGCCCCCGCCTCGGACTCGCGCTGGTTCTGCTGACCGGTGCCCAGTTGATGATCGTGCTCGACGCAACGATCGTGAACATCGCCCTGCCCTCGGTCCAGACCGAGCTGAACTTCACCCCCGAGAACCTCTCCTGGGTGGTCACCATCTATGCCATCACCTTCGGCGGTCTGTTGCTGTTGGGCGGCCGGCTCGGTGACGTTCTCGGTCGGCGGAAGGTGTTCATCGCCGGCGTTCTGCTCTTCTCCCTGGCCTCGCTGCTCGGCGGCCTCGCACAGGCCGAATGGCAGCTGCTGGCCGCCCGAACCCTGCAGGGTGTCGGTGCTGCGGCAGCCGCGCCGACCGCGCTGGCCCTGGTGACCACCACGTTCCCGGCCGGACCTGCCCGCAATCGGGCCTTCGCCGTTTTTGCTGCCATGTCCGGTGCCGGCGCTGCCGTCGGTCTGATCCTCGGTGGTGCGCTGACCGAGGTTTCCTGGCGCTGGACGATGTTCATCAACGTTCCGATCGGCCTGCTGATCGCGTTCGGAGCGGTTCGGGTCCTGACCGAGTCACCGCGCCAGCACGGCCGGTTCGACCTGCCCGGTGCCTTCACCGCAACTCTCGGTCTGGTGTCGCTGGTCTACGGCCTGACCCAGAAGGGGCAGCCGAATTCGACCTGGACGGAGTTCGGGGTCCTCGCGCCGATCGCTCTGGGCGTGGTGCTGCTGGCGGCGTTCCTGCTCATCGAGTCGCGCGCGCGTCAGCCCCTGTTGCCGGTCCGGATCGTCGCGGACCGGACCCGCGGAGTCAGTTTCGTCGTCATGCTGATCGTCGGCGCGTCGATGTTCGCGATGTTCTTCTTCCTGGCGCTCTACATCCAGCAGGTGCTCGGCTTCACCCCGCTGGAATCGGGCCTGGCGTTCCTGCCGTTCAGTTTCGGGATCATCGTCGCTGCGCAACTCGCCTCGACGCTGGTGGCCCGGACGGATCCGAGATGGATCGCGGGCGTCGGGGCGCTGATCGCTGGCGGCGGCATGCTCGGCTTCGCCCAACTCGAATATGACTCCACTTATCTGGGAGATCTGCTTCCCTGGATTCTGGCGATGTCCTTCGGACTGGGTCTGGTCTTCATTCCGCTGACGCTGACCGCAGTCAGCCGGGTCGAGGCCAACGACTCGGGCGTGGGCTCGGCGGTGCTCAACACCGTCCAACAGGTCGGTGGCGCGCTGGGTCTGGCGATCTTGGGCACGGTGGCAGCCAACGCCGCGGCGAGCAAGGCAACCCAGTTGATGGCTGGTGCGGCATCAGCACCGGCACCGGGCAGCGCCGAGGCAGCCGCAGCAGCCCAGGAGCAGTTCGCGCACATCGTGCAGACGTACGGATTCACGCAGGCCTTCATCGTCGCAGCGAGCATGCTTGGGGTGGCTGCCGTGATCACGTTCTTCGGGTTGAACATCCGGCACGAGGATCTTGCCACCGACGGGGCGGACTCCACCCCGGTCGCCGCCTAGACCGAACTGAACGCCGACCGGCCATGCTCCCGAAGAGCGTGGCCGGTCGGCGTCGATGTCAGTGGCATGGCGCGGGACCGTGCTGCGGCTAGTCCGGGGCTTGGCCGGAGTCGCGGGCAACCGAAAGCTGGTGGCACGCGGCCGCATCGATCAACGATCGGAGGGCCGGCTGATCGACGTCGTCGAGCCCGGTGAGCTTGAGGCTGCGCATCGACAGCGTCCCGGCAACTTGCCTGCCACCCGTGTCCGGCAATAGTCCGTCCGGATCAGACAGGTCTGCGCCGTGATAGAAGCCGAGGGTGACGTGGCCCTTGAACAGCATGAGGTAGGCGAACTGCTCGGTGAACTTCTTCGGCCCGATGCCCCACCCGACGGAGCGCTGTTTGGGCCACACGACCTCGATGGTCGCCGGAAATATGTCGAAGATCAGACTACGTACGCCGGCGGCCAACTGCTGGATCTCCTCAGCGGAGGCAGACATCGCGTCCCGGAAGGTCTGGTCATTCGCCAGTCCGTCGCGGTTCACGATGCCAGCGGCCTGTGCCATCGCCGGTGCCTCCCGTGCAAGGACCGAAAACGGCCTGGCCTGAAGCTTGCCGGGAGCCTCTGACCGGACCGTCATTTTCAGTCGGGGTGACAGGATTTGAACCTGCGGCCTCTTCGTCCCGAACGAAGCACGCTACCAAGCTGCGCCACACCCCGAGGACCTCAGCGAGTCTAACCGGCCGCCTACGGCCGTATGGATCAGGGCCGCGGTCACCGCTCGACGAGGGTCAGCAGGGTGGCCTCCGGGGGGCAGGCGAAACGCACCGGAGCGTAGGGCGAGGTGCCCAGCCCGGCCGAGACATGCAGCCAGGTATCGGGTGCCCAGCGGTGCAACCACCGTGCCCGGCGCCGGTCGATGCCGCAGTTCGTGACCAGTGCTCCATAGAACGGGACGCGCAATTGACCGCCGTGGGTGTGGCCGGCCAGCACCAGGTCATAGCCGTCGGCGGCAAAGCGATTGACGACTCTC
>Ga0136615_10000829_pt1 | contig 14384 bp, 12 predicted proteins | sample AntDrymUQ2882206_2_FD_106647 | JGI IMG/M metagenome (GOLD analysis project Ga0136615, IMG submission 106647) | Polar desert sand microbial communities from Dry Valleys, Antarctica - metaG UQ288 (22.06) | ecosystem: Environmental > Terrestrial > Soil > Desert | place: Antarctica: Dry Valley...
CAGTGGTCGCCACCGAGGCGCCCGCGGCCTCGAAGGTCGGCGTGCAGATGCTCAATAGGGGCGGTAACGCCATCGACGCGGCCGTCACCATGATGATCGCGATGACGGCGGCGCGCCCGCAGTCGTGAGGCATCGGAGGAGGCGGCTTCCTCGTGTACCGCGGCGCCGACGGGAAGGTCGACACGATCGACTTCAGGGAAACCGCGCCGGCCAAGATGGAGCCCGACACCTTCGAGGAGCCCGGCCCCCACGACACGTTTACCGGTCATCTGACCGTAGGCGTCCCCGGCATCCTGCGCGGGGCGGAGGAGGCCCTCGAGCGTTACGGGACGATCTCCATGCGCAGGGCGATGGGGCCGGCCCAGCGCTTGGCAGAGGAGGGCATCGAAGTGCTGCCCTCGCTCAGTGCTGCGATGACCACCAACGCGGAGCGCCTCAAGCTCTACCCACCGGCGGCGCGCATCTACTTGAAGAACTCGACGACGCCCTATGCGCCTGGTGACACCCTCCGCAACCCACGGCTGGCGAGGGACTTCGAGATCATGCGCGAGCACGGGATCAAGGCGTTCTACCAGGGTCGCATCGCCAACCGCATCATCGAAGACATGCGCGAGGCCGGCGACGTGCCCGGCGATCGCGGCATCATGCAGCGCCGCGACCTCGTGCGCTACGAAGCGCCGCGGCGCAGGCCGGTGCGGGGCACCTACAACGGCCACCGCATCATCGGGATGCCGCCGCCGACCTCCGGGGGCATCGCGACGATCCAGATGCTCAACCTGCTCGAAGGCTTCGACATCTCGGGTGCCGGGCAGTCGAGCGCCGATCATCTCCACTACGTGGCGGAGTCCGAGAAGCTCGCCTTCGCCGACCGCGCCGAATACGTCGCCGATCCCGACTTCGAGGATGTCCCGACCGAGGAGCTGATCTCGAAGGACTACGCGGACGAGCGACGTCCTGAGATCGAGCAAGACCAAGCGAAGGCATACGAGCCGGGCGACTTCGGCGGCGGCGGCATGGCCGACAACGTCGTCAATCCCAACGGGCACACCACGCACATCTCGGTCATCGACCGCAAAGGCAATTCAGTCGCGCTGACTTGCACGATCGAGCAGGAGTTCGGAAGCGCGGTCGTGGCCAAAGGCACCGGCTTCTTGCTGAACAACGAGATGACCGACTTCGGTGATCCCGGGACGGCGAACGAACCCGAGCCGTTCAAGCGCCCCCGCTCGTCGATGTCGCCGACGATCGTGGTGCGTAGAGGGGAGCCGGTGCTCATCACCGGAGGGGCCGGAGGAGTGCGCATCATCATGGGCGTCCTGAACGCGATCGTGGGCGTCGTCGACTTCGATCTCAACATCGGTCAAGCGCTCGACGCGGAGCGGGTCGAGGCAGCAGGCGGAGTCACGGGACCACCGTTCCCGCTGGAGCTCGAGGACGGGCGGGTCGACGAGGACGTCGAAGTCGAGCTCGGAGCACGCGGTCACACGATCACGCCGAACAACGAAAGTGAGTACCTGATCCGCCCGCGCATGAACGCGACCGGTGTGGATCTCGATACGGGCAAGAACCTGGGGGTGAGCGACCCCCGCACCGACGACGGGGCGCGTGCACAGAAGTAGGCGCGGAGGAGTCAACCGGGCCGCTTCGAGAGGGGTCTCGCACCTCATGGCGACTAGTACGCTTAGCCGAGTAGCGGCTAGCGACTGCTCGCGCCGACGATCGTAGGAGAGAGAGTGAACGGCGGACTCAATTTTCACCTGACGGAGGAGCAAGAGGCCTTTCGCGCCTCGGTGCGCCAGCTCGTCGAGGACAAGCTCGCACCTCGGGCGGCCGAGATCGACGAGGCCGACGAGTACCCCTGGGACATCGATGAGCTTCTGGTCCGCAGCGGCTTCGCCGGTGTCTCGTACCCCGAGGAGCACGGCGGCGCGGGCGGTGGAGCGATCGAGCTGTGCCTGCTCGTCGAGGAGATCTCGCGCTGGAGCGCCGGTACATCGCTAATTCCGGCGGTCAACAAGCTCGGGGCGATTCCCGTGCTTCTCGCCGGCGACGACGACCAAAAGCGGCTCGTGTGCGAGGGCATCACCACCGGCGAGCACCGCATGAGCTACTGCCGGACCGAACCCGGCTCGGGAAGCGACGCGGGCGCAATGAAGAGCAAGGCCGTGCGCGCGGGCGACGGTTGGGTGCTCAATGGGACCAAACGGTTCATCACGGGGGCCGGCGCAAGCGACCTCTATACCTATTTCGCCGTCACCGACCCCGACGGCGCGAAGAACAAGAACATCACCTGCTTCCTGCTGAGCTCTGACATGAACGGCTTCGAGCTCGGCAAGAAGGAAGACAAGATGGGGATCCGCGGCTCACCCACCCGCGAGGTCATCCTCAACGACGTGCGAGTTGACGACTCGGCCGTGGTCGGCGAGGTCAACGGCGGCTTCGGGATCGCGATGCGGACGCTCGATTTCTCTCGTCCGACCGTCGCCGCTCAAGCGCTCGGTATCGCGCAGGGCGCGTTCGACTTTGCGGTGGACTACGTCAACGAGCGGCAACAGTTCGGCAAAGCGATCGCGGCTTTTCAGGGCATGCAGTTCATGTTCGCCGATATGGCCATGAAGATCGAAACAGCGCGCATGGCGGTTTACAGGGCAGCGGCTGCGGTCGACGAGGCCGACACGAATGTCAGCTACTGGGCCGCCATCGCAAAGTGCTATGCCAGCGATGTTGCCATGTCGGTTACGACAGATTGCGTTCAGGCCCTCGGTGGTTACGGCTACGTCAAGGAGTACCCGGTCGAACGCCTCATGCGCGACGCAAAGATCACGCAGATCTACGAAGGCACGAACCAGATCCAGCGCGTCGTGATTGCGCGCAAGGTTCTGGGTAATCGCTAGCGGGAGGAAGATAGCTACCCATGTCGGTACGACTCGAGCCCCCTGCATCTCCACCCGCGCTCGACGATGAGGAGCGCGGCGGGGGCGGACGCGATTGGGTCGAGCTCTTTCGTGCCTCCAACGACATCGATGCGGCGCTCTTGCTGGGCATGCTCGACGACCAGCAGATCGAGACGCGCTCGGTAAAGGATCGAACCGTGCCGGGATCGTGGCTCTACGGAGGATCGAATCCGTGGGCGCCCGTCCTCATCTACGTGCGGAGGCACCAGCTTGACGACGCCCGCATCATCCTGGCAGAGATCTCTCTGACGAGTCAGGACGCGCCGCCACCCCTGGACGAGCGCTCTCGGCGGCGCATTCCTCGCATGTGGTGGGCGACTGCGCTGGCGCTCGGAGTGGTGCTGTCCGCAATCGCCGTGCAGCAGGTCGCCGACCAGGGACGCTTTTGTCAGCTTCCCATCCTCTGCGGGACCACAGACACCCCGTAGTTGTGCGGGCTTTGTGGACTTTGGACAAGGACGTTCTCTCTGCCCAGGACCGGTCTCATAATCGTCTTTCGTCTAAGCCGGGCACTGGGCCCGGCTGTGTTCTCCTAGGTTGGTATGGGCATCTTTCGTAAGAAGAGGAGTTCGTCGTCGTCGTCGTCGCAGTACGCCGACGTCTTCAGGAGCGCTCGCGCGCGCCAGCGCAAGCACTTTCGCCATCGCTGGCAATGGATATTGCTCGGGCTGTTCCTCTTGTTGGGCAGCGCGTTCGGGTACGGCGCCTACTACTACTACTCACTTCAGGGTGAGGTGCAGCAACCCATCGAGGGTGTAGAGCCGACCGAGCAGCGAGAAGACCCCTTCAACGTCCTGATCGTGGGATCGGACTCGCGCGCGGGTCTGACGGAGGACCAGAAGCTGGACCTCGGTGCGGGGGACGTCGAGGGTGGAGACGGCGCGGCCCGCGCGGACACGCTGATACTTGCGCACGTCGACCCCGCCACCAGCAAGGTCACGATGGTGCAGTTCCCGCGCGACCTCTGGGTGCCGGTCGGCCGCAAAGACGACAAGATCAACGCGGCGTTGATGGGCGGAACCAGGAGGATGGTCGCGACGGTCGAGGATCTGACCGGCCTCCCCATCAACCACTACGTGCAGATCAACATCGCGGGCTTTCGCGACTTGATCGAGGCGATCGGCGGTGTCGAGGTGTGTGTGCCGGAGGCGATCCCCTTCGACAAGCAGACTGGACTCGAGGTGACCGAGGAAGAGGTCGGCATGGTCGAGTTCAACGGCGACGATGCGCTGCGCTTCGTTCGCTCGCGCGACTTTGCAACCGGCGACTTCGCGCGCATCCAGAACCAGCAGAAGTTCATCGCGGCCGCACTGGACAAGGTCTTGTCGAGCTCGACCATCTTTCGTCCGGGACGCATCAACGCTCTTGCCGGCGTTGCCCGCCGTAACGTCGTTATCGACGACCACACGACGCTCAAGGGTCTGGCCGAGATCGGACAGCGGCTTCGCAACTTCGACCCCGCCACCTTCGAGGCCTATACCGCGCCCAACCTCGGAATCGGCACGGCGACCACTGCCGGCGGAGACGAGGCATCCATCGTCGTGGCGGACTTCGACACGATGGAGGTCATGTTCCGGGCGATCGGGGACAACGAGTCGCCCGCCGAGGCGGACGGCGTCCCCAACATCTCGCCCGCTACGATCCGGGTCGGCGTCTACAACGGAGTGGGTCTCGAGAAGACGATTGCGAAGCCGGCAGCCGACAAGTTGCAGGCGGCCACCACGATCGGAGACTCGCAGGTGCAGATCGTGGACATCGACAATGCGGACAACTTCCGGTACAGGGGAACGACGATCGTCTACAACAAAGACGAGCCCGAGGCAGAGCGCATGGCAGACGTGGTGGCAGCGGCCGTCCCCGGGGCCGCGGTCGAACCGGGTAAGACCGCGAGGGACGTGGACGTCGCTGTGATCGTGGGGCGAGGCAAGTTCAAGACCGAGAAGATCACGCAGATACTGCCTTTGCCCATTCCGCGGCCGGGCGATCTTCCCGAGGTGTGCGCCGAGGACCAGGCCGCAGGCGATTAGTGCGGCGATGAACGTCGACCCCATCCAGCACCTCGTCCGGCCGGCGTCGAGGTCACCCGGGGGGGCCTTGGTCCTCATCCACGGCCGGGGGGCGGACGCCCGCGACCTCTACCCGCTGCTCGACATCCTCGATCCCGAGCGGAGGCTCGTGGGACTGTGCCCCCAGGGGCCGCTCGCGCTCCCTCCGGGCGGGGCGCACTGGTACGTCGTGCAGCGCGTCGGTTACCCCGATCCGGCCACGTTCTTCCCCACCTACGTGCGGCTCACGGAGTGGCTGGACGGGATCGAGGCCGAGCACGGTGTGGCCATCGACACGACGATCGTCGGAGGATTCTCACAGGGGGCCGTGATGACCTATGCGACTTCGCTCGGCTCGAACCGGCCGCAGCCGGCCGCGTTGCTGTGCTTCTCGGGCTTCATCCCGCAGGTCGGCGGCTTCGAAGTTGATCTGAGCGATCGGGCCGGGCTTCCGGTCGCGCTCGGCCACGGGACTCAGGATCCGGTCATCGGCGTCGAGTTCGGCCGCGCTGCGAAAAAGCAACTCGAGGCGGCAGGCGCGGACCTCGTCTACCGCGAATCACCGATGGGTCACAGCATCGACCCGGGCTTTCTGAAGACGCTGGGGCCGTGGGTCGGCAAGGTAGTGGACGCCTTCGAGGCGAACCGCCCAGACCGGATCTGAAAACTGGGTCGCGGTGTGAGTGAGGCCAAATGGCTGCTCTGCGCCCCTATCGCCGCAATCACCGCGCCGAGGCTGGGCCGAGCCCCGAGCCGCACGAACGCAGTGAGAAATGATTCGCAGCACGAAGACTCCGCCGGCCTAGCGCCGCAGCGCCACGCGCACCACTTCTCGGAACCTGCTCGTGGGATAGCTGCCGCCGGCTCCGGCCGGGACGACGTCGTCCGGGGTCACGGCCTCGAACTCGTCGCTTGACTCATGCTTCTGTTCGGCGGCGCGCACCAGTCTTTCCCTGCGCACGACGTCGATGGCATACGCGGAGGCGAGCAGGCAGGCGAAGCCGCTTATGAAGAAGCCCGCGCGCACGCCGAAGGTCTCGCCGATCCACCCGACGATGGGGCTGCCGATGGGCGTCGAGCCAAGAAAGACCACGGAGTACAGCGCCATCACCCGGCCGCGCATGGACGCGTCGGCGTTGAGCTGCAGTGTCGAGTTAGCGGTCGCCACGAAAGCGAGTCCTGCTGCGCCCATCGGAACGAGGGCGATCAGCTCGAGCCTCAGTGTGGGGGCCATGCCGGCGATGATGATCAACACTCCGTAGGCGATGGCGGAGTAGATGAGCGTCTTGCGCGTCGGCTCCGCCCGGCTCGCCGCGAACAGGGCTCCGAGCACCGTGCCGACTCCCATCAGGGCCGACAGCGCGCCGTAGGTTCCGGCACCTCCGCCGAACTCTTCCTCGGCCATGACCGGCAGCAGAATGCGGAAGTTGAAGGCAATGGTCCCGATGATCGCCATCATCAGCAGGGAGGTCCGCAGAATGGGTGTATTCCAGACGTAGCGAAGCCCCTCTCGCAGCTGACCTTTGGAGCGCTCGACGGGCGCGCTGCGATGCAGTCTCTCGGGGTCCATCTTGACGAGACTCACGATCACCGCAGCAAACGAGAACGCGTTGATGAGAAAACACCACGCGATTCCGACGCCGGCAATGAGCAGTCCGGCCAGCGCGGGTCCGATGACCCGGGCGGAGGTGAATACGGTGCTGTTGAGACCGACCGCGTTGGAGAGTTGATCCTCGCCCACCATCTCGATAACGAAGCTCTGGCGGGTCGGAACCTCGATGACGCTTATACAGCCGAGACCGAAGGCGAGGAGGTAGATCATCCACAACTCGACCGCTTCGAACGCCGTGAGCAGACCGAGGATGAGGGCGAGGGTCGCGGCCGCGGCTTGGGTTATGACGAGGATCTTGCGCTTGTCGAAGCGATCCGCGACGATCCCACCCCACATGCCCGCGACCAGCACAGGGGTGAACTGAAGAGCTGTGACCAAACCGAGGGCGATGCCACTACCGGTCAACTGATAGACGAGCCACATCTGCGCAACGGACTGGATCCACGTCCCGGACATCGACACGACCTGACCGAAGAAGTACAGGCGGTAGTTGGGTACGTGCAATGACGAGAACGTCCGCCGGGCGGCTCTTACAACTGGACTCAAACTATTCGTCCTCCAAGATCTTTTCGATGACGGCGACAGCCTCTTCGAGCTTCGCCACTTCTGCGGGTTCGAGAGCTCGCAGCTTGCGAGCGAGATACGCGTTCTTGCGCGACCTGCTGCGCTCGATGAAGCGCTCACCGTCCTTGCTGAGAGACAGGCGCTGTATCCGCTTGTCGCCCTTATCCTTCGCGCGGATCACGAGCCCGGTCTCCTCTAGCCGCCCGACGATCTTGCTCATCGTCGGCGGGGTGACCCGCTCGGCCTCGGCGAGCTCGCCGAGCGTCACGGGAGCCCGGTATTCGATGCTCGACAGAGCCGAGAGCATCGACGGCGTCGCGTCCCCGTCCGCCTGCTGACGAAGCCGGCGTGCGAGCCGCAGCACCGCGAACCTGAGCCTGGTGGGCAGCTCTTCCTCGCTGGTCGCGCTCCGTTTCCTGAATGTTTTCGGCATACAGTTAGTTAAACTAATTAGCTAGGCGAAATATTTCCACCCCAGGCCGCACCAGCGCCGGGTCGTGGTTCTGTTCCCGGGGCACAAGGCCCGGCCCGGGCTGGGACGCTGCGGGCGGGCCCACCCCACAACCGCAGCGTCCCAGCCGCGCGTCAGCGGCGGGAGTTCAGCTCGATGAAGAGGTCTGCGTAGCGGGCGGCCACGGCCGCCGGGGAGGCCCACTGCTCCACGAAGGTGCGCCCCTGCGCCCCCATGATGGCGAGTTCTGAGCCCCGTTCGTAGAGGCCTCTGATCGCCTTGGTGAACGCCTCCGAGTCGTCGGGCGGGACCGCCACGCCTGCGCCGGCTCGCTCCACCAGACGCGCCACCTCGCTGCCCTCGTCGACGCTCGCGACCAGCGGCCGGCCGGCCGCGAGGATCGAGTAGGTCTTGGAGGGGACGCTCGACCTTGCAAGGCCGCGCTTGAGCGGAATGAGATGGAGGTCGGCCGCGGCCAGGACCTCGGGGAGACGCTCGGCGGGCTGCATATCGACGAACACGACGTTGGGTATACCTCGCGCGCGCTTCTCGAGCCTTGTTCGCGCGGCTCCCCCTCCGTTGATGACGAAGGCGATATCGCTCTCGTGCGTCAGCGCGGAGGCTGCGTCGAGGACGAGGTCGAGCGACTGTGAGAGGCCGACGTTGCCCGCGTACATGACCACGAACTTGCCCTCGAGCCCGAACTGCCGGCGATAGGCGTTGTCTTTGGCCAGCGGTCTGATCCAGTCGGTGTCGACGAAATTCGGAATGACCCGCACCTTCGAGGGATCGTCCAACCGAGAAGATATGTTTTCGCTGAGATCGTCGCTCAGTACCGTCACCGCGTCTGCGCGCGCGTAACAGAGTCGCTCGAGGCGCCGTGCTACCGTCACGAGTCGCTCGTTGGTCAGTACCCCGAGCTCGATCGCGACGTCCGGGTAGACGTCATGAATGGTCAATACCAGAGGCGCCTTTCTGCGTCTCGCAATGGCCCAGCCGGTCAACCCCAGGGTCAGCGGAGGAGACAGCGCGAGCACTCCATCCACGGGCTCACCGCGCGCGGCTAGCGCGGCCGAGACGATGCTGAAGCCCGCAAACGACGCGGCGCGACGGGCGATGTTGCGCTTGTCCGTCGTCGCAAAGGGATTGACCCGCACTATTCGGCCCCACGGAGTGTCTTCGTAGCGCACCAACTTGCCCTCGTAACCCGGCTCGATGCGGTGGTCCCGATACCACGGTAGTGAGGTTATGACTTCAATTCGGTGTCCCAGAGCAATGAGCTCGTCCGTTATGCGGGTAACGACCTCGCCCGTGGGGGCGAGGTCAGGAGCGAAGTGAGGCGTGACCACGACCAGCTTCACAACGTCGTTCCCAGCGCGTGTCGATAGGAGTCCTCGAGCACATCGGCGGCGCGCCCCCAGGTGAACTCGGTCGCTCGCTTGAGACCCGACTCGGCGAGCTCCTTCCTGGAGACGTCCTCGGTGAGCAAATAGGTCATTGCCTGCGCCCACTGATCTGAGTTGTCGGGGGACACAAGATAGCCCGCGTCCTGCACGACTTCGGGAAGCGCGCTCGCGTCCGACGCGATGACGGGGCAGCGACGCGCCATGGCCTCGAGAACCGGGGCGCCGAAGCCTTCGAAGCGAGAGGGGAAGGTCATCGCCACCGCCTCCGTGTAGAGCGCGTCCAGATCAACGCTCGGAATGTAGCCGAGGCGCAGCACTTTGTCGCGAATCTTCAGCTTGGTGACCTCCTTGGCGATGCGCACTTCCATCGAGCCCTTGGCCCCGGTAAGGACCAGCATGGTGTCAGGATAGTGCTCGAGCACGCGCGCGAACGCTTCGATGAGCACGAGGTGGTTCTTGTGTGGGTACGTGATAGCCGGATAGAGGAAGAACCGGCCTTTGATCCCATAACGCGCGCGTACGTCGCTCGCTGCTTGGGGCGGACGCGGGGAGATGCCGTGAGGTACCACGACCACGATGCTGGGATCGATGTTGAGGCGTTCGATCACGGTGCGGCGCGTGTACTCGCTCGGCGTCAAGACCAGTCGTGCGGCCTCGGCCGAACGAGGCACCATCGTTTTGAGATAACCGAGCTTCGCCTTGGTGAAGTACTCGGGGTAGTAGAGGTATTGGAGGTCGTGAACGGTGAGAACCGAACGCGCCACCCGGACGACCGGCACGGTTCCGCCGGCATGATGGATCAGGTCGATGTGCCTGCGGCGGCACTGGGCCGCCAACCACGAGTTCTCGCCCGCCACCCGAAACGACTTCCAGTGACCGCTCACCGGAGCAAAGGTGATCTTGAAGGACTTGGCCAGTTCTGGGTGCGCGTCCGCGAACTCGGGCAGCGCGAAGAGCGTGTAGTCGAGCTCTGAAGAGCGTTCCACGAGTCCGTGCAGAAGGCGCGTGGTGTAGGTCTCGGAGCCGCCGACGACGCCGGGAACGAGCCACAGCAGGTTGATGCCTACTTTTTCCATGCGACCTCTCTGTATGCCGCAAGGGTGAGTTGCGCGGAGTTGTCCCACGAGTATGTCGCCGCGCGCGCCCGCCCCCGGCGCGCGAGCTCGGATGCAAGTTGCGCATCTCCGAGCACGCGTCCGATCGCCTCGGCGATTGAGGTGGGGTCCGACGGGTCGACGAGGAGCGCGGCCCCCTCGGCGATCTCCTCGGTGGAGGTTCCACTCGAGGTCACCACCGGCGTGCCCTGAGTCATGGCCTCCAGCACGGGCAGTCCGAAACCCTCGGTGAAGCTCGGGTAGCAGAAGACCGCGGCCCCCGCGTAGATCGGCGCCAGGTCTCTCTGGGGAAGGAAGCCGAGGACCTTGATTCTCTCCCGAGCCGAGCCGACGAGGCCGTCGAGGTCCTCGTTCCAGCCCTGGGGTCCCACCAAGACGAGATCGGCATCGGTCTCAAGAGACGACCACGCCCTGAGCAGCCCCGGCAGGTTCTTGCGCGGCTCGACCGTTCCCGTCCACAAGACGTAGGGGCGAGCGAGGTCGTGGCGGGCACGGACGCGCTCGACCTCCAGCTCGGTGACTGCATGAAGTTCGACGCCGTGAGGCACGAGCCTGAGGACGCTCTCGTCGAAACCGGCGTTCATGCAGTCTGCGATGGTCGTGCGCGACGGGCATAGGACGAGGTCGGCGTCCTTCAACGCGAGCTCGAGTCCTCGACGGAAGAACGAGTTGCCCCGCCGAGTGAAGTGTGCTGCGTTTCGCAGAAAGGCGAGGTCGTGGATTGTCAGAACCACCGGCGCCGAGCGAGGAGGAACCGGCATCGCGGTCGCGTGAATGACGTCGACCCGGCCCGTCGCTCGCTCGACGGCGGGGGCGCGGAGCCGGTGCCACGATTCGTAGAGCGCCAGTCGGGGCAGCGGAAGGTGTCTCACGGGCACAGGTGGGCGCCAGGACTCCGGGGCAGGGGCGCGGTGGCGGGCCGCGACGCCGATGAGCTCGACGTCGACGCGACGCGCGAGGGCGCTCGCGACGCCGAGCGTGGCCACCGCGGTGCCGCCGGGCACCCGGTGCCAGCAGTGCTCGAAGGTCATTGCGACCCGAAGCCGATCGGTCATGGCGGAATTGTGGCACTCTTTCCCCCCACCCGGCCCAGCTCGGCTCTTTCACGCGCCCGGCTCCGTCCGCCGCGCCCGCTCTTAGGATGCAGCCATGACTCTCGATCTGGCAGGGCAACGGGTGCTCGTGACGGGTGGGACCGGCTTTCTCGGCTCGGCGGTGTGCCGGCGGCTGACTGAGCGAGGCGCGCGTGACATCGTTGCGCCCCGCAGCCGCGACTACGACCTCACGCGGGCGAACGACGCCCGCAGGCTCTTCGACGACGTCCGGCCCGATCTCGTCATCCATCTCGCGGCGCGCGTCGGGGGTATCGGCGCCAACCTGGACCATCCCGCCGAGATCTATCTCACCAACCTCCTGATGGGCACCTTCGTCATCGAGGAGTCTCGTCGCCACGATGTCGCTAAGACGGTCCTTGTCGGCACCATCTGCAGCTACCCCAAGTTCACGCCGGTGCCCTTCAAGGAGGAGAACCTCTGGGACGGCTACCCCGAAGAGACCAACGCGCCCTACGGAGTCGCCAAGAAGGCGCTGCTGGTTCACGCCCAAGCCAACCGTGCGCAGTACGGGCAGAACTGTGTCTACCTGCTTCCTGCCAACCTCTATGGGCCGGGCGACAAGTTCAACGAGTCCGTGAGTCACGTGATCCCTGCGCTGGTCAAGAAGTTCGTCAACGCAAAGCAGAGCGGCGCGACCCACGTCGACGTTTGGGGTACCGGCACGGCGACCAGAGAGTTCCTCTATGTCGACGATGCCGCGGAGGGGATAGTGGCAGCCGCCGAGCGCTATGAGGGGGCCGAGCCGGTGAACCTCGGCACGAGCGAGGAGGTCTCGATCAAGAACCTCGCCGACCTCATCGCCACACTGACGGGCTTCGCCGGTGACCTGCGCTGGGACCACAGCCGTCCGGACGGCCAGTCCCGCCGGCACGTCGACACCACGAGGGCGCGCACACTGTTCGACTTTGAGGCAAGTACGCCTCTCGACGAGGGCCTCCGACGCACGATCGACTACTACCTCGCGCATACCGACGAGGCCGAGACGGCAACGTTTTAGTGGCCGGGTGACGATGCGGGTCGCGCTCGACTGTGCGCCGCTGCTCGACCCTCCCACCGGAGTCGGCCGCTACGTGCGCGAGCTTGGGCGCGCCCTGGAGGCTCAGGGGGTGGACGTGATGCGCTACGCGGTGGCGCTCGGAGGACGCAGGGCCGAAGGAGGCGAGGGGGGCGAGGACGGCGCCATCACTCGCCTGCGTCTTCCGGCAAAGCTCGCCCAGGCATCTTGGAAGCGCTTCGGCAGACCGGTCATCGAATCGCTCGTGGGCACGGTCGACGTCGTGCACGCGACCAACTTCGTCCTGCCTGCCCTGGCCCGGACGCCGGGAGTTGTGACCGTGCACGATCTCTCGTTCTTCCGGGACGACACCTGGCCGGGGGGTGAACGACTACGGACCCTGGTTCCGTGGTCCGTAGCACGAGCCGGCCTGGTCGTCACCCCGACGCAGGCGGTGGCCGACGAGGTCGCCGAGCGCTTCAGCCTAGAGGAAGCGAGGCTCGCGGTGACCCACGAGGGCGTCGCGCCGCACTTCTTCGGCGCCGGACCGCTCGGTGCACTGACGCTGGGGCGCATGGGAATCCCAGGCCCTTTCGTGCTTGCGCTCGGTGCCATCGAGCCTCGCAAGAACCTCGTCCGGCTGCTTCGCGCCTGGGACTCGGTGCGTGGGGAGTTGGATGGCTGGCGCCTGGTGATTGCGGGCCCCCGTGGCTGGGGGCCAGAACTGCCCTCGACCGAGGGAGTGGTGTTGTTGGGACGAGTGGCCGACGAGACGCTTCCCGGTTTGCTGGCGGCCGCGGAGCTCTTCTGCTACCCGTCGCTCTACGAGGGCTTCGGTCTTCCGCCTCTCGAGGCGATGGCGACGGGGACCCCCGTGCTCGCCGGCGCGTGTCCCGCCACCCGCGAGGTTCTCGGATCCGCGGCGCTGCTGGTCGAGCCCACCGACGTCGAGGAGCTCGCGCACGGACTCAGGACGCTGGCAGGGGATGCCGATACCAGAGGGAAGATGGCGCGAGCGGGACGGGCGCGAGCGCTGGCCTTCACCTGGGAGCGAAGCGCGCGCCTTACCATCGCCGGGTACGAGATGATCTGTTGATCGAAGCAAGTTGGGAGTTACTCACAATTGCGTATGGCCGTAGTGCGGGAGTCAGGAAAACATAGGCAAATGCGATCGTCGCGTTTATTTCCGGCCGTCCTCGTGGTGGCTCTCGCCGCCGTGATGGCGCTGTCTCCCGTCGCCTCGGCCGCCAAAGAGGTCACCATCAAGGGACGAGGGTGGGGCCACGGGATCGGGATGTCCCAGTACGGCGCCTACGGCCTCGCGCAAGAAGGCTGGAGGGCCGGGCAGATCCTCCGGCACTACTACTCGGGGGTCGACGTCGTCGAGAGATCGATCGGACAGAACATCCGAGTCGGCATGCTCCAGGGACATTCATCGATCACCATCAGCCCCAGAAAGAAGGCAACCGACGGGGGCCGTCTCGACCTCAAGGTCGCCGGCACACAGGGCAAGATCGTTACGGCCCAGCCCGGCGACAGCTTGAGGCTCGAAGCCTCGAGCACCGGGGGTGCCCGTATCTACAAGAACGGCGCCCAGGTCCGGCGCGAGGGCAGGACGGTCTTCGGCGATCTGGAGCATCCCGTCGTCGCCAAGTACGAGCGCTACGGGACCATGGTCGACACGGCCGGCAAGGATTACGCGGTCGCCTACGGGAAGATCGAGTTCGTCTCCTATCGCTCGAGCGGCTGTGCGGCCGGAAAGTGCCTGAGCCAGGTAGCGGTCCTCGGCATGCAGAAGTACCTCTATGGGCTCGGCGAGGTTCCGTCCTCATGGCCCCTGGAGTCTTTGAGGTCGCAGGCCATCGCCGGACGAACCTATGCCTTCGCCAAGGTGCTTGCGGGTCAGAAGCGGGTGCCGTGCTATTGCGGCGTTTACGATTCGGTCTTCGATCAGGTCTTCATCGGTGAGGCCAAGCGCACCGGCTCGGGCAGCTTCTGGAAGGCGTGGAAGGGCGCGGTCGACTCGACCCACAGGAAAGTCATCCTGTACGACGGCTCACCGATCACGGCGATGTACTCCTCATCCTCCGGGGGCCACACCGAGTCGAACTCGAACGTCTGGGGCACG
>Ga0136615_10000830_pt1 | contig 14372 bp, 13 predicted proteins | sample AntDrymUQ2882206_2_FD_106647 | JGI IMG/M metagenome (GOLD analysis project Ga0136615, IMG submission 106647) | Polar desert sand microbial communities from Dry Valleys, Antarctica - metaG UQ288 (22.06) | ecosystem: Environmental > Terrestrial > Soil > Desert | place: Antarctica: Dry Valley...
GCGGAGACGCGCTTCGACCCCGAAGCCTACGCGAAGGCGGGCGGTCTAGTCGGCAGCGGTATCTACGAGGCGGTCTACCTTGGCGGAGGGACCGTGGGCGCCGCGTTCGCGCTCGTGGCGCTGTACGTCCTGGGGCTATCACTCTTGACCGGGATCTCTCTCCAGACAGCTTTCGGGGGCGCGGGTAGAGCAGCCAGCTCGGCCAGCGGGGCCGTCGCGTCCGGCGGGCGCGAGCGTTGGCGCGCATGGCGTTCCCGCCCGGCGGCGGGCAACAGGCCCAAGACACGGCGGGAGCGGCGTCCGTACGAGGAAGAGGCGCCCCCGCCCCAGGAGGAGCCGACCCCGGTCGAGGTCTTTGACCGAAACCGGAGGCCCGATGAAGAGTTCGAGGTCGTTTTGCCGGAGAGCCAGGCGAAGAAGCTACACGAGAACCTGGGAGACCCCACCACCGGCGAGTACGTGCCGCCGCCGATCTCGATGTTGAAGCCTGGCAGCGGGGACCCGGAGCACGACGCGGAGGGCACGAGCCGCCGTCTCACGCGGGCGCTGTCGGACTTCGGGGTCGAGGCGCAGGTGGTGCGGGCCGTGGTGGGGCCGCGGGTGACGCGCTATGAACTCCGGCTCGGGTCAGGCGTCAAGGTCAGCAAGGTCAGGAACCTCCAACAGGACATCGCCTACGCGCTGGCGGCGACCGAGGTCCGCATACTCGCCCCGATACCAGGCAAGAGCGCCGTGGGCGTCGAGGTGCCGAACACGCGGGCGGCCATCGTCACGCTGGGCGACGTGTTCCGGGAGTACCCGCACGGCAACGACTGGACCCTGCCTGTTGGGTTGGGCAAGGACATCTCCGGGCGGGCGGTGTTCCTGGACCTGGCGGAGATGCCGCACCTGCTCGTCGCGGGCACCACGGGCAGCGGGAAGAGCGTGATGTTGAACGGTCTGCTCACCTCGCTCCTCATGACCACCGATCCCCGGCAAGTGAAGATGGTCCTCATAGATCCCAAGCGCGTCGAGCTATCCCTCTTCGGGCGGGTGCCGCATCTCATAACACCCGTCGTCACCGACGTGAAGAAGGCGTCCAACGCGCTCCTGTGGGCGGTCGCGGAGATGGAGCGGCGCTACGAGGTGCTGGAGAAGATGGGGACGCGGTCACTGGAAGGATACAACGACCGGAGCGAGACCCCGATGCCATACGTCGTCATCGTCATAGACGAGTTGGCCGACCTCATGATGCAGGCGGCGGCCAGGGTCGAGGACTCCATAATACGGCTCGCCCAGAAAGCGCGGGCCGTGGGGATACACCTCGTTGTGGCGACGCAGCGGCCTTCGGTGGATGTTATTACCGGCATGATCAAAGCTAACATCCCGAGCCGCATCGCTTTCGCCGTCTCCAGTCAGGTTGACTCGCGCGTAATAATGGACACCCACGGCGCCGAAGCACTTCTCGGCATGGGAGACATGCTCTACAAACCCGTCTCCGCCATGCGTCCCTCGCGCGTGCAGGGCGCCTTCATATCCGAGGGTGAGGTGGGAGATATCGTGGCGGCGAGCGCCGCGTCAGCCTCCGGCGCCGCCTCTCCTGACTTCGTCCAGGAGGTGACGGAGCCTAAGGAGGACCCGAAACGGCTCGAGGAGCCGGACGACGAGTTGTTGCCGGACGCGGCCAGCTTCGTGGTCTCCACGCAGCAGGCGTCCGTGAGCGCCGTGCAGCGGCGCTTCAGGGTCGGGTACTCGCGGGCCGGCAGGATCATTGACGCGCTGGAGCGCAAGGGCGTCGTCGGGCCATACGAGGGCTCCAAGAGCCGCTCGGTCGTGGCGTCTGAGTTGGACCTCCCCCGGATCTTCGAGCGTGAAGGCGCCGATGGGAGAGAGGACTCTGGGTCCGTGGATGGCCGGCTGGACGGAAGCTGGTAGCGCGTTCGTGGTAATCTTTCCGCGTACATGAGTGATGAGACGCACACTTCCTCCGCTTCGGAGGACCCTGGCATCGGACCCGCACTGAGGAAGGCTCGGATCCAAAGTGGTCTCTCCCTGGAGGAGGTCGAGCAGGCAACCAAGATCCGCAAACGTTACCTGGATGGCCTGGAGCGGGAAGACTACGATATGTTGCCGGCTGCCGTCTACGTCCAGGGCTTCCTCAAGACCTACGCAAACTACCTCGGTCTCGACGGTGATGCGATCTCCCAGGAGTTCAAGCGCGGCCAGACGCCGCAAGGGGCTGACGCCTACTCCGCCCCAGGCAAGAGCGAGTTCGATGAACCGCTCATCAACCCCGGCGGCGTAGCCGGGGCGCGCCGGCGCGGGATCTCCGCCGGCACCATCGTTACGGCTGTCGTGGCCTTGCTCGTGCTGTTTTTGGTGGTCGGAGGTCTGTACTTCGTGGGCAGGGGATCCCAACAAGCCTCCGAGAACGGTCCCCCGCGAGTCGAGCCGGCCGCGCAGCGTGGGCAGACCGGCGACAACGGCCAGGCGTCTGCGGATGACGACCCGCCCGATGGAGCCGCCGAAACCACCCAAGAACCCGCGCTGGAACCGGAGACCACCGCCGAGACGATGCCCGAGACGAGCCTCGAGACCACCTCTGAAAGTACGACCGAGCCGGCGCCTTCGGATACTTTGCGGGTGGAGATCCAGGTCGAAGGGCGGCCTTCGTGGCTGGAGGTCCGAACCGACAGCGAGGTTGCTTATGTCCGCGTCGCGGAGCCGGGCTTCTCGGAGACGTTCGAGGCTCGGCGGAGACTGAAGGTCACGACGGGTGACGCAGGAGCCGTCAGCGTATCGGTGAACGGGCAAGACGTCGGCGTCCTGGGCGAGAGCGGAGAGGTCCTCACCCGCAAGTGGACTCTCAAGCAAGAGAGTTGATCACCCGCGATCCTCGTGTTGGGAGTGGCCTCTGACCCCGGTATAATGAGGATTCGACGGAGGATCACGAGCAACAGCGGACTCGCGGCAAGCGGTCGTTGTTTTGGAGGATGCAATGGACAAGAGCAAAGCGATGGGCGCGGCGGTTTCGCAGATTGAGAAGCAATTCGGCAAGGGCTCCATCATGCGCATGGGGGATAGGGGATTGCAGCAGATACCGTCGATCCCGACGGGCGCGCTGGCCCTGGACCTGGCACTGGGTGTCGGCGGCGTGCCCCGCGGACGTGTCGTCGAGATCTACGGCCCCGAGTCGAGCGGCAAGACAACCCTGGCCCTGCACATCATCGCCGAGGCACAGAGGGCCGGCGGTCTGGCCGCCTTCATTGACGCCGAGCACGCCCTGGACCCAACCTACGCCAAGGCCATCGGCGTGGACCTGGACAACCTGTACTTCTCCCAGCCCGACTCCGGCGAACAGGCCCTGGAGATCGCAGACACCCTGATCCGCTCCGGCGCCATCGACGTGGTGGTCATAGACTCCGTCGCTGCCCTCGTGCCTAGAGCTGAGATCGAGGGTGAGATGGGTGACTCGCACGTGGGGCTGCAGGCCAGGCTGATGAGCCAGGCTCTGAGGAAGCTGTCCGGTTCGTTGTCGAGGTCTGGGACCACCGCAATCTTCATCAACCAGTTGCGGGAGAAGATCGGGGTGATGTTCGGGTCCCCGGAGACGACACCGGGTGGCCGCGCCCTTAAGTTTTACTCCAGCGTCAGGCTGGATATACGCCGGATCGGGGCTCTGAAAGTTGGCACGGATACCGTGGGTAATCAGACGAAGGTGACGGTTCGCAAGAACAAGGTCGCGCCGCCTTTCAAGGAGGTCTTCTTCGACATTATGTATGGGGAGGGTATCTCCAGGGAGGGGAGCCTGCTGGACATCGGCATAGTGCATGGCGTGGTGCAGAAATCCGGCGCGTGGTTCGCGTACGGGGACGAGCGGCTCGGGCAGGGCCGCGAGAACTCCAAGCAGTTCCTCAAGGAGCACTCCGAGGTGCGCGAGCGCGTGTTAGGTGACATCTACGAGAAGCTCGGCCTGGACAGGTCCGGCTCTCCCATTGCCGAGGAGCCCACGCCCGACGGCGCCGAGTCCGCGGCGGACGATGTCCCGAAGAATATCTCTGACGTGCCTGAAAGCTTGCCAGGAGAGCCGGCCGGCCGGGCGCTGTAGTCGCGTTTACTCCGGCTTCTGGCGGCAGGTCTTGCCCCGTATAACGGATGTCAAGGAGCGCCGGGGCCGGGCGAAGGTCTTCGTCGAAGGGGAGTTCTGGGCGGAGATAGACGCTGGAGTGGTGGCTGAGCGCGGGCTTTACAAGGGCGCCGTGCTCGCGGATGGAGAACTGGAGGAGGCCAGGGTCGCGGGGGAGCGGGCATTGGCGATGAGCCGCGCGCTTAATTTGCTCGGATATCGGGCTCGCTCGGAGGGTGAAATCCGGGACCGTCTCCGGCAGAGAGAATTCGGAGACGAAACCATTGGGGCTGTTCTGGCCCGTTTGCGAGAACTAGGGTACGTGGATGATGAGGAGTTTGCCCGCGATTTGGTTCGGCAGCGGGCGCGGCGCTATGGTCCGCGCCGTATCTCGGCTGATTTGCGGAAGGGTGGAGTGGACCAGGAGACTGCGGATCAGGCCGTGCGGGAAGAGTTCGACGAGAGATCCGAGCTTGAGGACGCTTTATCCGCGGCGGAGCGGCGTTATAATGAGCGAGGGTCCGTCGCCCAAGCGCGCAGGGTCCACGGTTTCTTGACGCGCCGGGGTTACTCGGCGGAGGTCTGCGTGGAGGTCGCCCGGATGTATAGGGATAATGATCCGCCTGAGGCCGGAGCGAGAGCCGAACGATAGCCGGAGAGCGCGATCCGGCCGCCGGGAAGGCGGCCTTGTTGGAGGAAAACTCGTGAATTACCTTTTACTGGTCCTGGGACTGGCCGCCGGACTCATCCTCGGTGGTGCTCTGGGATATTTCGTTTACAAGCGGAGCATTGCGTCCCGCCAGGCTGGCGCGAGGACCGACGCCGGCTCCATTATCGAGGACGCCAAACGATCCGCGGATTCCGCGAGGCGTGAGGGTGAACTGGCGGCCAAAGAAGCCGCGTTGCGCATCAAGGACGAGGCCGAGGCCGAAGTGCGTTCGCGGCGGGCGGAGATATCACGCATCGAAGAGCGCCTGGACAACCGCGATACCGTCCTCGACCGGCGCGAGGGAGAGCTGGACGAGCGCCGGCGGCGTCTCTCAGAGGCCGAGGAGAAGCTGCGTGGGGCCGAGGAAGACCTCCGTTCGCGCGCGGCGGAGCATGTCAGGGAACTGGAGAAGATCTCCGGCTTCACGCGGGCCGAGGCCGAGAGCAGGCTGTTCTCCGGTCTGGAGACCGAGTTGGAGGACCGGCTTGGCCGCATGGTGCGCGACCGGACGATGGAGGCCGAGGAGCGGGCCGATACGGAGGCGCGCAGGATCATCTCCACGACCATGGAGCGTCTGGCCTCCGACCTGACCGCCGAGTCCACGGTCAAGGCGGTCACGCTGCCCTCCGATGACATGAAGGGCCGCGTGATAGGACGCGAGGGCCGCAACATCCGGGCTTTCGAGGCGGCGACCGGGGTGGATGTGATCATTGACGACACCCCCGAGACGGTCGTGCTATCGAGCTTCGATCCTGTGCGGCGCGAAGTCGCGCGCGTCTCGATGCAGCGGCTGGTTCAGGACGGAAGGATACATCCGGGGCGCATCGAGCAGATCGTCTCGAAGGCCCGCAAGGATACCGAGAAGGAGATGAAGGCGGCCGGACGGCAGGCGGTCTATGACGCCAATATCTCCGGCGGCATGCACGGGGATCTGATTCGCCTCCTCGGCGCCCTCAAGTACCGCACCTCCTACGGCCAGAACGTCCTCTCTCACTCGGTCGAGGTCGCCAATCTGTGCGGTCTGATGGCCCAGGAGCTCGGGGCGAACGTGAAGATAGCCCGCCGTGGCGCCCTCCTTCACGACGTCGGCAAGGCCATAGACCACGAGGTCGAGGGAACTCACGCCTTGATCGGCGGCCGATTCGCCAAGAAGAGCGGTGAATCGGACGACGTGGTGCGCGCGATCTCCGCCCACCACCACGAGATCGAGATGGAGACTGTTGAGGACGTGCTGGTCGCCACCGCCGACGCCGTCTCCGCCGCCCGCCCCGGCGCCCGGCGCGAGACGACCGAGACGTACATCGAGCGTCTGCGTTCGCTGGAGGACATTGCGTTGGGACACCGGGGCGTGGACAAAGCGTACGCGATACAGGCCGGCCGCGAGGTAAGGGTGATGGTCCAGCCCTCCGAGGTGGACGACCGCATCGCAGCCAAGCTGGCTCTCGACATCTCCAAGAAGATCGAACACGACCTCGAGTACCCAGGCCAGATCAAAGTCACCGTGATCCGCGAGAGCCGCGTGAGCGAGGTCGCGCGGTAAAGGTCAGGGGATAGCGCCTTTTGGAAGGACCGTACCGGGACCTGGGCTCCGGCTTCGCCCGCCTGACGGGCATCGAGGGCTCGCGGCGCGGTCCCTCCCGCATCAACACCGTCGAGGACGCACTTCTGGAACTGGTCCGCAACGCCCGCGACGCCGGGGCGCGCAACGTCTACGTCGCCTCCAGCCTCCACGCTCGCCGCTACCGCACGCTTACCGTCCTCGACGATGGAAGCGGCATCCCGGAGTCTCACCGCGACCTCGTCTTCGAGCCCGGCGTCACCACCCGCCACCTGACGCCCGTCGCCGATACCGGTTCGACGCCGCACGCCGTTCCTCATGGCGCCGGTCTGTCCCTCTATCATATTCAGCGCGCCGCCGTGAACGCCGGCGTCGCCTCCGCGAAGGATCCCACCTCCATCCACGCAACCTTCGACACTCATTCGATGCCCGAGCGCGCCCTGCAATCCGGGTCCCGGCCTTCCCGCTCCAACCTGGACGCCACGCTGCGGACCTTCCTCCGGGACTCGCCATCCTCCATCGAACCCCCCAACCTCTACCTCGCCTCTCCGTCGCGAATACTCGCAACGCTATTGCGTAACCGCATAATACAAATTGACCGGGAGGCCAAAGTTGGGGAGGGCGTGGTTGGTGGGATCTCACGGTTTGCCGAGGAAGTGGGTATTCAGGTCTCGACAAGGACCATCCAGAGGGTGGCGCGTGGTGAGATCCCGCGGGTATTCCCTGTTTCGCCGGAGGATACGAGAAATAGAATGACTCGTGGGGGAAAGGGAAAAGGCGGAAGTCGAGGAGGTTCGCAATTCCTCGTGTTGAGACCGGAAGAGGTGCGGGAGATCTGGGCTATACTGGAGAGGTCGGCGCGGGAGAGCTACCTCGAGGTGGGGGAGCTTGAGGTCGAGGCCCGCGGCGGAGGAGTCGTATTGAAAGCCCAGGTCTTCGAGCCGGAGGACGAGTACGAGTGAGACAAAAGAGCGATGTGCCATTGATCCAACCACCCGAAGCGCCGCTCGTGCCGCTATCTCGAAAGAAGATGGCGAGATCCGCGGGCCCAGCCACCATGCAAGCGCCGGGGCCGGATGGGGGTTACAAGACGGCGTGCATCCGCACGTTCGGGTGCCAGATGAACGTGCATGACTCAGACCGGATGCGGCGCATGATCCTGGACGCCGGTTACGCGGAGGTCCATGCCTACGAGGAGGCGGACATCGTCATCCTCAATACCTGCTATGTCCGCGAGAACGCCGTGGACCGCGTGCGCGGCCATCTCGGCGAGTTGAACCGCCTGAAGCGCGAAGGCCGGGTCAAGAAGGTCGCCCTCACCGGATGCGTCGGCGCGGCCGAGGAGTCCCAGGAACTCCGCGAGCAGTTCGGGATAGACCTCGTGCTGGGTACCCATAATACATACGAATTGGCGGAGTTCGTGGGGTTGCCGACGATGCGAGAGACGTTCACCCCTGAGCTGGCCGGGATGGAGGGTGAGCACAGCTCGTTCGTGACGATAATGACCGGGTGCAACTACCAGTGCAGCTACTGCATCGTGCCGACGGTAAGGGGCAGGATGGTGTGCCGGCCGCTGGATAACGTGGTCGAGGAGGTCGAGAGGCTGGTTGCGAGCGGGACTGGTTACGTGACGTTGCTCGGCCAGACGGTGGACGCCTGGAGAAATCCGTCTGGAGATGGGAAGAGGTTTTGCGATCTCCTGGACCGCGTATCCGATGTCGCTCCGAGGGCGTGGTTCACGACGAGCCATCCGTCCAACATGGAGGACCGGACGCTGCGGTTGATGGGACGGAGACCCTCGATAGTCAAGCGGCTGCATTTGCCGGTCCAGTCCGGGTCAGACAGGATGCTGAAGTTGATGCATCGGGGATACAAAGCGGAGCGATATCGGCGAAAGATCGAAGTTTTCCGGGAGAGCGTGTCGGACGGCACCCTTAGCACCGACATCATAGTCGGACACCCCGGTGAGACGGAGCGGGACCACGAGGCGACGCTGGAGTTGGTCGAGGAGTGCGGCTTCGACTCGGCTTACGTGTTCAAGTTCTCGCCCAGGAGGGGCACGGAGGCGGCGGGTTTGGGTGAATCCGTTCCCCCGAATGTGGCGCAGCGGCGGTTCATGGATGTGCTGCGTCTGGTCGAGCGCGGCGCGTTCGAGAGGAACCAGCGCAAGGTGGGGGGAGTAGAGGAGATCTACATCCGGCACGGCCGCGCCGAGAGCGGTAAGGCGATAGGGGAGACCTGGAGCGGTCACGCCGTACACGTCGGCGCTAATGCGGAGCCTGGCGAGTACGTGCGGGCCAGGATCGAGTCTGCGGGCCCGCACGTACTTTATGCCGGAGAGCCCCTCGCCTGAATCGAGTATAAGAAGGAAGAAGGTCCTCGCGGTCTGTGGTCCCACGGCGAGCGGGAAGAGCCGGCTCTCCGACGATATATCATCCCGCCTTACGGAGGAGACCGGCCTGCGGGCGACGTGCGTCGTGGTGGACTCCATGCAGGTCTACAGGGAGTTGCCGATAACGAGCAACCAGGCCAGGGACCGTCCGGCGGAGCTCATCGGGGTGGTCTCCGTGGCGGATGAATGGACCGTGGCGAGACACAGGTCCGCGGCGCGAGAGATCATCGAAGACGCGGACTGCCCCATAATCCTCGACGCCGGCACGGGGATGTACTTGAACGCGGTGCTGTTCGACATCGCGCTGGCGCCCAGGGTGGAACCGGGCACCAGACGCCAGGCGGAGAGGGCCGTGCTGGCGCGAGAATATCCCCATGGAAACGTGCGAAGGGCGGCGCGGGAGGAGGAATTGCGGATGGTGGGAGCGTCGCCCAGGGCTTCCATATGGGATGGCGATCTCCTGTTCGATGTCACCCTGATCCACCTACGCCCACCGCGTCCTAACCTGGACGAGTCCATAGATGCGAGGTCGCGCATGATATCGAGCCACGGACTAGATGAGGCCAGGATACTTGAGGAGATGGAGCAGGCAGGCAACCCCCCAAACCCATCCGTCCAGACCTCCATCGGCGTCCGGGAACTACGCCAGCACCTTGAGGGAGACATCTCGCTCTCAGAAGCCGAACAGCTAATATCCACCAGAACCCACCGTCTGGCCCGGCGTCAGATCCGCTGGTTCGACAAACTCACCCGTGCCCTCGATGGGCGCGCCGATGTCGTCGTCGCGGATCACCCGGAAGACGAAATATTGAAACATAAATTACATGATATAATAGGTTCATGGACGTTGGGGAGAGCTTGAACGAGGACGGCAATCGCAGGACGCTACTCGTGGGAGCGGGGGAGGCTCTACGACTGGAGGAGCTTGGGCGGCTGGTTGAGACGCTTGGGCTGGAGGTGGTTGGGAGTCTGTCTCAGGGTCGCCGGGATGGCGCGGGGTATCTTGGCCGTGGGAAGCGCGTGGAGTTGGCTGAGTTGGTCACTGAGAGACGGGCTGGCTTCGTGGTGACCGATGACGAGCTCACTGCTTCACAGGCGCGGGTCCTTGAGCGTGATTCTGGCACATCGGTCGTGGACCGGACGGAGTTGATCATCCGCATCTTCGAGGCGCATGCGAGGGACCGCGAAAGCCGTCTGGAGGTGGAGATGGCAGACCTCGCATACCGGCTACCTCGCGTCAAGGGCCGCAATGACGCCCTCAGCCGTCTTGGTGGCAGCGTTGGAGGTGGCAGGATAGCAAGAGGTCCCGGCGAGCAGCAGCTCGAGTATGATCGGCGCGCGATCCGGGAGCGCATGGAGAAGATCACCGCCCGGCTGAAACAGGCCAGGGCATCGAGAGGCGTGAGGGGCGCGAAACGCAGGGAAGGAGGTCCGCCGAGCGTGGCGTTGGTGGGTTACACCAACTCCGGAAAGACCACCATGCTCAACGCGCTATCAGGGGCCGGCCGTTCCACGGCTGATCGCCTCTTCGAGACGCTGGAGACCACCACGCGGCTCGTGGAAAGCAGCGCCGGTGGATCCGATGGCAGTGAATCGAGGCCCGATTTCGTCGTCACTGATACCGTCGGTTTCATAAGCAAGCTCCCCACCCAACTCGTCCGGTCTTTCGAGAGCACGCTGGAAGAGGCCCGGGACGCCGACGTTCAGGTGTTGTGCGCGGACGCCTCGAGCCCTGACCTTGAAGGCGAGATAAACACCGTCAATGCCACGCTTCAGAAGGACTGGGGCGGTGCCCGAAACCGGGATTCCGTGAACGGCGTTGGTGAGAACTCCGGTCCACATATTCTATGTCTTAACAAAGTAGATCTCATCTCCAGTTCTCGGCTAGAGGAGTTGATGGCTGTGTATCCGGATGCAGTCTCGGTCAGCGCCATCAGCGGTGATCTTGATCCGCTTCTGAACGCCATTCACGCGGCGATCTCTCACACCCGCATGCGCATGGAGATACTGATCCCTCACTCCGAGTACGGAGTTGCAAGCAAGCTCTACGGTAGCGCAGAGATCCACGCTTCCCGCGACACCAATCAGGGCGCGTGGCTCGACGTCACCCTTCCACGGTCCATTATCGGAAAGTACTCCCGGTACCGTGTTTCCCGCGAATCCTTAAACGATTCATGAAGTCATCGGGTTTGACCTGACTCCTCGTTCCTTCCTTCGTCTCTACCCGACGCCCTCCGAAGTCGTCCCCGAGGAGCGTATGCACGAGGATCTCTGGGACCGGGCGTGGCATCCCCAACTCCCACAACGCCCCAGGGTTCTCCTAAACATGGTCTCATCTCTCGACGGAAGAGCCGCCATCGGCGGAAAGGCAGGCGCGATGGGCGGTGAATCGGATCGCCGCCTCATGCGCGTCCTGCGCTCGCGGGCCGATGCCGTCATGATCGGCGCCGGCACCTTGCGCTCCGAGAAGATCTCACTCAGCATCCCGGACGATCTCGCGTATATCCGTGCCTCCCGAGGACTGCCCGAACAACCGCTCCACATAATACTCATCGGTGCAACTAATCCCAATTTGGAAAACCTGGTCAACCCGGTGCCAGATAGGACAATCCTGATAATTAATGAGAAGTCTAAGTTCAGCGAACTGGGAGAATTAGCTCCAGAAGCGCGAGATGTTTTGAGGTCACCGGCTGACTCGCAAGGGAGGATTGACCTTCAGGGAGTCATGGACACTCTGCAGCGAGAACATGGAGTGGATCTCATCCTGGTGGAAGGAGGACCTTCACTAAATCACTCCCTGCTGTCCAACGGACTCGCAGACGAACTCCACCTGACGTTGGCGTCGAAGATCATCGGAGGTAACCAGCCATCGATAATCAGCGGCCCAAGTCTGCCAAACCAAAAATACAGCCACGGTTTATTGTCCATTCATACTTCATATGAAGTTCCAGAAGGAGACCTCTTCCTTCGCTACCGGCTAACCAAGAGTGCCGAAAGCAACGAATGAACAGCCGGAAACCAAGCGAGTTTCCGATAAGTAAAATTCTCGGAAACCGCTGCTTAACGCGCGTTTACATGTTGTTCACGGTCTTCTCTATAGTCGGAAAAAGGAGCCGCAGCAACCCTCGCCGCTCCGCTCTCCGCTGCCACCAACCAGCGATCCACCTTCCTAGGAACACGAAAACCGCACCGATGATTCCAGCGCTGGCCATCCAATTTAAGGCACTCTCTAATAACACGGCGTCACCCACAACTTCACTACAGCGGAAGGGTATTATATTGATATGCCTTCGCTGCCAATTCTTCGGCGCGGCGGATGTAGCGCATGGTGGTCTTTGGGTCGGAGTGGCCGAGGAACTGCTGGATGACAAGGAGTGGAGCTTCGTTAACAGCCATGTTGGTGCCGACGGTGTGGCGGATGGAGTGTGGTGAGATGGCTTTGGTTATGCCTGCGGCACGGACGTATTTCTTGACTATGTAGCGGATGGCGCGGGTGGTGAGGGGTCTGTCGGTACCTTCTCTGGAGGGGAATAGTGGTTTGCGGGCGTCGGTCTGCGAGGTGAAGGTCCGGCCTGAGAGGAGCACGTATCGTTGGACGAGGCTCCAGAGGTCGGGTGAGGAGGGGACGTTGCGGATCTTGGCGCCTTTCCCCATGACGCGGAGGAAAATTTGATCTCCATCTACCTGCTGGAAGTCCCCAATCTTCAAGCCGACGACCTCGGCCTCCCGTAGCCCGCAACTCGCCATCACCGCGAGCACCGTGTAGTCTCGGAAACTGGAGGCGCGCGCCGCGCTCAGCATCCGGGACAACTCATCCTCCGTGAGGACGTTGTAAGAAGGGTCCTGGCCGACTCGCGGACTCTTAGCGAAAAACCGTAGAGCGTCCGGGTTTATCGAGGTCACGCCCGTCATGTACGTGAAGATAAGGAACCGCCGCAACACCGCAAGCTTCTTCGCAGTCGTCGCGGGCGCGTAACTCCCGAGCAAATACTCCCTATATAAAGACACGTCCTCAGCGGTCACCTCAGGCAAAGACTTCCCCCACTCCCTCTTCGCGTGTCCCACGAACATCCTTAATTCTGTATTATACGTTTTTTTGGTTTGAGGGCTGGAGAGGGTGCGAAGGTAGGTGGCTATGAGACGCTCGGCGGAAGGCGTTGGTTGGGGGACAGCGCGGACGGATGCGCCGTCGGCGGTCTCTGCAAGGTTGTTATTCGTTGGGGTCATCGTAGCGGATAAGGGAGATGACTTCGTATGGGGCGAGGCGTTCGCGGCTTTGGAGGTATCCGAGTTCGATAAGGACCGCGACGCCGACGACGATGCCTCCAGCATTCTCGACGAGCTGGCACATGGCGAGCGACGTGCCGCCGGTGGCGAGAAGATCATCGGCGACCAGGATGCGTGCTCCACTCTGGATGGAATCGGCATGGGCTTCGAGGGCATCGGTGCCGTACTCAAGTTCATAGGTGGCTGAGATAGTCTCGCGCGGAAGCTTGTTGGGCTTGCGGGCGAGAATGAGACCTTTACGGGCACGGTACGCGAGGGCGGTCCCGAACACGAATCCGCGAGCCTCGGCGGAGAGGATGCTCTCGTAATCGAGGTGGTCGGTCGCAGCCGCCAGAGCATCCACGGCGGCGTGAAGGGCGGCGCCATCTTCTATCAGGGGCGTTATGTCCTTGAAAGAGATGCCGGGCTTTGGGAAGTCCGGCACGTCCCTGATGCGGTCCCGGACCTTCTCGATTGAAAGCTCTTGTCCGCCGGGACCGTCGCTCACGGGGCGAAGGTGTCTATGATATTCGCCATCATGAGCTCTTTGAGGCGGGAGTCCACGGCGGCGAGGCGACGAGCCTTGTTCACCGCGTCGTTCACCCGCGACTCGTCGCCGCTGCGGAGGTCGGGGTTGAGGACTTGCTTGAACATCGCGGCCTCGCGGTCCACGGCGGCCATCATGCCCCGCAGGTGGCGCGGTTGGATCGAGTACTTCGCCATCTCAAGGGCCATGCGCGCAATCTCCACGTCCCGCTGGCGCAGTTCGCCGTTGCGTCCGATCACGCCAACCGTCACCAGATCGTCAACGAAACGTGACTCGACCTCTATGGCGTCCGCGAGTTCCTCTCGGGTGTAAACCCGGTCTTCGAGGACTCTGGAAAACTCGTTGCCACCATCCCCAGAAGTTGTGACCGGCGCGCCGCCTTCGATGCGCTTCTTGATGACCTTGAGCGGCAGGTACTCACGATCCTGCAATGTCAAGATGTAGCGTAGAAGCTCGACATCCTGCGCGGAAAACAGCCGATACCCACCCCGCGTGCGCGTCAGGTTGATCAAACGCCGCCGCTCCAGGTAGCGGATCTTGCTGACTGACAACGTCGGGAACTCCTGACGCAGACGGGCGACGACCTCGCCTATCGTGAAACTCTCTTTGCCACTGTTCCCGTTCTCCACTCTGTCCACACTGACTCACTCCCATTCTCTCTCAAGTAAAGACGAACTTGAACCTGTAGCGTCCGACCTGTATTTCATCCCCATTGCGAAGGTCCACGGAGTCCACCCTGACCCGGTTGACGTAGGTGCCGTTGAGGCTCCCGGCGTCCCGGATCCTGAACCCGCC
>Ga0136615_10000834_pt1 | contig 14348 bp, 15 predicted proteins | sample AntDrymUQ2882206_2_FD_106647 | JGI IMG/M metagenome (GOLD analysis project Ga0136615, IMG submission 106647) | Polar desert sand microbial communities from Dry Valleys, Antarctica - metaG UQ288 (22.06) | ecosystem: Environmental > Terrestrial > Soil > Desert | place: Antarctica: Dry Valley...
AGAACACCAGGCTCTATTCGCAGGAGGACGTTGACCTCGGCCGCTACATACAGAGGCTGACCCAGGAGATGGGGATGAACCTCGCCGGCGTGAAGAAGGTCATCGACCTCGAGCGCCAGGTAGTGAGGATGGAGGGCGAGATCCGTGCTCTTCGCGAGGAGCTCGACAGGCAAGAGCTTGAGCACCGGCGCCTGATCTCCGAGGTCCACCAGAGCTACAAGAAGGAGCTGGTCTTGATGCCCAGGGGCGAGCTTGCGCGCAACAGTCGGAGGAGCCGCTGATGGCAGAGCCGATGCACTGCTACAGGCATCCGAAAAGGGAGACTCGCGTCTCATGCGCCACGTGCGGACGGCCCATCTGCACCGAGTGTATGGTGTCCACCGATGTCGGGATTAAGTGCCCCGAAGACGCCAGGCTACCAAGAGGAGCCAGGGCCGGCGTCATGAAGACCGATCAGGTCCTGAGGAGCATCCTCGCAGGCGTCGGGGTCGCCCTCGCTGGTATCCCCATAGCGTACGTGCTCTTCCTCCTCCCCTTCACCTGGTTGATCTCGGCCGCAGCCGGCTACGGGGCAGGGACCCTGATCAACCGCGCCGGGGGCCGTAACGGTGGTTCTCTGGCGATCGTCATCTCCGTCCTGGCCACGGCCGTACCTTTCCTCGTCTTGCTGGCGCCGGATCTCCTCGCCGGCTTACTCAACCCGCGCCCACTCATCGCCATGGTTTTCGCCGTAATCGCCGCCGGCGTTGCTAACCGCCGGATCTAGAGCGGGCGGCTATCGGCGATCAGCCTGTTTTCGGCGGTGTGATGAGACACCTCGTGATACGCACGCTCGAAAGCCGCGACGTGGTCCCGATCTCCGAAGCCTTCAGCGAAGTCGGGTGGAAGAATAAGCCCCGCTCGCAATACGAGCACTACCTTTCGGAACAACAAGAGGGGATTCGCACGGTCATCGTCGCCTTTGTCGTGGGAGACTTCGCCGGGTACGTGACAGTCAACTGGAGCCCGAGCTACCCACCTTTCCGTACCGGCAGAATACCGGAGATCCAGGACTTCAACGTACTGCCGCGCTTCAGACGGCAAGGTGTGGGGACCCGCCTGATGGACGAGGCGGAGCGCAAGGTCTCAGAACGCTCCCGCGTCGCAGGCATCGGAGTTGGCATGCCGCCCGACTACGGGGTGGCGCAACGCCTCTACGTACTCCGCGGCTACGTCCCTGATGGAAAAGGCCTGGCACGCGACGGCCTTCCCGTGAGGCAGGGAGAGGAGATTACCGTCAACGACGGACTCGTTCTCTACCTGACCAAAACACTGACCTAAGACCCTTCGCCAGAGCGGTCGCCGTACCTGTGAGCCCCGCGATGACCAGAGACCGGAGAATCCCGCGCCCATCTCTACCTTCTGTAGTGGTTTAACCTGCCTCCTCGGCGAAGCACCCCCTGTGGATAACTCACAGAACCCCACTACTAAAGCCAAAAACCAAGGGCAACGATCCACACGAAATGACCCTGTTACCCTCTGTCAGAGTTACACTTAACCCTAAGATAAAATTAGACCTGACAATGAGGTAAAGCATCGAAAAATACTTTCAGAAAGCCTAGCGTAGCCTGTGAGAGCGTGCTAGGGTTGGGGCCATGAGAGAAGATATGCAGTACATAAGCGGAGTTTTGGACGAGCTGGAGGCGATCGTTCAGGATGCATCCGGCGTACCGATGAGCAAAGGACGGGCCGTCGTCGATCGGTCTGATCTGCTTGTGATGCTGGACGAGCTAAGGGGATCGTTGCCCCCTGAGCTGTCTGAGGCCGAGTCGCTTCGCCGGGAATGCGGGGCCACAGTCGCTGCGGCCGAGGAGGAGGCCCAGCGCATAGTCGAGGAAGCCCACCATCACGCCAACGCGATGTCCCCCGAGACGGAGCTCTACCGGCGTACGGAGCGTAGGGCGGGAGAGATCATAGACGGGGCTGAACGCTACGCCGAAGAGGTCTCCGGCGGCTCCGAGGTGTATAGGGACCGCGTCATGGGGCAGTTGGAGAACTGGTTCCAGGACTCGCTCATCTCGGTGGAGGAGTCCAGGCAGGAGTTGGGCGGTGTCCCCGTGCGCAGACCCGCCCCACAGCCCGAGGTCGTCGAGGAGAAGGCCGACGGCCAGGGGTGGCAAGCTAGCTCGGCGTAAGGTTGCAAAGAGGTCAGGACCTCTTTGCAAGCATTTCAGCTTGTTGTTGTCACTGAAACCTGATGCCTGTAGCCGCGGTTTGCGGTGCAAACCGCTATTAGCTCTCTTTTTGACGGGTCATGAGTTCGCCCAGGGCTTCGAGCCTGGCATTCAGGCCGTCGAGAGAAGCGTTTAGGTCGTTCGCCCTGGCTGGGTTCTCGCTGTCTATTGAGATCCTGACCACCTTCGCCCTCAGATCCTGAAGCTCCTGGTAAGTACCGGAGATCTCCGTGTCCGCGGCGTTGATTCTGTTTTCGAGATCGCGCAGATTCTCCTGCCTCGCTGAGGTTGGTGCGGAAGAGTCAGTGTCCCGCCTGAGGTCGCGTGCCACTTCGGCGGCCTTCTCCCTACTCTGGGCCACGTCCACGAGCCGATCCGCCGCCGCGTGCAGCCTTGGGACCACATCGTCGAGGACCGCCCTGGTTACGTCGTCTGAGGTCTCGATGGCGGCGACGACCTTGCGGTAGACATCGAGGGCTGCCTCCACCTTCTGGCGGGTCTCTCCGCGCGGGAGCCAGCGAGCGCGGCGCTCGGGAGAGACGTCTCTGCTCTCTACAGCATTCGGCGATGCTTCTGGAACCGTAGCTCCTCCGAGGACCTTGCGCTGGAAGACGGGGTCTCTCGCGGCCAGGAAGACCAGGGAGACGTAGGTTAGCAGGGTCAGGGGCAGCAACCACCACGCCAGGGTTGTCACGAAGAAGCCGGCACCGACCACCAGGACCATGACGTTGATCGGGCGCAGCGCGGCGGCCCGCAGCATCCGGTTTCGCTCCCCGGGCGAGAGGGGAGCACTGCCCTGGCGCACCGGAGGGCCTGACCTCGGGTTAGGGCGTTCAGTCACCGTGATCCATGGCGATGATCAGACGCACCTCTCCTCCGACCTCGAGAGCGAGCGCGTGGGCCGCGCTGCCTTTGTTTATGGCGAGGCTCAGGCGCCAGTGGGAGTCGGGGACGAGAACCAACTCTCCCGCCTTGGCCGACCCGAATGTCTCGACGTATCGAACCGACATCTCGCCGTCACCGGCGTCTACTCTCAGGCCGTCACCATACTCCAGCCCAGGCTCTTCCTGCATGACGGAGAGCCTTGCGTTGCCGAAGCGGTCGATGGAGATGATGTGCGTGTCGAAACCTTCTCCCTCTCCTACGAGCGCGCTCGCCGGGCTGAGACGCACCATCGAAGAAGGGTCGACGGGCTCCCCGAGGTCAGAGAGCCCGACTCCGGAAGCAAGATGCGCCGCCACAGGCGCGAAGACGTCGCGGCCGTGAAAGGTGTTGGAGACGGGATGCAGGTGGAAGCGCTCTTCGGTGAGCGCGCGGGCGTCCAAGATGCTACCCAGGGAATCGGCCGCCGAAACGAGCAACCCGTTGTCAGGACCGACCAGCAGCGCACCGCTCTCCGTCCGTAGAGCGAGCCCCCGTCGCTCCGTGCCGACTCCCGGATCCACCACCGCCAGGTAGACCGCGTCGGCGGGCATGTAGCGGGTGGCGTGCTGCAGGATCTCAGCCCCCGTCTCCACGCCGAAGCCAGGTACCTCGTGCGTCAGGTCGACGATCGACACTCCTGGTGCGATCCTCAGCATCACACCCTTGCACGTACCGGCGAAGTCGTCGGTTAGTCCGAAGTCGGACAGAAAGCAAACTGGCCTCATGCCACTAGTATAAAGCTCACCCGCATACCCCGCGGCAACGACCCTCGGCGGCGCCCTTGCCCACCCTGCCGGAGACTACACCAGTCCCCGCTGACGCTAATGGATACATCTCGACCTTAAACTCACTTAACCCTCAACTGACGGTTCATAAACGTACTCTAGCAGATTAAGATTTTGGTCGAGGCTCAACATGTTGTGCTGGTACGTTGTGGGTTACGAACATATTGTACCTGATGCTATATGGTATACATTTTCCGGCTTAGGTAAAGGGATTGCTGGAGGTTGCGGGACTTGTAGGGGGATGCTAGTTTCTGTTCGGGTGATTCCCGCCTACCCGGGGCTCGGTTTAAAGCTTGGGTCCAGGCGTGGGATTGCGACGGGCTTCATCGGCGGGGAGGGGTGATGAAGTCCGGCTAGAGGCTCCTGATGGGGAGGGGCCGATCGTAGCGTCCCGGCAGCATGCTGCCGGGACGTCTTTTTCGCATTTCAGTACTTCAGCATGTCAGCACGCTCAGGCTAACGCCATCGCTTGTCAGCACCTCAGCAAGTGCCTTGGCCGGCGAGACTCCCACACACAGTAAGGCTCCGCTTCGTTAAGCACGGAGCCTTATCCACCGCATGGCCAACGAACGCGAGCCGCTCCCCAACAATGCTGAAACTACTCGAAGATCCTAGCGGCGCTGCTGGTGTATGCGGTCAGCCAGTGGAGGTCATCTTCGGTAAAAGGTTCTGTAGAGGTTCTGGTCGCGTATACGACGCCGAGGGCATGATCTCCGTGAACGATCGGGACTGCCAGGGAGTTGGTCCAGCGGGCGTTCGTGCGGGCCTGGGGCAGGCGTCGTGGGCCTGTCACGGTCAGGGTGGGGTGGGTGGTCTTTACGACCAGATCTATAACGCTCCGATCCGAGGGCGTGAGATCCTGGGTCGAGTTGTCTCCGAGAGGCGTGAGGTCGGGGACCCTGATCAAACCCACCCTGTCGGCCTTGAGCTCGCGCCTTATCATCTCGGCTACCTGCTTGGGTGGGGCATTGGGGTCGAGGCTTTTTGGCATCGAGGGGCGGAATACGAGCCGTGAGGAGAGGATGAAGTTAACGCTCGTCCCTGCGACTATGCCGAGTAGATTGAACAGTGCGTAGTACGGAAAGTCGGCCGAGACGTACTTCACGAGCGGGTACCAGACGGCGAAGTTCGCCCCGATGCCCATGACGGCTACAGGGTAGGCCAGAACGCCGCGCAGGAAGAAGTGGATCCTGCTCGAGTGCCTTATATCGCGCCAGGTGAACGCGTTGTTGAGGAGGAAGTTGCTGAGGATGGAGAGACCGACCGCGAACATCCAGGCTATGACCTTGTTGGCGTCGAAGTACTCGGCGAGCACGATGAGGGTGGCCATGTTGACAAGCACGCCGGAGGCCCCGACGAGTAGGAACTTCCACAGGCGCCCCGCCGAGGGCACGTACCAGAACAGGCTCAGTATGTGCGTCAGGTACTCGAAGCCCTGGCGCATGGTCGCCTTGGACACCCCGGCATTGCGGGCCTGAAAGTCGAATGGCGTTTCGAGGACCTTGAGCTCCGGCGCGCATACGAGTATCTCCAGCAACACCTTGAACCCCGTGGGCCTGAACTGGATGCCTGAGATCGCCTGGTTCTTTATGAGGAAGAAGCCGGCCATCGGGTCACTCGTCTTGCGAGCTTCCTTGAAGGTGATCCTGGCCAGGTACTTGCTCCCCACGGACACGGCCCGCCGCATTCTGCCATCGAGGCCTGCGTAACTGCCGCCTGGGGCATAACGGCTCGCCACGACGACGTCGGCGTCGGAGCGGCGCGCTATCTCCAGCATCTCGCGCACCTTCTCGGGAGGGTGCTGCAAATCCGCGTCCATCACACAGGTGTACTCGCTCGCTCCCGAGAAGAGCTCCATCCCCGTCGTAACGGCCGTCGAGAGACCACCGTACCGCTCAGCGCCCTCCCGGCGCACCAGGCTGACGCGTCCGTCCTCTTCGGCGAGGCCGCCTATCACCTCAGGCGTCTCGTCCGTCGAGTCATCCACGAAGACCACCCGGTAATCCAGATCCGAGAGGCTCTCGCGCAACTGGTGCACGAGCTTCGGGACGTTGTCGGCCTCGTTGCGCGTCGGCACGACCAGGGTAAGGAGCACCCTGCCCTTGCTCCCCCCGCGTCCCGACCCGCCGGCAGCCGTTTGCTTCTCTGCTTTCATGGCCGCTGTAGGCTAGCATATCGGGTGAACCTGCCCAAATACGGACCAACCTGGCGGTGAAGGCGGTAGACGGAGGTACGCAAGGTGCAAAGCAGCGATCTGGAACGCGCGCACGTCCTGGTCTCAGGCCGGGTGCAGGGGGTCTTCTTCCGGGACTCGACCAGGCAGAAGGCCGAAGAACTCGGGCTGGCGGGATGGGTTAAGAACGTGCCTGACGGTCAGGTCGAAGCCCTGTTCGAAGGCCCCTCCGAGAGGGTCAGGGAGATGGTCCGCTGGTGTGAAGAGGGCCCTCAGCGCGCCTCGGTCGAGAACGTAGATACGGACTTCGCGAGTGCCGGCGGAGACCTCGAAGGCTTCGAGGTCCGTTGAAGGCCGCCCGACTCGCCGAAATCCCCCAAGACCTGCGCCTGCTCCTCGACAGAGAGGGCGTACAGATAACAGGCACCAGGACCATAGATCACGGCACCCAGTACGACCTTGCCCGCGACGGCGAGACCGCGAAGCTGAACGTCTATCATACGGGCAAGATCTCCATCGGAGGTAGAGCTTCAGGGTTGCGGGACCGCATCGAAGCCTGGCGCGTGTCACAGGCCAAAGCTGATGGTACACGAGCTTCGACGACCCGCGCGGGAGAGCGACCCGTCCTGGACGGTACGCCGAGGCTCGGCATCGACGAGGCCGGGAAGGGTGACTACTTCGGTCCTCTGGTCGTGGCCGGGGTCAGGATAACCCACGCAGAGAAGGCGAGAGAGCTGCGGGAGATAGGGGTCAGGGATTCGAAGGAGATCAGGGCCCCAGCCATCCGCCGGATCTCAGACCTCATCATTACGGCCGTGGGCCAGAGCAACGTTCACCTCATATCGCTCCCGCCCCCGGAGTACGAGTCCCGTAGAAGCGCCGCGGGAAACGTCAACAGGCTGCTCGGCGAGCTCGATGCCACGATCATGGGTGAACTTGCGAGTGAGGTCGAGGTCATAGTGGCGGACGAGTTTGCCCGGTCCGCCCGCTCCTATCTGGAGCCGTTCGTGCCCGAGGGCGTGCGGCTCGAGGTACGCACGCGGGCAGAGGACGACGCGGCCGTGGCCGCTGCGTCCATAGTAGCGCGGGCGCGGCAACTCCAGGAGATCGAACATCTCTCGGAGCGGGTCGGGTTCGGATTGCCGCTCGGCGCGACGCATGTCGAGGAGGCGGGACGGCGCGTGTTCGGGGAACTCGGGGAGGATGGCCTTGCGGAGGTTGCGAAGATCCACTTCGCGACCACGCGTCGGGTATTGGGAACGAGCGTACAGAGTGATGGAGGCGAACCTTGATAGATCTTCGCAGCGACACCGTAACCCGTCCGACGGAAGGCATGCGGCGGGCGATGCTGGAGGCCCCTGTCGGCGACGACGTCTTCGGCGAGGACCCTACTGTTAACCGGCTCGAGGATTACGTGGCCGACCTGCTGGGCAAGGAGGCGGCGTTGTACGCGCCTTCAGGGACGATGACAAACCAGATCGGGGTCCACATAGGCACGAACCGGGGGGAGGAGGTGCTCCTGCACGAAGGTGCCCACATCTTCGTCTATGAGGCTGGCGCCCCGGCGATGCTCTCTAGCCTCCAACTGCGCACCCTCCCAGGCGAGAACGGCGTCCTCGACCCTGAGACCGTCCGCTCCTCTGTCAGGCCTGATGACGTCCACTTCCCGCGCTCGAGGTTGCTCTGCCTCGAGAACACCCACAACACCTCGGGCGGCAAGGTCTTCCCGCTGGAGGACTTCGCCGCGGTCGCCGCGACGGCGAAGGATCTCGGCCTGAAGGTCCACCTCGACGGGGCCAGGCTGTTCAACGCGCAGGCCGCGACAGGCACTCCGGCCAGCGAGTGGTGCGTTCACGCAGACACGGTCTCCGTGTGCTCTTCCAAGGGTCTCGGGGCGCCCGTCGGGTCCCTGCTCGCCGGGGATGAGGAGACCATCATGGAGGCCCGACGCGCCCGCAAGGCCTTCGGGGGTGGTATGCGGCAGGCTGGCATCATCGCCGCCGCCTCACTCTACGCCTTCGAAAACCACGTAGACAGGCTTGCCGAGGATCACGCCCAGGCCCGCGACCTCGCCTCAGGGCTGAGAGAAGCCGGCTACAAAGTCCATGACCCGGAGACCAACCTCGTCCTTGTCGCCGTCGACGACCCCTCCGAATTCCTGCAAGCCCTCGCCCGCGAAGGCGTGCTCGCTACCCCCGGCAAACCAGGCTACGTCCGCCTGTGCACACACCTCGATGTAGGGCACAAAGAGATAGAAAAGGCCGTCGAAGCGGCGGCCAGGATCACCGCCAGCGCCGTCGAACGTTGAGCCCTATCGAGGTCGCCCCTGTCCCGGCAACAGGCCTGGCCGAGTCCCTGGCGCTCCTCGAAGAAGCTCTCAGGGATGGCGAGCCAGTGCCCGAACATTTCGCCGACCGCCTGCGAAAGGCCGTCGAGACCGGAGACCTTGAAGTACTCGCCGCCAGGACGGAGGACCAGATACTGGGAGTAGCCATCGTCGCCTACCGCCTCAACCTCTCCGCCGGCGAACTCTTCGCCAGCATCGAAGACCTCTACGTGCGCCCACAAGCCAGACGCCAGGCCGTCGGCCGCGCCCTTCTCGAAGCGGCACATGAACGTTGCAAAGAGCGCGGCATCTCTTACGTTGAAGTTCAGGTCCAAGACCCTAGCGCCGAAGCCTTCTACACGACCCTGGGCTACGAGCCCGACACAGCCGTGCGAATCCTCTCACGCTCTCTACCCATCATCGAGAGTACAAAGAAACCTGAAACCTGATGCCTGCAGCCTCTATTCAAACTCCAGCACCGTATACACGGAGACCTCCCTGAAGCCCAGGTCTTCGTAGAACTTGCGGCCCCGCGCGTTGGCGGCGGCTACCTGGAGTGAGATGCCGTCTGCGCCTCTCTCCTGTGCCCAGGCCTGGACACTCTGGAGGAGGGCCCGGCCCGTACCGCGATTACGGTACTCGGGTTTGACGAAGACGTCGTCCACTGAGGCCCACGTCTTCGGGAGGAACGTCGGGGAGCCCTGGCGCAGTTCGCCCGAGATAAAGCCCACCGTCCGGTCTCCTGCCGCGGCCACGAAGAGGAAAGAGTAGCCGCTGTTCGCCACGTCGGCCAGAAAGCGCCGCATCGTCTTCTCCGCGCCTGGGGCCGTCTCGTAGACTCTGTCGTGGGCCGTATGCTCTTCGGCGCTCTGCATCCAGAGCCTGGCCGCCTCGGCCGCGTCATCCTTGCGCCCTGGTCTTATAGTGAAGTCCGTATCCACGGACCAATCCTAACCCATGCGCCGCGGTCCGCGGGGGCCTGGGGTGGGGTATGATCCGGAAAAACCGGAGAGGAGCCGGGTACGGAGCGTAAGGTGGACAGGTTCTGGGAGGTCGATGCTGCCCGCGGCGTCGCCATCATCATGATGATCGTCTACCACTCCACCTACGACCTGGATACCCTCGGAGGCTATGACATCCAGTCCACATCTGGGCACTGGGCACTCTTCGCCGACCTTACCGCTGGCCTGTTTCTGTTCCTCGTCGGAGTCTCGCTCGCCGTAAGCCGGGCGAGGACCAGCATGACGGGGTGGAAGCTCTTCGGTAAATACCTGGCCAGAGGCTTGAGGATCCTCGCGTACGGGATGATCTTGACCGTCGTCTTCCTTGTCCTCGGGATGGGCGTCGTAGCGTTCGGCATACTGCAACTGATCGGGGTCTCCATAATCCTCGCCTACCCTTTCCTGGGACTCCGGTCAACCAACCTCGTGCTCGGCGCCCTCATTTTCGCCGCAGGCCAGTACGTGCTGGCGCAGGACCTCTATTCGCAGAGCTTCTGGCTCCTGCCATTCGGTGTCGTACCAGAGGGAGTGGTGATGCCGGATTACAGGCCCTTGTTGCCCTGGTTCGGCGTCGTCCTGATCGGGCTGTTCTTCGGGAACGTGGTGTACGGCGATGGTAGAAGGCCCGCGGTTCTGACGGACAAGGCCCCGGTACCGGCGAGACCGCTGCTTCCCCTTGGTAGAAACTCGCTGTTTGTCTACCTGATCCACCAGCCTATCATCATCGCCCTGCTCGCCGCACTGGGCATCGTTGACCTGAACTTCTTGTAGAACTTCAAGCTTTCTGGTTTCTTTTTCGCGGCGCAACCGTTACAGTAAGCGGCGTCGTTACGGAGGAGATGAGGAGGTAGCCTGGGAAGACCATATTCTTGTAAGATGACCAGTAAGCTCGATGGGATCGTCGGAGCTTGCGGGGCAGAGAGAAAGCAAAAGCGCCAGGACTCTTGCGGCAAGATGCAGGAGTCGACGAGGAAGACGTTCATCGAAGCATTCGGCGGGTACGTCTCGGCTTCGGGCAGTCGTCAGGGCGGTGACAAATCCCGGCGGTGACGCCGGGGACAAAGCACCGTTCGGCCCGGACACAGAGCCTCTATCGCTCTGACTCCTTTCTCTGCCATCCCTGATCCCATCCCCGGATAACAGGGAGGTAAGCCTGTGTGCGGCATAGTGGGTTACGCCGGTAAAGAGCGGTGTGTCGAGGTGCTTATGGAGGGTCTCGGGCACCTCGAGTATCGTGGTTACGATTCAGCGGGGCTGGCCCTGCAAAAGGAGAACCGGATAGAGCAGATAAGGGAGGTCGGGCAACTCGAGAACCTCACCCGCGCCCTGGCCGGGCGAAACGGTGACCTCTCCCAGGTAAGGACCGGCGTGGGGCACACCCGCTGGGCGACGCACGGACGTCCCAGCGAGGAGAACGCGCATCCCCATCTCGGCGGAGATGGGAGCGTCGCCGTCGTGCACAACGGCATCATAGAGAACTTCTCGGAGCTCAAGGCGGAGCTGGAGGGGCGGGGCGTGTCTTTCCGTTCCGAGACGGACACGGAGGTGATGGCGCACCTGATAGCCGAGAGGGTCGATGCCGGAGAGACGTTGCGGATGGCGCTCGCCGGGGTGCTGCAGCGGCTCGAAGGCTCCTTCGCCGTCGCTGCTGTCAGCGTGGATGAGCCAGGTAAGGTCGTCGCGGCCCGCTACCAGAGTCCACTCGTCGTCGGACTAGGGGAAGGCGAGAACTTCCTGGCGAGCGCGGTGCAGGCCCTGCTAGGGGAGACGCACGAGTTCATCCTCGTCGAGAAAGGCGAGATCGTCGAGATAGCCGATTCGTCGGTAGAGGTGTTTACCTCTTCGGGAGAGTCAGTCGAGCGTGAGTCCTTCGAGGTGGACTGGGACGCCGAGGCCGTCGAGCTCGGCGGCTACGATGACTACATGCTCAAGGAGATCCACGAGCAACCCGCTGCCCTCGGCGCGACCCTTCTCGGCCGCATCGACACAGACGGCGTCGTCGACCTCTCAGAGGTAGGGCTCGACCTCTCTGAGGTAGACCGGGTCGTGGTCGTCGCCTGTGGCACGGCCTACCACGCCGGCCTGCTGGGCAAGCACGCCATAGAGAAGCTCGCCAGGATACCCGTGGAGGTCGTGATCGCCAGCGAGTATCGTTACGCGGATCCTATTGGGGACTCTCGTACGCTGGTCGTTGCCATAAGTCAGAGCGGCGAGACCACAGATACCCTGGCGGCCGTTCAGGCGGCGCGGGGCTTCGGGGCCAGGGTGCTTGCGGTTACCAACACCAGGGGGTCGCTCATCACCCGCGAGGCCGACGCGGTCTTGCTAACCAGGGCTGGGCCGGAGATCTGCGTGGCCTCCACCAAAGCCTTCGTCGCCCAGGTCGCCGCTCTCGATCTGCTGGCGCTCGGGCTCGCCGGCATTCGCGGGGTCATTCCGGAGGAGGAGTTGCGGGAGATCGGACGCAGCCTCAGGCTGGCTCCCGAGAAGGTCGAGGAGACGCTCGGGCTGCTCGGGAATCGGGTCGAGGATGCAGTCGAGGTCTTCGAGGACGCGCGGTGCTCGCTCTTCCTCGGGCGCGGTATCTCGTATCCGGTGGCACTGGAGGGAGCCCTGAAGCTCAAGGAGATCTCCTACCTACCCTCCGAAGGCTATCCGGCGGGCGAGATGAAGCACGGTCCCATTGCCCTCGTCGACGAACATTGTCCCGTCATAGCCGTCCTCGGAGAGGGTGTCGTCCGCGAGAAGACCCTCTCGAACGTCGAGGAGACCGTTGCCAGGGGTGCAAGCGTGATCGCCATAGCCCGTGAAGGTGACAAAGGCGCAGAAAGGATGGCGCGCCTGGTCCTCCCCGTCCCCGAGGCGCCGGAGATCCTGGCCCCCTTCATCTCTAGCGTGCCGCTGCAGCTCCTCGCATACCACGTTGCGAAGGACCGGGGCCTGGACGTCGACAAGCCACGCAACCTCGCCAAGAGCGTCACTGTCGAATAGAGGATAGAGGCGGTGCCGGAGGGTGTTTACGCGCCTACAAGCTAACGGACGACGTTCAGAGCGCCTGGTTCGATACGGAAAGACATGGGCAGCATGCCCCAGAGCTCACCGTCGAGTTGTACCGGCACCTCTGTGCCTGGGGCCCTGGCGTGGACTTCCGTCGAGGTGAAAGACATCATCGAGCGGTTGAGGGGCCTCCTCGCCATGATCCCGGCGAAGACATCAGGCCTCAGGAGGTCGCTCACGCGCTCGACCAGGATGGTCTCGAACTCGCCGCTCGTCAGCAGGCCGGGCCCTGACACCCTGTAGTCGCCGCCATAGAATTGACCGTTGGCGACTATGGCGAACCTCGCGGTGTGGACCTCGTCGCCGTGGATTATCTCCAGCGGGGGGAATCTGTTGCCGAAGAACACCTTGAAAGCGGTTACCTGGAAGGCCAACCTCCTCAGGTAGCGCTTCAATCGCGGTGTCACGGCGCCGATCACTGTCGCGTCGAAGCCTATCCCGGCCATACAGGCGAAGCGGCGCTCGGCTCCCTCATCGTTCGTGGCGACGCCGAAGTCCACCATCGAGCGTTCGCCTTTCAGAATGCGCTGGCAGGCCTCGGCCGGGTCGAGCGGCAGCCCGAACTCCCGCGCCAGCACGTTCGCGGTGCCGAGCGGCAGTACGCCCAGCGTGGCCTCCGGCGAGAGCCCGTTCAATACTTCGTTGACCGTGCCGTCGCCCCCAGCGGCCACTACCAGACGATCCCCTGCGAGTGAAGCAAGCTCGGTGGCGTGGTTGGGGTGCTCGGTGTTGAGCACCTCTACCGCCAGGCCTCCCGAACGCAGGATCTTCGCGAATCGCTCGAGATAATCCTCATCACCCGCGCGTCCCGAGTTCGGGTTTCCGATGATGACAGCGTCTGTGGCAGTATCCATCTTCATACTATAGCCCTTTTGCCTGGGGCGAATCTGCCGTAACATACTCCCCGTGGAAGGATTCGTCGTACCAGGGATCGGGGTCGACGTCGTCGACGTCGAGCGGATGCAGTTCGCCCTGGAGCGCACCCCGAAGATACGAAAGCGCCTGTTTACGGAGGCGGAGATCGCCTACTGTGAGAAGTACCGCTTCGCCGAGCGCCACTACGCAGGACGCTGGGCCGCCAAAGAGGCTGTGACGAAGGCCCTGGGATGCGGCCTGATCCAATGGAACGGCGTCGAGGTCTTGCGGATGCCCCGACGCGCCCCGACGGTCCGCATATTCGGCAAGATCAAGAAGTTCGCCGACGCGGTAGGCGTGCGCGAGGAGGATCTCTACATCTCCATAACCCACTCCGAACTCTCCGCCGTCGCCGTCTGCGTCGTGCGCCGGGAGCGGATCTCGGGTTGAAGCTCTACACCGCAGAAGAGATGTCCCAGGCCGACGCCGAGGCGCAAAATCTCGGCATCCCAGGCGGCGTCCTGATGGAACGCGCCGGCGTTGCCATGGCCCATTTCGCCCTGGAGCAGTACTCCCTGGGACGGGCGCTCGTCGTCTCGGGTGGCGGTAACAACGGCGGCGACGGCTTCGTCATCGCCCGCGAGCTGCACCGCTCCGGCGTCGATGTCGCGGTTCTGGCGACGAAAAGCGAGTACGAAGGGGACCCCGCGACCAACCTGGAGGCACTCCGGAACCTGCAGGTGCGGTTTATCGCCCCGGAAGACCTCGACGCGGAGCTCGGGTCGGCCGATCTCGTCGTCGACGCCCTGCTCGGGACTGGGTTCTCTGGGGAGGTGCGCGAGAAGGAGGCAGGGATCATCGATCAGATGAACTCAGCCCAGGCCCCCGTACTCGCCGTCGACGTGCCCTCAGGCGTGGACGGGGCGACGGGCGAGGCCCAGGGTGTTGCCGTGTTCGCCGATCTTACGGTCTGCGCGCACGCCGTGAAGGTTGGCTGTGTGATCTCCCCCGGCC
>Ga0136615_10000836_pt1 | contig 14344 bp, 13 predicted proteins | sample AntDrymUQ2882206_2_FD_106647 | JGI IMG/M metagenome (GOLD analysis project Ga0136615, IMG submission 106647) | Polar desert sand microbial communities from Dry Valleys, Antarctica - metaG UQ288 (22.06) | ecosystem: Environmental > Terrestrial > Soil > Desert | place: Antarctica: Dry Valley...
CAGCTCAAGCGCGGCCGCAAGACCGCCACAATCCGGCTCGGCGACAAGTCGCACAAGTACCGCAAGAACCAAGCGGTGCTCGTGACGATCGGCTACCAGCACTCGCCGCGCGAGAAGGTCTTCACGGCCGTCATCGACTCGGTCGAGGTCAAGCGCGTCAAGGAGCTCTCGCCGCGCGACATCGAGCACGACAACCCCGAGTTCCGGCGCACCGAGGAGATGATCCATTTCCTCGAGCAGATCTACGGGCGCGACGTCGGCCTCGAGGACACCGTGACCGTCGTGCGCTTCAGCCAGATCATCGAGAACCCACCGTCGATGACCGAGCGGTTGCACGGCATCGGCGGCGCGCAGAACTAGCGTTCTCAGCCGCCTGGCGGGCCGCGCCGCGGCGCCGGACGGTCGACCGCTGACGCTGCTTGTAAAAAGCCTGTTGGCACTCTTCCCCTCTGAGTGCCAAGTTCGCTAGAGTCGAGGCACGTTGGCACTCTGACCCTGCGAGTGCCAAGTCATATCCGACAGGCTTTGGAGGTCAACACATGAAGCTCAAGCCCCTGGGGGATCGGCTCATCGTGCGGGCGATCGAGGAGGAGGAGACCACCGCGAGTGGCCTCGTGCTTCCCGACACCGCCAAGGAGAAGCCGCAGAAGGGCAAGGTCATCGCCGTTGGCGACGGCAAGTTCGACGAGGACGGCGACAAGCGCATCCCGCTCGACGTGGCGGAGGGCGACGAGGTTCTGTACTCGAAGTACGGCGGCACGGAAATCAAGGTCGACGGCGAGGAGCTGCTCGTGCTCCGCGAGTCCGACGTTCTCGCCAAGATCCTTTAGTCAGGAGATCAGAGACTTATGCCTCATAAGGAATTGCTGTACGACGTCGACGCTCGTAACGCGCTGCAGAACGGCGTCGATGCGGTCGCCAACGCCGTCAAGGTGACGCTCGGCCCCAAGGGCCGCTACGTCGTCCTCGACAAGAAGTTCGGCGCCCCGACCATCACCAACGACGGCGTCACGATCGCTCGTGAGATCGAGGTTCAGGACGTCTTCGAGAACCAGGGCGCCCAGCTCGTCCGCGAGGTCGCCACGGCGACCAACGACGTCGCCGGCGACGGCACGACGACGGCCACCGTGCTCGCGCAGCAGATCGTGCGCAGCGGCCTGAAGAACGTCACGGCCGGCGCCAACCCGCTCGCCCTCAAGCGCGGCATCGAGCGCGCCGTCGAGGACGTCGTCGCGAACATCGCCCGCCAGTCCAAGGACGTCGCCGGTAAGGACCAGATCGCTCGCGTCGCGACGATCTCCGCCGGTGACGAGGAGATCGGCGACGTCATCGCCGACGCCATCGAGAAGGTCGGCAAGGACGGCGTCGTCAACGTCGAAGAGGGCCAGACCTTCGGTATGGACCTCGAGTTCACCGAGGGCATGCTCTTCGACAAGGGCTACATCTCGCCCTACATGGTCACCGACCAGGAGCGCATGGAGGCCGTCCTCGACGACCCCTACATCCTGATCGCCAACCAGAAGATCACCTCGGTGCGCGATGTGCTGCCGGTGCTCGAGGCCGTCATCCAGTCCGCCAAGCCGCTGCTGATCATCGCCGAGGACGTCGAGGGCGAGTCCCTCGCGACGCTCGTCGTCAACAAGCTGCGCGGCACGTTCACGGGCGTCGCCGTCAAGGCCCCCGGCTTCGGCGACCGCCGCAAGCGGATGCTCGAGGACATCGCGATCCTGACCAACGGTGAGGTCATCACCGAGGAGATGGGTCTCAAGCTCGAGAACACCACGATCTCGCAGCTCGGGCGCGCACGCCGCGTCGTCGTCGGCAAGGACACGACGACGATCGTCGACGGCGCCGGCGATCCGGCCGCCATCAAGGGCCGGATCAACCAGCTCAAGGCCGAGATCGAGACGACCGACTCCGACTTCGACCGCGAGAAGCTCCAGGAGCGCCTCGCCAAGCTGTCGGGCGGCGTCGCCGTCGTCAAGGTCGGCGCGGCCACCGAGACGGAGATGAAGGAGAAGAAGCATCGCGTCGAAGACGCGCTGCAGGCGACCCGCGCCGCCCTCGAGGAGGGCATCGTGCCCGGCGGTGGCGTCGCGCTGCTGCAGGCCGAGTCGGCGATCGACCTCGACACCTACGTCGACGACGAGCAGACCGGCGCGAAGATCGTGCTGCGCGCGCTCGAGGAGCCGCTGCGTCAGATCGCACAGAACGCCGGGCTGGAGGGCTCGGTCGTCATCAACGACGTCCGCAAGGCCAAGAAGGGCTGGGGCCTGAACGCCGCCACGAACGAGATCGAGGATCTCGTCGCGGCCGGTGTCATCGACCCCGCCATGGTGACGCGGTCGGCGCTGCAGAACGCCGCCTCGATCGCGAAGAACATCCTCACCACCGAGGCCATCGTCTGTGAGATCGAGGGCAAGGAGATGTCCATCGGTGGCATGGGCGACGCCGGCGGCATGGGTGGCATGGGCGGCATGATGTAGCCAGCCGCTCGGCTCGCGCTGGCGAGCCGGCGAGCCGGTGCTCGTTCCCACGAGAGCGAGCCGAAGCATCCGAGGGCCCGGCGATCAGTTCGCCGGGCCCTCGTTCGTTCTACCCGAGGTAGCCGCTCCCGCCGCCAGCGGGGCCCGGGTTCGCCGGGGTCTCCAAACGGCGTTTCCTCCCACTCGGCTATCGGGACCTCCGAACCGGACATAGGTGGTATCGCGGCTGATGATCTGATCGATCTGGTCAGCGGGGCGGGTGACGGGATGCGCACGATCCGGCGCGACGCTGTGCGCCGCGCACGACGGTCGGTCGCGACGGTTGCCACACCCTCGCCACGTCGACATCGGTCAAGTCGGGAGATGGCGTCCACCTGGAACCGAACGCGTGCGCTTCCGCTGGCGAGCGTCGATCCAACCGCGTTGCCCAAGGTGTTCTGCTAATCCTGGCGCACAAGCGACCCACCGGGATGTCCCGCATGCGGGATTGTCTAATAGCGGCGTGTTTTCCGCGCCGTTGCCAACTTACGGGCGGTGTCACACCCCTGCCAACGCCTCCCGAAACTCCCCCACCGCCGGCACGTCATAGCCGGCCAGCTGCCGGTCGAGTCGCATGAGTTCGCGCACCGCCACGTCGGACTTCGTGGCCCTGGCGATTCTCAATGCTTTGATGCCTTCCGAAGCCGCACGGTCGGGCTCATTGGCGTTCGCGCAGGCGATCCCGAGCCGCGCCTGCTGCACCCCTCGATCGCGCGCTCGACTTTGGGGCCAGACACGCAACACGTCCTCAAACGCGCTGACAGCCCGGTCAGGTTGGAGCCACAGCCGACAGCGCGCGACATCGGCCTTGATGTAGGGCGAGGAAATCTCGTGCCGCGCTACGTCGCCCAACGGGTCCGATTGGGTCGCGTCGCTTCGTTCAAGCAGGGCGTCAGCGTCACGGAGGCTCGATGCGCATGATGCGGCGTCGTCGGCGAGCGCGTAGCCGTGTGCGTGCTTTAGGGCGCACAGAGCGCGCATCCTCGGCGTCGTGCCCCGCACGTTTCGCGCCGCCTGGGCGAACGCAGTAGCCCGGTGCGCATCATCGTCCTCGATGGCCCAACGGCACCGCCGCAGCAGCACGTAGGCGACCATCTCCGGATAGTCCCCCTCACGAGCGAGCCGCAACGCGCGATTCGCCAAGCGGTCCCGCTGGCGTGGGTCACCCACATCGTTACTGAGCCAGCTCGCAAACTGCGACCAGCGCGACTCGACGCGAAGGAGCTGCGCACGCAACTCGCCTCGTGCGGTCTGCCGATGCTGCGCGATGAGGCGAAGCTCTTGCCGGACAGCAGCCAGCACCTGGTGGGAGCCGAACACGCCGCCATGGCGATCAAGCAGCTGCATCAGGCCCATCCAGTGCCCGACGAGCTCGGGATCGATCTGGCCTGCCGCTGCAGGCCCTGTCGTAGCGCCGAGACCGAGTGTCGCGCCGATGCTCGCTTCGATGAGATCTCGACGGTTCAGAGGGTCCACGTCTTCATCCGCTCCGCTCGGGTACAGCAGCCCAGCGTAGCGCTCCAGACCGAACACACGTGCGATTGCGTGCGCCTCCGCATAACCGGGCGCATCACGGCCCTTTGATCGCTGCCGCGCAGCGCTGCGATCGTGGCGCTGCATCGTGTACTCCTCCATCACCGTCGGCAAGAGCGCCACGAGAGCGCCCTGCGCGTCCAGTGCGCGATCACAGGCCGTGACGAACGCTCCAGATGCCAGAGCCTTGGCCAGCTCGACACCGCTGATGTGCTGGGGCGAGAAGCCGATTTGCGCGGAGAGAGCCTGGAGTGTCAGCTCCTTCGCTTGCCGTCGCTTGCGGATCTCCGCCCCGAGCCGAGCCGCGTGTGAGGCATCGGGATCAAGGGGGTTCGGAGGCCGGCCGCGAGGTCGAGTCATTTTCTGTCGGTTAGTTAGGGTCTAGCTAGCCTGGCACTGCGACCCAAGGAGAAGAACGAGCATGGCAGAGCTAGTGATAGGTCATCGCGTGGCGCGTCTCGGTAAGCTGCGCTTGGGCTGCTCTGCGGTGATCTTTGACGATTCGCGTCAGCGGGTCCTGCTCATGAAGCGCGCCGATAATGACTTCTGGTGCCTGCCGAGCGGAGGGATGGATCCCGGCGAGAGCGTCACGGAGACCGTGATCAGGGAAGTTGAGGAGGAAACGGGTCTGATCGTAAACGTCGTGGGTCTGGTCGGCATTTACTCCTCGCCTGACGTGCTCGTTCGGTACGCCGATGGCAACCGGTTTCAGATCGTGTCGCTTTGCTTTGCGGCCGAGATCATCGACGGAGAGTTGCGAACTACTAGCGAGGCGGTATCTGTGGGATATTTCACCGAAGAAGAGGCAGCCGCTATGGAGATCATGGCTAACCATGTTGAGCGGCTTTGTGACGCGTTCAGCCATGGAGATGTTCCCTTCATCCGTTAGGCGACAGCGATTCGCACGCAGGGCCACGCGTCCGTGACCAGCTCAAATGAAGTGTGGATTATCGATGTCTGCGGCGGAGATCAGTGCAACGCAACCGACGTCGGTGCCTGCAGCCTCGAGTTGGTCCAGTGCCGCGTCGGCGCGGAAGTTCTTGCAGACCGTGGGGCACGCGCTTCTGTCAACCGCGTCGATGCTCCGGCGGTGACGCTCGCTGAACCACACTGCGCTGAACCCATCGGTGATGTTGCCTATCGGCGGACGTTCGCGCAGACGCTCTCTGAACAGGAAGCACGACGGTATCGTTCCATCGGCTTTGATGACCATGACGAGTGGTTTCGTACGACAGGCGCCGGTTGGATGGCGCTGAATCCCGAGCACGTGATCCCACGATCCTCCGCTACCTCCGAGGACGAACGCAGGTCCGTGTCGTTTCTTTGCGTAGCGGATCGCCGTCGCTGCCTCCCACCAGTCCTGCGGGCTCGTGGGATACTGAACGACGGCGGGGCGGTACGCCACGTGCTCGACGCCGCACTCCGAGGCTAGATCAGCGACGGCGACGATCTTATCGCGCTGATGATTGATTGGGGGCACTACGAGGTACGCGAGACGGACACGGCTCGGGTCCATTCGAGCACGAAGCATTCGTATGTTGCCGAGCACTCGGGCGAAGTGTCCTTGCGCCTCGCGTACGCCGTGCAGCTTGTTGTAGGTGGCCTCATCAGGAGCGTCGAGGCTGATGCGCACCCACTCAAGGCGACTCGCCACCGAACCAATCCGCTCCATCCTCACGCCGTTTGTCACAAGACCGATGCAGGCTGGCTCCCCTCCATCTACTCCGATACGGTGAATCCGTTCGATGATCTCGCATACGTGCGCATGGTTTGTCGGCTCGCCGCCGCCGACCAGTTCGAAGGCGCGCGTTCCGTACGCATAAGCCTGCGCGAGAAATGGTAGAAGACGCTCAGCGTCGATAGAGCGCAATTTGCGGTGTGGCCCGCTGCCAAAGCAACAGTGCACGCATGCTTGGTTGCACGCGCCATCCGTGAGATCGATCTCCACTGTGCTCGGCGCAGGGATCTCACCGTCCAAGAGCGCCGTCGCCCGTCGCAGATGGTACGGATGGAAGAGCTTGTGGCGATGGTACGGATCAGGCGATTTGGTGCCGGAGCTCACGGCGCCTCAGATCGGACCGTTGCCGTCAGGTCATCAAGACCTTCGACGTAGGAGCGAGCGTCGTGCAGCGTCAAATGATCGCCGTAATGCCTGCACCAGCCCGACCCACTGGAGCGACGCTGTGCGACCAGCCAGCGATGACGCAGCTCCGTGCTCAGCTTCCAAGGATGGGCGATGCGCCATTGGCCGTCGGCGGACTCAAATAGTCCGCGCTCGATCTTGCGCCAGCCGTCAGGCATCGAGGTTCTCCTTCGTTGGGTAGGGCTGTGAGCGGGCGACGTCGTCGCGCGCAACGTCGGCACCATGCTGACGTCGGAACTGCTGCGCGCGATGTGTCAGCGGCGCCGGCTGCTCCTCGTCGGGGACATGCAATGCACAACCTTGAATAAATGCTCTGTCCTTGAGAATGCGCGCGGCAGCGCGGCACGCTGCGCATGCTGGCGCGTTTGCAGCTCGCGTCTGCTGGCCCCACCGCGTGAGCTGACGACGCACGGCGGACTTCAACGCAAACATCTCGTCAGCCGACATATGGTGCGACGATAGGTTGCTCATTGCGCGGGCTCCCTTGTTCGTCGTCACGATGTCGTCACGGTCGCGCGTGGGTGGCGGGCGAACTAGGCAGCAAAAGCGGACAAGATGTGGAGTTGTGGACGAGCACCTACCCAGCGGCGGCCAGATCGCCAACGACCTGCGCCGATTCGGCATCGCCGGCGGGTTCCGAGAGATGCGGCCAACGGACGCACTCGATCGGCTAGTGGGGCTCGCCTGCGTCGACGCTCGCGCCCGGCGCGACGGCATCGGCACGGATGAGGCGCTGCGGGCGATCGTGATCGAGAGCCTCGACGAACAACTCGACAACCAACGCCGCGAGGCGATGACCATCTTTCTGCAGACCCGCGTGAGCGGCTACGGCCGAGACTTGGGCGCCCGTCGCGAACGCGCTGGCCGTAGGTTGACTAGCCGTCGACCCGACGGCTTGTCCGGTCGAACCTGGGAGCGCGAATACGAGGTACCGACCTGCGAGCTCGTTGCACGGGGCCTCCGAGAGCGTGAGCTGACGGTCCGCCGTCGATCGCTGCCGCCTCCAGCAGCCCAGCGCGATCCCGTCGTGCTCGCGATCCTGCCCTTCAAGGTCGATCCCGGCGCAGCAGTCCACCCACTTGTCGCCGAGGGCTTTGTGGACGAGACCCTCACTTGGTTGGCACGACAGGGGTCCTTGACGGTACTCTCGCCCACGGCGGTCGCCGAGTGGGCGGATGCGCCACAGCCGTTGCGCGCGGCACGCGAACGTGCCGGCGTAACAGTCATTTTGAGCGGTGCCCTGCGGCGATTTGACGAAGCGCTTCAGCTGCACGTAAGACTCGACGACACCGCCACCGGCGCGACGCTGTGGGCTGACCGACTGAGCTTCGGCGAGCGTGGATTTGGTGACGCTCAGACGAAGCTTGCCGAGAGCGTGACGTCGGTCCTGGGCATGAAGCTGACCGCAGGGGAGCGCTACGCGCTTGAGGCGGGCCACGGAACGGATCCCGCCGCATACGAGCTGTACCTGCGTGGGCGCGGACTCGTCGCCCGCAACACCGAGGCCGACATCGACATCGCGCTTACGCTGCTCGATGAGGCGATCGCGATCGACGACACGCTCGCAGCGGCACACGCATACAAGGGGTATGCGCTGTGGCGAAGGTATTTCTCGGGCTGGCCCGGTCGCTACGACCTACTCCACGAGGCTCTCAACTGCGTTAACGCGGCAATCGATCGTAATCCGGACTCGATCGCGGCGCGGCTCACGCGCATTAGGATTTGTTGGGATCTCGGGCGACATGAGGAAGGCGTCCGCGATGGCGTGCGCGCCGTACGGGAGACGCCCGAGAGCAGCGATGCTCATCTGGCGCTCGCACGCTCACTGAATAACGCCGGCCTCGCAGATCTCGCGTTGCCCATCACCCGGCAGGTTCTACGGCGCAACCCGGCTGACGTGACCGCCCGCAAGCTGCTCATCTGGAACACGTTGATGTCCGGCAACCCGAGCGCCGCCCTCGACCAGGGGCGGCCGTTCCTTCGGTTGCACCCGTCCGACGCGAACACAGCGTGGGCGGTGGGCGGCGCCGCGCTTGCCCTCGCCGAGCACGCCACCGCTCGCCAGATCGTTGGCCGCGGTCTCGATGCGGACCCCGGTGATGCAACCCTTTGGCTTCTCGCCGGCTACGTAGAACGCGATGCCGGGGACGAACAGGCCGCCGTCACGGCGTGGGAACACGGCAAAGAAGCGGTGTCCGCACGGCTGGACCCAAGCCCGGGTAACGCTCGCCTACATGCCTGGTTGGCGATCATCCTCGCCTGCTTAGGGGAAGGGCGCGACGCGCGTACGGAGATCGCAAGCGCGCTGGCCTACGACGGTGAGAACGCCTACCTGCACTACCGTGCGGCCGGCGTCTTCGCGGAGCTGAGCGACACCACCTCCGCATGTGAGCATCTTCAACGCGCGATCGACGGTGGATTTCGTTCTGTCCAACTACTTGAATTCGAACGGCGACTCGCGCTCGGTGCCCTCGGCGACCATCGGCGGTTCCTGCGCCTGCTCGACGCGCTCCGGGAGCGAGTCACGGCCCTACGCAGTCGCTACTCACCGCTGGTCATCAGCATCACGACAAATGGAGGAGGCGGCGATGACGGACCACAGCGATGAGCGATGGACAGGCGGCGGCGAGATACCTGGTGTCGTGACTGTAGGCGACCCTGCCCTGCGGCGCGTGGCGCGTCCGGTCGCCGACGTGGAAACTGCCCGCTCGCTGTGCGACACGATGGTGGAGCGGCTTCGCTCACTCAAAGGTGCGGGCCTGGCGGCGAACCAGATTGGCGAAGAGGCGGCCATCGCGGTAATCGAGGTCCGCAAGACCGACTTCTTCCCCGACCGGCCCGAGTCGCCGCTGTACGTCATGATCAACCCACGAATCATCGAGCGCACGGAGCCGGTCGTCGATGACTGGGAGGGATGCTTCAGCGTCCCAGGGATCATGGGACGCGTCCCGCGCTCCGACTCGATCGTCATCGAGTACCTGGACGCCAACGGCGACAGCCACCGCGAGCGGATGGACGGCTACCTCGCACGAGTCGTGCAGCATGAATGCGACCACCTCCAGGGCACGATCTTCCTCGATCGCATGACATCGATGGACAGCATCAGCACGATTGCGAACTATGCGCGATTCCACGGGTCCGGCGAAGACGCGCAGGCAGCTAGTACTGCTTCGTGAGTTGGGAGGGTTTGGCTTATCGAGCCGATGGCTGGCGCGGCTTGGCGACGGTGATGAACAGGCTCGTGTCCTCTCCCCTGCACCAGCCAGCCTGCTGCAAGGCGCGCTACGGTTGCGCACGAGCGACGTGCCTTCTCCTCTGCTGACCAGGGTCCGCCGGCTGTTCGCGGCGCTCGTGCTGCTCGGCGCCGCCGGCGCTGCTCCCGCCGCCGCTGCGCCCTGGAAGCTCGAGCCGATCGAAGGCTCCGAGGGCGTCGTCGAGCTGCAGGATCTCGCGTTCGACGCGCAGGGCCGCGCGCTGCTGAGCTGGAACGGCGCGCTGCGTACGCACGTGCCGCCGCTGTTCGGCGGGCTTGCGACGCGCGACGCCACCGGCGGCTGGCACCGGCCGCCCGGGCTGGACGGTATCCAGCCCGCGAGCGCGCAGATCCACGTCGGGGCGGCGCGCACGCTGCTGGTCGCGCGCGAGGGTCCGACCACGGCCAACCTGCGGCGGCTCGTGTTCGCCGACGGCCGCTCCGACGGCGGCTTCGCAGCGCTCACCCCGCTGGACGACTTCGTCGCCGCGCACTGGTCCGACGCCAACGCCGCGGGCGACGCGATCGTCGCCTGGCGCAGCGAGCGCGCGCCGTTTCTGCGCGTGGCCGAGCGCGTCGCGGGTCAGCCGTTTGACGCCGCGCGTGATCTCGCGGTCGGGCGCAGCGCGGCGGTCGCGATCAACGACCGCGGTGATCGCGTCCTAGCGTGGCGCGCCGGGCCCCGGCTCGCCGCCCGGGTGCGCCCGGCCGGCGGCGACTGGGGCGACACCGTGCGCTTCGGGCGCATCGCGTCGTTTCAGCACTTGCGGCTGACCGCGCTGATGGTGCGCAACGGCCGCGTCGTGCTCACGTGGGGCAGCGCCGGGCACCCGTGCGGCGTCTCGGTGCGCGACGGCGCCGGCCGCTGGCGCACGCGCACGCTCGAGCGCCGCTGCGGCCCCGCCGGTGCCGACAGCCGCGGCGCGCCGGTGCTGGCAGTCGCCGACGGCCGCGGCGCGACGTACGTCGCGTGGCCGGGACGTACGCGCACCGGTCGCCGCGCGGTGAAGTTCGCGCGCATCGGAGCGCGCCCCTCGAGCCGGGCGCTCGTGCTGTCCCACGAGCCCGGCGCGGTGCTCGACGACGTCGCCGCCGGCCCGCGGCGGGCGCTCGCCCTCACCTACGCGGCGCCGCGGCCGACGCGCAGAAACCCGCTGATCGTCTCGACCTTCGCCGCGCTGCGCCGCGGCGGCGGTGCCTTCACCCACGCGCGGCTGACGCCGCGGGGCGTCGCCGCGCGGCGCGGCAGCCGCGTCGCGTTTCACCCGCTGACGGGCGAGCCGGTCGTCGCGCTGCCGTTCCTGATCGGCTTCAACGTCGCCGTCAGCGCGGCGACCGGGCCGGCGGCGCCGATCGCCACGCCGTGACGGCGGGCGAGCTGATGTTCCGGCCGGCCGACGAGCTGGCCGGACTCGTACGCCGCGGCGAGCTGTCGGCGCTCGAGCTCGTCGATGCGGCGCTCGAGCGGATCGCCGCGCTGGAGCCGCAGGTCAACGCGTTCGTCGACGTCCACGGCGACGCGGCGCGCGAGGCCGCCGCCGCGATCGGTTCCGCCGACGAGCGCCCGTTCGCCGGCGTGCCGATCGCGCTGAAGAACAACCGCGCGATCGCCGGCCGGCGGCTGACGCTCGGCGCCGACCTGATGGGCGACTACACGCCCGGCGATGACCACAACGTCGCGCGCCGGCTGCGCGCCGCCGGCTTCGTGATCGTCGGCACGACGGCGCTGCCGGAATGGGGCATCCAGCCCGTCACCGAGGGCCGGCGGCAGGGACCGACGCGCAACCCGTGGGATCTCGCGCGCACACCGGGCGGCTCGTCGGGCGGCTCGTCGGCCGCGGTCGCCGCCGGCATGGTGCCGCTCGCGCACGGCAACGACGGCGGCGGATCGCTGCGGGTCCCCGCCGCCTGCTGCGGGCTCGTCGGCCTCAAGCCGCAGCGCGGGCGGATCTCGCTTGCGCCGGACGCCGGCGAGGCCTTCCTCGTCCAGGACGGCGTGCTGACGCGCACCGTGCGTGAGACCGCGCTGCTGCTCGACGTGCTCGCGGGCACGGTGCCGGGCGACGCGTCCTGGGCACCGCCGCCGGCCGAGCCGTTCGCGCGCGCTGCCAGGCGCGAGCCGGGCACGCTCCGGATCGGCGTCACGACGCTCATGCCGCTGCACGAGGCCGAGCTCGATCCCGCCTGCGAGCGCGCCGCGCACGACGCGGCGCTCCTGCTCGCCTCGCTCGGCCACGAGGTTGAGGAGGTCCGCCCGCCGTGGCAGCGGCCGGGTCTGCTGAAGCTCTTCACCCACGCGTTCGGCCCGGCGATCTGCTGCTCGATCGCGGCGGGCGGCCTACTCGCCGGCCGGGCGCCGCAGGCGCAGGACATGGAGCCGCTGAGCTGGGAGCTGTGGCAGAGGACCAAGCGCGTCGACGCCGTCGAGGCCGAGCTCGCGCGCCATGCGCTGCAGGCCTACGGGCGCTCGATCACGAGCTGGGCGCTGCCCTACGACGCGCTGCTCACGCCGGCGCTCGCCCAGCCGCCGCTGCCGATTGGCACCCTCGATCCCTGCGGACCCGACCCCCTTGGCACCTTCGAGCGCGGCGGCCACTTCACGCCGTACACGGCGGTCGCGAACGTCACCGGCTCGCCGGCGATCTCACTGCCCCTGTACGCGCGCGAGGACGGCCTGCCGCTGGCGGTGCAGCTCCTCGGCCGTCCGGCGCAGGAGGGCCCGCTGCTGGCGCTCGCCGCGCAGCTCGAGGCGGCGCTGCCCTGGGCGCGGCGGCGCCCCGGGCTCGCCGCCGGCTGATGGGGGACCACCTACACGCCGAGCACCTCGTGCATCGCCCGCGGCGTCACGCCGAGGCGCTGCGCATCCCCCGTGCCGCCCGTCGACGTCATCGAGACCTCGAGCAGCTCGGCCTCGTCCCACGTCGCCGGGGCGCGTGACTTCATCAGCATCTCGACGACGCGCAGGCCGCGGCTGACGAGCGGCGTCGGCACGTTGACGATCGGCCGGGTGCGCCCCGCGGCGCGCAGCACGAGCTCGACGACCTGCTCGTGCGAGAGCGTCTGCGGCCCGGCCAGCTCGTAGCGCTCCTCGCCGTTCGGGGCGCCGCGGCCGCCCGGCGGCGTGGTCAGCGATGCCATGACGCAGTCGGCGACGTCCTCGGCCCAGATCGGCTGGTAGACCGCCTGGCCGCGGCCGCTGACCGGCATGACGGGCAGCAGCAGCGCCATCCGCTCGAGCAGGGTCATGAACATGTCGCCGGGCGCGTAGATCATCGACGGCGCGAGGACCGTATGGCGCACGCCGGAGGCCAGCACGGCGCCCTCGGCGAGCGCCTTCGCGCGCAGGAAGCGCGTGCGGTCGTGGCGGGCCGCGCCGAGCGAGCTCATGAACACGAAGTGCTCGACGCCGGCGCGCTCCGCGGCGCGCACCATGCGCCAGGTCGCGATCCCGTTGAGCTCCTCGATCGAGCCGGCGGGCTGGTCGCGGATCGCGGCGGCGAGGTGGACGACGGTCCTGACGCCGCGCATCGCGTTGCGAAACGACGGCGGGTCAGCGAGATCGCCGAGCGCGATCTGGACGCGCACGCGATCTTCCCCGAGCCGACGGGGATCGCGCACGAGGCAGCGGACGGGCTCTGCGGAGGCCGTCAGGCGGCGCAGCAGCGCGCGTCCGACGGAACCCGTGGCACCGGTCAGCAGGAGCACGCCTGGATACTATGTCCGCCCAGTCCGTCCCAGCTGAACCACGAACCACCAAGCGAAGGAACGAACTCTTCATGGCCTACGTCATCGCGGAGCCCTGCATCGGCACCAAGGACAACTCCTGCGTCGAGGTGTGCCCCGTCGATTGCATCCATCCCACGACCGACGAGCCCGATTACGACAAGGTCGAGATGCTGTACATCGATCCCGAGGAATGCATCGACTGCGACGCCTGCGTCGAGGCCTGCCCGGTCGATGCATGCTTCGCCGAGGATCAGCTGCCGGACGAGTGGGGGCACTTCACGCAGATCAACGCCGACTACTTCAAGCAGCAGGTCTAGGCGGGAGGCACAACCCGGCGCCGGTGCACGCACACGCCGCGCGCGGAAGTTCAAATCCCTAGTATCCCTATCGACTATGGGCCATATCCTGCGGCCGCGCCGCAGCCACCCGGAAAGATAGGAGCTCACGTGTCCGTCCTGGATGAAGTTCTCGCAGCAAACAACGCCTACGCCGCCGACTTCGGCGAGAAGGGCGAGCTCGCGCTGCCGCCGGCCCGCCGCTTCGCGATCCTGACCTGCATGGACGCCCGCCTGGATCCGGCGAAGTACGCGGGCCTGAGCGAGGGCGACGCCCACGTGATCCGCAACGCCGGCGGGCGCGCCAGCGACGACGCGATCCGCTCCCTCGTCATCTCCTACAAGCTGCTCGGCACGGCGGAGTGGTTCGTCATCCACCACACGAACTGCGGCATGGAGTTCTTCACGAACGAGGTCATGGGCGACCTGCTCGACAGCAGCCTCGAGACGGCCGCGCTGGGCGACGAGGGCTTCACCGACGTCGGCGAGGGCCCGGGCTCGCCCGAAGGCAAGAACATCGACTGGCTGACGATCTCCGATCAGCAGCAGGCCGTCGTCGACGACGTCGAGCGGATCCGCAACCATCCGCTCGTGCCGGGCAACATCCCCGTCTACGGCTACGTCTACCACGTCGAGACGGGCCGCCTCGTCGAGGTTCCCGCGGCCAGCGAGGCCGGCCGCGCCAGCGAGACGGCCGACCGCAACGCCTAGTCGGAAGTTTTCGCCGGGTTGAGGCCCGATCCCCCGTGTTTCTGGGTTCGGGCCTTCTTTTTGACGGCGTAGCGTAGACACTAAGCATCCTTGCGTTCCGGGCGGGTATGTGGCAGGA
>Ga0136615_10000841_pt1 | contig 14330 bp, 15 predicted proteins | sample AntDrymUQ2882206_2_FD_106647 | JGI IMG/M metagenome (GOLD analysis project Ga0136615, IMG submission 106647) | Polar desert sand microbial communities from Dry Valleys, Antarctica - metaG UQ288 (22.06) | ecosystem: Environmental > Terrestrial > Soil > Desert | place: Antarctica: Dry Valley...
CGACGCCGAGAACCTCGCGTGGAAGCTGGCTCTGGTGGTCCGCGGCCTGGCGCCCGACGCGCTGCTCGACACCTACCATGAGGAGCGCCACGCGGCGGCGCTCGAGAACCTGCGCGTCACCGATGCCACCATGCGCTTCATGGTCCCGCCGACCCGCGCCCGCCGGGCACTGCGCGACGCCACGCTGCTGGCCAGCCGGGTGCCGGCCGTCCGCCGGCGGGTGGACAGCGGGCGGCTCGCCACCCCCTTCGACACACCGCGTCCTCCCTGGTGGTCGCCCCGCGCGGGGAGTCCACGGACGGGCCGCGAGCCGGCCAACTCGCCTCCGACGCCCCCTGCCGGGTCTCGGCGAGGACCGCCCGCGGCGGCTGCGCGAGTTGGTGGGCCCCGAGACGCTGATCCTGGCCCTGCCGGCGAACGACATCCAGAAGACCCGCTTTTTGGCCGTGCTGGACCAGCGCCCCCCGCGCGTGCCCGTTCGGGTCCTGCTGGTGACCGGCACGGCCGACCAGGACCTCGCGGCACGCGGGGCCACCCTGCTCCAGGTCGCCCGCCGCTACCCGCGCGGGCACCTGTTCGTGGTGCGCCCCGACGGCTACCCGGGCGCGGGCCCGACCCCCCTGGACGACGCCCGGGTGGGGCCCTTGGTGGACGCCTGCACCGGCAACGCCACGTCTGCCGGCGCCGTGGCCGCCGCCTGACATTCCGCTCGTCACCTCGGCCCCAGGCCGCCGATTCCTTCAAGTCGCGGTCCCTGCGCGACGACACCGTGCCAGTACGGCGAGTCGGCCAGGGAGACGATGGTGGACAGCTGCGGCGGGGCTTGCGCCTGCCGGTCCGGTGCTTCGCGGCCGGCCGCTGGGTCGCTGCACCTCGCGTCGGGCAACGCGCACACGCTGGGTCTGCTGCGGCGCACCGCCGCCGGACTCGGCCTCGGCCTCGGCACCGACGCCGGGCTGCTGGTCGTGGAGGCGTCCGGTGTCGCCGCGTTCCTCGCCGCGGCCGGCGGGACGCTGACGGTGACGGAGGCGCAGGAGGTCCGGGCGTTCTTCGCGCTGGCCGGTGCGGCGACGGTGGCGGACGCGCTCGCCGCCCAGCCCCTCGCCACGCTGAGCGCGCGGATCGAGCACGCCCACGTGCTGGCGCTGCTGGACGCCGAGTCCGCCTTCTACTCCCGCTACCAGCCCATCGTCGACCTGGCCAGCGGCGCGACCGTGGCCCACGAGGCGCTGCTGCGCGCCGAGCTGGACGGCGAGGAGGTGCAGCCCGCCACGCTGTTCTCGGCGGCGGAGGCGGCGAACCGGCTGCACGTGCTGGACCGCATCGGGCGCGAGACCGCCATCCGCGGCGCGGCGAGCTGGCTGGGCGAGGCCACGCTGTTCGTGAACTTCATCCCCACGTCGATCTATCGGCCGGAGATCTGCCTGCAGACGACCGAGCGGGTGGTGGAGGAGTCCGGCGTGGCCCGCGACCACCTGGTGTTCGAGGTCGTCGAGAGCCACCGCGTGGCCGAGGTCGCCCACCTGCTCGCGATCCTCGACCACTACCGGCACAGCGGCTACCGGGTGGCGCTGGACGACGTGGGGGCCGGCTACTCGTCGCTGAACCTGCTCGCTGCGCTGCGGCCCGACGTGGTGAAGATCGACATCGACCTCGTGCAGGGACTGCCGGGCGCGAACGCGATCGCGGTGGTGCGGGGGATCGTGACGATGGCGCACGAGCTCGGCGCGCTCGTGGTCGGCGAGGGCATCGAGACCGCCGACCAGGCCGAGGCCGCCGGGGAGCTCGGCGTAGACCTCGGCCAGGGCTGGCTCTTCGGCCGCCCGCAGCGCCCCACACCGGCCGACCGGGTGCTGTCCGCCGCGCCGAGCTGACGGCCGCGTCGCCTCTGAGCCCTGACGGCCGCGGCGGGAGGTCGTCGCGCTACGGCGCCAGCTCGCTGGCGAGCAGGGCGCGCTGCTCGGCGAGGTGCGAGGGCGGTTCGGCGTAGGCGTGCGCGAACAGCTCCTGCGGGTCACCCGGTTCGGCGTCGCGCAGGCTAGTGCGCATATGCTCGGCGAGGGCCTCGCCCTCGGTGTCGATCTGTGAGCGGCGCTCCGCGGTCAGTAGTCCCTCGGCGGTCAGGAAGCGTTCGTAGCGCACGATCGGGTCGCGCGCCCGCCAGCCCTCCACCTCCTCGGCGGTGCGGTAGCGGGTGGCGTCGTCGGCGGTGGTGTGGGCATTCATGCGGTAGGTGACGGCCTCGATGAGGCTCGGCCCGCCGCTGGCGCGCGCTCGGCGCAGCGCCGCCCGGGTCACCGCGTAGGTGGCGAGCACGTCGTTTCCGTCCACCCGGTGGCCCGGCATGCCGTAGCCGACCGCCTTGTGCGCGATCGACGGCGCGCGGGTCTGGCGCGCCAGCGGGACGCTGATCGCGTAGCCGTTGTTCTGCACGAAGAACACGCAGGGCGCGGCGAAGACCGCTGCGAAGTTCATCGCCTCGTGCGGGTCGCCCTCGCTGGTGGCCCCGTCGCCGAAGTAGGTGAGGGCCACCGCATCGGCGCCGTCGAACCGTGCCGCCATCGCGAACCCGGCCGCATGCACCGCCTGAGTGCCGCTCGGGGTGGTCAGCGGCGCCACGCGGTGAGCATGTGGGTCGAACTCGCAGTGCCGGCCGCCGCGGAAGAGCTGGAGGATCTCGGCGATGTCCACGCCGCGGGCGAACGCGGCGAGCGTCTCGCGGTAGGAGGGGAAGACCCAGTCCTGGGGTGCGAGCGCGGCGATGCCGCCGACCTGCGCCGCCTCCTGGCCCAAGCTCGACGCGTAGACGCCGAGCTGGCCCTGCCGGGTCAGCGTCACGGCCTGGCGGTCCACCCGGCGCGCGAGCACCAGCAGCCGGTGCAGTCCGAGCAGGCCCGCGTCGTCGAGGTCGAGGGGTAGTCGTCCACCTGGGTCAACGCGCCGCGCTCGTCGAGGAGCTGCACGCACTCGCCTGGGAGCTGGTCGGCCGCGATGTCCGGCGGCCTGGGGGCGATGAGGACCACGGTGTCTCCTGCCTGAGAGCTGGCCCACAATGGTCCCGCTCGCAGCGCCATCCGTCTAGGATTCGGGCGGAACACGAGACGGACGGCCGACGATCCTCCGGCTAGCGATCACTCTGTCCAGGGCGGTGTGTCGTTCGTCCCACCCGGCAGACAGGTGCACCCGTGATCGACGCCACCGACCAGCGGCTGCTCGGCGTCCTGCGCGACGCCGGGCGCCTGTCCGTCACGGAGCTCGCCGGGCGGCTGTCGGTGTCGCGGGCCAACGCCTATACCCGCCTCGAGCGGCTGGAGCGCGACGGGGTGCTGAAGGGCTTCTCCGCCCGCGTGGATCACGCCCGGGCGGGCCTGCCCATCGCCGCCCTCGTCATCCTCACCCTGGAGCAGGTGCGTTGGGAGGCGCTGCGCGGCGCGCTCGCCGCGATGCCCGAGATCGTCTGGTGCGCCTACACCGCGGGCGAGTTCGACGCCGTGGCCCTGGTGCGGACGCCCGGGGTCGAGGTGCTGCGCGACGTCGTCCTCACGCGGCTCCACACGATGCCCGGCGTCCGGGCCACCCGGACGGTCTTCGTCCTCGACGAGGTCGTCGACCGTCCCTACGTCCTGCACGGAGACGGGCCTGGCGACGGGTCCGGATAGACGGGTCGTTACGGCCGCTGCACGGCGTTGCGCGGGCCGCCGCAGGCTCCGGAGCCCCACGACCGGTTCCGTGACCCGCCGCTGATCTCAGCGTCCTCGCCGCTGCGCCGCGCGCGCCATGCCGAGGCCGACCCCGATGATCGGCCACAGCGGCCAGAAGAAGCCGGCGCCCGTGACGACCCAGATCGTCAGCATCAGCGCGACGAAGCCGATGTAGGCGGCCACGCTCGCGTGGACGCGGCGGCGTGCCGCCACACGCTCCGCGGGCGGGACGGCCACTGCGCCGGCGGGCAGGGGCGGGAGCTCGCGCAGCGCGCCCTGCAGTTGCCCGTTCGTCCGCGCCGCGTACACCTCGCCCAGGCGGTCGGAAAACTCCTCCAGCGTGATGCGGCCGTCCTCTGCATGGCGGGACAAGACCGCCCAGCGGCAGTTTAACAAAGATAATTTAGCAGTGTTAACATCCTGCGTAACCAGGTGTGGGGCCTCCCGTGGCGCGGTACCCGGCCACGTCGGCCAGGGGTGAGCACTGGCCCGGCCAGGTTGTAGCACTCGCCCGGCGCGCCCTCGGTGGCGCGGCGTCGCCCGGCCCGAACATCCACCCCGGGCTCGATGGTCGCGTCCCACGCTCAGGCGCCGCAGGTCGGCGTCGTGTTCGCCGGGACGGTAGTACCGCGGAAGTACGCGGCGGTGTGGAAGACCAGGTCGCAGCCGCCGATCGCGTCCGCGAACCCGCCACGTCGCCGAGGCCGCCGCGCACCAGTTCGACATCGGCGGGCAGATGGGTAGCGGCCTTCTCGGGCGAGCGGACCAGGTTGCTGCCAAGCAGCCCGGTGCTGCCGGTGAAGAATGCCCGTGCCATCGTGCCCTCCTGCGATCGCCAGGATGTTGACAACGTGGCCGAAGTTGACGTTGTCAACATCTCAGGCTCGGCAGGGTGGAACATGTCGGTGGAGGAGTCGGAAGGGACGCGGGCGACGCTGCTGCGGGCTGCCGCGCAGTTGCTGGAGCGCGAAGGCGTCGCAGCGGTGGCATTACGCGCGGTCGGTGCGCAGGCGGGCGTCTCACGGACCGCGCCGTACCGCCACTTCGCCGACAAGGTGGCGCTGCTGTCCGCGCTCGCGGCCGCGGACCTGTACCGGCTGCGCGACGCCCTGGCCACCGCCGCGGACGGCATCGAGGACACCCTGGCGCGGCTGGAGGCGATGACACAGGCCTACGTGGCCTTCGCGCTGGTCGAGCCCCAGCGCCACCGGCTCATGTTCGGGGGCGGCCAGCGCAAGCGCGAGCACGCCGACATGCAGCAGGCCGGCAAGGCCGCGCTGGAGGTCCTGGTCGGCGCGGTCGCCCACGCCCGGCGGGCCGGCACGCTCCCCGGCGCCGAGCCGGCCCCCCTCGCCGCCCTGCTGTGGTCCACGGGCCACGGCGTCGCCGACCTGACCCTCGCCGGCTACACGGAACCCGTAAAGGGCCTCGGCGATCCCGCCTCCCTCCTGCACCTGCTTCTCGCCCAGCTCCGCCGCTGACCACCCGCCGTCTCGCGCGCGTCTCGCCGCTGTCGAGCGTCCGGCTCGATGAGGCACTGGCGACACTCGGCGCGGTTCTTGAGGAGCGCGGCGAGCGAGTCGGCGTGCTCGTCGTTGGCGGCGGAAGCCTGCTGCTGTTCCCTCGCATGGTGACGGCATGCTGTCCTGGCTGCTGGAGGCAGCGCCGGCTCGCCGGGCGGCCGCCGTTCGAGGACCGGACGGAGACGCTCAGGTGGCGGGGCCGCACCGGGCGCCGATGCACGGAGCGAGGCGCCGTAGGCGATGGCGGCGAGGGTGACGGCGAACCCGGTGAGCTGCAGCGGCGACAGCGACTGGCCGAGGATGGCCCATCCGAGCAGCGCCCCGGTGACGGGGGCGGCTAGGCCAAGCAAGGGCGGCGCGGCCGCAGGCAGGCGGCGGATGCCGTTGAACCAGAGCGCGAAGGCCAGCGCGGTGCCAACCAGGCTGAGGTAGGCGAAGCCGGCGACGTTGCGCCCGGTCAGCGACGGCGGCGCGCCCTCCACGATGACGGTGAGCGGCACGAGGATCACGCCGCCCATCAGCAGTTGCCACCCCGCCGCCGCGAGCCGGTTCGACGGCGCCGGGAAGCGCTTGGTGAGCACCACCCCGACGGCGAACGACACGTTGGCGCCGACAGCGGCGAGCAGTCCGACGGGGTCGAGGTCGGCGCCCGGGCGGATCACGACCAGGCCGACACCCAGCGCGGCGACACAGCCAACCGCCAGGTCCAGCACTCGCGGCCTGCGCCCGGTGACCAGCCTTGACACGGCGACGACGAAGAGTGGTTGCAGCCCGCCGACGGCTGCAGCCACTCCGCCGGGCAGCCGGTACACCGCGGCGGCGAGCAACGGGAAGAAGATGCCGAAGTTGAACACCGCCAGCATCCCGGTGCGCCACCACTCCGCACCCCGTGGCCTCCAGCGCGCTGCGAGCACGCCGGCGATCAGCAGCACGAGGCCAGAGGGCACGACTCGCAGCGCGGCCACGAGCAGGGGGCGGCCATCGGGGAGCAGCTCGGTGATCGTGACGTAGCTGGTTCCCCATGCGATCGGCGCCAGCAGGGTCGCAGCGGCCGTCCACACGCTCGCAGCCAGTCTTTCCTTCATGTTTACTATCTTAACATTGAGGTTATGCCCGTCAACCTTCCCCGGGTACAGTTCTGCCGTGCCACGGCAAGAGCACGATGCGGTCGACCGGATCACGAGCCAGTGGAACGCAGTTCGCCCCGACATCGACATGTCACCGATCAACGTGATCGGACGCGTGTCGCGGCTGTCACGGCTCGTGGACCGGCGTCTGGCCGAGAACTTCGCTCGCTACGGCATCGAGAACTGGATGTACGACGTGCTGGCGACGCTGCGCCGATCGGGCGAGCCGTACGAGCTCACTGCCGGCGACCTGGGGCGTCAGACGATGGTCACCACCGGCGCCATCACCAATCGCATCGACCGTCTCGAGCAACGGGGCCTCGTCGCGCGGGGGAGCACCGACGACCGCCGCAAGGTCATCGTGCGCCTCACGAAGCAGGGCCTCGACGTCGTCGAGGAAGTGGTCGTCGCCCACATGGCAACGGAACGCGAGATCCTGGCCGCCCTTTCACCACGCCAACAGCACGACCTGGCCCACCTGCTCCGCACAACTCTCCTCGCCCTCGGCGACCGCGCCGACGCTCACGACGTCCGACCCTAAACGCTGGCCGGGACGATGCGTGAAGACCGTCTCGAATGGTTTCGTGTGGGCGAGGGGGGACTTGAACCCCCACATCCTTTCGGACACAGGCACCTGAAGCCTGCGCGTCTGCCTATTCCGCCACTCGCCCGAGTGGGCGCGCCGAACGACGACCGGCGCCACGAAGAGGCACTCTAGCAGCGGTGTCGCAGGCCAACCACCGTGTGTGCCCGCCAGGACAGGACCGCCGGATGCGACGCTGCGACACCTCGCCCCTAGACTGAGGGATTGCCCGCCCCCTGCACCGGAGGCCCCATCCCAGCATGAGCATCCTGCGCGACTTCGAAAAGCGCCTCGAGGGCGCTGTCGAAGGTTTCTTCGCGCGCGCCTTCCGGTCCGGGCTCCAGCCTGTGGAACTCGCAAAGGCGCTGCAGCGCTATGCGGCGAACTACCAGCAGGTGGGGGTCGACGGTGTCATCATCCCCAACGTGTACCGCTTCGCCCTCAGCCCCGAGGACACCGAGCGGTTCAGCGGCTTCGCCGACTCCCTGCGGCGCGAGCTGTCGCAGGTCATCCAGCGCACCGCCGCGGACCGCGACTGGCGCCTGCAAGGCCCCGTGCGCGTCGAGTTCGTCGAGGGCGAGGCCATCCGCACCGGCACCTACGAGCTGCGCGGGAAGGTCGAGGCCGGCGCGCAACCTGCTCCGTCGCGCTCCGCCGCGCCGCCGCCGTCCCCCCCGCGCGACGGGCGTCGCCAGGAGGTCGCCCCCGCCGGCCAGGGCACGCGCGTGCTGCCCGCCTCCGCCGCCCGCGCCGAGCTGGTCAGCAGCGACGGCCAGCGCCACCGGGTGTCCTCCTCCGGCGCCACCGTCATCGGCCGCCTGCCTGAGTGTGACGTCACCCTGGACGACGCCGCCGTCTCCCGCCGCCACGCCCGCGTGACCTCCGACGGCGTGGAGTACCAGGTGGAGGACCTGGGCTCCACCAACGGGGTGCGGCTGAACGGCTCCCCCGTCACTAGGGCGGTCCTGCGCGACGGCGACCAGCTCGACTTCGGCGGGGTGCGCTTCACCTTCTCACTGGGGCGGTGAGCAGCCTTGGCGCCTATTGTCCTCCCGTTGCTGCAGGGGCTGTTCCTCCTCCTGCTCTACCTGTTCGTCTGGCGCATCGCCCGCGCGATCCTGCGCGACCTGCGCGCCTCCGCGGCGGCCCCGCGCGGCGCGACGCGACCCGCGGCGGCAGCGCCGCCCCCGCCGGCCAGGCCGGCGCCGGGCAGCGGGCGCAAGCGCAGCCGGCCGCGGCCGAACGCCGCCACCCAACCTCAACGCGTGGTGCCCAGTGAGATCGTCGTCCACCGCGCCGGCGGGGCTCCGCGCGTCCTCCCGCTGGATGGCCAGGCGATCACGTTCGGCCGGGCTGCGCCGAGCACGATCGTGCTCGACGATCCCTACGTCTCCGACCAACACGCCCGGATCGCCCGCGAGGGCGACGCGGGGTGGGTCGTGACGGACCTGGGCTCGACGAACGGCACGTTCCTCAACCAGGTGAAGGTGACCCGGCCCACGCCACTCGCCGCCGGCGACCAACTGGGCATCGGCAAGACGACCGTCGAGGTGCGCCGGTGACCGCCGCGATCCACCCCCGCCCAGGTGGCGAGGACTTCTTCACGAGCCACGCCCGCAGTGACGTGGGGCAGGCGCGCAAGGGCAACGAGGACAACTACTACCGGGGCGTGACGGTGTTCGCCGTCGCGGACGGGATGGGCGGCCACCAGGCCGGCGAGGTCGCGTCGGAGACGGCGCTCATCTCGCTGCAGGAGGTCGACGAGCGCGAGTGGCTTTCGGACGCCGAGGCCGAGCGCGCGCTGGCGGACGCCGTGCGCGCCGCCAACACCCAGGTCGTCGAACAGGCCGCCGCCAACCCCGACTATCGCGGCATGGGCACCACGCTGACCGCGGTCCTCGTGCGCGAGGGCCGCCTGCTCGTGGCCCACGTGGGCGACAGCCGCGCGTACCTGTTCCGCCCCGGCGACGGCATGAGCCAGCTGACCACCGACCACACGCTGGTCGAGCAGCTCGTGCGCGACGGCCGCATCTCGCGCGACGACATCCCCACCCACCCGCAGCGCAGCGTCATCACGCGCGCCATCGGTGTGGAGTCCTTCGTCGAGGTCGACACGCTGCCGCCGCTGGAACTGCAGTCCGGTGACCAGGTGCTGCTGTGCTCGGACGGGCTGTCGGGCCCGGTGGGCGACGACGAGATCGCCGAGATCCTCGCCGGCGCCCCCGACGGGGAAGGTGCCTGCGACGCGCTGGTGCGGGCAGCGAATCGTGCGGGAGGCCCAGACAACATCACCGTGGTCCTACTGCGTGTGCGCGGCAGCGGCGCCGCCGGGGACAACGATGGCGCCCGCGCGCTGCGCGTGCCCGTCGGGCCCAACGGCGCCGAGATGGACGAGGCGACCGGCGAGCTGGGCGGGACCTCCGGCGCGGCCGAGCTGCACCGCATCTCCACCCGCTCCGACTCCGGGACGGACTTCGATCCCGACACGCTGGGCCGCTACGGCGCTGGCCGCGAGGAGCGCCTCGCGCCGGACGAGGAGGAGGCGCCTGCGCGCTCCGTCTCGCGCGTGCTGCTCGGGGTCCTCGGCACGGTCGTGGTGCTCGGCGCGGTCGCGGTGGCGGCCTTCGTGGTGTGGTCGGGCTCCTGGTTCGTGGGGGTGGACGCCGGCGAGGTCGCCATCTTCCAGGGCGCCCCCGGCGAGGTCGCGGGCATCCGCCTGGCCCGGCTGGTGGAACGCACCGGCCTGCAGGTGACCGAGTTGTCCAGCGCCGCGCGCACGGCGGTCAGCGAGGGGCTGGGCGAGTCGTCGCGCAACGCCGCGCGCAACCGGGTCGCCGGCTACCAGCGTGACATCGACCGCCGGGAGCGCGAGGCCGAGGCCGAGGCGGCCGCCTCCGAGGACGCCCAGCCCGCGCCAGGACCCACACCGACGCCGAGCACGCAGCCCGGCCCGACCCCGACGCCGGAGCTGCGGACACCGGCGCCTCTGCCCAGCCAATGACGGTCCGCCAGTGACCATCCGCGCGAAGGCCGAGGGCGGGCCGCGGTGAACGCCGCCACCGCCGCTCCCGCCGACGACCGGGTCCGCAAGGACAACCGGCGCCGGGCGAACAGCGAGCTGCGCTACCTCGTGCTCGCGCTCGGCGCGATCCTCGTGGCCTACGCGCTGGTCGGGCTCGCGCAATCCGGGGTCGTCCCCGCGGGTCTGGCCGGCTACGGCGGCGCGATGGCGCTGCTCGGCCTGACCGGGCACCTCGCCACCCGCCGCCTCGCGCCGGGCGGGGACCCGGTGCTGCTGCCGGTCGCGTTCCTGCTCAACGGCATCGGGCTGGTGATGGTGCGGCGGATCTCGTTCTCCAACACCGACGTGGGCGACCTCGGCCCTTCCCAGACGCTGTGGACGGTGGTCGGGATCGGTGCGTTCTGCGCCACACTGGTCCTGGTGCGCGACCCGATCGTGCTGGACCGCTACCGCTACCTCATCGGCATCGGCGCGATCGTGCTGCTGCTGCTCCCGCTGGCGCCCGGCATCGGCTATGAGGTGAACGGCGCGCGCATCTGGCTGCGCCTGGGATCCATGAGTTTCCAGCCCGGCGAGATCGCCAAACTCGCGCTCGTGGCCTTCTTCGCCAGCTACCTCGCGGAGAAGCGCCCGCTGCTGTCCAATGCCACCAACCGGCTCGGTCCGTTCCCCGTGCCGGCGGCGCGCGCGGCCGCCCCGATCGCGCTGGCCTGGGGTGTGTCGCTGGTGGTGCTGGTCTTCGAGCGCGACCTCGGCCTGTCACTGCTGATATTCGGGCTGTTCGTGGCCGTGCTCTACGTCGCCACGGACCGCCTGGCCTACGCGGTGTTCGGCCTGCTGCTGTTCGGCGGTGGCTCGCTGGTGGCCTGGCGGTTGTTCGGCCACGTGCAGGACCGCGTCTCCACCTGGCTGGAACCGTTCGCCGACGCCAACGGCGACGGGTTCCAACTCGTGCAGTCGCTGTTCGCGCTGGCCGCGGGCAGGATCGGCGGCACCGGCCTGGGTCAGGGGCGGGCCGCTGACATCATCCCGGAGGTCGAGAACGACTTCATCTTCGCAGCGCTCGGTGAGGAGCTCGGGCTGCTGGGGTCCACGGCTCTCATCCTGCTGTTCGCGGTCATCGTCGGGCGCGGGTTCGCGATCGCCCTGCGGGCACGCGATGACTTCTCCACCCTGCTCGCCGCCGGCCTGACCATCACCTTCGGCCTGCAGGTCTTCATCATCCTGGGCGGGGTGACGCGGCTCATCCCGCTGACCGGCCTCACGCTGCCGTTCATGAGCGCGGGCGGGTCCAGCCTGCTGGCGAACTACGTGCTGGTCGCCCTGCTCGTGCGTGTCTCGGCGGCGAGCCGCGCATGACCAAGTCCCTGACCCGGGTGGCCCTCGTCGTGCTGACGCTGTTCGCCGCGCTGCTGGTCAACGTCAACGTCATCCAGGTGGTGCAGGCGGAGAGCTATGCCGAGCGCGACGCGAACCGTCAGCTCGCCCGCGACTTCAGCGTGCGGCGTGGCGCGATCCGCGCGGCCGACGGCGCCGACATCGCGCGGGTGCAGGAGACTCCCGACCAGCTGCGCTTCCTGCGCGTCTACGACGGCGGCCCGCTGTTCGCCCACGTCACCGGCTTCCTGTCCCCGGTGTTCGGCAAGACCGAGCTGGAGGAGTCCGCCGACGAGGCGCTCAGCGGCGCGGGCAACGCCATCGACACCTTCGCCGACCTCATCGCCAACCGGGAGCCGGTCGGTGACACCGTGGTCTCCACGATCGTGCCCGAGGTGCAGGAGGCGGCGCGCTCGGCGCTCGGCGACCGGCGCGGCGCGGTGGTGGCCCTGGATCCCGCCAGCGGCGAGGTGCTCGCACTCTGGTCGTTCCCCAGCTACGACCCCAACCTGCTCACCGCGAACACACCAGAGACGCGCGCGGCGTGGGACGCGCTGCAGGCAGACCCGGCACGGCCGCTGAGCAACCGCGCCACGTCGGAGTTCTTCGCCCCCGGGTCCACGTTCAAGCTGGTCACCGCGGCGGCGGCGCTGGAGAACGGGCTCGACCCGAACACCCAGTTCCCCGACCCGCGGTCCCTCGACCTGCCCGGCACGGACGCCCTCATCCCGAACTTCGGTGGCTCGCTGTGCAACGGCGGTCAGCCCCTCAACCTGTTCGACGCCATCCGGGTGAGCTGCAACACCGCGTTCGGCCAGCTCGGCATCGACGTCGGTGGCGTGGCGCTCGCCACCCAGGCCGAGCGCTTCGGCTTCACCACGACGCTGGGCGGCCAGATGCCGCGCGTCGCCCCCTCGCAGATCACCACTCCGGAGCTGCCGCCCGAGCAGATCGACGCGGCCACCGCCGCCCAGACCGCCATCGGCCAGCGCGACGTCGTCGCCACCCCGCTGCAGATGGCCGCGGTCACCGCCGCCATCGGCGCCGACGGCATCCTCTACGCACCGCGGCTGGTGTCGCGCCACGTGGACGCCGCGGACTCCGAGCTCCGGCGCTTCGAGCCCGCGCAGGTGAGCCAGGCGGTCAGCCCGGCCACTGCCGCGATCCTCACAGAGGCGATGATCGGCGTGGTGGCGCGGGGCACCGGGCGCCAGGCGCAGATCCCCGGCGTCGAGGTGGCCGGCAAGACCGGCACCGCCCAGCGCGGTGAGGGGCAGAACCCCAACGTATGGTTCGTGGGCTTTGCGCCCGCGCAGGACCCGCGCGTGGCCGTGGCCGTCCTTGTGGAGGACGGCGGCGGGGTCGGCAGCGAGGCGACCGGCGGCCAGCTCGCCGCCCCCATCGCCCGCGCCGTCCTGCAAGCTGGGCTCGCGCGGCCCTAGCTTCCAACCGACGAAACCGATGTGAGGACGAGCAGTGGATCCCACGACTTCCACGGGAGCGAATGACGGCCGCGGCACGCTCGTGGGCCGTTACGCACTGAAGGGATTGGTCGGGCAGGGAGGCATGGCCGACGTCGAGCTGGCTCAGGACATGGTGCTGGACCGTCAGATCGCGGTGAAGATCCTGCACGCGCGCTACGCCGACGACCCCAGCTTCCTCGCGCGCTTCCGTCGCGAGGCCCAGGCCGCCGCCAGCCTGAACCACCCCAACATCGTGGCGGTGTACGACACCGGCGAGGAAGACGGCCGGCCGTTCATCGTCATGGAGTACGTCGCCGGGCAGAGCCTGCGCGAGCTGCTGCGCCGCGAGCAGGTCCTACCGGCGCGGGCCGCGGAGATGGTCTCCGACGCCGCCCTGGGACTGCACTACGCCCACGAGCGCGGCCTGGTCCACCGCGACGTCAAGCCCGCGAACATCCTGCTGACTGACGACGGGCAGGTGAAGGTCGCCGACTTCGGGATCGCCCGCGCGGTCAGCTCGCAGTCGGTCACGCAGACCGCCGCCGTCTTCGGCACCGCAGCCTACGTGGCGCCCGAGCAGGCGCAGGGCGAGAACGTGGACCGGCGCACCGACATCTACGCCCTCGGCTGCGTGCTCTACGAGCTGCTGACCGGTCGCCAGCCCTTCGCCGCCGACTCCGCCGTGGCGCTGGCCTACAAGCACGTCTCCGAGCCGCCGACCCCGCCGTCGCGGATCAACCCCGATATCTCGCCGCAGCTGGAGTCTGTGGTCCTCAAGGCCATGGCGAAGACACCTGTGGACCGCTACCAGACGGCCCGCGACCTCTCCATCGACCTGTCCCGCGCCGTGCAGGGGATGGCCGTGAACGCCCCGCCCGCCGCTGCCTACGCCACGACCCGGCTGGCGCCGCCGGTGACCGACGCCACCATGGTCCAGCCTTCGGCGGCCCCGACCCGCCGCGAGTTCTTCGAGGAGACCTACGAGGAGGAACCGCCGCCGCGGCGCAGCGGCAGCAGAGCGGGCCCCTGGGTCCTCGGGCTGCTGATCCTGGCGATCCTCGCGGTGACCGGCTACCTGCTCATCAGCCTGACCGATGGCGAGGAGCAGCCGGTGACCAGCGCGCTGCCCGACGTGACCGGGCTGCAGGTCGAGGAGGCCGAGCAGGGGTTGCGCGACGCGGGCTTCGTCCCCGCGCAGCGGGTCGCGGAGAACAGCGCCGAGGCGGTGGATGAGGTACTGCGCACCGACCCCGCGGCGGGGACGCCGCTGGCGCCGAACGCCGAGGTGACCCTGTTCGTCAGCGGCGGGCCGGAGACCGTGGCCCTGCCGTCGGTTGACGGCCGCCCAGCCGCCGAGGCCAGGGCCGCCCTGGAGGGTGCCGGGTTCGCGGTGAACCCCGATGTCCCTGAAGCGAACAACGACGTCGAGGAGGGCTTGGTCATCCGCTCCGAGCCGGGAGGCAATAGCCAGGTCGCGCCCGACGCCACGGTCACGCTGTTCGTCTCCACCGGGCCGGCGCCGCTGGAGGTGCCG
>Ga0136615_10000842_pt1 | contig 14313 bp, 13 predicted proteins | sample AntDrymUQ2882206_2_FD_106647 | JGI IMG/M metagenome (GOLD analysis project Ga0136615, IMG submission 106647) | Polar desert sand microbial communities from Dry Valleys, Antarctica - metaG UQ288 (22.06) | ecosystem: Environmental > Terrestrial > Soil > Desert | place: Antarctica: Dry Valley...
CTCACCAGCACCCACGCTCCGCGCGCGGTCCACTGCACGCCCGCCATGTTCAGCGCCGTCACCCCGATGACCGCCGCCACCGCCGCGGCCCAGGGGTATGCCGGCAGCACGTACAGGCCGAACGCCCCGGCCGCCGCGCCCGCCGAGGCCGTCTTGCCGGTCAGGAACGCGACACCGGCGAGCCGGCCGGCCCACGGTCCGATGCGCTCCCGCCCGTACACATAGCCACCGCCCGACTCGGGGTGGGCCGACGCGAGCTCGGCGGTGGACATCGCGTTGCACGCCGCCACCAGCCCGGCCAGCGCGACCGCCAGCAGCAACCATCCGCCGGCAGCGGCCGCCGCCGGCGCGAACACGGTGAACACCCCGGTGCCGAGCATCGCGGCGAGTCCGAGTACCACCGCGTCCGCGGTGCCGAGCCGGCGAACGGGGGTGGCGAGCACCCGACCAGCCTCGCACCCGGCCCTCGCCGCGCTGGCCCCATCGCGGCGTCATTAGCATTTCAAAGCGGTCTCGACCGCTTCCCTGCAACCCGGAAAGGCTGGCCACCCGTGCCCGCGCCCGAACTGAACCTCGTCGAAGGATCCGCAGCCACCACGCAGGCCGACGCCCTGATCGTCGGCGTGCTGCAAGGTGAGGACGGGCCGGAGCTCGCCGCGCACAACGAGGACGTCGACGCCGCGTTCGACGGCGGGCTCACCGAGCTGCTGCGGCTGGCGGGTGCGAGCGGCAAGGCCGACGAAGTGGTGAAGCTGCCCACTCGCGGCAGCCTCGCCGCTCCGGTGGTGGTCGCGGTCGGCCTCGGCAAGGCCGACGGTGACTCCGACCCGGACGCCGAGCAGGTGCGCCGCGGCTCCGGTGCGGTCGCCCGTGCGCTGACCGGCACCGGTCACGCCGTGAGCACGCTGTCCCGGCTGGACCTCGCCGCGGCCGCCGAGGGCAGCATGCTCGGCGCGTACCAGTTCGCCGAGTACAAGACCAACGGCAACAGCAAGGAGCCGGTGGGGCGGGTCGGTCTGCTGGCCGGGGACACGAACGGCAGCGGGGACGACTCCGCCGTGCTGCGCCGTGCGGTTGCGATCGCGGCGGCGGTCCGGACCGCCCGTGACCTGGTGAACACCCCGCCCAACGACCTCTACCCAGCCAGCTTCGCCGACCGCGCCCGGCAGCTGGCGACCGACGCCGGCCTGGAGGTCGAGGTCCTCGACGAGGCCGCGCTCGCGCAGGGCGGCTACGGCGGTGTGCTCGGCGTCGGTGGCGGGTCGTCGCGGCCGCCGAGGCTGGTGCGGCTGCGCTGGTCGGGCGGCGACTCCCCCCGCGCGTCGGTGGCGCTCGTCGGCAAGGGGATCACCTTCGACACCGGCGGGATCTCGATCAAGCCGGCGCAGAACATGGACGCAATGACCTCGGACATGTCCGGCGCCGCCGCGGTCATCGCCACCGCGGTGCTGGCCGCGCAGCTCGAGCTGCCGGTCACGGTCACCGCGACCGTTCCGATGGCCGAGAACATGCCGTCGGCCACCGCGTACCGGCCCGGGGACGTGCTGAGGATGTACGGCGGCAAGACCGTCGAGGTGCTCAACACCGACGCCGAGGGCCGGCTGATCCTGGCCGACGCCATCGTCAGGGCCGCCGAGGACTCACCGGACTACCTGATCGAGACGTCAACGCTGACCGGCGCGCAGCTCGTCGCACTCGGCACCCGCACCGCCGGCGTGATGGGCAGCGACGAGCTCCGCGACCGGGTCGCGGAACACGCAAAGGTGACCGGCGAGGGCGGCTGGGCGATGCCGCTGCCAGAGGAGCTGCGTGGCGACCTGGACTCGAAGCTGGCCGACCTGGCCAACATCACCAACCACCGCTGGGGCGGGATGTTGGCCGCCGGTGTGTTCCTGCGGGAGTTCGTGCCCGACGAGCTGGCCTGGGCGCACATCGACGTCGCGGGTCCGGCGTTCAACACCGGTAAGCCGTGGGGGTACACCGGCAAGGGAGCCACCGGTGTGCCGGTGCGCACGCTGGCCGCGGTGCTGACGGACATCGCCGAGAACGGCTAGGGCTGCTACATCAGGTCGCCCCGGCGGTCGCGCTTGCCCCGCCGCCTGGCGTCGTAGTCGCGCATCCGCTGCGGGTATCCGACGATCTGGACGTCGTACACCGGGATCTTCAGCGACTTCGCCAGCTTGCGCGCGCCGTCCGGTCCGTCGATGCGGCGCCTGGTCCACTCGCCGTCCACGGCGACCAGCACGACCGTGGTCTCCGTCACGGTCGTCTTCGGCTCGACGAACGCCTCGACCCCCTGGTGCGCCTGCGCCCACTGACGGAGGTGGTCGGTGTCGCTGCCCTGCGCCGTGCGCACCAGGCCTGGCCTGCTCCTTCGTACCCGGCTGAACATGCCCACCCCGTCTACCTCCTGCGATCCGCTCGCAGCTACAACGCACGAGCGAGGTCATTTTCTCCCGGCACCGAGGGTGCTCCCACTCCGCCTCCGTACGGCTGCGAGTGACAAGATGGCATAGGCCGCTAGGTACCGGGGCGAGGAGAGCAGCATGGCCGAGCGTGACGCCGACCTGGTGATCCTGGGCGGCGGATCCGGCGGGTACGCATGCGCGCTGCGCGCGGCTGAGCTCGGACTGAGCGTCACGCTGGTCGAGCAGGACAAGCTGGGCGGCACCTGCCTGCACTACGGATGCATTCCGACCAAGGCGTTGCTGCATGCCGCCGAGGTCGCCGACGCCGCGCGCGACGGCGACGCCATCGGCGTCAAGAGCTCGCTGGCCGGCATCGACATGGCCGGGGTGAACTCCTACAAGGACGGCGTGGTCGCCCGGCTCTACAAGGGCCTGCAGGGCCTGGTCAGCTCACGCGGGATCACCTACGTGGAGGGCAGCGGCCGGTTCGTCGCGCCCAACGCGGTCGAGGTCGACGGTCAGCGCATCACCGGCCGGCACGTCGTGCTTGCCACCGGCAGCTACCCCCGCAGCCTGCCCGGCCTCGACATCGGTGGCCGGATCGTCACCAGCGAGCAGGCGCTGACGCTCGACGAGGTGCCCGAGCGCGTCGTGGTGCTCGGCGGCGGGGTGATCGGGGCGGAGTTCGCCAGCGTCTGGCGCTCCTTCGGCGCCGACGTGACGATCGTCGAGGCCCTGCCGCATCTGGTGCCGAGTGAGGACGAGTTCTGTTCCAAGCTGCTCGAGCGCGCGTTCCGCAAACGCCGGATCATGTTCAAGACCGGCGTGAAGCTGACCGGTGCCCAGCAAGGCGAGCGCGGGGTGAGCGTCGGTCTGGACTCCGGCGAGCATCTCGACGCCGACCTGCTGCTGGTCGCGGTCGGCCGCGGACCGAACACCGCGGGGCACGGCTACGAGGAGGCCGGGGTCACGCTCGACCGTGGCTTCGTCGTCACCGACGACCGGCTACGCACCAACCTGCCCGACGTGCACGCGGTCGGTGACATCGTTCCCGGCCTGCAGCTGGCGCACCGCGGCTTTGCGCAGGGTATCTTCGTCGCCGAGGACATCGCCGGGCTCGCCCCGCCGCCGATCGACGAGGCGGGCATCCCGCGGGTCACCTACTGCGAGCCGGAGGTGGCCTCGGTCGGGTTGACCGAGGCAGCCGCCAGGGAGCGCTACGGCGAGGTACACACGCTGACCTACGACCTCGCGGGCAACGGCAAGAGCCAGATTCTGCGTACGTCCGGGGCGGTCAAGCTGGTCAAGGCCGGCGCCGAGGGTGTCACCGGGCCGGTCGTCGGCGTGCACATGGTCGGCGCACGGGTCGGCGAGTTGATCGGCGAGGCCCAACTGATCTACAACTGGGACGCGACCGCCGAGGACGTGGCCGCGTTGATTCATGCCCACCCGACCCAGACCGAGGCACTGGGCGAGGCCCACCTCGCCCTGGCCGGCAAGCCCCTGCACGCCCACGGCTGACCCACCCCGCTGACTAGGAGCGCATCACCTGCCATGGCCTTCTCCGTCCAGATGCCCCCGCTCGGGGAGAGCGTCACCGAGGGAACGGTGACCCGCTGGCTCAAGAACGAGGGCGACCGCGTCGAGGTGGACGAGCCGCTGCTGGAGATCTCGACCGACAAGGTCGACACCGAGATCCCCTCGCCCGCCGCCGGTGTGCTGCAGCGCATCGTGGTCGGGGAGGACGAGACGGTGGGGGTCGGCGCCGAGCTGGCCGTCATCGGCGACGGCGCGGCATCCGACGGTGGTGACGGGCAGGCACCCGCGGCCGCCGCTGATGCGCAGCCCGCAGCCGAGCCGGAGCCAGAGCCGGCGTCGGTGCCGGAGCCGGAGCCGGAGCCGTCTACGGCGGAGACGTCCGAGGCGGAGCCGACTGCGCCTGGCTCGACCGAGGTCGACGAGCAGCCGGCAGCACCCGAACCCCAAGGGGCAACCGAGGCCCCGACTGCCGGGGTGGCCTCGGACAACGGAGCGTCCGGCGGAACGCCGGTCACCATGCCCGCGCTCGGCGAGAGCGTCACCGAGGGCACCGTGGTGCGCTGGCTCAAGCAGGTCGGCGACGTCGTCGAGATCGACGACCCGCTCGTCGAGATCTCGACCGACAAGGTCGATACCGAGATCCCGTCGCCGGTGGCCGGCACACTGCTGGAGGTCACCGTCGAGGAGGAGCAGGTCGTGCCCGTCGGCGGCCAGCTCGCGGTGATCGGAGCGGAGTCGTCGGCCGGTGCGGCGTCCACGCCGACGACGAGCGCCCCGCCTCCGCCGGAGCCGCCGGCCAGTCCGGAACCCGAGCCGGCTGAGACGCAGGCCGTCCCGGTGCCGCCCGCCCCGCCCCCGCCACAGCCGACGCAACCAGCGCCACAGCAGCAGCCAGCGCCACAGCAGCAGCCAGCACCGCAGCAGCAGCGGTCATCGGAGCAGGCTCCGCAAGCGGACGGGAACCAGTCCGACGGCGCGGGCGCGCCCTACGTGACACCGCTGGTCCGCAAGCTGGCAGCTGAGCACGGCGTGGACCTGCGCGGGGTGAACGGCACCGGCGTGGGTGGCCGCATCCGCAAGCAGGACGTGCTCGCCGCCGCCGACCGCGCTCGCCAAGCCGCCGCTGACCGGGTGGCAGCGCCGGCAGCCGCCGAACCGGCCCGCACGCCGGCCACCGCCGCGGCACCGACCGCCGCGCAGGCCGCGGTCCGCGGCACGACCGAGAAAATGTCGCGGCTTCGCACCGTCATCGCGCAGCGGATGGTGGAGTCGCTGCAGGTGTCCGCGCAGCTGACCACGGTCGTCGAGGTCGACGTCACCCGCGTCGGGCAGCTGCGGCAGCGTGCCCGCAAGGAGTTCGAGGCGCGCGAGGGCGTCAAGCTGTCGTTCCTGCCGTTCTTCGCCAAGGCCACGGTCGACGCCCTCAAGCAGCACCCGAAGCTCAACGCCTCGATCGACACCGAGCGCGGCGAGGTGACCTATCACGGCTCGGAGAACCTCGGCATCGCCGTGGAGACCGAACGCGGCCTGCTGGTGCCGGTGATCCACGACGCCGGCGACCTGAACATCGCCGGGCTGGCCCGCAAGATCGCCGACCTCGCCGAGCGCACCCGGACCAACAAGATCTCGCCCGACGAGCTCGGCGGCGGCACGTTCACGCTGACCAACACCGGCTCCCGGGGCGCGCTGTTCGACACGCCGATCATCAACCAGCCGCAGGTGGGCATCCTCGGTACCGGTTCGGTGGTCAAGCGACCGGTCGTGGTGACCGGCGAGCACGCCACAGACGGCGACGTGATCGCGATCAGGTCGATGTCCTACCTCGCACTGAGCTACGACCACCGGCTGGTCGACGGCGCCGACGCCGCGCGGTTCCTCGTGACGGTCAAGAGCCACATCGAGGAAGGCGCCTTCGAGTCCGACCTCGGCCTGTAGCGGGTCAGGTCGCGCGGCGGGCCTGAGTCCGTCACGATCGAGCCATGCGCGTGGTGGTCGCCGGTTCGTCCGGCCTACGAGGTAGCCGAGCGGTCCAGGAGCTCCGGGGCGCGGGGCACGAGGTGATCAGGCTCGTGCGGCGGACGCCCACCGCGCCCGACGAGCGTGGCTGGGACCCACCTGCTGGCCGGATCGACGACGGGGCGCTCGACGGTGCCGACGTCGTCGTCAACCTCAACGGCAACGCCCAGAAGGCGCGTCGCTGGTCCGGCGCGTACAAGCAGGAGATGCGGGACAGCCGGATCGTGCCGACGGAGGTGCTGGCGACGGCGGTCGCCGAGCAGGGCGTGGCCGCCCTCGTGAACGCGTCGGGCACCAACTACTACGGCGACACCGGCTCGACCCCGGTCGACGAGTCCGCGCCGGCCGGTCGTGGCTTCCTGGCCGATCTGGCGCGGGACTGGGAGGGGGCGAGCGCTCCCGCCGCGGAGGCGGGCGCCCGGGTGGTGCGGCTGCGCACCGGGCTGGTGCTCTCCCCCAGCGGCGGCCTCCTCGGCCCGCTGCGGCCGCTGTTCATGGTCGGGCTCGGCGGCAAGCTGGGCTCCGGCCGCCAGTACATGTCCTGGATCTCGCTCGACGATGATGCGCGCGCCATCCGGTTCGCGGTGGAGCACGACGCGCTGCGCGGACCGGTCAACGTGGTGGCCCCGGAGCCGGTGACCAACGCAGAGTTCACCCGCTTGTTCGCCCAGGCGCTCAACCGCCCTGCTGTGTTCACCGCACCCGTGCTCGGCTTGCGGCTGGTGCTGGGTGAGGTCGCCGACGAGCTCGCCCTGATCAGCACCCGGGCGGTGCCCGCCGTGCTCAACGAGGCCGGCTTCGAGTTCCGGCACCGGACGATCGACGAAGCGTTCGGCGCCGTGATCAGTGGCTGAGCCCGCGAGACCCGGCCGGGCGTAGCCTGACGCCGTGAGCCGGTCGTGTCGGTCCAGCGCCTCGCCGCTGCAGCAGCTGCGGCTCGGCACGCTCGACTACGCAGACGCGTGGGCTCAGCAGCGGACACACGCCGAGGCCAGGGCGGACGGTGCCTGCGGCGACGTGATGATGCTGCTGGAGCACCCGTCGGTCTACACCGCGGGCCGGCGGACCACCGCCGAGGAGCGCCCCGACGACGGAACCCCGGTGGTCGACGTCGACCGCGGCGGCAAGATCACCTGGCACGGTCCCGGCCAGCTCGTCGGCTACCCCATCGTCAAGCTCGCCGACCCGGTCGACGTCGTCGACTACGTCCGGCGGTTGGAGCAGGCCCTGATCGCGGTGTGCACCGGCCTCGGCGTGGAGTGCGGACGGGTCGACGGCCGCAGCGGCGTGTGGCTGCCGGCTGACGGCGGTCGGCCTGAGCGCAAGATCGCCGCCCTCGGGGTGCGGGTGCAGCGCGGCGTCACGCTGCATGGGTTCGCGCTGAACTGCGACCCGGACCTCGGCGCGTTCGACCGGATCGTGCCGTGCGGCATCCCCGACGCCGGCGTGACCTCGCTGACCACCGAGCTGGGCCGGCGGATCGGCGTGGCCGACGTCCTCGACGCCACCGCGTCGGCCGTCACTGCAGCGCTCGACGGCGAGCTTGCGGTGGCCGACAGCACGCTGCGCGCAGTCGTAGGCTCGACGGCGTGACGATCGCTCCGGACGGGCGCAAGCTGCTGCGGCTCGAGGTTCGCAACAGCCAGACGCCGATCGAGCGCAAGCCACCGTGGATCCGCACCCGGGCGCGGATGGGCCCGCAGTTCACCGAGCTCAAGAGCCTCGTGCGCGACGGCGGCCTGCACACGGTCTGCGAGGAGGCCGGCTGCCCCAACATCTACGAGTGCTGGGAGGACCGCGAGGCCACGTTCCTCATCGGCGGCGAGCAGTGCACCCGGCGCTGCGACTTCTGCCAGATCGACACCGGTCGGCCCGCGCCGCTGGACACCGGCGAGCCGCAGCGCGTCGCCGAGTCGGTGCACACGATGGGGCTGCGCTACTCCACGGTCACTGGCGTCGCCCGAGACGACCTGGCCGACGGCGGCGCCTGGCTCTACGCCGAGACCGTGCGCCGGATCCACGCGCTGAACCCCGGCACCGGCGTCGAGCTGCTCATCCCCGACTTCAACGCCGTACCCGAACAGCTTGCGGAGGTCTTCGGTTGCGCCCCGGAGGTGCTCGCGCACAACCTCGAGACCGTGCCGCGGATCTTCCGCGAGATCCGCCCCGGGTTCCGCTACGACCGCTCGCTGGACGTGCTGCGAGCCGCCCGTGACGCCGGCCTCGTCACCAAGTCCAACCTGATCCTCGGCATGGGCGAGGAACCTGCTGAGGTCCTCGACGCGCTCGGTGACCTGCACGACGCCGGCTGCGAGATCATCACGATCACGCAGTACCTCCGCCCGAGCCCGCGGCACCACCCGGTCGCGCGGTGGGTGAAGCCCGAGGAGTTCGTCTCGCACTCCGACGCCGCCGAGCGGATGGGATTCGCCGGCGTGATGGCCGGGCCGCTCGTGCGCTCGTCCTACCGCGCCGGGCGGCTCTACGCCGCGGCGATGCGCCACCGTGGCGTCGCACTGCCGCCGGAGCTGGCGCACCTCGACGATGGCGGGCCCGCCGCGCAGGAAGCTCGCTCACTGCTGGCGCACTGAGCGCCGTATCCTGGCGCAATGGCCGTCAAGCCCAAGGTCGACAAGTCAGCCCGCAAACAAGCCAAGGCCGCGAAGCGCGCCGAGGGCCGGCAGCGCTACAAGCAGATCTGGCAAGCGTTCAAGATGCAGCGCAAGGAAGACAAGGCGCTCATCCCGTGGATGCTCGGGGTCTTCCTGCTGTCGGTCGTCGTGGTGTTCGGCATCGGCCTGATCTTCGGGATTCAGTGGCTGCTGCTGCCGTTGGGCATCGCGATCGGGATCCTGGCGGCGTTCTCGGTGTTCGGACGCCGCGTGCAACGCAGCGTCTACAACAAGGCCGACGGCCAGCCGGGCGCGGCCGGCTGGGCCCTGGACAACCTGCGTGGACAGTGGCGGATCACTCAGGCGGTAGCCGGGACGACCCAGCTCGACGCGGTGCACCGGGTGATCGGGCGACCGGGTGTGATCTTGGTTGGCGAGGGCGCCTCGCACCGGGTGAAGGGCCTGCTGGCGCAGGAGAAGAAGCGCACCGCCCGCCTCATCGGCAAGATGCCGATCTACGACATCACCATCGGCAACGAGGACGGCCAGGTGCCGCTGAAGATGCTGCAGCGCCACCTCGCCAAGCTGCCGCGCAACATCACCCCCGCGCAGATGGACACGGTGGAGAGCCGGCTCGCGGCGCTGACCGCCCGCTCGGCGGCGATGCCCAAGGGGCCCATGCCGCAGGGCGCCAAGATGCGCAGCGTCCAACGAGCCACCCGCCGCCGCTAACTCCGCTCACCGCCCGCCCTCGCCCGCCACTCATGTGGCTTTTCTTGCTCCGAGCGGAAGTTCTGTCACACGAGTGGCGGGCTTACGGCCGCCAGAGGCGCGCCGTGACGTTTGGGCGTGGCCGCCGTGCGGCCTGCGCATAGGTACGGCGGAGCTCGTCGATCACCGACTGCGGTCGACTGCGGACCCGCGCCGGAACTGTGTGCATCACAAGCACGCCGTTCGCGGCCAGCTCGGACTGACGAGCAGCCCCGCGCGTATGCGCGGCCGGATCTAGGTGGAAGCCACGCGAGTCGATCTCCCACGCCAGCCCGACCTCTCGCCAGTAGCCGTCGACGACCGCGATGAGCTGACCGTCGGGCCGGTGGACGGCGACGTTCCACTCCGGCGCCGGCAGGTCGGTTCGGCGTACCAGAGCTCGCGCCCACGCCTCCGCCGCGGATCGGACGCCGTCCAACAACTCGACGAGCACCGCCCTGGCCAGCGCGGTGCCCGGTCGACGTCGCTCGCCCAGCTCCGCGGCCAACGCCGCAACCGTGCACAGTCGACGCTGAACCGCGTCGGCGAACATGGCCCTGACCTCGTCAAGCGAGCTGAGCCGAGCCGCCGCATCCACAAGGGACCTCGCAAGCGGTGCCAGCGGCACACCGGCGCGCATGACGTGCTTCGGCATCCGGATCGTCCGTCGGACCACCACGAACTCCCTGCTGCCGACCTGCCGGGACGCAGGTATCAGCACGTGGACCCGATCGTCAGCCGGGACCCGAACGACGCCGTGCAGACGAGCGGCCGTCACGCCTGTGATTACGGCGGGCTCCCCTGCATGCAGCAGAGCGGCGCGGAGCTGTTGCCGCTGGCTGGGTTCACCAGTGCGAAGCAGCACGACGCCTGGAAGCAGCCGCCGCCATTGGCCATCGGCACCGCATCGGCGCGCCACGACCGACTCCGCGATTCCGAGGCCAACCAGCGCTGCCCGCGTCGCGACACCGTCGTCAAAGACGCTCGTCAGCCGCGTGACGTCGAGCGCTGTCAGTTGATCCACACGTCGAGCCTGCATGATCGCTGCGCCGCCGAACCACGCCTGACCCCGGACCTGTGGACACGCGGGCCGGTTGTGGACGCTTCGCCCGCCACGCGTGTGACAAAACATCCGCTGGGAGCAAGATTTGCCACATGAGTGCCGGGCGGGGTCAGCGGGGTCGAGCTCAGCGGGAGCGGACGGCGACGGTGCCGGTGGCTCGGTCGTGCAGGCCACGGCCGTCGGCGTCCCAAATCACCGCGGGAACCACGAGGAACACCAGCGCGGTACGCAGCAGCGCCCTGGGCACGCCGACGAACTGCGCGCCGTCAACCCGCAGCACCTTCATCCCGAGCATGGTCATCCCGGTACTCGCGCCGAACGCCGCGACGGGGATGACGGTGAGCACGAACCACGCCAGCAGGCTCCAGTTGCGGGGCAGCTCCGGCGCGGTGAAGAGCCCGGCGACCAAAGCCGCGAGCACGATGTCCAACACCAGCGCGGCGGCTCGACGACCCAGGCCGGCCGAGGCGCCCGGGCCGTCCTGCGGCAACCCGAGCCGGGCTCCGCGATGCGGAGCGTCATCGGACGCCACGCCGCCCGATGCAGCTGACCACCACTCGGCCCAGCGGCTCATCCGACCAGCCTAGGGCCGCGTCCACGGGCGCCCTGACGCGTCCGCCAAGGACGAACCCGTTAACCTGCGTGAAACTTTCGGGTGATGGTCGGGCAACACCGCCCGCCTAGCGTCGCCCAAACCGCCGCGAGCTAGCCGAGCACACGAAGGAGCCACGAGGGTGTTCACCAATGCCGACGAGGTCCTGCGTTTCATCTCCGACGAGGAGGTGGAATACGTCGACATCCGGTTCTGCGACCTGCCCGGCGTGATGCAGCACCTCACCGTCCCCGCAAGCGGGTTCGACCAGGACTTCATGGACCGCGGCATCGCGTTCGACGGCTCCTCGGTGCGTGGGTTCCAGGCGATCAACGAGTCCGACATGGCGCTGATGCCCGACCCGGTCACGGCCATCCTCGACCCGTTCCGCAAGCACAAGACGCTGAACATGAACTTCTTCGTGCACGACCCGATCACCGGCGAGCCCTACAGCCGCGACCCGCGCAACGTGGCCCGCAAGGCCGAGCAGTACCTGGGCGCCTCCGGCGTTGCCGACACGGCCTACTTCGGCGCCGAGGCCGAGTTCTACATCTTCGACTCCGTGCGCTTCTCATCCGAGCCCAACGAGCAGTACAGCCATATCGACTCGATCGAGGGCTGGTGGAACACCGCGACCGACGAGGCCGGCGGCAACCTCGGCTACAAGGTCAACTACAAGAGCGGATACTTCCCGGTCCCGCCGGTCGACCACTACGCAGACCTGCGCGACGACATGGTCACCAACCTGATCAACGTCGGGTTCGAGGTCGAGCGCGGCCACCACGAGGTGGGCACCGCCGGTCAGGCCGAGATCAACTACAAGTTCAACACGCTGCTGCACTCGGCCGACGACCTGATGCTGTTCAAATACATCGTCAAGAACACCGCATGGCACGCAGGCAAGACCGTGACCTTCATGCCCAAGCCGCTCTTCGGCGACAACGGCTCGGGCATGCACGCCCACCAGTCGCTGTGGAAGGACGGCGAGCCGCTGTTCCACGACGAGTCCGGCTACGGCGGGATCTCCGACCTGGCCCGGCACTACATCGGCGGCCTGCTGCACCACACGCCGAGCCTGCTGGCGTTCACTAACCCGACGGTGAACTCCTACCACCGCCTGGTCCCAGGCTTCGAGGCCCCGGTCAACCTCGTCTACTCGGCCCGCAACCGCTCAGCCTGCATCCGGATCCCCATCACCGGCAACAACCCGAAGGCCAAGCGCCTCGAGTTCCGTTCCCCCGACTCCTCGGGCAACCCTTACCTGGCCTTCTCGGCGATGATGATGGCCGGCATGGACGGCATCAAGAACAAGATGGAGCCGCCGGTCCCGGTCGACAAGGACCTCTACGAGCTGCCGCCCGAGGAGGCCAAGGACATCGCGCAGGTGCCCGGGAGCCTCGGCGAGGTGATCGACAAGCTCGAGGAGGACCACGAGTACCTGCTCGAGGGCGGCGTCTTCACCCCGGACCTCATCGAGACCTGGATCGACTACAAGCGCGAGGCGGAGATCGACCCGCTTCGCCTGCGGCCGCACCCGTACGAGTTCGCGCTCTACTACGACGTCTGAGCATGGGCCGGTCTCGCCGGCTACCTAGGTGCAGGCAGCTTAGATGTAGGCATGGGTGACCGACGGCTGTTCGCGCTGCGCGTCATGAAGTCGAGCTGGGGCATCGAGATCGACATCGAGGCCAAGGCGCACGTCGGCTCGCCGCCACCGCGGGATGCGCTGCGCGCCGGCAGCCGCACCTGGCTCTACATCCTCGATCCGCTGGACCGCGAGCACAGCCACGCGCTGCTCGACGGGCTGCGGCACGTCGCCACCGAGATCGAACAAGCGGTGCCCGACGCCATGGTCGTCGTCGAGGTCCAGAGCCTCGACCACTCCCCCACCGACTGCCCTGCCGAGGCGTTCGCCGTCGCGATGATCGGGTGGGCCGCAGACGCGTACGGCCTTGGCGAGCCGGCCTACTCGGTGGACTTCGACGAGGCCGCGAACCAGTACGTGTTCACGTACTGATCAGTCCGCGCTGCCGCTGATCGCCAGGCCGGCGCCGAGACCGATCATCATCACCCCGCCGGTCCCGCCGAGTACGGCCGTGCGCCGTGGCGAGCGGGCCAGCCACTGCCGCGCGGTGCCGGCGGCCAACCCCCACATGCTGTCCAGCACCATCGCGACCGCGACGAAGATCAGGCCGAGCACCAGCATCTGACCGGCCGGGTTGGCCGCCGCCCGGTCGACGAACTGCGGCAGGACGGCGGCGAAGAACACGATGGCCTTCGGGTTGGTGATACCGACGACGAAGCCGCGCCAGAACTGCCGCCGTCCGCCGCTGATCGGCGCGACGCCAGGACGGCCGGCGAGCAGGTGACGGTCGCGGAACGCTCGAATGCCCAGGAAGATCAGGTACGCGGCCCCCACCAGCTTGATGGCGGTGAACAGCGCGACCGAGGTGTCGACCACCGCGCCGATGCCGAACGCCACGGCCACCACCAGCAGGTACACCCCCAAAGAGTTGCCGGCCACGCTGGCCAGCGCCGCCCTGCGCCCGTGCACGATCGCCTGGCTGACCACGAACACCACCGTCGGCCCGGGCACCAGCACCAGCACCACCGTGGCGATCAGGAACGTGACCAGGTGCTCCGGGGCCGGCATCTGGCCACGGTAACCACGGCCCCCGTCAGTCGCGACGGGTTTCGGCCGTCAGGCACTGCCGTAGAACACGCGCTCCACGACCGCGCGGGCCCGGCGCGTCGCGCGCCGGTAGTCGTCGACGAACTCGCCGGGGTCACCGCCAGCCGGGTAGCCCAGCGCACGGGCCACCGCGACAAGATCACGGCCAGGCCCCGGCAGCTGGTCGAACGGCTTGCCGCGCACCAGCATCACCGCGTTTCGCGCCCGCGTCGCCATCGTCCATCCCGCCGCCAGCTCGTCGACGTCCTGCGCGCTGAGCAACCCGGCCTCGGTGGCCTCCCGCAGCCCGTCGAGCGTCGACGTCGTACGCAGCTCCGGGATGTCGCCGGCATGCTGCAGCTGGATGAGCTGCACGGTCCACTCCACGTCGGCGAGGCCCCCGTGGCCGAGCTTGGTGTGCGTGCTGCGGTCGGCACCGCGCGGCAGCCGCTCCGCGTCCACCCGCGCCTTGATCCGCCGGATCTCGGTGGCCTTCGCCGCCGCGAGGCCGTCGTCCGGGTAGCGGATCGGGTCGATCAACGCGATGAACCGGCGTCCCAGGTCGGCGTCGCCGGCGACCGGCCGAGCCCGCAGCAGGGCCTGCGCCTCCCACACCTCCGACCTGTTCGCGTAGTAGGAGCGGTAGGACTCCAGGGTGCGTA
>Ga0136615_10000843_pt1 | contig 14301 bp, 11 predicted proteins | sample AntDrymUQ2882206_2_FD_106647 | JGI IMG/M metagenome (GOLD analysis project Ga0136615, IMG submission 106647) | Polar desert sand microbial communities from Dry Valleys, Antarctica - metaG UQ288 (22.06) | ecosystem: Environmental > Terrestrial > Soil > Desert | place: Antarctica: Dry Valley...
ATCCTCGGTATCAACGCGTTCCACGGCGACGCAGCGGCCTGCCTGCTCGTCGAGGGAGAGATCGTCGCCGCCGTCGAGGAGGAGCGTTTCACCCGGATCAAGCACCAGGCCGGGTTTCCTGCGGGCGCCGTCCGGTGGTGCCTCGAGTCGCAGGGTCTCGAGCTCGAGGATCTCCGGGCCGTCGCGGTCGGCCGGGATCCGCGCGCGAACCTGCCGCGGAAGGCGCTCTACGCGCTCCGGCGGAGGCCGAGCGCGAGCTGGATCCGCGACCGGCTCGCGAACGCCGGCCGCGTCCACGACGTCGGGCGCCTCGTCGCTGCGGCGCTCGGACGCGAGCGGCTCCCCGCCGGCGTCTCCCTCCACCACGTCGAGCACCACCGGGCGCACGCGGCGAGCGCCTTCTTCTGCTGCCCGTTCGAGCGCGCCACCGTGGTCTCACTGGACGGCTTCGGCGACTTCGCCTCGGCGCTCTGGGGCGTGGGCGCGGGGACGCGGATCGGCGTCGAGGGGCGCGTCCACTTCCCGCACTCGCTCGGCATCCTCTACACCGCGCTCACGCAGTACCTCGGCTTCCCTCGCTACGGCGACGAGTACAAGGTGATGGGCCTTGCGGCCTACGCCGAGCCGGAGTACGTCGACGCCGTGCGTCGCCTCGTCCGGGTCGAGGGCGAGGGATTCGCGCTCGATCTGCGCTACTTCCGGCACGCGTCCGAGGGCGTGGCGATGACCTGGGAGGAGGGCGCGCCGGAGATCGGGTGCCTCTACGCGCCCGAGCTCGAGCGCCTCCTCGGACCCGCGCGCGAGACGTCGGCCCCCGTCGAGCCCCGGCACGAGGCGATCGCGGCCAGCCTCCAGGTCGTGCTCGAGGAAGCGGTCTTCGCGCTTCTCCGCCGCCTGCACGGACGGCACCGGCTGCCGGCGCTCTGCCTCGCCGGAGGCGTGGCGCTGAACGCGGTCGCGAACGGCAAGATCCGGCGCGAGACGCCCTACGAGGAGCTGTGGATCCAGCCGGCGGCCTACGACGCGGGGACGGCGCTCGGCGCGGCGCTCCACGTCTGGCACGAGGGAGGCGGCGCTCGCGCCCCCGCGCTGGAGCACGTCTACCTCGGCCCGGGCTACGGGGAGGCGTCGCTCGACGCGGCTCTCGCCGCAGCCCGTGTCCCGGCCGACCGGGTGGGCGAGGAGGAGGGCGCCCGGCGGGCGGCGGCGGCGATCGCGGACGGAAAGATCGTCGGCTGGTACCAGGGACGGATGGAGTTCGGGCCGCGGGCGCTCGGTAACCGCTCGATCGTCGTCGACGCGCGCCGGCCGGAGATGAAGGACGTCCTGAACGCCCGGATCAAGCGCCGGGAGCCGTTCCGCCCCTTCGCGCCGTCCGTGCTCGAGGAGCGCGTGGGCGATTGGTTCGAGGACACGTACCCGTCCCCGTACATGCTCATGGCCTACTCGGTGCGCCCCGAGAAGCGCGCGACCATCCCGGCGCCCACGCACGTGGACGGAACCGGGCGGCTGCAGACGGTGTCCGAGCGGCAGAATCCGCTCTACGCCCGTCTGCTGCGCGAGGTCGAGCGGCGCACCGGCGTCCCGGTCGTGCTCAACACCTCCTTCAACGAGAACGAGCCGATCGTGTGCACGCCCGAGGAGGCGGTCGACTGCTTCGGGCGGACGCGGATGGACCTGCTCGTGCTCGGGCCCTTCGTCGCCGAGCGCGGCGCGGCATGACGACTTCTGCCGTCCGCCCGCGGCTGCTCGTCCTCAACGAGTACTACTGGCCCGGGCTGGAGGCGACGGCGCGCCTGCTCGCCGAGCTCTGCGAAGCGCTGGCCGAAGAGGTCGACGTAACCGTGCTCACGGGGGCGCTTCGCGGACGCCCCGAGCTGCCGGGAAAGGAGCGCCGCCGCGGCGTCGAGATCGTGCGTGTGCGCTCGACGACGTTCGACAGGGCGCAGCTGCCCGCCCGGGCGGCGAACTACGTCAGCTATCTCGGCCTGGCAATGCAAGCGGGTTTGAGCGCGCCGAGGCCGGACGCGGTGCTCTGCATGACCGACCCACCGATCGTGGGGAACGTCGCGCTGGTCGTCGCCCGCCGCTTCCGCTCGCCGCTCGTCGTCATCAGCCAGGACGTCTTCCCCGAGATCGCCGTCGAGCTCGGGCGGCTCGACAGCCGGCCGCTCGCCTCGCTGCTGCGCGTGCTCGTCCGCTTCTACCTCGAGCGTGCCGACCGCGTGGTCGCGATCGGCGAGACGATGCGGCAGCGGCTCGAGGACAAGGGCGCCGATCGCAGCCGGCTGCGGGTGATCCCCAACTGGGTCGACACCGTCGAGCTCACGCCGCAGCCCCGCGACAACCCGTGGGCGCGCCGGCACAAGCTGCACGACCGCTTCGTCGTGATGCACTCGGGCAACGTCGGGCACGCGCAGAACCTGGATGCGCTCGTGCGGGCGGGAACGTTCCTGCGGGATCTCAGGCGGTTGCGGATCCTGATCGTCGGCACGGGCGCCCGCCACCACGCGCTCGTCGCGCTCGCCCGCCGGCTGGAGGCTGACCGGGTCTCGTTCATGTCCTACCAGCCGCGGGAGCTGCTCTCGCAGTCGCTCTCGGCGGCGGACGTGCATGTGATCGGTCTTGCTCCCGGCCTCGCCGGGTACGTCGTGCCGAGCCGGATTCTCGGCGTGCTCGCAGTCGGTCGGCCCGTCATCGTGGCCGCCGACGACCGCAGCGAGGTGGCGCGGATCGTGCGGGAGGCGGAGTGCGGCTTCGTCGTGCCGCCGGCGAGGCCCGAGCTTCTCGCCGGCGCCATCCGTGACGCGTACGCCGGCCGGGACGAGCTGGCCGAGATGGGCCGCCGGGGCCGCGAGTGGGTGGAGCGGCAGGCAGGAAGGGAGATCGCGATCGAGCGCTACCGGCGGCTGCTCGAGGAGGTACGCGAGGAACGGCTCGCGGGGGTCGGGGCGACGAGCATGGAGCGATAGAGGCGCTCGACGTCGTCGATGAGCCGCTCGACGGAGTAGCGCGAGAGGACGCGAGCCCGGCCGGCGGCGCCCATCCGCTCGCGGAGCCCGGCGTCGCGGGAGAGCTGCTCGAGCCTGTCGGCGAGCGCGACCACGTCTCCGGGCTCGACCAGGAAGCCGTCGACGCCGTCCCGCACGACGTCCGGTACGCCGCCGACGCGGCTCGCAACGACCGGTCGCCCCGCCGCCAGCGCCTCGATCGCGACGACGGGGGTGCCCTCGTTCGCGGAGGGAAGGACGAGGACGTCGAAGGCGGCGTACCAGGAGGCGACCTCCCGCTGGTAGCCGAGGTAGAAGCAGTTGCGGGCGACTCCGAGCCGGCGGGCCTCCCGCTCGACCTCGTCCCGATCGGGTCCGTCGCCGACCATCAGGAGCGCCACGTCGACACCGCGCGCCCCCAGCAGCTGCACGGCGGCCAGGACGTCGCCCGTCCGCTTCACGCCCGTCATGCGTCCGACCCAGCCGACGACGAAGCGCTCGGGCGCGATCCCGAGCAGCCGGCGGCTGCGTCTGCGCGCACCCGCATCGGCAGCGACCCGATCCTCGAGCTCGATGCCGAGCCGGATCACGCTGAAGCGCGATCGCGGCGCGACGCCGAGGGCGACCAGGTCGTCCCGCACCTGGGGGCTGACTGCGATCAGGACGTCCGTGCCGGCCGCGAGCAAACGTTCCAGCACCCGGAACGTCGCACTGCGGACCGGTCCGAAGTAGCCGTGTAGGACGTGTCCGTGGAACGTGTGGATGACGAGGGGTCGCTGCCTCCGTGGGACGCAGAGGGCCGCGAGCCGGCCGACCGTTCCCGCTTTCGCCGTGTGGGTGTGGAGGATGTGGGGCCTCTCCCGGCGGATGAGCGCCGCCAGGCGCGCGACGGCGACAGCGTCCCGGATCGGCGAGATCTCGCGGTGCAGCTCAGGAACCGACACGATCGACACCCCCCGCTCCTGCGCCACGAACGACATCGAGCCCTCGCCGTGTGCGAGCTCGCCGGCGACCAGCGTCGTCCGGAAGCCGCGTGACTTCAGCTCGGCCGCGAGGTAGGCGACGTGGAGAGCCGGGCCGCCCATGTTGAGCCGGGCGATCGCACGGATGATGCGGATCGGCTCGCCCGCGCTCGCGCGAGCAGGTGTCGGTGCGGCGCCGAACTGACGCAGGCGCGCCGACATGGCGATTAGGCTACCTCCAGGGGGAGGCTCTCCGGAAAGGCGGACAACGTCGTGAAGCTGCTCTTCTGGGGTTCGTTGGGCGCCCTCGCGTGGACGCACGCGGGTTACCCGCTTGCTGCCGCTGCGCTTGCCCGACTGCGGCCGCGCCCGGTGCGGACATCCGACGAGACGCCGACCGTCTCCCTGATCGTCGCCGCCTGGAACGAGGAGACCGTGATCGAGCGGCGCCTCGAGAACCTTCTCGCGCTCGACTACCCGCCCGAGCGGGTCGAGATCGTCGTCGCCTCCGACGCCTCGAGCGACCGCACCGACGAGCTCGTCGAGGCGGTGGCCGCCCGCGAGCCGCGCGTCCGGCTGCTGCGCTGCGCGCGCGGCGGGAAGGTGGCGGCACAGAACCGGGCCGTGCGAGAGACGAGCGGCGAGATCCTCGCCTTCTCGGACGCGAACGCGACCTGGGCGCCCGACGCACTGCGCCTGCTCGTCCGCAACTTCGCCGACCCGGAGGTCGCGTACGTGTTCGGCCGGCTCCGGCTCGAGGCGGCCGATGGAACGAACCGCGAGGGTGCGTACTGGCGCTACGAGGTCTGGCTCCGTGAGCAGGAGTCGACCATCGGCTCGACCACGGGTGGCTACGGGTCGATCTACGCCGTCCGTCACAGCGACTACGTGGAGGTGGATCCTCGCTTCGGCCACGACCTCGCGTTCCCGTACCTGATGGTGCAGCGAGGTCGCCGCGCCGTGCACGAGCCCGAGGCGCTCGCTTTCGAGAAGCCGTCCCGTGACATCGAGGACGAGTACCGGCGGAAGGTGCGCATGTTCGAGCACTGCTGGCTGATCACGCTTCGCGGTCGCATGCTTCGCGACCTCGATCCCGTGTACCTGGCGCAGATCGTCTCGCATCGCGTGCTGCGGTACGGCAGCGGACTTCTGCACCTCGTCCTGCTCGGGACGAGCCTCCCGCTCGCACGACGTGGAGGGGTCTACTCCGTGGCGCTTGCGGCTCAGCTCCTCTTCCTGGCCGCCTCGGCGGCGCGGCCGGGTCTCCCTCGGTATTACACGCTCGTCACCTGGGCAACCGTGGAGGCGCTCGTGAACTATGGGCGCAACGGCGTCCCGCCCGTCTGGGAGAAGGCGGAAGGGACGCGCTGACATGTCCGCTCCAGGCGGCTATTCGTGCGGAGGCAATGCGAATATCCTGGCGAGGTGAAGACGACGATCGACGTCGATCGGGAGGCGGCCGAGCAAGCCGCGGAGGCTCTCGGTACTCGCAGCCTGAAGGAAACCGAGAAGACGGCGCATCGAATCGAGTCGACGCCCGCGATGGGATGCCGAGCCCGATCGATCCAGGCCGCACTCGGCCGGGGTACGATCGCGCGCCGTCGCCGCTCGATCTCCTGGCGGAGGCGGCGGAAGCGGTCGGCGCCGAACTCTGGCACTGCGACCGACACCTCGAGCTGATCGCTGAGGTGACGGGGCAGCCCGTGCGCCGGCTTGGACGCTAGGCGCGCCTTCGACGTCGCCGGTGCGAGCGTCGGCCTCGCGCTCGCGGCGCCGGTGCTCGGTGTAGCAGCGCTCGCGATCCGCCTGGAGGACGGCGGTCCGGTGCTCTACCGGCAGCGGCGCGTCGGCCAGGGGGGAAGAGAGTTCGAGCTCCTGAAGCTCCGGACGATGGTGGTCGGCGCCGAGCGGCAGGGCGCCGGTTGGGCGGTCGACGCCGGCGACACGAGGATCACGCGCATCGGCGCTGTTCTGCGCCGCCTCTCGCTCGACGAGCTCCCGCAGCTCGCCAACGTCCTTCGCGGGGAAATGAGCCTGATCGGCCCCCGCCCGACGCTCGCCTACCAGGTCGAGCGCTACACGCCCCGGCAGCGCCGCCGGCTCGACGTGAGGCCCGGCCTCACCGGCTGGGCCCAGATCCACGGCCGCGCTCGGCTGCCCTGGGACGAGCGCATCGAGCTCGACGTCTGGTACGTCGACAACCGCTCGCCCCGCGTCGACCTCGCGATCCTCCTGCGCACGCCGCGCGCGCTCTTCGCCGGCACCTACAGGGGCGAGACGGGAGGCTGGCGGCCCCATGGCGGCTAGGGAGCGCGCCCTCGCGGCCCTGTTCCTCGCCCTGCTCGCCGCGATCACGCTCTGGAACGCCCGCTCCTATCCGCCCGGTGACGGGTACGACGCCGCCCAGCACAGCGAGTACGCCGAGAGCCTGATCGGAGAGGGCCGCATCCCCGGGCCCGAGACGCGCTCCGAGTACTACACGCCGCCGCTCTTCTACGCCCTCGCGGGCGCCGCCACGGAGGCCGGGGAGGCGGCCGGCCTCGGCGAGCCGCGGAAGGCGGCGCAGGCGCTGAACGCCCTCCTCGCCCTGGGCACCGCGCTCCTGACGCTCGCGCTCGCCCGGCTCCTCTGGCCCGGACGACCCGTGCTCTGGCTCGGTGCGCTCGGCTTCCTCTGCCTCCTGCCCGTCCTCGTGAAGACGACCGCGATGTTCCACCCCGAGCCGCTCAGCCTCTTCCTCTCGACGGCGGCCCTCTTCCTCGCCGCCCGGATGGTCGTCCGGGGCGCGTGGAGCTGGCCGTCCGCCGCGGCCCTGGGCGTCGTCCTCGGCGCGGGCCAGCTCGTGCGCGCCTTCGCCCTCTGGACGTTCGCGGTCGTCGTGCTGACCCTCCTCGCCGTCGCCCTCACGGCCTCGGCCGGGCGCCGGCGGGCGCTCGGGGCGCTGCTCGTCACCGTCCTCGCCACCGCCGCGGTCGCCGGGCCCTGGTACGTGCGCCAGGCGACGCGGTACACGAATCCGGTCGTCCACCCGCACAACGAGGCGGCCGCGGTTCCCCTCTGGGAGCGCCGTCCGCTCGCCTTCTACGTCGACCCCGGCCTGCCGGAGATCTTCACGCATCCCTATCGTCCGGCCTTCACGAACCTCGCGCTCGCAGAGACCTACGCCGAGCTCTGGGGCGACTGGTACGGCGTCTACGCGTGGGAGGCGGCGGACCGGGATCCGTCTGCCGGAGTCGAGCGTCAGCTTGCTCTCCAGCATGCGCTCGGTCTCGTGCCGACCGCACTCGGGGTCGTCGGGTGGCTCGGCCTCCTGCTGGCGCTCGCGCGCTCGCGGTTGGCCGACCCGGCTCGTCTGCTCGTCGCGCTGCTGCCGCTCGCCGGTATCGCGGGCTACCTCTACTTCACCGTCAGCTACCCGACGCCGGACGGCGACGTCCTCAAGGCCACCTACCTCCTGACGACCGCGCCCGCCTGGGCGCTCGCATTCGGGCTCGCGCTGGACCGCCTCGCGCACCGCCGGTCCGTCAGGCTGGCGCTCCTCGCCCTGCTCGCGGTGAGCGCGCTCGTGAACCTTCGCTTCCTCGTCCACGGTGATCCCCTCGGCGGCCTCCTCTGAACGCTACGGCGGCGTCGGCTGGCCGCGATACTCGAAACCCCTTGCGTTGTCGGCGGAGCGTCGGGTGGAGGCGCCCCCGTAGTCCCACCCGGCGATGGCGCGACCGACGTAGATCGCTCCGTCGATGATCCGGTTGGCGCCCGGCACCCGGTTCAGGACACGGAGCGGCCCGGGGTAGAACGGCGAGACCTCGAGCGTCCGGAAGCCGGCGCGCTCGCAGGCGAAGCGGAGCGTTGCCGGAACGAAGGCGGAGATCTGATCCGAGTGCGTGTGCCCGACGAAGTAACGGCCCACGCGCGGCAGGTGCATGAGCTCGGGCAGGAGCGGCAGCGTCGGGACGTAGACGGCGAGCAGGCCTCCCGGGACGAGCAGCCCGTGCAGCTTGCGGAGGAGGATGTGGGGCGAGTCGACGTGCTCGAGCACGGAGGAGCACCACGCCGCCTCCGGTCTCGGAAGATCGGAGAGGTCGTCGTGGATCACGTCGCGTCCGAAGACCGTGAGCCCGAGGCTCCGAGCGAAGCGCACCTCGTAGTCCTGCAGTTCGATGCCGTACGAGGTGGGCGAGCAGAAGGCGAGGTTCATGCCGTAGCCGCAGCCCACGTCGCAGAGGGGTCGACCGGTGAGGTCGTACTTCTCGGAGACCGCGCGAAAGAGGTAGCGAGGTGCATCCGCGAACCACCTCGTATAGATTCGGTCGTTCTCCGCCTGGGAGTAGCACCCGTGCGCAAGGAGGTACGCGCGGAGATCTTCCCGCGTTGTCACACCTGGGAGAGCCTGTACCCGCATCCCGTCTCCGCCGCCGGAGGGTCGAAGCTTCGGAATCCTAGCCCACCCAGCAACCCGCCCGGCTACCCTCTAGCCCCGTGACGGCCGTCCTCTTCACGTGCTCGGGCCAGCGCGTTGACATCGTGAGCGCCTTCGCCCGCGCCGGCGCGACGACGATCGCGGCCGACGCCGATCCGCTGGCACCGGCGCTGTACCACGCCCACCGGCACGCGCTCGTGCCCCGCGTCAGCGACCCGAGCTACGTCCCGGCGGTCAGGGAGCTCGTCGAGACCCACGCCGTCGCGCTGATCGTGCCGCTGACCGATCTCGACCAGGCGCTTCTCGCCGATGCTCGGGACGACCTCGGCGCCGCGCTCCTGCTCGCACCGGCCGAGGTCGTCGCCGCGATGGCGGACAAATGGTCCGCCCATCTGGCCTTCGGCGAGCGCGGGCTCGACTCGCCGCCGACGTGGCTGCCCGCTGCGCTACCGGACGAGCTGCCCTTCCCGGTGCTCGTGAAGGCGCGTGCCGGCTTCGGCTCGCGTCACATCTACCGCGCCGGCGACCGCGTGGAGCTCGACTTCTTCCTCCGCTACACGCCCGTTCCGTCGATCGTGCAGCGCCTCTGCCGGGGCGAGGAGTTCTCGATCGACGTCCTCTGCGACTTCGAGGGCCGCTGCCTGCAGGCGATCCCGCGCACGATGATCCAGTCGAAGGGCGGCGAATCGATCAAGGGCATGACCGTCAGGGATCTCGAGCTGGTCGAGGTCGGGCGCAGGGTGGCCGAGTCGCTCCCGATCTGGGGACCCGCGAACGTCCAGTGCTTCCGCGAGCCGGACGGCCGCTACGAGATCACCGACGTCAACCCGCGCTTCGGCGGCGCGTTCCCGCTGCCGCTCGCGGCCGGTGGGCGCTATCCAGAGCTTGCCCTCGCCCTCGCCGCCGGCGAGCGCCCCGAGCCGAGGCTCGGCGACTTCCGGGAGGGGATCGTGATGACGCGCTTCCCCTCGGATCTGTGCCTGAGAACCGGCCCCGACGGGGCGCTCGAGCCCTTCGCCGAGGAGCTGCCGGAGCCGATCGCGGCCGAGCCGGGCGAGGTATGAGGTACCTGGTCACCGGGGCGGCGGGCTTTATCGGCTCGCACCTCGCCGAGGCGCTGGTCGGCGAGGGGCACGACGTCGTGGCCGTGGACTGCTTCACGGACTACTACGATCCCGGCCAGAAGGAGGAGAACGCTGCCGGGCTCGACGTCGTTCGCATCGACCTCGCCGAGGGCGGGCTCGAGCCGCTCCTCGCCGGCGCCGACGGCGTCTTCCACCTCGCCGGGCAGCCGGGAGTCCGCGCCAGCTTCGGCGAGTCGTTCCCGCTTTACGTCCGCCGGAACCTCGTTGCGAGCGAGCGCGTGTTCGAGGCGGCGGCGCGTGCGGGGGTGCGGGTCGTCTTCGCCTCGTCGTCCTCGATCTACGGCGACGCCGAGCGCTATCCCACCCCGGAGGACGCCCCGCCGCAGCCGATCGCGCCGTACGGGATCACGAAGCTCGGCTGCGAGCACCTTGCGAGCGCCTATGCGAGGAGCGACGGCCTGGACGCCGTCATCCTCCGCTACTTCACCGTGTACGGACCGCGACAGCGACCCGACATGGCGTTCGCGCGACTCGTCGAGGCGCTCGCCGAAGGCCGGCCCTTCGAGCTCTTCGGCGACGGCTCCGCGTCGCGCGGCTTCACCTTCGTCGGCGACGTCGTGGCGGCGACGGTGGCCGCGATGGAGCGAGCGTCCGCCGGTGCCGTCCTCAACGTCGGAGGGGGCGCGGAGGCAACGATGCGCGAGGCGATCGAGCTGCTCGAACGCCTGTCCGGTAGAGAGCTCGAGCTCGTCGAGCGCGAGACCGCGGCCGGCGACGTCCGCCGCACCGCGGCCGACACGCGCCGGATCCAGGAGGCCCTCGGCTGGAAGCCGCGCGTGCCGCTCGAGCAGGGACTCGCCGCTCAGTGGCGCTGGGCGTCCTCGAAGGTCGCGACCCGATGAGAACCCTGCCGCCCTCCGAGCTCGACGTCGAGCAGGAGGTCGACGTGCGCCGGCTCGGCTCGACCGTCGCGACGCACTGGTGGCTGCCGCTCGCCGGGATCCTGGTCGGGGCGCTGGCGGGACTCCTGCTCTCGCTGGGAGGAGGAAGCTTCTACCGGGCGGAGGCCACGATCTTCCTCGGTCAACCCTTCACGCCGGGCGGCGGCGGCCAGATCACGAGCCTCGCGACGAGTCTCGACACCGCGGCGCAGATCGTGCGGTCGGAGGCGGCGCTCAGGGCGGCGGCCAGGGCGAGCGGGATCCCCGTGCAGAAGCTGCGCGGGCGCGTCTCGGCTCAGGCGGCGACCAGCACCGCGGCCCGGCGCGTTGCCCCGGTCGGCGTGAACCAGCTGGTCGAGGTCTCGGTACAGGGGACGGCGCCGCTGAAGACCGAGCGTGCGGCGAACGCGCTCGCCCAGCGTGTCACTGGCGCAGTTGGCGGCTACGTGGAACAGAAGCTGATCCAACTCCGGAAACGGATCGCCAACTCGCAGAGAAGCCTTCGCGACCTCAACCGGCGCCTGCGGCTAGCCCAGCAGCAGCAGGCCGCCGTGGCCCGGAACGACGAGGGGCTCGCGCCGGTCGAGCGGCTGATCCTGCTCGCGAACGCGAACACGACGCTGAACTTCCTCGACCTGCGCCTGGCGACGGTGCAGGGCAACCTCTTCGCCGCCCTGGATCAGCTCGCCCTCGCCGAGTTCGTCGAGCAGAGCAGGGTCGTCGAGCCGGCCGTCGCCGTCAAGACCGCCGCTCGCAGCACCCGCACGTCGCTCCTCGTCGGGGCCGCCCTCGGACTTCTGCTCGGAATCCTCGCTGCGCTCTTCCTGGAGCCGATCACCGCACGCTTCGGCCGCCGCAGCGCCCTGTAACGTCGCCCCGGTGCTCGAGGGCAAGACCGTGGCGGTCGTGGTGCCCGCCCATGACGAGGAGAAGCTGATCGGGACGACGCTCGGCGGCATCCCGAGCTTCGTCGACCGGATCATCGTCATCGACGACGCCTCGCGCGACGCCACGGCCGAACGAGCGCGGAGCTTCGGGGATCGCCGGGTGGAGGTGATCCAGCACGAACGCAACCGGGGCGTCGGCGCGGCGATCGTGACCGGGTACAAGGCGGCCCTGGAGGGGCGCGTCGACGTGACCGCGGTCATGGCCGCCGACAACCAGATGGACGCGGCCGACCTCGCGACGCTGGTTGGCGCCGTTGCCCGCGGCGAGGTGGACTACGCCAAGGCGAATCGGCTGTTCTCGGGCGAGGCCTGGCGCCTGATCCCGCGCACCCGCTACCTCGGCAACGCCGTCCTCTCGCTGCTGACGAAGGTTGCCTCGGGCTACTGGCACGTCGCCGACTCGCAGTCGGGATTCACCGCGATCGGCCTGGAGACGCTCGAGCAGCTCGACCTCGACCGGATCTACCGCGGCTACGGGTTCCCCAACGACATGCTCGTGCATCTGAACGTGTGGAACGCACGGGTGCGCGACTTCTCGTCGCGGCCGATCTACGGCGTGGGCGAGCGCTCGGGGATCAGGCTCCACCGTGTGATCCCGCGCATCTCGTGGCTGCTCTTTCGCGCGTTCTTCTGGCGGCTGCGGGAGAAGTACGTGATCCGCGACTTCCACCCGCTCGTCTTCTTCTACGCGCTCGGGTTCGTGATGACCGGGCTGGGGCTCCTGCTGGGGGTGACCGTCACCGTGCGGCGCATCGCGGGCAGCGACATCACGGCGGCGACGGCGGGGTTGATCGCGCTCCTCCTCATCTCGGGGTCGCAGTTCACCCTCTTCGCGATGTGGTTCGACATGGAGTCGAACAAGGATCTGCGATGATGTGCCGGATCGTCGACGAATACCTCGCGGGAGAACCACACTCGGATGGTTCCCAACCCTCTCGACTCCACCGCTCGAATCCGGGTGAGACGGACGGGAAAAGGAAGGCGAAGCAGGACTCGGCGTTAGAAGTTCGTAAGGAAGCAACGTGCCGCTGGGTGGCCCCGATACGATCGCTGCATGGCAACCGCCGTCGTAACAGGCGGAGCCGGTTTTCTCGGCTCACATCTCTGCGAATACTTGCTCGATCAGGGCGATCGCGTGATTTGCCTCGACAACCTCGAGTCGAGCACGCTCACGAACCTCGAGCACATCCGCACGGACGCGTTCGTGTTTCTGAACCACGATGTCGTCGAGCGCATCGAGATCGACGAGCCCGTCGACGTCGTCTACCACCTCGCCGCCCTCGCGAGCCCGATCGATTACCTGCGCCAGCCGCTGCACTCGCTCAAGGTCGGCTCCTACGGCACGCACAATGCGCTGGGTCTCGCCAAGTGGAAGCGCGCGCGTTTCCTGCTCGCCTCGACGAGCGAAGTGTACGGCGACCCGAAGATCCATCCACAGCCCGAGACCTACTGGGGCAACGTGAACCCGATCGGGCCCCGCGGCGTCTACGACGAGGCGAAACGCTACGGCGAGGCGCTGACGATGGCCTATCACCGGCAGCAGGGCGTCGACACGAGCATCGTCCGGATCTTCAACACCTACGGCCCGAGGATGCGGCCGCACGACGGCAGGGCGATCCCCACGTTCATGCGCCAGGCGCTGAGCGGCGAGCCGCTCACGATCTTCGGCGACGGCACGCAGACGCGAAGCTTCTGCTACGTCGACGACCTGATTCGCGGTCTGCACCTGCTTGCCGAAAGTGGTGAGCACCTGCCGGTCAACCTCGGCAATCCCGGGGAATTCACGTTGCTGGAGCTAGCCGATACCGTGCTTCGCGTCACCGGCTCGAAGAGCGAAATCGTGTTCGAGGCACTTCCTGTCGATGATCCGCAAGTGAGACAGCCCGATATCACCCGCGCCAGTCAACTGCTCGCGTGGGAACCTGAAATCAACCTCGAGGACGGCCTCCGTAGGATGCTGTCCGCGACTGGGAGGGAATCTGTTCGTGTCTAGACGCTTCTTCCTCACCGTCGCGCTCGTCGTAGTCACGGCCGGCGCGACCGCACAGACCGCCGCGCCGTCGCCGGGGTTGATGACCGGCATCTACGACGAGGCGCAGACCCTCTACGGCAACCCGGATCGGACCTTCCCGATCCTCGCGCAGCTCGGCACGCAGATGCTGCGGGTCAACCTCTACTGGGGCCACCCCCGCTTCGGCGTCTCGAAGGCACGCCCGCAGCTCTTCGAGGACCCGGACGAGACGGGCAAGTACAACTGGGAGATCTACGACCGGCTCACGCTCTATGCGGCCCAGCACAACATCCGGGTCGTCTTCTCGATCGTCGGCGTCCCGAAGTGGGCGAACGGCGGCAAGGCCTGGAATATCCCGCCGAAGAACTTCGCCGACCTCAAGCGCTTCGCCTACACGGCCGCGACCCGCTACAGCGGGACGAAGATCAACAACGACGGCCGCCTCCTCCCGGCGGTTCGCCACTGGCTCGCGTGGAACGAGCCGAACAACCCGAACTTCCTGAAGACGCAGTTCAGGAAGGTGGGCAAGAAGTACACGATCCAGAGCGGGAAGGACTACGCGAAGATCTGCAACTCGGTCGTCACGGGCGTGAAATCGACGCTGCTGCGCGGCCAGAAGGTCGCCTGCGGCGTCACCGGCCCCCGGGGCAACAACTGCCCGACCTGCAAGACGCGCCCGTCCGTGTCGCCGCTGGCCTTCCTGCGCTCGATGAAGACGAACGGCGCCAAGGGCTTCGACGCCTACGCGCATCACCCCTACTACGCCGGCCCCTCCGACCAGCCGACGAAGGCCCCGCCGAGGACGAAGCAGGGCAAGGAGAGCAACGCGGTCACCCTGGGCAACATCGACGCGCTCGTGACTGAGGTCACCCGCCTCTACGGTCGCAAGCCGATCTGGATCACCGAGTACGCGTACCAGACGAACCCGCCCGATCGAAGCTTCGG
>Ga0136615_10000844_pt1 | contig 14296 bp, 10 predicted proteins | sample AntDrymUQ2882206_2_FD_106647 | JGI IMG/M metagenome (GOLD analysis project Ga0136615, IMG submission 106647) | Polar desert sand microbial communities from Dry Valleys, Antarctica - metaG UQ288 (22.06) | ecosystem: Environmental > Terrestrial > Soil > Desert | place: Antarctica: Dry Valley...
CGCTCCAGGCCTCGGCCTTCACCTACCCCGGTGAGACGTGGGTGCCGGAAGGCTGAGCAGGGGCACGGCGGTCACCAGGGTTCGGCGAGGATGGCTGCGCGCTTGACCTGGTGTTCCTCGGTCGTGATGAGGCCCTCGTCGAGCATCTGATCCAGTCTGCGCAGTCGCGAAGCGGGATCGGTCGCCGCGGCGTCGGGCGATGCGGCCCCGGGCGACATGGGCGAGACGTCCACCTGGTACAGCGACGAGCCGCTCTGCGACATCAGGTTGTAGCCGTAGAAGCCCGCCGTGATGAGAGCGAAGAGGGTCCAGATCACGCCGAACAGTCCGAAGGTCGGGATGACGATCACGACGCCCAGGATGAGAAACAGCACGCCGCCCAGGACGCCCATCACCGATGCGGCCTTGCCCGGTCGCACATTGCCGCGAAAGTCCATCAGGCACCGCCAGGAGTGGCGCGGCCAGTGAACCAGTCGACGTCCGAGACCGCGACCGCCCCGAGCTCGGCCAGGACGCCGCTGACCTCGTTGCGATGGGTGTGGCACATGAGGACGACGACGGCCGGCTCCGGACCAGCGCCGCGCCGCCCAGGCTCCGTCAGCGCAGCGCGCAACGCCTGTGGCTCGTCCTCGTGGACCGGGATGCCGGTCGTATCGGCGCCGCCCGCCATCATCCCTGACCGGATCTCACCGACCACGGACTCGCGCGTCCGGCCGCGGAGGTAGACGAGTGTCTCCTTCAAGGCGAGCTCGTCGGCGTGCTCCGCGGCCAGCTTGCCGATCTCGCGCAGCGAGTCATCAGGTCTATCCCCCGCAGTCCCGATGATGCCCACCACGGGCACACGCCGTTCGCCTCGCTTGCCAACGAGCCCGTCGATCACGTCGAAGATGACGGCCAGACCTGCCGCGTTGTGCGCGAAGTCGACGATCACCAGCCGCTCGCCCAAGCGGTAGAGATTCAGCCGCCCTGGCGCCTGCTCCGCGGAGGCTTGGAAGTCGCGCAGCCCAGCGACCACGTCCTTGAGCGAGACCCCCAGCGCACGAGCCGCGCCGGCCGCAGCCAGTGCATTGGCCACGTTATGGCGGGCCAGACCGCCCAACGTGGCGGGCACCTCGGCGGCACCCACCATGCGGCGGCGACGCGTCCCCTCCACCTCGACCAGCGCGCCCGCCTCCAGGACCATGGCGATCTTGCCGCGCGCTGTGTGACGGCGTACCACGGCGTTGGCGGGATCCAGCGAGAAGTAGCGGATGTCTGCGCGGACGCGCCGCGCTTGCGTCGCAGCCAGCGGGTCATCGGCATTGAGCACGACGGTGCCGGAAGGCTTGGTCATGCGCGCGATGACCGTCTTGACCTCGGCCAGCTCCGGCAGCGTATGAAGGCCATGCAGGTCGAGGTGGTCGGCGGTCACATTGGTCAGGACGGAGACCTCATTGGACTCGTAACCCACGCCGCGCAGCACGATGCCGCCCCGGGCGGTCTCCAGTACCGCCACATCGACGTTGGGGTCGCGCAGCACCCGGTGGGCGCCCATCGGCCCGGTCAGGTCGCCCTCCTCGACCATCTTCCCGTCGATGAGCACGCCGTCGGATGTGGACATCCCGACCCGCTTGCCGGAGCTAAGCACGATGTGGGCGATCATGCGGGTCGTGGTGCTCTTGCCGTTGGTGCCGCTGATGCTCACGACGGGCATCTTGCGGTCGCGATCCCGGACCCAGTCGGGCGGCGTCGTACCGGCCTCCGCGGCGCGGCGCAGGGCGCGGGCGAGGCTCCGGCTCCCGCCAGCGCCATCGGCGGGCCGGGCGGTCAGCGAGATGTCGAGTTCCACGAGGCGATAGGCCGACTCGGCGATAGATCGTGCTCGGCCCCCCTCTCGCCAGGGGAAGGAGACGACCCAGTGGCCCGGCTCGCTTGTGCGATGCACGGCCACGGGGATGCACGCGCGTCCTGTGCTACCGGCTCGGCCCTCGTCGGCCAGCCAGGCGGCTGCGCCCGCCAGCTCGTGCAGGCGGCGCACCCAGGCGGCCAGGTCACGCACGGAGGGAGGGGCCAGACGTGCCGGGACGGCCGCGCCGAGGCGAACCTCAGCGTGCCGGCCAGGAGACCGCTCGCCGAACCAGGTGCGCCGCCGCCCGATGGCCACTTCCAGCTTGACGGCGGGTTCCAGCCGATAGACGTTGGGGCCGTCCAGCAGGCGGATCTCCACGAGGCGCACGGGCGGGAGTATAGGGTCGGGTGAGGCTTGGTGGCGCTAGACTTCCGGCCGTGATCAATGAAGCGGAACTTCAGGCGCTGCGCGGGGCCGTCGCACGTGCCGAGCCAAAGTATCTGGCCGATCTTGAGCGCCTGGTCAACATCGACTGCGGCTCATACACGAAGTCCGGCGTGGACGAGGTCGGTCGCTGGGTGGCGGAGGCGCTGGGGGAGCTGGGCGCAGACGTCGAGATCGTTCCCAACGAGCATCTGGGCGACACCGTCGTGGGGCGGTTCACGGGCGACGCCGAGGGCCCTGCCGCGCTGCTCATCGGGCACATGGACACCGTCTTCGACGCCGGCACGGTGGCGCAGAGGCCGTTCCGCGTGGAGGACGGTCGCGCGCTGGGGCCGGGCGTGACGGACATGAAGAGCGGCCTCCTGGCGGGCATCTATGCGCTGCGGGCACTGCGCGAGGTCGCTGCTGCCCGCGATGGCGGCGGCCCCGACGCTGCCTGGCTGCCCTTCCGCTCGCTCGTCTTCGTGGCCAACCCCGACGAGGAGATCGGCTCGCCGGCCAGCTCACCCGTGATCCGCGGTCACGCGGCCGAAAGCGACCTGGCCCTGGTCCTGGAGTGCGCGCGAGCGAACGGCGACATCGTCTCGTCCCGCAAGGGCGTGGCCGATCTGCACATCAAGATCGCCGGTCGCGCGGCACATGCCGGCGTGGAACCGGAGAAAGGCCGCAGCGCCGTGCTGGAAGCTGCCCACAAGATCCTGGCACTCCACGCGCTCAACGGTCGCTGGCCGGGCGTGACGGTCAACGCGGGCGTCGTGGAGGGCGGAACGCGTCCCAACGTAGTGGCCGAGCAGGCGCTGCTGAAGGTGGACCTGCGCGCGGTGACCCGCGAGTCGATGGAAGAGGCCGAAGGCGCCATCCGGGACATCGCCGCTGGCAGCACTGTCGCGGACGTGACGGCGGAGGTCGAGGAGCACGGCCGGCACTGGCCGATGGAGAAGCTGGAGCGGTCGAGCCGTCTGGTGGAGCACGCTCAGGCTCTGGCGGGACGGCTGGGTTTCGAGCTGCGCGATGCGGCGACGGGCGGCGCGTCGGATGCCAACACGACCTCCGGCATGGGCGTGCCCACGATCGACGGCCTGGGCCCGGTCGGCGGGAACGATCACTCGCCGGCGGAGTACCTGGAGCTTGACTCCGTGGTGCCGCGCGTCACGTTGCTGGCCGCTCTGCTGGTCGCGGCCGGCCAGGACGACCGGATCGCCTCGTGGCGGCGGGCCGCGGAGGACGCCTGAAGTAGTGCTACCCGGGGTAGCGCAAGCGGAGAGGAGCGACCATCCGCCGGCACGGACCACGCACGAGTACCGTCGGTGGTGCGCGCCCTTTCAGCCGACCTGGACGTCGATGGTGTGGTGGCCGCGCGCCCCGTCGGGTGCCGGCCGCGTCCGGTCAGCGGTCTGGACATCGCCCAGGCCGTCGGTCGCGCGCACCTGGATGGTGTGGCGCCCCGCCGTCGCCTGCCAGTCGCGCTTCCACTGGATCCAGGTGTCGTCAGAGAGCGGCTGCGATAGCTCGCAGGCCTGCCAGGGACCCTCGTCCACGCGGATCTCCACGGCTTCGACTCCGCGAGTGGGGGCCCAGGCCACGCCGGCCACGGTGACCAGCCCGGCCGCTACGGTCGCGCCGCGGCCCGGCACGTCGATGCGCGACTGGGTCAAGATGGGGCCGAGCTTGCTCCAACCAAGCGGCACCCAGTAAGCGTCGAACGACTCCAGCGTGGTCAGCTCGATCTCCGAGAGCCACTTGGTGGCGCTGACGTAGCCGAACAGTCCGGGCACGATGAGTCGCGCGGGGAAGCCGTGCGGCCTGGGCAGCGGCTCTCCGTTCATCTGCACCGCGATGAGGGCCTCCCGCCCGTCGTCCAGCGCGATCTCCGTGGGAAAGCCGGCCGTCCAGCCGTCGAAGGCACGCCCTACGAGCTGCGTGGCCCCCGGCTGCACGCCCGCCATCGCAAGCACGTCCCGCAGCCGCACGCCTGTCCACCGGGCATTGCCCACGAGATCGCCGCCGACCTCGTTGGAGACGCAAGCGATGGTCACGTAGCGCTCCACCAGCGGCATCGCCAGGAGGTCCTGATAGGTCAGCTCGACCTCCCGCTCGACCATCCCGTGGATCCGCAGGCGCCAGGAGTCGGCGTCGATGGTGGGCACCACGAGGTTCACGTCGATGCGGTAGAAGTCGTCGTTGGGCACGACCAGGGGCGTGAGGCCCGGCACCTGCAACGTGGCGGCCGCGCCGGGCGGGGCAACGGTCTCAGCCGCGGCGGGGATCATGACCGTCGTGGCGACCACGGGAAGGTCGCGGACTCCGATGAGATAGCGACCCAACGTACCCGCCAGCGCACCCAGCACGAGAGTGGCTCCGGCGCGACGCAGGAACGCGCGGCGCTCGGGATCGGTGGTCGAACCCTCCGTGGCTGGACCATCCGCCGCGGCCCGGTCTGCCCGGGAGAGGAGCCAGCGCAGCACGAGCACCGCGACGCCCACGGCGATGGCGGTAGTCAGCAGAGCGAGCGTCGCGGTGGCTTGCGGATCGCGCAGCGCGGCGAACAGTGCCAGCGCCCCGAACCCGAGGAAGCCCACGTCCGCGAGCGTCTTGTTACGCGTAGCGATGGCGCCCAACGCAGCACCGATGAGCAGCGCCACGGCCGCCACAGCCACGATCAGGGCCAGCTTGTCCGCCTCTCCGAAGAGCGCGACGAACAGCTCCTTGCCGCCGGGCGGCTGGAGGTCGATGATCAGCGTGCCGATGGACACGATCAGGGAAGGCGCGCCCGGCAGCAGCCCCGCGACCAGCTCCTCCGCGCCGAGGGCGGCTGCAGCGGCGGCAAGGCCGGCGGCTGCGCCGCGAGACTTCTTCATCGATCACCCTGGTGGCGCGGACCGCGGCGACCCGCTCGCGGTGCGTCCCGCGGGGCAATCATCCCATGACCGGCGTCAGGGACGATCGTTCAGCGCAGGAACGTCGACCCGCAGGCGTCACAGACGGTGTAGAGCGCCTTCCGCTCAAGGGCGTAGCCGGCCACGTGCAGGCGGCCGGAGTAATCCTCCTTGGGACATACCCAGATCCACCAGCGCGCGGGAGCGCCGTGGTCCTCCGGCGCGACCTCGCCAAGCGGCGTCGCTTCGGCAGCGACCTTGTCGCGCAGCCCGTCGAAGCGCCCGAATGCGCTCTCCAAGGCGGCTGCTCGCTGCGCCTCGGTCTCGCTGGTGTAGGGGTAGCTCTGGCTGACGTTCGAGCTCACGCGGCGCCGGCGTCTCCATGGGCAGCCGCCCTGGGTGGGCGGGATGTGGTCGGGTCAGGTGGCCGGCCGCGAAGGTCCGTGAGCGCGGCGCGACCGGCCGAGCGTGAGTATACCGAGCGCGCCACCCATGCCGCTGCCACTCTCGTGTCGTCAGAGCGCCGCCGCGAGGCCCTCGGAGCGGGGATCGGCCGCGGCGGCGAAGGTGGGCGGCAGTTCCGGTGCCTCGGGATCGCGCACGATCTCCACGGCGTGCGCGTGGCCCATGCCGGAGTCGAATGGCTTACTCAGCGTCACGTCGTGGCCGCGCTCCCGCAGCCCCTGCTCCACGGCCGGGTCGAAGCGCGGCTCCAGCACGGACAGGGACGGCGGTCCGAGGTGCGCTTCCACGCCCGCTGCCCAGCGTGGCGCGGCGATGGCCGTGGCGATGTCCAGCTGCCCGTCGACCACGGCGGACACGAACTGCGCGAAGACCTGCGGCTGGATCTCTCCGCCCATCGAGCCGTGGGCGATCCACGGCTGCCCGTCGCGTAGGAGCATGCCCGGTGTCAGGGTATGCATCGTGCGCTTGCCCGGCGCGAGCGCGTTGGCATGCGTCGGGTCAAGGCGGAAGAAGGCGCCGCGGTTCTGGTAGCTGATGCCGGTCTCCGGGTCGACCAGCCCGGAGCCGAAGCCTGCGTAGTTGGACTCGATGAGACTGACCATGCCGCCCCAGCGGTCGGCCGTGGCGAGGTAGATGGTGCCGCCACCGCGCGGCAGGGTGGTGGCCACCGGCGCCGCCACCCGGTCGGCGTCGATGGCACTGGCCACGTCGCGTGCATGGTCCCTATCCAGCAGCCACTCCAGGACGCCGCGGCGCATCGACTCGGGGTCGGAGAGGTACGCGTCGCGGTGCGCCAGCGTCACGCGAGCCGCTTCCAGGCCCAGATGGACCCAGCGCGGGTCGGTGCAGCCTTCCGCGGTCAACTGGTCGGGACGTGGTGGGTCGAAGGTGTCCAGGATGTTGAGCAGCTCCAGGGCCACGGGACCGCAGCTATTGGGTCCGTGGCTCAGCGATGTGACTCCCCGGTACTCGGCGCTGACGGGCAGGCTCCAGTCGGAGCGATGCTCGGCGAAGTCCGGGGCACGCAGCGGTGAGCCGGCCCCTTCCAGGAACGCCGCCGCGCGCTCCGCAAGGCTTCCGGTGTAGGCGGCGCTCGGACCCTCCTCGGCAAGCACGCGTAGCGTCGCGCCGAGCGCCGGGAGTGCCACGCGTTCACCAGGTCGCCAGGGCCGGCCGTGCGGCCGGTAAGTTCGCGCCCAGTCCCCGCCCGTGCCGAAGACACGCGCCGCGTTCTCGATGGCGTTGCTCCAGGCCGTGCTGGCAGCGAAGCCGGCGGCCATCTCGATGGCTGGTGTCAGGAGCTGTGACCAGGGCAGTCGCCCGTAGCGGTCGTGCGCATCGCCCCACGAGCGGATGGCCCCCGGCACCGTGATCGACCACGGCCCGCGCACGGGCATCTCCTCCAGTCCCGCGGCGCCAGCCGCCTCGATGGTGGCACTCAGCGCTGAGCGGCCGCTGCCGTTGAGGGCTGCCGCGCGGCCCTCCCTCGGGTCCCAGACGATCCAAAAGGCATCGCCACCCAGCCCGCACATGTAGCCGGTCACCACGGCAAGTGCCGCGTTGGTGGCGATGGCAGCGTCGACGGCATTGCCGCCGGCGCGCAGGATGGCGGTTCCGGCCTGGCTGGCCAGGTGGTGGGGCGAGGCCACTGCACCGTTGGCGCCGCGCACCAGGGGAGCCGGCACGAGGGCCTGATCGCGAGGATCCGTGCTGCTCACCTCAGCCCGCCAGGTTGGGTGCCAGCCAGCGCTCCGCCTCGGCCAGCGTCCAGCCCTTGCGACGGGCGTAGTCCTCGACCTGGTCGGGAGTGATGCGACCCAGCCCGAAGTAGCGCGACTCGGGGTGCCAGAAGTAGAGCCCGCTCACCGACGAAGCCGGCAGCATGGCCATCGACTCGGTCAGGCTCATGCCGGCCCGAGCCTCAGCCTCCAACAGGTCGAAGAGCGTCCGCTTCTCCGTGTGATCTGGCGCGGCGGGGTAGCCCGGCGCCGGTCGGATGCCCTGGTAAGCCTCGGCCACGAGCGCCTCGTTGGAGAGCGCTTCGTCCGGCGCGTAGCCCCACAGGTCGCGACGGACACGCTCGTGCATCCACTCCGCGAACGCTTCCGCCAGTCGATCGGCCAACGCCGTCAGCAGGATGGCGTTGTAGTCGTCGCGCGCCTCCACGAACTCCGCCCGTGCCTCTTCCAGGCCGAGGCCGGCGGTCACCGCGAAGGCTCCCACGTGGTCCTCCACACCCGCTTCCATGGGCGCCGTGTAGTCGGAGAGCGCCACGTTGGGCCGGCCGTCGGGCTTGGCCATCTGCTGCCGCAGCGTGCGGAAGCGGGCCAGCTCGGTGGTGCGCTCGGGGTCGGCATAGAGCACGATGTCGTCGTCCGGCATGGAAGCCGCCGGCCAGAACCCGACAACGCCGCTGGCGCGCAGGATCCGCCGCTCCACGACGCGCCGGAGCAGCACCTGCGCGTCCTTGAACAACGAGGTCGCTGCCTCCCCCACGCGCGGATCGTCCAGGATCTGGGGGAACTTGCCGGCCAGCTCCCAGGTCGAGAAGAAGGGGCCCCAGTCGATGCGCTCCACCAGCTCTGCCAAGGGCACGTTGGCGAAGGTGCGCACGCCCAGGAAGGTCGGCCGCGGAGGCGGGACGGAGGTCCAGTCGAGGCGCAGCCGGTTCTCGCGCGCCGCCGCCAGGGAGATGAAGCGAGAGCGGTCATCACGGTTCTCGTGCTGCCGGCGTACCTCCGCGTAGTCGGTCCGTGTCCGCTCCATGAACGCGTCCCGGGTGTTGGCGTCCAGCAGTGCCCCGGCCACGCCCACGGCGCGCGAGGCATCGATGACATGGACCACCGGCGACTCATAGACCGGCTCCAGCTTGACGGCCGTGTGCGCGCGAGACGTAGTGGCGCCGCCGATGAGCAGCGGCACGGTGAAGCCCTCGCGCTGCATCTCCGTGGCCACGGTGCGCATCTCCTCCAGCGAGGGCGTGATGAGCCCGGAGAGGCCGACCAGGTCCGCCTTCTCCTCGCGTGCCGTCTCCAGGATGCGTGGCCAGGGCACCATCACGCCCAGGTCGATCACTTCATAGCCGTTGCAGGCGAGGACCACGCCCACGATGTTCTTGCCGATGTCGTGCACGTCGCCCTTGACGGTGGCCATGACCACCTTGCCGGCCGATCGCCGCCCCCCGGCGTCGACACGCTGCCCGACCTCCTTCTCGGCCTCGATGTAGGGGATGAGATGGGCCACGGCACGCTTCATCACGCGTGCGCTCTTGACCACCTGGGGCAGGAACATCCGGCCGCTGCCGAACAGGTCCCCGACCACGTCCATGCCCGCCATCAAGGGGCCTTCGATGACATGGATGGGTCTGTCGGCGCGCTGCCGTGCCGCTTCGGTGTCCTCCACGATCCAGTCCGCGATGCCCTCGACCAGGGAGTGCGTGAGACGCTCTTCCACGGGCGCTTCACGCCAGGCGAGGTCCGGTCCACCCGCCACCGTCTGGCCGCGGACCGTGTCGGCGACCTCCAGGATGCGTTCCGTGGCATCCGGTCGCCGGTCAAGGATCAGGTCCTCCACGCGTTCGCGCAGGTCGGCCGGGATGTCGTCGTACACCGGCAGAGCCCCGGCGTTGACGATGCCCATGTCCATGCCGGCCGCGATGGCGTGGTACAGGAAGACCGTGTGGATCGCCTCGCGCACCGGGTCGTTGCCCCGGAACGAGAAGGAGACGTTGGAGACCCCGCCACTCACCTTCACGCCCGGCAGCTCGGACTTGATCCGCGTCACCGCTTGGATGTACGCGTTGGCGTAATCGGCGTGCTCCTCGATGCCCGTGCCGATGGCGAAGATGTTGGGATCGACGATGACGTCCTCGGACTCGAAGCCGGCTTCGGTCGTTAGCAGGTGGTGCGCCCGGGAGAGGATGGCCAGCTTGCGCTCGACCGTGTCGGCCTGGCCCTGCTCGTCGAAGGCCATCACGATGACGGCTGCCCCATAGCGTCGGGCGAGTGAGGCTTGGCGAAGGAACTCCTCCTCACCCTCCTTGAGGCTCACCGAGTTCACCACCGCGCGTCCTTGCACACAGCGCAGTCCCGCCTCGATGATCGACCACTTGGACGAGTCGATGACGAAGGGGATGCGCGAGATGTCCGGCTCGGAGCCGAGCAGGTTGAGATAGCGCGTCATGGCCGCTTCCGAGTCGAGCAGTGCCTCGTCCATGTTGACGTCCAGCATCTGCGCGCCGCTCTCGACCTGCTGGCGTGCGACTTCCACGGCCTCCGCGAAGCGGTCCTCCAGGACGAGCTTGGCGAAGCGCCGCGAGCCGGTCACATTGGTTCGTTCCCCGACGTTCACGAAGAGCGTGTCGGCGCCTATGTCAAGCGGCTCCAGGCCAGAAAGGCGTGTGCGTCGCTCGACCGTGGGGATGCGGCGCGGGGCGCGTTCAGCCACACGCTCGGCGATGGCTCGGATGTGGTCGGGCGTCGTGCCGCAGCAGCCACCCACCAGGTTGAGGGCGCCCTCGTCGACCAGCTGTCCGAGGACACCGGAGGTCTCGGCCGGTGGCTCGTCGTACCCACCGAAGGCATTGGGCAGGCCGGCATTGGGGTAGGCGCTGACGGGCACATCGGCGATGCGTGACAGCTCCTGGAGATACGGCCGCAGGAGTCGCGCACCCAGTGCGCAGTTGAGTCCCACCGCGAACGGCCGCGCATGGCGCACGCTGTTCCAGAAGGCGCCCACGGTCTGGCCGCTCAGCGTGCGGCCCGAGGCGTCCGTGATGGTGCCGCTGACCATCACCGGCAGCCGGAAGCAGAGCTCATCGAAGAGCGTCTCGACGGCAAAGATGGCGGCCTTGGCGTTGAGCGTGTCGAAGATGGTCTCGATGAGCAGGATGTCCGCGCCGCCCTGGACCAAGCCGCGTGCCGCCTCACCGTAGGCCACCGCGAGTTCCTCGAATGTCACGTTGCGGGCGCCCGGATCATTCACGTCGGGGGAGAGCGAGGCGGTCCTGTTGGTGGGACCCAACGCGCCGGCCACGTATCGAGGCCGCTCCGGCTCGCGCGCCTCGGAGGCGTCGGCCGCCTCACGAGCGAGTCGGGCGGCCTCGCGGTTCATCTCCTCAGCCAGCTCCTCCAGACCGTAGTCGGCCATGGAGATCCTCGTGGCGTTGAACGTGTTGCTGCTGATGATGTCCGCGCCGGCTTCCAGGTAGGCGGCGTGGATGTCGCTGATGATGGTGGGCTGGGTCAGGACAAGGAGATCGTTGGCCCCGCGTAGGTCTCGCGGATGGCCGCGAAAGCGCTCGCCGCGGAATGCCGCCTCGTCCAACGTGTGCGTCTGGATCATGGTGCCCATGGCGCCGTCTAGCACGAGGATCCTCTCGGCCAGCAGCTCGGGCAGGCGCGCCAAACGTCGATCGCGACGCGCGTCGCCGGTCGAGCCGGTCGAGCCGGTCGTGCTGTTCGGAGCGGGATGGGCGGTCATCGTAGGTTCGAGTCTAGCGGCCGGTGGTCGGCGCGAGATATGGCCGGCTTTGTCGACGAAGGGGCTGCTACCCGTGCAGATCATCACGATGAACGAACAAGACGCCCGTGCTGGCATGTCTCGGATGGATCAACGCCGGGTGGCGCTCCCCCCGGTAGCGCGAACTGGCGTCGACCACGCTCAGGCCAGCGCAGGACAAGGCGGTCCACGGGGAAGTGTCGTGCCGGAACGCACCGCTCTGGCCCAGCCTGTTCATCCATCGTGACAAATCGACAGGCTCACCATCCGATCCAGGAGCGCCCCGTCTGTCAGCATCGCATCAGGGCCGGCGCCGCTCGACGTCGACCACGGAAGAGGACAGGTGAGGATCGATGCACGCTCACCGCGGTATGGCTCGATGAAGTCCGTCGCTGACGCTCTGCGGCCGTCCGTGGCTGATGCAAGTGCGGCGTGGGCGGCTCGCGTCCGCGCGGATCGCGAGCAGGTCGAGCGCCTACGGGAGTCGGCCGACCCGACCGACTTCTACGCTCCCGTGGCCGACCGCTTCCGGCTCGATCCGCAGCGCACGGATGATCCGACCCTCGAGGTCTTGCGCTCCCTCGTCGTTCCCGAAGAGATCTGGCTCGACGTGGGGTCGGGTGGTGGCCGGTTCGCGCTGCCGCTCGCGCTCCTCGCCCGCGAGGTGATCTGCGTGGAACCGAGCCCGGCCATGATCGCCGTGCTCGAGGAGGGCGTGCGCGAGCACGGCATCAGCAACATCCGGATCGTGCCCGAACGCTGGCCCCTGCCGGATACAGCGGTCCGGGCCCAGGTGGACGTTGCGCTGCTCGCTCACATCGGCTACGACATAGAGGAGTTCGGTCAGTTCCTGGATACCGTGGAGTCGGTCGCACGCCAGCGGTGCGTGGCGGTCATGGGGGAGGGGGCCATGACCACGGTGGCGACGATGTTCTGGGAGCCCGTCCATGGTGAGCCACGAGTGGCGCTGCCCGCTCTGCCGGAACTCGTGACGCTGCTCTTCGCGCGAGGTCGGATCCCGGAGATCCGGCTGGTCGACCGGTCGCCACCGACGTTCGAGTCGATGGACGAGCTCCTGACCATGGCGCGTCGACAGCTCTGGGTGCGCCCAGGCAGCGAGAAGGACGCGCGGCTCAGCGAACTCGTCCAGGGCGGCGCCGAGGAGCGCGACGGACGATTCGCACTGGAGTGGACCCCGACCCGCATCGGCATCGTGGTCTGGAAGCCGCCGCCCGCGTAGTGGAGATCGGTTCAGCCCATCGTCTCTCCTGGCTCCGGACTGATCAGCTCGACATCGTGCAGGCCGCGCTCGCGCAGCGCTGCACGCAGCTCATCAGGCGTGCCAGTCAGCAAGGGGAACGTGCCGTAGTGGATGGGCACCACGGTGCGAACACCGAGCATCTCGACGGCCAGCGCCGCCTCGCGCGGACCCATCGTGAAGTGGCCGCCGATGGGCAGGAAGGCGACGTCCGGCTGGTGCAGCTCGGCGATGAGGCGCATGTCACCGAAGACGTCGGTATCTCCCGCGTGATATATGCGCGACCCATCCTCCAGCTCCACCACGAAGCCCGCCGGCTCGCCAAGGTAGAGCGGCACGCCGGCGTCCGCGTTCCAGTCGCCCGCCGAGTGGTCGGCGCGGACCATGGTCACGCGCAGGCCCGCCGCCTCGACCGTGCCGCCCTTGTTCATGCCGGTGACCGCGTCCTCGCCGCCGGGCAACTGCCGCGCCAGCCAGAGGCTAAGCTCGTGGATGCACGGCCAAGCCGGACGCAGCCGGGTCGCCAGCGCCACGGCGTCTCCCAGGTGATCGCTGTGACCGTGCGTCACGAGCAGCAGCTCGCAGGCGTCGACCTCGTCGGCCGCCTTCGGCGAGCGCGGATTGCCGAACCACGGGTCGAAGAGGATCCGCTTCCCGTCGCGGGACTCGACCTCCACGCAGGCGTGGCCGTACCAGGTGAAACGCAGCGCATCGTGAGCCATCGGTCACTCCTTGCATGGTGCTCGTCGGTGTGCGCTTGACGGTACCGCCGGTCGCGCCCAGGCCCGCTGGCGATATGCTCCGGCGCATGTCGCGCTCATGGCAAGGGGAGTGCTCGGCCGCCACTCCCGCCGGGTCGGTCTGAGTGGAGCTCCTGCACTCGGTCATCGGCCCGGTGGCCACGAACCTCTATGTGCTGGGCGACGAGGCAAGCCGCGAGGCGCTGGCCATCGACACGGCGAGCCCTTGCGTCGCCTGGCTCACGGAGCGCCTTGCCGAGCGGGGCTGGTCACTGCGCTTCGTGGTAAGCAGCCACCGTCACTGGGATCACATCGGGGATAACGCGGCCGTGGTCGAGGCCACCGGAGCGACGCTTGCCGTCCACGCCGCGGATCGACATGGGCTGGTGCGGCCAGAACCGCTTTGGGCGCCATTCCCCATCCCACCCTCCATCCCGGCCATGGACCTGGCCGAGGGCGGCCGTATCCGCTTCGGCTCCATCGATCTGGAGGTGCTGCACACGCCGGGCCACACGGAAGGCTCCATCTGCCTGCTGGCTTCGGGCGAGCGGCTGCTCTTCACCGGCGACACGCTCTTCCGCGCCGGTTGGGGACGGGTGGACCTGCCCGGCGGCTCGACCGAGCAGATGGTCGGATCGCTGACGCGGCTCTCTGCCATGGACGGCGACCTGCGAGTACTGCCGGGACATGGCAAGGAGACGACCCTTGAGCGCGAGCGCGCATGGCTGGACCTGGTCGCCCGCCAGCGACGACTCCTGCTGTAGCCGCTGCGAGCCACATGCCGGCCATGGCCTGGACCGCCGCCGTGCGCTGACTCCCTGAGTCACAGCTGGGTCCCGTTCCGAGCTACTCGGGCAGACCTACCCACTCCGGGCCTGTCGCCGGATCGAAGGGCTTGCGATAAGCCGCGTAGCTGCGATGCACGGCGAAGCCGGACGACTCGTAGAGCGCGAGTGCCTCATTGGGGTTGGCCGCATCCACGCCTAGTGCGGCGGAGGTCATGCCCCGTTCGCGCAGGACATGGAACGACTGCCCGATGAGCGCTCGGGCGAGGCCCCGACGCCGCCACGGCCGGCGGGTGAAGACGGAGTCCAGCCAACCCCGCTGGTGTCCTCGCGTGGCGTTCTCGACGGGATCGATGACGTTGACCACGCCGCCGGCGATCTGATCACCGTCCCAAGCGACG
>Ga0136615_10000846_pt1 | contig 14276 bp, 9 predicted proteins | sample AntDrymUQ2882206_2_FD_106647 | JGI IMG/M metagenome (GOLD analysis project Ga0136615, IMG submission 106647) | Polar desert sand microbial communities from Dry Valleys, Antarctica - metaG UQ288 (22.06) | ecosystem: Environmental > Terrestrial > Soil > Desert | place: Antarctica: Dry Valley...
CCGACCCAGCCGACCGGGCTTCCTTCGAGTTCCCGACACGATCAAACCTCCCGCCGGAGCAGACGCTCCAACCCTCAGAAGTGACAAGTCGGGAGCCGAAGCTATGGGTCAGTCGCGCGGCGCACTCCTGGATTCACGGGCGGATGCAGCAGTCTGGCGGCGACGACGAGACCACTGGTCTTCGTCCAAGGCGAGCGCGGCGGGAGCGCAGTACGCGCGCTCGCTACTTCACAAAAGCAGTCGTCGTCTGCTTGGCGCCCTCGGCCGTCGCTGCGTCACTTACGGCTCCCGTGACGCCGAGGCGCCTACGTGGCCGCCGCGGCCGTTGCTCGCTTACGGCGCGGAACACGTCTCGAGAATCTGCTGCGGCGCGCGGCACGGACCTCGGCCCCAATGCGGGTTCTCGATCGGGCGCACGGCCGAGAAAGGGCATCCTCCGACATCCGGCGCGTGTCCCGGATAGCGCCCGGTCACCGGGACCTATCACCGGGCGGGTCTTGCGGGACACCGGGCGCCGACTCCTCCGGGAAAGGTGCCACATGCATGCGGAGTGCCCGCAAGGGGGTTCGCATACGGGGCGACGCCGGCATGCGCGCTCACGGCTGGAGCCGCGACATCCGGCTCCGCTCAAGATGCGCGCCGGCCGGCCGACGACCTCGAATGGCCGAATCTCGTACTACGGCCACCCTCCTTCAAGCGAATGAGAGACGAAGATGACCAATGCCGGACGTCGATTGATGAGGTGGCTGCAGGACTCGCTCGCGGGCCGCGGCCTACTGTCGCTGACCGCGATCGGCGCGCTCGCGAGCGCGGGCGCGCTCGCCACCCACGCGACCCTGACCGACCAGGTCACCATGGCGCAGATCTCCGCCACAGGCGGCACTCTCGACATGGTCGCGAACAACGACACGGACGACTCTGCGACGGCGTGGTCGGGGTCGCTTTCGGTGGCTCTGACCGGCCTGAAGCCGGGAGACGAGAGGTCCGGCACGGTCGAGATCGACAACGCCGGTGACCTGCCCTACACCCTCACCGCCTCGACTACCGGTGCCAACGCGTCGGGCTGCTTCTCGTACTACTTCCGCGAGACGAGCGTGACGGGTGGCACGGGCGCCGGGTCTGAGCCGGTGAACTTCGCCGGTATGGGGACCGCGGCCGGGGCCGATTCTACGACCGCCGCCTTCGCGACGCCCGTCACGAACCGGCAGCTGCCCGACAGCGGCGCGGACACCGTCTGGGAGGCCGACGACAAGAAGGTCTACACCCTCACCGTGCGCATGAACCAGTCATGCGCCACGAACGCCGCCACCGGGACGCTCGACTTCACGTTCGACGCCACGCAGGGCTAGCACCCGCCGCCGTCCTCGTCAGCTGGGATATGGCACGGACCGGGCACCCGAGAGCGCAGGCAACAGGCCGTCGCCGGCAGCCGCTGGCGGCGGCCCGGCGGGCTGCGCGCATCGGGTGGCTGGTCGCGTGCATCGGCGGCCTGCTCGTCGCGATCGCGATGGCCGTGGGGACCGCGCGCTTTCAACTGATCCCGCTGGCGGTCATGAGCGCGAGCATGGAGCCGGCCCTGCCCGTGCACAGCATGATCCTCGTCAAGGAGGTGGATCCCGAGGACGTGCGCGTCGGCGACATCATCACGTTCGATCCTCCCGGCCCGACGCCTCGCGTCACGCATCGCGTCGTCGCACGCGAGCGGCGCGACTCGCGCTGGTACTTCCGCACGAAGGGCGACGCGAACCCCGCGCCCGACGACTGGCGGCGAGGAACCGACCATCCCGAGCGCCTTCGCCGCGAGGTCACATACGGGAACCGGCCGGCAATCCGGCAGGTCGCCACGATTCCTCATCTCGGCTGGATCGCCGCGCTCGGCGCCTACCCGCGCGTGCGCATGGCGCTGTTCCTGGCGCCTTTCGTGGCGGTCGGCGTCTGCCTGCTCAGGGCGATCTGGCGGCCGCGACGTGCGCCGCGCCGGGCGGCGAGCGCGCCGCGCGAGGCTCTCGTTCGAGAGCGCGGCGCATGAGTCGCGGGCGGAGAACCGCCCCGCTTGTGGTGGTGACCGCCCTCTCGGCGGTCGCTGCGGTCGTTGCCGCGCTCGCGGGCGTCCCGCTGACGTCCGCCCTGCTGACCGACGCGACCACCATGGCGCCGGTCAGCGTCACGGCCGGCACCGTGAACGCGCCCGGCGGGCTCACGCTTTCGGACACCGGAAGCGCCGTGCGCGTCGCCTGGACCGCGCCGGGCAGCGGCATCCCGCCACAGGACTACGAGGTGTTCCGCCGGGCGAGCAGCGGCAGCTACGCCGGATCGCCCACGGCGACCGCCGCGTCGTCACCGTGGGACGACAGCACCCCCTCGGAGTGCAGCACCTGGTTCTACAAGGTGCGCTCGTCGCACGCGAACCTCAAGAGCGCGTTCACGCCGGAAAGCTCGATCACGGTCGACCGCACGGCGCCTACCGTCAACGCCGCTCGCGTCGTGTTCACCGGCGGCCCGGCCAACGTCGCCGACTACGTGCGCTCCAGCGGCGGCTCGGTCGAGGTCTACGCGGACGTCGCCGACAACTGCGCGGCCGCAGGCTCACTGAGCGTCAGGTTCGACCTCACCGCACTGGGTGCGGGGACGCCAAGCGCGACGTTTGGCAGCTGGACGCCGATCGCCGGCGGCCCGACCTACAACTATCGCGTGACCTTCACGCTAGCGAACGGCACGGTGCCCAACACAGCCACCAAGAACTGGAGCGTGACGGCCGTTGACCCGAACGGCAACACGCGCAGCGGCGTCGCCGGCCCACCCGTCACGGGCGACGGCGCGCCGCCGGTGTTCAACAGCGCCGAGATGGTGTCCGCGTTCACGAACTTCTACGACTCGGCGTTCGCCACCGGCGAGATCCCTTCGGACGGGGCCGCTGGCACCTCGGGCTCCTACGTCTACGCGAACTTCACCGACGCGAGCGGCGTCGACAGCGTGACGGCCGATCTCGCGACGGGCGGCATCAAGACCGCAGGAACGGCCGTGCCGCTGACGGCCGGCAGCTACTTCACCTACGCAAGCGCCACGACGTGGCCCTCGCGCTCAGCCGCCACCACGATCAACACCGGGCTGGCCGACGGCAACCGGAACTTCACCGTCACGGCGACCGACAGGGTCGGCAACGCGCCCACGACCAGCGCCAACCAGGCAGTCGAAATCGACGACACCCCGATCAGCGCCGCGACCGCGAGCTGCACGAACGCCGGCAACGCCAACAACCTGCTCGCCGCGGGAGACACCACCGACTTCGGACTCGGCGACACGATCTTCCCCGGCTCGGTGAAGGCGAGCTGGAACGGCAGCTCCCTCACCGCTACCGCGGTCCTGCGCAACGGCACCGCCGACTACTTCGACCTCAACGCCGACTTCGGGCTGACGCTGTTCCAGGGCAGTGCCTACAACCAAGCGTGGAACCTCGCCGCCACCAACTGGGTCACCACCAACACCAACTACGCCGGCTCGACCTTCAGCCTCGCCACGCGAACCAGCCTGCGGCTCGTCTACCAGGGCGGCAGCGTCACGGACCGCAACTCGACCGCGGTGGCCGCATTTAGCACCGCCGTTCGCGACGCAGCCGGCAACCCGGTGGCCGCGACCTTCACGGAATCCTGCGCCACCACACCGTGGTGACGCGCCCGCGATTCCGCCCTCAAACTGATTGGGCATGGACTGCAGGAGCGCGGCGACAGTCGTCGAGGCCGCCCGCCTCAGCGGTGGCGTGCTAGTGTCCCGCGTCAAGGAATCGCGACGTCTTGGCGTGTTTGGAGTGGGGCGGTCGGGGCGGCGAGGTAGGCGTCCAGCGGCCGCGCGAAGGCGAGGTGCTCGTGCGGGCGGATGGTGTTGTAGACGTCGAGGTAGCGGTCGACGTGCTCAGCGAGGTCCTGGCCGTCTGAGATGTCGTGGCGGTAGAGGTGCTCGTACTTGATCGCGCCGAAGAACCGCTCGATCTGCCCGTTGGTCTCGGGGCTCTTGACGCGGGTGCGGACGTGGCGCAGCTCGGGCCGTGAGCGGAGGTGGCGGGCGAACTCGGCGGCCTTGAAGCAGGCGCCGTTATCGGTGACGACGATCAACGGGACCAGCTCGCCGGTGTCGGGGTCGACGCAGTCCTCAGCGAGCGGCCGGCCGAGCAGGTCGCTCACGCGATCGCGGGCGACCTCGAGCGCGGCGATCGCGTCGCGGTGGGTCTTGGTCGCGGTGACCGGGCAGGTCAGGGCGAGCTTGCCGTGATAGTCGACCAGGCCGCCGAGGTTCCAGGTGCCGCCGCCGGCGGTCTCGAACTCCGAGAAGTCGAACTGCCAGACCCGGTTGCGTCGCAGGACGGGCACGATGAACGCCTCGCGGCGCTGACGGGCGAGCTCGCGCCGCTCGCGCAGCGCACCGGGCGGCTGGATCAGTCGGCGGCGCCGCAGCGCTCGCAGGACGGTGGCTTGTGATCCGGGACGCAGCCCGTCGGCTCGCAGAAGCGCCCAGATCTTGCGGTGCCCCCACGCCGGCCACTCCAGCGCGAGCTGCGCGGCGGGCTGCTCGATGCGGTCACGCTCGGGCGCCGGCCACCGGCTCTCGCGCTGCTCGCGGGCCCGGGCGCCACGGCGATGCCAGGTCGAGCGATGGATGCCCGCCACCGCGCAGAACCGGCTGATCGACAGGCCGGCCTCGAGCCGCATCAGCTCCAGCTCGACATGGGAAACCCCGCCGCCCCGCCGCGCTTGGCGAGCCGCAACTCGACATGCGCCTCGCCCAGCGCGTGGGTCAGCTCGTCGACCTGGCTGCGCAGCCGGGCCTCTTCGCCAGTCGGCCCGCGGCGCTCCTTCGCGGCGGCCAGCCCAGCCCGGCCGCCCTCGAGGAACTGGTCCTTTCACTTGCCGATCGACGTCTCCGAGACGCCGTCACGGCGGGCCGCCTCCGCGGCGCTCTGCTCGCCCCGCAGGACACTGAGCACGATCCGCAGCTTCGTCTCGACAGGGTGCTTCGGAGGTCTGGCCACAAGAACTCTCTCTGTGATCACGGACCAGAGGACGGCGCCGCTTCGCGGCACCTCCCATCCCCAAGATCCTCAACTAACAGGTGTCGCACAGATCTTGACGCGGGACACGGGTTCGAGTCCCGTCGCTCCCGTCATCCAGCCTCGAGGCTCAACCTACGGCTGGCGCTCTCAACTTCGCTCCTCGACCTCGTAGATCTCCTCCGGCCCGTGTCCGGTCGCTTCGACGTGGACTCGCGCCGCGGCCTCCGCATCGGGCGCTTCGACGAGACAGTTGACGGTCTTCGCCTCCTTGCTGACCCAGTACTTGAGGTAGCGGACACCGTGGCGGTCCTGCGCGGCGAGATCCGCGCCGTGTGCCTCGGCGAGTTCCTGATCGGACGGCATCTCGCCGTCGAACCGGTGGACGTCCATGAACAGCGGCATGAGGTCGCTCCCTTCTTCGCCGTCTAACGGCGACGCCTCAGTGGTTTGATGACAGGCGCCGGACGGTGGCCTCTCACCCTGTGACGTGATCATGCGCGGTGGGGCTGACCCAGCCCTGACGTTGCGCTGACGTGGAGGTACTTTCGTGTAGCGTCATCGAGCACGCCGGAGCTGGAGTATCGAATCCTCGGATCGCTCGACGTGTGCGTCGGAGGGCGCTCGCTCCGCCTGCCCGGGCACAAGTCCGGCGTCATCCTCGCCTATCTCCTCCTCCACCCGAACGAGGTCGTCTCGGGCGACAGGCTGATCGAAGCGGTGTGGGGCGCCCAGCCGCCGGGCAAGGCGGCCAACGCGCTGCAGGCACGCATCTCCCAGGTGCGTAAGGGGCTTGGGGCGCAGGCGCGTGAGTCCCTCGAGACGATTGCTTCCGGGTACGTCCTCCGGCTCCAACCGGGACAGCTCGACGCGGAGCGCTTCGAGCGCGCTCGCACGAAGGCGGGCGAGATGCTCGCCCGGGGTGAGGTGGCGGGCGCGGCCCGGCTGCTCCGCGACGGCCTTGCGCTCTGGCGGGGAACGGCGCTCTCGGATTTCGCCTATGACGAGTTCGCGCAGGATGAGATCACGCGGCTCGAGGAGCTGAGACTGGCGGCTCTCGAAGACCGGATCGAGGCCGATCTCGCGCTCGGACGTCACACAGAGCTGAGCGGCGAACTCGAGGCGCTGATCCGCGCGCACCCGGTTCGTGAGCGCCTGCGGGGGCTGCTGATGATCGCCCTCTATCGGTCGGGGCGCCAGGCGGACGCACTCACGGTGTATCGGGAGGCACGAGCTGCGCTGGTCGAGGAACTCGGTATCGAGCCGAGCCCGCCCCTGCAGCGCCTCCAAGCGGCGGTCCTCGGCCAGGACCACTCGCTCGACTACTCTCCACCGGCTGAGCCCCGGCGCCTCGAGGACTCGGTGGCCGCAACCGCTGCGGTCGCGTCGCGTGAGCCGGGCGACGAGCGCAAGCTGGCGACGGCGCTGTTCGCCGAGCTGCGTTCCGCGGGCGCCGCGGGCGGTGATCCGGAGCGGGCGCGGCTTCGCTTCGACCGCTTCTGGAGTGCGGCGACCACAGAGATCGAGCCACTGGGGGGCACGGTGGAACGGTTCGCCGGTGCCGCCGTGACCGCCGTGTTCGGCGCGCCTATGGCGCTCGAGGATCACGCAGAGCGTGCCCTTCATGCCGCGCTCAAGCTGAAAGAGCGGGTGGGGGCGCTGTTCGGTGACGGGGTTGTGTTGCGGATCGGCACCGAGAGCGGGGAGGTTCTTGTATCCCAGCCACACCCGGGCGGCTCCGTTCTGGCGGGCGAGGCGGTCGATGAGGCGGCTCGGCTAGGCCACGCCGCTTCGCCCGGGGAGATACTGGTCGGGAAGCGGTCGGCGACGGCGGTCGGCGGCGCCTTCGAGCTCTCAGCGGCGACCACCGCCGGAGCGGAAGGGCTCGCCGGTCGACGCCTGGTACGTGGTCTTTCCGTGAAGCGCCCGCGTGGCGTCCGCGGCCTTCCGCCCGTCTTCGTGGGACGAGAGGCGGAGCTTGAGCTGCTGAAGGTGACCTACCGGCGAGCGGTCAGCGGGCACGCACCGTGCCTCGTCACCGTCGTCGGAGAAGCGGGCGTCGGTAAGACGCGGCTCGCGAGCGAGCTCTCACAGCGGCTGGCCGGCGAGTCCCCCGACCTCCTGACCCGAACGGGACGCTGTCTGTCCTACGGTCGCGGGATCACGTACTGGCCACTCGGCGAGATCCTGAAGGAGGAACTCGGCTTGGTAGAGGGGGACTCGAAGGAGGTCGTTCGTCGCATGCTCGGCGACCGTCAGACTCTCGGCCTCGCCATCGGCCTCGAGCCAGAAGAAGCCGGCCACCCGCTGCAGACGCGTGAGCAGCTCCATGCGGCCTGGGTGAGCTGGGTGGATGAACTCGTCCAAGTGCGCCCTGCGCTGCTTCTGATCGAGGATCTGCACTGGGCCGAGGACCCGTTGCTCGACCTGCTTGGGCGTCTGGTCGAGGAGGTTCGCGGGCCGCTCGTGCTGCTCGGGACGGCGCGACCCGAGTTGCTCAGTCGCCGGCCAGGCTGGGGCAGCGGGTCCCGCGACTCAGCCATGGTACGGCTTGAGCCCCTCCAGCCGGGCGAAGCGTCGAGGCTGGTCGAGGGGTTGTTCGGCGGCGAAGTTCCCGGCGGCGCCCGCGAGTGGGTGCTCGCGCACGCCGAGGGCAATCCCTTCTTCGTCGAAGAGCTGATCGGGGGACTCATCGACCGGGGGATGTTGGCTCAAGCAAACGGTGAATGGGGGCTTTGCGAGCTTCCCGCCGATCTTGAGATCCCCGGCTCGGTGCAGGCCGCTCTCGCGTCCCGCATGGATCTGCTTCCGCCAGAGGCGAAGGCGGCGCTGCAGGCGGCTTCGGTGATCGGCCGCGTCTTTAGGCCCGGCCAGGTCCAGGCGCTGCTCGAGGGCGACGAACCGGACCTCGCCCCACTCGAAGTACGCGACTTCATACGGCGTCGGTCCGGACCGCCCGTGGCTGGGGAGCATGAGTACGTGATCAAGCACGCGCTGACGCGCGAGGTCGCCTACGGGACCCTGACCAAGGCGCGGCGGGCGCACCTGCACGCTGCATTCGCGACTTGGCTGGAGGGGGTCGGTGAGGGCCGCGATGAGCTCGTTCCGTTCCTCGCCCACCACTTCTTCGAGTCGGTTCGCCCAGAAGACGTCGACCTCGTCTGGGACAGAGACCGTGCCGAGTACGTTCGTCTAAGTAAGAAGGCGGTCGTCTGGCTGCGCCGCGCGGCCGATCTCGCCGCCGCACGCGGCGCGACGGACGAGGCGCTCGACCTTCTCCACCGGGCCCTCACGCTCGTGGAACGTGAATCCGAGCGGGTGGAGCTCTGGCAGGTCATCGGTCATGTGTACGCGCTGAAGTACGACGGCCAGGCGTTCTGGACAGCGATGGAGAAGGCACTCGCCCTGGGACCGGATCCGCAGACGCAGGGAAGGATTTACTCCGAGCTGTCGTATCAAACGGCCACACGGGCCGGCATGTGGCACAGGGCGCCCGCACCGGGAGTGGTCGACGGTTGGATCGAGCGCGCCCTCGAGCTCACCGAGGCAGAGAGCCTCGCGCGGGGAACCGCGCTCGTCGCACGCGCCTCATGGCCACCGCAAGCAGCCACCGCCGCCCGCGAGGCCCTAGCCCTCAGCCACCGTCTCGGCGATCTGGAGCTCCGTTCGTTCGCCTTCCAGGCCAAGGCTGAGCTCGCACGGTTGGACAAGGACTTCGAGACGGCTTGGAGCTGGGTCGAGCGGCGTCTCCAGCTGCTCCACGGGATCGACGATCCCGATCATCGAGCCGATGCCACCTACCAGGGCGTCGTCGCCCTCGCGGGCGTCGGGAGGATGCACGAAGCCCGTCGGCTCGCCCAGCAGCTCGAGGAGATCAGTGCCAAGCTCACTCCGCACCACCGCCTCCACAGCGTCGAAGGCCTCGCGATGGTCGAGCAGCTCGCGGGTGGGTGGGAGAGGCTCTCAGAGCTGAGGCCCGTCATCGAGCTTGCCGTCGAGGAGAACCGGGCAACGCCTTGCCGAGGGAACGAGCGCTCGCTCCTCTTATGCGCGCTCGCCTTCGCGCATCGAGGTGATGACGACACCGCGCGGCGCTTGGAGCGCAGAGCCGACGACATCGGCATGCTCGGATACGGCCGCAGCTTGAGCGCGCCGCGGCTGGCGCTTGCACTCCTTCGACGGGAGCTCTCGACGGTCAAGCGGCTCGTCGACGACCCGATCGCTGAACACCCGTGCTTCACCCTCGCCACGACCGTAACTCGTCTCGATGCTCTCGCGGCGCTACGCGACGGCGAGCGCGCGGAGAAGGAGGCCCGTCCGCTCCTGCGCCCGGGCACGTATCTGGAGCCCTTCGCGCTCCGCACCCTTGGCCTGGTTCGCGAGAGCCAGGAGCTGCTTGAACAAGCAGCCACTCACTTCGATGCCGCCGGTCTCTCGTGGCACGCTGAACATACTCGGGCGCAATCATGGACGGTGCGCTTAGTCGCGGGCTGAGTGCCCGTTCGGCGCCGAGAAGCGCCTACGTGATCGATAGCTAACCTAACTACTTCCCCCGGATAATCGGCGGTGGTGAGGAGCGAAATGAGAGCGGCCGCGCTCTTGGGGAAGCGCGGCCGTCTCGGTGTTGCCGGGTGCCCGGGCGGTGAGGTCCGGGCGTGGGGGATGGTGTCAGCCGGTCCGGATGGCGAGCGTGTCGAGGTTGTAGGTGAGGATTCCCCAGCCGGTGTTGGTCTGCTGCCCGTCATGGCCCTTCAGCCGGGATCTGCGGAGGCCGTGGCCGCGTTTGAGGTGGCTGATGCGGCCTTCAATGCCGGTGCGGTAGCGCGTTTGGCGCTTGCGGGTGCGTCGGGTGCCGGGCTCGTGGCGGCCGGAGATGAACACGCTCGTGGCGTCGGGGACGGTCTCGAGCGTCGGGCCGGCCTGAAAGCCGCCGTCGCAGACGATCTCGCGTGGGGTGATCTCGAGCCGGTCGAGTTCGGCGATCGTGTCTGGCAGCAGGGTGTTCGCGGCCGGGTTGCCGGGCCGGGTGGCGGCCGGCAGGATGAACCCACGTGCGCCGCGGCGGGTGTTCTCGGTGACTTCGGCGATCTGGGCGACGTAGCCGAACTCGGTCGGCTTGCCGAGCGGCCCTTGCGGATCGGCCTGGCGTCGGGGTCGGAGATCGAGACGAGCCGGTCGGTGATCTTCAGCCCCCGCGCGCGACGGCTGATCTGCTCGGCTAGCTTCTCGCAGCGTGAGGCGAGCTGCTCGAGCTTGGCGGCCGCCCGCAGCTTGGCTTGGGCGCCGCGGCCCCTGGCCGCGCGCCGCGCCTGGCCGGCCAAACGACGCGCCTCGCGCGCAGACTTGGCGATCTCGCTGCCGGCCCTGGTGTTGAGGTCGATCACCTGCTGCTTGGCCTGCCCGGTCCGTCGCGCGAGCGTCTTGGAGATCTGCCGGACCGTCCGCCCGACCGACCGCGACCGGTCGCGCACCCTGACTGTGGCGCGCTTGACCCGCCCGGCCAGCTTGCGGCCCTCGCGGGCCAGCGCCCGCGTGCCCTGCAGCGCCAGCATCGCGTCCGACGGATACCGGATGTCGGCCTCGATCACCGTCGAGTCGACCCGGACCGCGCGCCCCACGAACCGCGTCTCGCGCTGAGCCTTGCCGATCACCAACCTGGTGATCTCGTCGACCGTCTCGTGCCCCAGCCGCCTGGTGAGCTTGCGGATCGTCGACTCGTCGGGCACCCGTCGGTCGATCGCGATCAAACAGAACCGTCGCAGATGCAATGAGTCAGACACCTCCCCAACCAACGTCTCATAGCCCCAGCCCGAGCGCTGTTTGATCACCATCAGCCGCACGTAGGTCGCCATCGCGATCGTCGGCCGGCCATGCCCGACCGCCGACCGGCCCGACACCCCAGCCTCGCCGTCCCAGTGCGCCCGGATCGGCGCCAACAGCCCCGGATCGGCCAACAGTGCATCGATCCGCGCGAGATCCTCCGGCAGTTCGCGCACCTCAATCGGCAACACCTCGTCCCACAACGACAGCACCTGCCCAGCCTCCAGCCGCAGCACACCGACCCCCAAGATCGCCGACAACACCCTTTATTTGCAGGCAAATCATTGCGTGCTGGTCGGACAGAACCACCGCCAACGACAGCGACTATTTCCGGGGGAAGTAGCTAGCCGATCGTCACCGCCAGCGCGGACGACGCCGATTCATCACATCCCTACGGGCTCGCCTCCGCGCCGACCGACGCGTACCCCATCAAGCCCCTCGGACGGTCCCTCGACCGCTCGCTCTCAGGCTCGTGTTGCGATCACCGCGCGAACCCAAGGAACGGCTGTCGAGACGCCCGCCCGCGGGCGGCAGCGCTCAGCAGCGCCGCGGCGTCAGGGTGTCCCGTAAGACCCGCCCGATGAAATGCCCGCTCAGGGGGCGACAACCGGGACACCACATCACGCCCGCGTTCACTCGCGAGCGAGCGCGTCGGCTGCCGACACCTGCGCTCCTGCGTTGGACGAGCGGTGCGAGCACGGACAGCGCGGCAAAGCACGCCCGCTCACCTCAGCGGTTGCAGTAGTCGATGCCGGCTGCCGTCGCGCTGTCGCGGCTCGTCGAGGCTGTCGCACAAATCGATCCGCAAACCGGTGCGTCAATCAGTCGTGGGACAACAGTGCTCTCGCGGACGCGCACCGGCGTTCCCGTGGGATGAGGCTCTCGATGCGATCGAATTCAGCCGCCACGGTCCCACCGTTGCAAGTGCAACCTCTTTGGAGCTACTTGGGCGACAGCCTCCGTCCCTTGCGGGCGTCTCCGGGATCCCCATCGAGCGACCAGAAGGCCAGAAGGCAATTCACCCGGGATGGCGCCTGGTCAGGACTACGATTGGCCTACGTCCGAGCGGCGGCACCCGGCAGCGGCATCTGCTCGGAGAAGCGGCGTCCCACACGAGAGGTCTTCATGGCTCAGCCGACGATCGATCCCACGTTCTACCGGACCGCAGCAGAGGCCGCGGCCGCTCCTGGCGAACAGCTCGCTTACGTGGTGGCCTTCGACCGGGCCGCACAGAAGAACGACGCTATGACCGTCATCGATGTGAATCCGGCCTCCGACAGCTATGGCCGGGTGGTCGGTTGGACCGACGTCCCCGGCCTCGGTGACGAGCTGCATCATTTCGGGTGGAACGCCTGCAGCAGCGCGCTCAAGCATGAGGGCCACAACATGGAGGGCCTGGCCCGCCGCTACCTCCTGGTGCCGGGCCTGCGCTCATCGAACATCTACGTGTTTGACACTGGGCCGGACCCACGCCAGCCGGCGCTGGTCAACACGATCGACGGGACGACGCTGTCCGCAAAGGCCGGCTACTCCCGCCCGCACACCCTGCACTGCGGGCCCGACGGGGTGTTCCTCACGTGCCTGGGCGGCGCTGAGGGTGATGACGAGGGACCGGGCGGGATCGCACTGCTTGACCACGAGACCTTCGAGGTCCTACGCGCCTGGGAGACCGATCGCGGGCCGCAGCACTTCCACTACGACGCTTGGTGGCATCTCAATCAGAACGTGCTGATCTCCAGCGAGTGGGGAAGCCCTTCGATGATCGAGGACGGCATCGTGCCGGAGCTGCTGCTGGGCCAGAAATACGGCCACGCCATCCATTTCTGGGATCTCGCCGCCGGAAAGCACGTGCAGCGCGTGGACCTGGGCGCTCAGCATCAGATGGCGCTGGAGGTCCGCCCGTCTCACGATCCCGAGGCGACCTGGGGCTTCGTCGGTGTCGTGATTTCCACCGAGGATCTGTCCGCTTCGGTGTGGCGCTGGTTCCGTGACGGCGACGAGTGGAAGGTCGAGAAGGTCATCACGATCCCCGCCGAACCCGCCGACGCGGACCTGCTGCCTCCCGCCCTGAAGCCCTTCGGTGCGGTGCCGCCGCTCATCACCGACATCGACCTTTCGGTCGACGACAAGTTCCTCTACGTGTCCTGCTGGGGAACCGGCGAGATGAAGCAGTTCGACGTGTCGGACCCGGCGAACCCCAAGCAGGTGGGATCCGTGCGGCTCGGCGGCATCGTCAACCGCACCGCGCACCCGGCCATGGCCGACATGCCGCTCTCCGGCGGGCCGCAGATGGTCGAAGTCAGCCGCGACGGCAGGCGGGTCTACTTCACCAACTCGCTCTACGGGGCGTGGGACGACCAGTTCTACCCCGACGGCGTCGGCGCCTGGATGGCCAAGCTCGACGCAGACCCCGACGGTGGGCTGAGCATCGACGAGAACTTCTTCCCACACGGCGATGAGTTCCGTGGCCTGCGCGTGCACCAAATCCGGCTCCAGGGTGGCGACGCTTCGTCGGACTCGTACTGTTACAGCTAATTACCCAGTTCGGTGGCGGCGGCGTTCAGACGCAAGCAGGCGCGTCCGCGCTCAGTTCCGGCGCGACCGCCTCGGACGAGCTGGGACCGTCGGCGACGCGGACGCGCGGACTCTCGCTCCTCCGGGCGATGCGGAAGCGGGCAACTAGCCGGTCGGGGCGCTCGGTCGTCGTCCGGAGCGGCAGCGGCGCCGGTTGGATCAGCGATGCCCGCAATGCCAGACGGATGCGGCAGCGCTGCGCCGCCCGGTCGTCCCGATCGGGGCTTGACCTTTCGGCGGGTTGCGGGAGCGCGGTGGGTGCTCAACATCCTTGGAGGTCTCGGTCATCGAGCCGGACGATTTGATTCGCAACTGGTCCTCTGTCCGCGGCATTTGGGAGTTGGTCGTTTGCGATCCTCTGAACATGCAGACGGTCTACGACGCCGCTGGTGGTGGCGATGGTTTGCTTCGCCTAGCCCGAGCGTGGCATGCCAGAGTGATGGCGGACGAGGTCGTGAGCCACGCGTTCAGCCACGGCTTCCATTCCGAGCACAGCGAGCGGCTCGCTGCCTACTGGGCGGAGGCGCTTGGAGGGTCGGCGACGTTTTCCACCGCCTACGGAGACGAGACCTCCGTTATGCGGATCCACAGCGGGAACGGCCCTCATGAGGAGATGGACCGTCGAGCGATCGCGTGTTTCGATCAGGCGCTGGAAGACGTCGGTATTGCCCACGACGACCGTCTCCGCCAGGTGCTGCACGACTACTTCGCGTGGGCGACCACTACGACGATGTCTCGCTATCACCGGTCGGCCGACGATGTGCCGGACGGTCTGCGAATCCCGCGCTGGTCGTGGGAAGGGCTGGTCACAGCGACTGACGCTGACGACGGCTGAAGCCGA
>Ga0136615_10000847_pt1 | contig 14275 bp, 14 predicted proteins | sample AntDrymUQ2882206_2_FD_106647 | JGI IMG/M metagenome (GOLD analysis project Ga0136615, IMG submission 106647) | Polar desert sand microbial communities from Dry Valleys, Antarctica - metaG UQ288 (22.06) | ecosystem: Environmental > Terrestrial > Soil > Desert | place: Antarctica: Dry Valley...
AGATCGCGAAGCGCTACCTGGTCCGCCGCCAGGTCGAGCGCAACGGCCTGGACCGCGACCGGATCGAGTTCACCGACGAGGCGCTGGCCGAGATCGCCGAGGGCTACACGCGCGAGGCCGGCGTGCGCAACCTCGAGCGCGAGATCGGCGCCGTGTGCCGCAAGATCGCGCTGCGACAGGCGGAGGGCGGCGGTCGCCGGCGGCGCGTGATCAGGCGCAAGCAGGTGCGCGAGATGCTCGGGCGGCGGCGCTTCCTCGCGGAGGTCGAGATGCGGCGCCGCACGAGCGCCCCGGGGGTGGCGGCCGGTTTGGCCTGGACCCCCGCCGGCGGCGAGATCCTCTTCGTCGAGGCCACCGCCTTCGAGGGCAAGGGCGAGCTGAAGATCACAGGCCAGCTCGGCGACGTCATGCGCGAGTCGGCCGAGGCGGCGCTCTCCTACGTGCGCGCGAACGCGCGCGACTGGGGCTCCTCGCTGCCCGAGAACTGGTTTCTCGAGAACGACGTCCACGTGCACGTGCCGGCCGGAGCGATCCCTAAGGACGGGCCGAGCGCCGGTATCACGATGGCGACCGCCGTGGTGTCGCTCGTCACCGGTCGCGCGGTGCGCCCCGACACCGCGATGACCGGGGAGTTGACGCTGGCCGGGAAGGTGCTCCCGATCGGCGGACTGAAGGAGAAGGCGCTCGCGGCGCAGCGAGCAGAGATCCCGCGGGTGATCGCGCCGAAGCTCAACCAGGCGGATCTCGAGGACATTCCCGCCCACCTGCGCAAGGAGATGGAGTTCGTCTTCGTGGACTCGATCGACCGCGTGCTCGCGGAGGCGCTCGAGGAGCGTCCGGCCGCCGGGCGGCGCCGCGCGCGTGCTCGCCCCGCTGCGCGGGACCGGGTCGCGGCCCGGCCGAGCTGAGCACGGCGCTGGTCGCGGCCATCGCTCGCCGTTAGATCTTGCTGCATCCGGGTATGCTCGCGGCACCCGTAAGCGGACCGCGAGGAGAGTTATGGCAGCGAAGAGGAAAGCCGCAAGGGCCGGGGCCGGCGCGGTGGCGGCGGGCAAGGCCGCACGCTCGAACGATTACGTGCAGCGGTTGGTCGGGGACGAGGACCTCCGCGAGAACCTGCGCGACGCGTACGAGTCGGCGCGAACCGCCTACGGCCGCATCGACGGCAAGGGCCCGGCGAAGGCCCTGCTCGACGACCGCAAGACTCGCAGCGAGCTGAAGGACGCCGCGTCGTCGCTTCGGCAGGCAGCGGACGGGCTGCGCGGCACCAAGCGCAAGCGCTCGCGACGCCGCCGCGGAGGGCTGCTGCTAGTGCTGCTCGCCGGCGGCGTCGCGGCGGTGCTGATGAGCGAAGGGGCGCGCAACAAGCTCCTCGACACGCTGTTCGGCGCCGAGGAGGAATTCGAGTACACCTCGACGACCGTTCCGCCCGCTCCCACCGAGCCGGCGCAGACCGCGGGCACGACCTAGACGGGCCGCCTCGCACCGGCCTTGAAGAGGCGTCCCGCGGGGCGCCTCTTCCTTTTGCGGGATCACCCCCGTTTGGGGGGGTCGTCGCGCCGGCCGAGCTGGCTGGCCGGCCAGGCTAGAGTGCCCCCGGGATGGCGGCCTCGACCAGTATCCGGCCGGCCGGCGCCCGCGGCAAGGCGGGCGGCGAGAAGGCCAAGCGGATCGTCGAGGCGATGCGGGTCAGCGTCGCCGCGCGCGGTGCGGCCGGCTCCACCTTCGACCAGGTCGCCCGCGAAGCGGGGGTGTCGCGCGGCCTCCTGCACTACTACTTCGGCTCGAAGGAGCGGCTGCTCGTCGAGGTGGTCGGGCACGACTGCGACGTCCGGATGAGCCGGCTCGAGGAGAGCCTCTCGGGTGCCCGCTCCGGAGATGCGATCGTGGAGGTGCTGGTCGAGGCGCTCGAGGACTTCGTCCAGCGCGACCCCGCGACGTTCGCGCTGATCTTCGAGCTCTTCACCGCCTCGCGCCACAACGCCGAGCTGGGTCAGGCGATGGCCGACCTCTACCGCCGCGTGCGCGAGGCGATCGCGGACGTCCTCAGGCGGAAGCGCGACGAGGGTGTGGTGGCACTCCGCGGTGAGCCCGATGCGGTGGCCTCGATCCTCCTGGCGCTCGGTGACGGGATCGCGCTGCAGCTCTTATCCGACCCCGGCTGGGACAGCTCCGGCGCTTTCGCCGCCGGCATCGCCACGGCGCGTTTCCTCCTGCGCGACGAGGCGTGAACCGGTACCCGCCCGGAGCGCTGCCCCACTGGGAGCGCGGCACCCCGGCCGTGCTGTGCATGGCTGGTCCTCACGCGATCCCGGTCTCGACTGCCGTGAGGGCGGGCGACCGGCGCATCCTGCTGGCGTTGGGCAGTCGCCGCGACGCTCTCGAGCGCCTGCGCATTGAGCCCCAAGCCGCCGTTTGCCTGATGGGGCGCGGCCTGGCGTTCACCGCCCACGGTACCGCGGCCGTCGGCGAGGAGCTCCGGGCGGCGCCGAGCGTGGTCGGCGTCGAGCTGAGCGTCGAGCGCGTGCAGGACCATCTCGCCGACGGGCGCACCGAGATGCTCGACGGCGCACGCTGGCGCTGGCGCGAGGAACGCTACGCCGACTCGGACGCGGCGATCTTCGTCGAGCTCGAGCGCCTCGCTCGCTGAGCGCGGGCACCGCCGCGGCCGGGCTCGTGGCGCGCGGGCGTCAGGCGGCCGACGCGAGCGGCTCCGGGAAGTCTAGAAGGAGACCACAGAGCCGCTCGGTCGCCTCGATCTGCGGACAGTGGCCGCAGTCGTCGATCACCACGAGTCGAGCGTCCTCCACGGCGTCGACGATCCGCTGAGCGCCGGTCTGGAAAACCATCAGGTCGCGTGCGCCCCACACGAGCAGGACCCCACATGTGATCCGCTCGGAGCGAAACGGCCAGCGCAGCTCGGGCAGCAGGCGCCGCCCGAGCGCCAGCCGGCGCGCCACCGAGCCACGATCGCCGAGGTGCCGGGCGAAGGTCGCCACCACGCGCGGATCGACACCGCCGGGGCGAGCGAACGCGAGCCGCCGGTAGACCTCGCCGACCGTTAGGCGCACCGCAAAGCTCGGCAGCGGCACCGGCGCGGCCAGGAGTGCGCGCAGGACGACGTCGCGCTCGACGAGCGCGAACCAGCGGGCCATGTCGAGGCCGGCCGGGGCCACCGGCACCACCCCGGCGAGGCCGAGGTCTCGATGCTCGGCCAGCCGCAGGGCGACGCACCCCCCGAGCGAGTTGCCGCAGACCACCGCGCCGCCCTCCGGCGCCAGGTACTCGACGGCCGCGCGCGCGAAGCCGTCGAGCTGCGGGAGGATCGGACCGGGGCCGAGCGCCGCGGCGTCACCGAAGCCGGGCAGATCTACGGCGAGGGCGCGCCGGCCGCGGCGGGCAAGCCGGTCGAGCGCTAGGCGCCAGGTGTCGGCGCTGTCGGCCCAGCCGTGGAGCAGCAGCAGCGGCGGACCGTGCCCCTCGAGCTCCAGCGCGCGGGTGTCGACTCCGCCGAACGTGGGCCAGTGCTCAACGAGCGGCTGCACCGGCGCCAAAGGTACGGCGCGGGGTGGACGGGAGGCGGTTCTAGGCAGGCTTCGGCGAAGACCACACCGCCGCGAGGCGCCGCTCGAGCTCGGCACCGAGCTGCCCGATCCCGATGCGCGACTGCTCGAGCGTGTCCCGGTCGCGCAGCGTCACGCTGTCGTCCTCGAGCGTCTGGTGGTCCACCGTCACTCCCCACGGCGTCCCGATCTCGTCCTGGCGCCGGTAGCGCTTGCCGATCGACCCGCCGGTATCGAACTCCACCGGCATGCGCGTCCGCAGCTCCTCGTAGATCGCCCGCGCCCGCTCGGGCTGGCCGTCCTTGTTCACGAGCGGCAGCACCGCGACCTTGACCGGCGCGACCCGCGGGTGCAGCCGGAGCACCACGCGCTCGCGTCCCTCGACCTGCTCTTCGTCGTAGCCGTCGACGAGGAAGGCGAGCGCCGCGCGGTCGGCGCCGGCGGAGGGCTCGATCACGTGCGGCACGTAGCGGTCGCCGGTCGCCGAGTCAACGTACTCGAGCTTCTCGCCGGAGAAGCGCGCGTGCTGGGAGAGGTCGAAGTCGCCCCGGTTGGCGATCCCCTCGAGCTCTGACCAGCCCATCGGGAACAGGTACTCGATGTCCGAGGTCGCGCTCGAGTAGTGCGACAGCTCGTCCGGACCGTGCTCGCGCAGGCGCAGGTGGTCGGGCCGAATGCCCAGGGCGGTGTACCAGCCCATGCGATCGGTCATCCACCGCTCGTGCCACTGCCCGGCCTCCGGTGGCGGGACGAAGAACTCGATCTCCATCTGCTCGAACTCGCGCGTTCGGAAGATGAAGTTTCCGGGCGTGATCTCGTTGCGGAAGGCCTTTCCCACCTGCGCGATCCCAAACGGCGGCCGCTTGCGGGCAAATTGCAGGACGTTCTTGAAGTTCACGAAGATTCCCTGCGCCGTCTCGGGGCGCAGGAAGATCCGCGAGCCCTCGTCCTGGAGCGGCCCCATGTGGGTCTCGAACATGAGGTTGAACTGCCGCGGCTCGGACAGCTCGCCGCCGCACGCCGGACAGCGCAGCTCCGCGACCGGGTCGCCTCCCTCCTCCTCGACCGCCTCGCGCAGGTGATCCTCGCGCCAGCGTCGCTTGCACTCGCCGAGGCACTGCACGAGCGGGTCGGTGAAGCCCTCCAGATGCCCGGACGCCTCCCAGGTGGTGGGGTGCATCAGGATCGCGGCGTCGAGGGCGACCATGTCGTCGCGCTCCTGGACGACCGCGCGCCACCATTCGGCCTTGACGTTCGACTTCAGCAGCACGCCGTAGTGCCCGTAGTCGTAGGTGGAGGCCAGGCCCCCGTAGATCTCCGACGACTGGAAGATGAAGCCGCGCCGCTTGCTCAGCGCGACGATCTTCTCCATCGTCGCCGCGTCCTTGGTCGTGGCGCTCACCCCTCCAACCCTAGATCACCGATCCGGCGAAATTCGGCGTTCGCAGGCCCGCAAATAGCGGTAATCCGCCCGCGTACCCGTCCTGACGATCCGCTATTGATTCCCCGGCTCCCATGATCACGGCAGCACTCAGAGCACCCAGGCGCGCGGCCCAGGCGCCGAAGCACGTGGCGGCCTGGCTGGTCTGGCACTCGACCCGGGTGTCGCTGCTCGACGACCTCCGCGCGCCGCGCCCGCCGCGCGCCGGCTGAGCATCGTCGCAAGACCGTCCTCGCTTCCACCCTGGACCTCCCGGCGACGCCGCTTGGCACTCCTATACTTGGACTGCCATGCCGATCTACGAGTATCGCTGCGATAGGGGACACAGCTTTGAGATCCTCCAGCGGATGGCAGACGAACCCATGACGGTCTGCACCAGCTGCGACGGCAAGGTTCAGCGCGTGATGCACCCGGTCGCCATCCACTTCAAGGGCTCCGGCTTCTACACGACCGACTACGCGCGCAAGGGGCGGGAGTCGGCCGACTCCGATGCGAAGAGGAACGGGTCGGATGCCGGCGAGTCAGGCTCGAAGGGCGAGGGCGGCTCGAAGGGCGAGGGCGGCTCGAAGGGCGAAGGCGGCTCGAAGGGCGAAGGCGGCTCGAAGGGCGGCAAGGCCGAGTCCTCGGGGTCGAGCTCGAAGACGTCGTCGTCCGACTGACGGCGCCGGCGCCTAACGTCCGAGCAGGTCGTCCACCGCCTGCGCCCTGGCGTCCTCCGAGATCGGCAGGCTGCCGTCGCCGTTGGGCGGCCCGGTCGGCTCGAGCACCGTGGTCTCTCCGGTGCCGCCGGTGAGGAGGTCGCCGAACAGCGCCGCGAGACCGGGGCCGCGGAGGTCGGTGCGGATCGCCCGCGGCGCCTCCCAGCTCGCGAACGGGAGCCGCAGGAAGGAGGTCGGCGACAGCGCCTGGGATCGGATGCCCGACAGCACCTCCTGCTGGCGGGCGGCGCGGTCGCGATCGTCCTCCTCGGGGGCGCACGGGTTGCTGCGCACGCGCGCGAACGTGAGTGCGTCCTGGCCGTCGAGGTGGTGCTCGCCCTGCGCGAGGTCGAAGCCCTCGCCGGCCCCGTCGAAGCCCTCCGCGCAGATCTCGTTCTCGGCCGTGACGTCCACGCCCCCGAGAGCGTCGATGAGGTCGGGAAAGTCGGCGAACTTGACCTCGATCAGGTGGTCGATCTGGAGCCCGTTGCCGAGAAAGCCCTCGACCGTCCTGATCATCAGCGGCGGGCCGCCGAGGAAGAGGGCGGCGTTGATCTTCTGCGACTCGTAGCCGGGGATCTCGGCGAACGAGTCGCGCAGGATCGATAGGCGCTGGACGCTGCCGAAGCCCACGTGCAGCAGCAGGATGCTGTCGGCCCGTCCGCCCTCCCCGGGGTCCTGACCCATCGCCTCGAGCTGCTCCTGGATTCGCTGCGAGCGCTCGTCGGAGCCGAGCACGAGGATCGTGCTGCCGGTCAGAAGGTTGCCCTGGCCGGAGAGCGCCTCCTCGGCCCTGTCGGTGATGCCCCGCGTCGTCTGGGCGCTGACGACGAACACGACCGCGGAGACGACGATCCATGCCAGCGCCAGCGCCAGCACGATCTTCAGTACGCGACCCGGCGTGATCCGGCGACGCTCTCCGCCGCGGCGGGGCCGTTCGCCGCGGCTGCGGCGCAGGCGAAGGCGGTCGCCGAGGCGCAGGCGCGAGAGTGAGCCGCTCGAGCGGTAGACCTTGTAGTCGGGGCGCCCGGACCCTCCCGGGCCGGCGCTCGGCGGGGGCGGGGGCGGGGCGCCGGCCGCGCCCCCCGGCGGGTTGGGTGGCTGGGGCATCAGGAGAGATATACCGTCCTCGCATGTCGGGGAGGCGAGTCATCGGCGTCGACGCCGGCGGGACGAAGCTCCTCGCCGGGGTCGTGGACGAGCGAATGTCGGTCCATCACCGCGTGCGCCGCCTGTGGGCAGGAGGCGGTCGCGACGAGGTGCTCGAGGCGATGGCCGCGGCCGTCGAGGAGGCGCGCCGCGCGGCGCCGGAGGTCGAGGCCGTCGGCTTCGGGATCCCCTCGCTCGTGGATCGCCGCGACGGCAGCTCGCTGAGCTCGGTCCACCTTCCGCTCGAGGGCGTGCCGTTTCGCGAGCTCATGTCCGAGCGCCTCGGGCTCCCCGTGTCGGTGGAGAACGATGCCACGGCGGCCGCGGTGGCGGAGCATCGCCACGGGGCGGCGCGCGGCGACCGCAACGTGGTGCTGCTGACGCTCGGTACCGGTATCGGCGGCGGGCTCGTGCTCGACGACCGCGTCTACCGCGGCAGCATCGGCGCGGGGGCGGAGCTCGGGCACATGGTCGTGGACGTGGACGGGCCCGAGTGCTTCGGTCACTGCCCGGGACGCGGCTGCCTCGAGGCGCTGGTGTCGGGGAGCGCGCTCGCTCGCGACGGGGCGATCGCGGCCCGCGAGTCGCCCGACTCGCTTCTGGGGCTGGCGCTCGCCGGCGGACGCACGATCACCGGCGCGCTCGTGACCGAGGCCGCCATCGCCGGCGACCCGACTGCCGGAGCCGTCGTGCACCACGCCGGGCGAATGCTCGGGGCCGGCATCACCGGTCTCGTCAACGCCTTCGACCCCGACGTGGTGATCGTGGGTGGCGGCGTCATGGCCGCCGGCGAGCTGCTGCTCGCCCCGGCTCGTGGGGTCGTGGCCGTGCGCGCGCTGGCGGCCGGCCGCCGGCATGTCCGCGTCGTCGCCGCCGGGCTCGGTGACGAGGCGGGGATGCTCGGGGCTGCCACGCTCGCGCTGGAGCCCGCCGGCGCGGCGGACGGCGAGCTGTCCGGCCGCGCTGCGCCAGGCTCGGGAGCCGAAGCGACCCCGTGAGCGACGGCGGCCATCTGATCGTCTGCCCCACGCCGATCGGGAACCTCGAGGACGTCACGCTGCGCGTGCTGGCGGCGCTGCGCCAGGCCGACATCGTGGCGTGCGAGGACACGCGCCGCACGCGCGTGCTGCTCGACCGCTACGGCGTCAAGGCACGGCTGGTCCCCTACCACGAGCACAACGAGGAGCGCCGCGCGGCCGAGCTGGTCGAGCAGATGAAGGCGGGAGTCACGGTCGCGCTCGTCTCCGACGCCGGCATGCCGCTCGTCTCGGACCCCGGCTACCTCCTCGTGCGGGCGTGCGCCGCGGCGGGGCTCGCGGTCGACGTGCTGCCAGGGCCCTCGGCGGTGCTCGCCGCGCTGGTCGCCTCGGCGCTGCCGGCGGACCGCTGGCGCTTCGCGGGCTTTCTGCCGCGCAAGAAGGGCCAGCTGCGCCGCGCGCTCACCGAGCCCGGCGGCACGCTCGTGGCCTTCGAGTCGCCGCGTCGGGTCGCGGGCACTCTGGCCATGCTGGCCGAGGTCGATCCCGAGCGGGCGGTCGCCGTCTGCCGCGAGCTGACGAAGGTGCACGAGGAGGTCGTGCGCGGCAGCGCCGCCGAGCTGGCGCAACGGTACGCGACGGCTCCGCCGCGCGGCGAGGTGGCGCTGGTGATCGGGCCGGCCGCCGACCGCGCGGACTCGGGCGCCGATCCCCCGGCGGGCGTGCACGCCCTGGCGCGGCTCGCCGAGGCCGGCGCCCGCCCGCGCGTGGCGGCCGCGGTGGTCGCGGAGCTCACCGGCGGCAGCGCGAACGCGTTGTACCGGGCGTGGACCGAGGGGCGGTGAGTTGAGGGGTACGCCTGCTCGCGGAGCCGAACGATTGACGAGTCGAGGCGCCCATGACCGCCACAACCTCGTCGACTGCCGGGCTTAGACCCTTTCCACTCGGCCCGGTCCCGGGACACGCACGGCACGCGACGCCCGCGTAACGGACTGTCAAGACTGCGTGAAAGACACGCAAGAGACCCCACGCGCTTCGACACGCCAGTGGGAATCGCTCGTAGCCTCGCTCGCGATGCCGGCATCGGCGCCGACAAGCGACCATCGCGCGCGGGGACTTGGCCGTCGGGCATTCTCGCTTGGAGTCGTGCTGAGTTCGGTGGCGGCGGCGGCGTTGGCGGCTCCCGTCGCCGCGCTCGGGGCCGAAACGTGGACCTGGCCGGTGGAGGGCGAGGTCCTCACCGATTACCGCTACGGCGGCGATCCCTTCGCGGCGGGACAGCACCGCGGCGTCGACATCGCGGCCCCGGTTGGCGAGACGGTGCGGGCTGCAACCGACGGCACCGTGACCTTCGCCGGGACGGCCGGTGACTCGGGGCTCACGGTGGCGGTTCGGACCGCCGACGGACGCTTCGACACCGCCTACCTGCACCTCGACGCCCTCGACGTGAACGAGGGCGAGCGCGTCGAGGAAAGCGCTGAGATCGGCGTAGCAGGGACCACCGGCAGCCGCTCCGTCGAGGCGCCCCACGTGCACTTTGGCGTTCGCCTGTCCGGCGAGGACCAGGCCTACCGCGATCCGATGCGCTTCCTCACGACTACCGGCGCGCCGGCGCCGCCGCTCGGACCCGTTCCGGCGCCGAGAGTCGGGCCGCGGCCGCTGCTTCGACCTTCGCCGACGCGGGCGCCGCGCCGTGCGCCGAGTGGATCGCGAGCGCCGGTGCCGCGGCTGGCGCCGACCCCCTCGGGCGCTCCGGTCGCGGCCCCCGCACCCGGTCCGCGACCGCTTTCGCCTCCTGCGCCGGCGCCGGCGTCCCCGGGTCGAGCGCCACGGGCGGCTCCCGATGCACGGAGCGCCGGTTTCGACCTCGGTTGGGCGCTCGCGTGCGCGGGGCTGGCGATTGCGGTGGGCGCCCGGATCCGGCCATTAGCATCGCTCTTGTGGCCTTCTACGTCACGACGCCGATCTACTACGCCAACGCGAAGCCGCATCTCGGGCACGCCTATACCACGATCGCCGCCGACGTCCTCGCGCGGCACATGCGCCAGCGCGGGGAGGACGTCTTCTTCCTGACCGGTACCGATGAGCACGGCGAGCCGGTCACCCAGGCTGCCGAGCGGCTCGGGATCACGCCGCGCGAGCTCGGCGACCGCAACGCGGTCCACTTCAAGGACCTCGCGGAGCGCGTCAACGCCACGACCGACTTCTTCATCCGCACCACAGACCCCGAGCACTACGCGGTGGTCGAGGAGGTCGTCCAGCGGATCCAGGCAAACGGCAACGTCTATCCCGGCACGTACGAGGGCTGGTACTGCCCGCGCTGCGCCGACTTCAAATCGGAGTCCGAGGTCGAGGACGGCGACCGCTGCCCGATCCACAAGATTCAGCTCGAATGGGAGCGCGAGGACAACTACTTCTTCAGGCTGTCGGCGTTCCAGGAGCCGCTCGAGCGCCTGTACGCGGAGCGCCCCGAGTTCGTGCGGCCCGAGAGCCGCCACAACGAGGCGCTCGCGTTCATCAGGCAGGGGTTGCGAGACGTTTCGCTGAGCCGCGCCCGGCTGCGGTGGGGGGTGCCCGTCCCGTGGGACCACGAACAGGTGATCTACGTGTGGATCGACGCGCTGCTCAACTACTACTCGGCGCTCTCCTACGCGCGCGAGGGCGAGGACCTGACGCCGCGCTTCTGGCCGGCGACGGTCCACCTGATCGGGAAGGACATCCTCAAGTTCCACGCGGTCATCTGGCCGGCGATGCTCATGGCGGCCGGCATCGAGGTGCCGCGACAGGTCTTCGTCCATGGCTTCCTGCTGATGGGCGAGCACAAGATGTCGAAGTCGCTCGGCAATGTGATCGACCCATTCCAGGTGATGGACCTCTACGGGTCCGATGCGCTGCGCTTCTACGTGCTCCGAGAGGTGACCTTCGGGAGCGACGGCTCGGTGTCGCCCGAGAGCTTCGAGAGGCGCTACGTGACCGAGCTCGCCAACGAGTACGGGAACCTCGCCAGCCGGACGCTCGCGATGGTGGCCCGCTATCGCGGCGGCGCCGTGCCGGATGCTTCGCCTCAGTCTGATCTGACCGCCGACTTCGACGGGCTCGCCGAGCGCGTGTGCGAGCGCTTCGACGCCGTGGATGTCTCGGGCGCGCTCGACGAGATCTGGCAGCGCGTCCGCCGGCTCAACCAGTGGGCCCAGGAAACGGCTCCGTGGAGGCTCGCGAAGGACCCCGATGCCGGCGAGCGGCTCGACGCGGTTCTGTACGGCCTCGTCGACGGGGTGCGGGTGATCTCGATCCTCCTCCACCCGTTCATGCCGGACGCCACGGCGCGGCTGCTCGCGACGATCGGCGCCGAGGACCGCTCAATCGAGGCCGCCCGCCTCGGCGGCGGCGAGCGCCTGGGCTCGGTCGCCGACCTACCGCCGCTCTTCCCCAAGGTCGAGCGCGAGGCGCAGCCGGCCGCCTAGCGGCCGGAGGCGCGCGACGGGGAGAGACGCGTGGTCGACACCCACTGCCACCTCGACGCCTGCGAGCCGCCCAGCGCGGAGCTCGTGGAGCGAGCCCGGCGCGTCGGGGTTCGGCGGATCGCGACCGTGGGGACCGACGGGGCCTCGATCGTTCTAGCGCTCACGGCCGCGGACGCGCACAGCGAGGTCGTCGCGATCGTGGGCCGCCACCCGCACGAGGCCGAGGGCTTCGGACCGGCGGACCTCGAGGAGATCGAGCGCGCGGCGATCCGGCCCGAGGCGCGCGCCGTCGGGGAGACCGGGCTCGACTACTACCGCGACCGCGCGCCGCGCGACGACCAGCGCCGCGCCTTCGAGGCCCAGCTCGAGCTGGCGGCTCGGCTCGGGCTCCCGGCCGTGATCCACACGCGCGCCGCGGAGGCCGACACCTTCGCGATCCTCGCCGAGCACGCCGACGCGGTGAGGATCGTGCTCCACTGCTTCTCGGCGCCCGAGCGGGTCGAGGAGTGCGTCGCGCGCGGGTACTTGTGCTCCTTCGCCGGCAACGTCACCTTCCCCAAGGCGGGTGCGCTTCAGGCGGCCGCGCGCGAGCTGCCGCAGGAGCTGCTGCTGGTCGAGACGGACTCCCCCTACCTCGCGCCGCAGCCCGTGCGCGGCAAGCCGAACGAGCCCGCAAACGTCGTGGCCACCGCCGAGCACGTCGCCGAGCTCCGCGACGTGGCCTACGCGGAGCTCGAGGCGACTGTCGAGCACAACGCCGCGCGGGTGTTCGGTTGGTGATGGTCCGAGCGGCGGGAGCGCCGCCGGGCGGTCCGGTCCAGCCTACGCTCCGGCGGCTGCGCGAGCACGGGATCCGGCCGAAGCACGCCCTCGGACAGAACTTCCTGATCGACGACAACCTCCTCGGCGTGATCGAGCGGGCCGCCGAGCTCGACTCCGCCGCGGACGTCGCGCTCGAGGTTGGAGGCGGGCTCGGCACGCTCTCGGAGCACCTCGCTCCACGCGTGCGCCACCTGCACGTCGTGGAGGTCGACGCCTCCCTGGGCCCGGCGCTCGACGATGCCCTGGCTGGGCACCGGAATGTGACGCTCCATCTTGCCGACGCGGTGCGTCTCGACCTCCGGGCGCTCGCCCCGGCGCCGACCAAGGTGGTGGCGAACCTCCCCTACGGAGTGGCGGCGACCGTGCTGCTGCGGACGGTCCGCGAGCTGCCGGCCGTGAGCCTGTGGACCGCGATGGTGCAGCGGGAGGTGGCCGACCGCCTGGCGGCCGCGCCCGGGTCGCGGACCTACGGCGCGACGTCCGCGATCGCCCAGCTCTCCTGCGACGTGCGCGTGCTGCGCCGCGTGTCGCCGAGCGTCTTCTGGCCGCGGCCGCGGGTCGAGTCCGCGCTCGTCCGGCTCAGGCGTGTCGCGCCGCCGCCGCCGCCCGCGACCGTCGCGCTGGTCCACGCCGCGTTCGCTCACCGGCGCAAGGCGCTCGCCGGCTCGCTGGCGCTCGCGCCCGGTGGCGCGCCGGACCTGCGCGAGCGCGCTCGCGAGGAGCTGGCGCGGCTCGGCCATCCGCCCGACGCGCGCGCCGAGCGCCTTTCGCCGCGGGACTTCGAGACGCTCGCGACGCGCCTCGGCGACGCTCCGCTCGACCCGGCCCCCGTTGACTGAGCGGGCCGGCGCGCGGCGGCGCAGCGTCCGCGAGGCCGCGCCGGCGAAGGTCAACCTGATCCTCCAGGTGGGCCCGCGTCGCCCCGACGGGCTCCACGAGCTCTGCTCCCTGTTCGCCTCGATCGACCTCGCGGATGAGGTCACGGTCGCGACCGCCGAGGCTCGAGGCGGCCCGGACACGGTCCAGACGCCGGGCGTCGACGGCCCCGACGTCTGCGTCTCTGCCCTCGCCGAGCTTCGCGCCGCGGCTCCCGGCGCGGAGTTGCCGCCGCTCGACGTGACGATCGAGAAGCGGATCCCGATCGCGGCCGGCCTGGGGGGCGGCAGCGCGGACGCGGCGGCCGTGCTGCGGGCCGCGAACGAGCTGGCCGGGGGGCCGCTGAGCCCGGACGGGCTGCGGGCGCTCGCCACCCGCGTGGGAGCCGACGTTCCGAGCCAGGTCGAGCCTACCCACGCGATCGTCGGCGGGTCCGGCGAGCTTGTCGAGCCGGTCGCGCTCCCCTCGCTGTGGCTGGTGCTCGTGCCCCAGCGCGAGGGGCTGTCGACGGCCGACGTCTACGCGGAGGCGGACAGGATCGGGGCGACTCGCCACGAGCTCGACCCGGAAGCCGTGCGCGCCGCCGCCCGCCAGGAGCCGCGGATGCTGGCCGCATCGCTCGCGAACGACCTTCAGGCGGCGGCGCTGTCGCTGCGGCCCGAGCTTCGGCGACCACTCGCGGCGCTCGAGGAGGCGGGCGCGATCGGCGCGCTGCTCAGCGGGTCGGGGCCGACGGCCATGGGCGTGTTCGAGGACGAGCGCTCGGCGCGCCACGCGGCGGGTGCGGCTGACATCGTCGCTCGCATCCGCAACAATGCTCCCCTCTGAGGGAGGGTGGTCTTCTCGCCCGCGACATGGAACTGAGCCTTCTCAACATCGGCCTCGCGGTGGCTTGCGGCGTGATCGTCGCCGGCTACGTGGCCTACATCCTCCTACCCGCCGTGAAGTCGTACGGGCGGATCTGGGAGCGGATCGCGGCCGGCTTCCTAACGCTCTTCGTGCTCTGCACGCTGCTCGGCATCGGGCTCTCGATCGGCCTGTCGGCCGTCTGGTTCTACGACAAGTACGCGTAGCCGGCGCGCGTTCGCCGGCCCGGCCCGGGTCCGCTCGGACCTACAATCGCAACGATGCCCGCCTCCGATCGAGCCGAAGCGGCCATCCTCGACGCACGCGTGCTCGCGGCGCTCGCCGAGGTCGCCGCGGCGGCCGAGTCCGGGGCTGGGCTGCCCGAGGTCGCTCGCGCCGCCGGCCGCGCGCTGAACTGCGGCCTGGCGGTCATCGACGC
>Ga0136615_10000849_pt1 | contig 14273 bp, 14 predicted proteins | sample AntDrymUQ2882206_2_FD_106647 | JGI IMG/M metagenome (GOLD analysis project Ga0136615, IMG submission 106647) | Polar desert sand microbial communities from Dry Valleys, Antarctica - metaG UQ288 (22.06) | ecosystem: Environmental > Terrestrial > Soil > Desert | place: Antarctica: Dry Valley...
AGGTGGCCAGATCCAGGATGGGTTGCGCATGCAGGACGAACGCGTCGCGCTCGAGCGCGACGCGTTCGTCCTGCATGCGCAACCCATCCTGGATCTGGCCACCTGCGAGGTCTCACAGTACGAGCTGCTGGTGCGCATGCGCAACGACGACGGCTCGCTCATCCCGCCCGCGGCCTTCCTGCCCAGCGCCGAGCGCCACGGCCTCATCCAGGCAATCGACCGCTGGGTGGTGTCCCGGGCGATCGAGCTGATCGCCTCCCACGACCGGCTCGGGTCGGAGCTGCGCCTGGAGGTCAACCTGTCGGGCCAGTCGATGGGCGACCGCGAGCTGACGGCGCTGATCGAGAGCGAGGTCGCCGCGGCCGCGGTCGATCCCGCCCGCCTGATCTTCGAGGTCACCGAGACCTCGGCCATCGCCAACATGGACGCGGCGCGCCAGTTCGCCCACACGCAGATCGAACTCGGCTGCAGCTTCGCGCTCGACGACTTCGGGACGGGCTTCGGGTCCTTCTACCACCTCAAGTACCTGCCGGTCGGCTCCCTGAAGATCGACGGCGAGTTCATCACCAGCCTGACCGCCAGCACGTCCGACCAGCTCATTGTCAAGGCGATCGTGCAGATGGCGCGCGGGCTGGGCCAGAAGACGGTCGCCGAGTTCGTCGGCGACGCCGCCACGCAGGCGCTGCTGCGCGAGTACGGGGTCGACTTCGCCCAGGGCTACGCCATCGGCCACCCGGTGGACGTCGACACGCTGTGGCCTGCGGTCGGCGCGTAGCCTCCCACCCGCGTGCGCCTGGCCAAGTTCCTCGCCCACGCCGGGGTGGCCTCGCGGCGGGCCGCGGAGGACATCGTGTGGGCCGGGCGGGTGACGGTCGGCGGGGAGGTTGTCACCGACCCGGCGCGCGATGTCGACGCAACCAGCGATGTCGCGGTGGACGGCCGCATGCTGGAGGGCCCCGAGGAGCGTGTGGTGGTGGCGCTCAACAAGCCGGCGGGCGTGGTGTCGACCGCCCGCGACACGCACGGACGGCGCACCGTCGTGGACCTGGTCGATCTTCCCGGGGCGCGGCTGTACCCGGTCGGGCGGCTGGACGTCGACACCACCGGGCTGCTCCTGCTGACCAACGACGGGGAGCTCGCCGAGCGCCTGCTCCACCCGCGCTACGAGCTGCCGCGCACCTACCGTGCGCGGGTGGCCGGGGGGCGGCTGAGCCCGCGCGCCCTGCGTGCGCTGCGCGAGGGGGTCGAGCTGGAGGACGGGCGCACCGCGCCCGCGGGGGTGCGGGAGGTGCGTCCCGGACTGCTCGAGGTCACCCTCCGCGAGGGACGCAAGCGTCAGGTCAAGCGCATGTGCGCCGAGGTCGGCCACCCCGTGCAGGCCCTCGAGCGCACCCGCTTCGGCCCGCTTGACCTGGGCGGTCTGGAGCCCGGTCGCTGGCGCCGGCTCACGCCGGCCGAGGTCGAGCGCCTGCGAGCATGAGGAGGATGCGTCTGTTCGCCCTGCGTGGAGCCACCGACGTCGCCGCCGACGACCGGCAGGCGATCCTGGACGCCACCGCCGCGCTGCTGCGCGAGATCCAGGAGCGCAACGCGCTGCGGCCGGCTGACGTGGTCAGCGCGCTGTTCACCGTCACCGAGGACCTGACGGCCGAGTTCCCCGCCGTGGCCGCGCGGGAGAACGGCTTCAGCGCCGTGCCGCTGCTCTGTGCGCGGGAGATCGAGGTCCCCGGCGCCATGCCCCGCGTAGTGCGCGTGCTCATGCACTACCACGCGCCCGAGGAGCACCGCCCCCAGCACGTCTACCTGGGCGAGGCCCGTCGCCTTCGCCTGGACCTGGAGGGGGCCCAGTAACGTCGTCGGAGGTCCTCGCTTGCGACGACCGCAGACGAAACCCGCTCATGGAGTTCTCCCAGCGCATCGCCCGCCTGCCCCGCTACCCCGTCGCCGGCGGCTACGCGCTGCCCGACGACATCGCCCTGCTGGCCTCCAACGAGACGCCCTTCGGCCCGATGCCCCAGGTCTTGGAGGCGGTCCAGCGGGCGACGATGACCGCCCACCGCTATCCCGACCCCTCCAACGCGCGCCTGCGCGCCGCGCTGAGCGACCGCACCGGGGTGCCCTCCAACCGGATCGCCATCGGTAACGGGTCGTGCGACGTGCTGCTCGCGGCGGGGGAGGCGCTGCTGGAGCCCGGCGCCGAGCTGGTCCACGCGTGGCCGTCGTTCAGCGTCTACCCGCATCTCGCGGCGGCCTCGGGGGCCACGGCGATCACCGTGGCGCTGGACGCCGAGCACCGCCACGACCTGGACGCCATGGCCCGCGAGGTCACCGTGGCCACGCGCCTGGTCATCGTCTGCAACCCCAACAACCCCACGTCGACCGCCCTGCCTGCCGCCCAGGTCGCCGCCTTCGTGGCCGACCTGCCCCGGCACGTCGTGGTGATCCTCGACGAGGCCTACTGCGAGTTCAACGTCCTCGACGACCCCGACATGACCATCGACCTGCTGGACGGCCACCCGAACCTCGTGCTCCTGCGCACCTTCTCCAAGGTCTACGGCCTGGCCGGCCTGCGCGTGGGCTACGGGCTGTGCGGCAGCGAGGAGATGGTCCAGGCGCTCGACCGTGTGCGCCAGCCCTTCTTCTGCAACGTGGCCGCGCAAGCGGCGGCCGTCGAGGCGCTGCGCCACCAGGACACCGTGGCGCAGCGCGTCGAGCGCACCGTGATGGCGCGCGTCGAGGTGGAGGAGGGGCTGCTGGCGCTGGGTCTCGAGCCGGCGCAGTCCCAGGCCAACTTCGCCTGGTTCGACGTGGACCGCGACCCCGAGCGCGCCGCGGAGCGCGAGCCCGAGGTGGTCGTCGGCCTGCGCGACCGCGGGGTGCTGGTGCGCGCCGGGACCGCGTTGGGCCGCGAGGGCGCGCTGCGCGTGACCTACGGCACCGAGGCCGAGAACGCTCGCTTCCTGGACGCCCTGCGCGCGGTTCTCTAAGCTACCTCAGGATGAGCCGTCTCGCGAGCAGCCGCTGGTATCTCCCGCTGTTCGCCGCCTGGCGATTTAGCTAGGCGCTCGGCTCCTCACCCGCTGCACCACTCTTTCATGCCGAGCGTCGCAGGACCGCAGTTCTCCGTACTGTCCTTGCAGGCGTTTTCGAAAGGATCTCGTAGCGTGACCACCGAGAAGAAGCCATGTCCGTGACCGACGTGCGTCGACACGATGGCGTCCGTGATCGCCGCATCGCGCGCGTCGTGCCGCTGACCACCCCGGCGCGGATCCTCGAGCGCCTCCCGCTCGCGGACGAGCAGGCCGAGCAGGTCATCCGTCATCGCGAGCAGACCACCGCGATCCTCGAGGGTTACGACGACCGGCTGCTCGTCGTCGTGGGCCCGTGCAGCGTCCACGACGCCGAGGCGGCCCTCGAGTACGCGCGCCGGCTTAGCGCCAAGGCCCACGAGCTCGCCACCGACCTGTTCGTGGCTATGCGCGTGTACTTCGAGAAGCCCCGGACCACGACGGGGTGGAAGGGCCTGATCAACGACCCGCACCTCGACGGCACCTTCGACGTCGACACCGGCCTGTCGACCGCCCGTGAGTTGCTGCTCGAGGTCCTCGCCCTCGGCCTCCCGGTCGGAGTCGAATGGCTGGACCCGATCACGCCCCAGTACATCTCCGACACCGTCGCGTGGGGCGCGATCGGCGCGCGTACGACCGAGAGCCAGACCCACCGCCAGCTCGGGTCGGGCCTGTCGATGCCAGTGGGCTTCAAGAACCGCACCGACGGCAACGTGCAGGTGGCCGTCGACGCCGTGCGCGCCGCGGCGGCCCAGCACGCCTTCGCGGGCGTCGACGCCGATGGGGTCCCGGCGATCCTGCACACGAGCGGCAACCCCGACGGCCACGTCATCCTTCGCGGTGGCCGCGCGCCGAACCACGACGTCGACGGCGTCGCCTCGGCGCTGGAGAGGCTGCGCAGCGCAGGCCTGCCCGAGCGCCTGGTGGTCGACGCCTCGCACGGCAACAGTGGCAAGAACCACGAGCGCCAGCCGGCCGTGGCCGCGGAGATCGGCGCCCAGGTCGCGGCCGGCAACCGGGCCATCGTGGGCGTGATGCTCGAGTCCTTCCTCGTCGCCGGCTGCCAGGACCTCGAGGACGGCCGCCCGCTGACCTACGGGCAGTCGATCACCGACGCGTGCATGGACTGGGACGCGACCATCGGCGTGCTCGACCGACTCGCCGAGGCGGTGCGGGACCGGCGCGCGGTCGCGTGAAGGTGGCGGTCGTCGGGGCCGGGCTCATCGGCGGCTCGGTGGCGCTGGCGGCGCGGGCGCGACTCGGCGCGCAGGTGCGCGCCTACGATCCCGACGGGGATGCGTGCGCGGCCGCGGCGCGACGCCTCGGCGCTCCCTCCGTATGCGCCGCGCTCGACCAGGCCCTCGACGGCGCGCAGGTCGCGGTGGTCGCCGCCCCGCTTGGCGTCCTGGACGGGGCGGTGGGCGCCACGCTGGCCGCCGCCGGCCCCGATTGCCTGGTCACCGACGTGGGCTCCACCAAACGCGCGCTGGTGGCCGGCCACGACGATCCCCGCTACGTCGGCGGCCACCCGCTCGCGGGGGCCGAGGCGGCGGGCATCGGGGCCGCCCGTGAGGACCTCTTCGCCGACGCCACCTGGTATCTCACGCCTACCGCCCGGACGCAGGGGACCCTGCTGGAGCGCGCCCACCGGCTGGTCAGCGGCCTGGGCGCACATCCGGTGGCCATCCATGCCGCCACCCACGACCGCCTTGTGGCCACCGTCTCCCACCTGCCCCACGTGCTGGCCAACGTGTTGGTGGGCCAGGCCGCCCGCGCCGCCGGCGAGAACCACAACCTGCCCGCGACCGGGCCCTCCTTCCGCGACACCACCCGCGTGGCCGGGGCCAATCCGGCCCTGTGGCCCGACATCTACCTGGCCAACGCCGACGCCCTGGTCGAGGCCATCGACGAGGCCGTGGCGGCGCTGGCCGAGGCCCGCAAGCACCTCACCGAGGGCGACCGTCCGGCGCTGGAGGCCTGGCAGGAGGAGGCCGCCGCCCAGCGCCGCGCCCTGCTGGAGGCGGGCGGCTTCGGCGGACCGACAGCGCTGCTGCGCGTCGCCGTGCCCAACCGCCCGGGGGTCATCGCCGAACTGGCCCTCACCCTGGGGCGCGGAGGCGTCAACATCTCGGACATGTCGCTCAGCCCCTCGCCCGACGGTCGCAACGGCGTGGTGACCCTCTGGGTCGCCGCGGCCATGGCGGATCGGGCGGCGAAGCTGATCGCCGACGGCGGTCACCCGGTCACCACGTGAACGCCCGTTTCGAGCCCTCAGGGCGGCTGCGCGGCGAGATCACCGCGCCGCCGGACAAGTCGGTCTCCCACCGCGCCGCGCTGCTGGCCGCGATGCACGATGAGCCCGTGCGCGTGGCCAACTACCTGCACGCGGCCGACACGACGAGCACCCTCGACGCCCTGCGTGCGCTGGGGGCGCTGGTGGAGGTCCACGAGGGCGATGTGGTGGTGCGCGGCAGCGGCCTGCGTGAGGCGCGCGAGGCAGAGGGGCCCATCGACGTGGGCAACGCAGGCACGCTGATGCGCCTGCTGCCCGGCTGGCTGGCCTCCCAGGTGGGGCGGAGATACACCCTGGACGGCGATGCGTCCATCCGCCGTCGCCCGGTCGACCGGGTGGTCGAGCCGCTGGAGCGCATGGGCGCGCGCATAGAGGCCACCGGCGGGCGCTATCCGCCCTTCACCGTCCACGGGGTGCGCCTGCGCTCCATCGCCTACGACCTGCCTGTGGCCAGCGCCCAGGTCAAGTCGTGCGTTCTGCTGGCCGGCCTGGCCGCCGACGGGGCCACCACCGTGACCGAGCCGGCGCCCAGCCGCGACCACACCGAGCGCCTGCTGCGCGCCGCGGCCGTGCCGGTGCACCGCAACGGGCGCCAGGTGACGGTCACAAACTGCGACGAGCTCGAGCTGGAGTCGGTGCGTGTGCCCGGCGACGCCTCCTCGGCGGCCTTCATGGTCGCCGCCGCGGCGATCGTGCCCCGCTCGAAGATCGTGGTGCGCGACGTGGGCGTCAACTGGACACGCACAGGCTTCCTGCGCATCGCGGCGCGCATGGGGGCCGTCGTGCTCGGCGACCTCGAGGAGCCGGTGGGCGATGACATCCCCACGTGGGAGCCCGTCAGCGAGCTCGACGTGCGCACAGCGCCGCTCGCGGGCACGGTGGTCGAGGCCGACGAGGTGCCGCTGGCCATCGACGAACTGCCCCTTGTCGCGCTGCTGGGCTGTTTCGCCGAGGGGGAGACCGTCGTGCGCGGGGCCGCCGAGCTGCGCGTCAAGGAGTCCGACCGCATCGCGGGCGTCGTGGAGGGCCTGCGCGGCCTGGGCGCGACGATCGAGGCCACCGACGACGGCTTCGCGGTCACGGGCACCGGCGGCCTGCGCGGCGGCACTCTTGATGCACGCGGCGACCACCGCCTGGCCATGGTCGGGGCCATCGCAGGTCTCGCGTCGCGGGAGGGCGTCGAGGTCGTCGGCATGGAGGCGGCTGCGGTCTCCTACCCGGGGTTCGTCGACGATCTCGCGCGGCTGGTGGCGCGGTAGCCGCTCGGGCGCGTCCTGCGGGACACGCTCTTGCCGACTTGGCCCGGAACCCAGCGATTGCAGGGAAGACGCCCGTAGGTGTTGGTGAAAGCGACTCCTGAAAGCGGGTGAGCGGCGGTCCCAGAGGAGCGGGCTGGTTCAGCCCGGCTGCTGGTCGGCAGCACTGGGCGACTGTGCCGTGCCTCGCTCTGCGAGATTGGGGCCATGCGCATAGCCATCGACGGCCCCGCCGGCGCGGGCAAGTCCACCGTAGCGCGCGCCGTCGCGGCCGCACTCAGTTTCACCTACCTGGACACAGGGGCTATGTACCGCGCGGTGGCGCTGGCCGGGCTGCGGGGCCATCCCGACCCGGCGGGCGCGACGATCGAGTTCGGCGACGGCGTATGGTTGGACGGGGAGGACGTCACGGCCGCCATCCGTGCCCCCGAGGTCAGCGAGCAGGCGTCGGTGGTGGCCGCGGACACAGGTGTGCGCCGCGCGCTCGTCGCAACCCAGCAGGCGCTCATGCGCGACGGCGACTGGGTCGCCGAGGGGCGCGACATCGGGACGGTGGTGGCGCGCGACGCCGAGCTCAAGGTCTTCCTGGTCGCCGACCCGGGTGAGCGCGCCCGCCGGCGCGCCGCGCAGATGGGCGCCGACCCCGCCGTCGTGGAGCGCGAGCAGGCGGTGCGCGACGAGCGCGACGCCGCCCGCGCGGACTCGCCGCTGCGCGCCGCGCCCGATGCTGTGGAGGTCGACACCACCGGCCTGTCCATCGACGAGGTCGTGGCCGAGATCGTCGCGCTGGCGCGTCGGTTAGACTGACCGGTATGACTTACAAGGTCGGACCCAAGGGCCAGGTCGTGCTGCCCAAGGCCGTGCGCGACCGGCTGGGCATTCGTCCGGGCGACGAGGTCGACGTCTCGACTGACGGTGACGAGGTGGCGATCCGCAAGGCGCAGCCGGTCGGATCGCCGCGCGGCATCCTCGCCGACCCGGGCGATCCCCAGCCGCTCACCCGCACGCTCGAGGCCGAGCACCGGTGGGAGATGGCCAGAGACGAGATGCGCATCGAGGCGTGGTGCCTGCGCGACCTCGAGCGGTCACGCGGGTGACGATCGTCCTTGATGCCTGGGCGGTCACGGCCCTGTTCGGCGACGAGCACGCCGCAGACCGTGTCGAGCGTGCACTTGACGAGGATCACGTGGTCGTGTCGTGGATCAACCTCGGTGAGTCCTTCTACAACGCCATCAAGCGCCGTGGACGGCCCGCGGCGGACGCCGCCCTGCGCTCGCTGCTGCCCCTGATCGAGGCCGAGGCGCCCGATCCCGAGCTCGTGCTCGCGGCGGCGACCGTCAAGGCCCACCGCCGACTCTCCTACGCGGACGCCTTCTGCGTCGCCACCGGTCAGCGCCACCGGGCGCCGGTGTGGACCGGCGACCCCGAGATCTTGGCGCTGGACGACCTGGTCGAGGTCGTCGACCTGCGATGAAGGTCGCCGTCGTCGGCTACCCCAACGTGGGCAAGTCCTCGCTGGTCAACCGCCTCAGCGGGACCCGCACGGCGGTCGTCCACGAGCGCTCGGGCATAACCCGGGATCGCCACGAGATCGCCTGCGAGTGGAACGGGCGGCGCTTCCTGCTCGTGGACACCGGGGGCATGGACGCGCTGGACCCCGACCCGATCGCGGGCTCGATCCGCGACCAGGCGCGCGCGGCGCTGGCCGACGCGCAGGTGGCGGTATTGGTCGTCGACGCCCGGGCCGGCCTGCGCCCGGGCGACCAGGAGATGGCCGACCTGCTGCGCCGCTCGCGCCTGCCGGTGCTGGTGGCCGCCAACAAGGTCGACGGCGTGGGCGACCTCGCGCTGGCCGCCGAGTTCCACGCGCTGGGGCTGGGGGATCCCGCCGCGGTCTCGGCCGCCCAGGGGCTGGGCAGCGGCGACCTGCTCGACCGCCTGGTCGGGCTGCTGCCGCCCCAGGGCGACGCGTTGGAGGAGGCCGACGACACGCTGCGCCTGGCCGTGCTGGGACGTCCCAACGTCGGCAAGTCGTCGCTGGTCAACCGCTTCACCGGCTCCGAGCGGGTCATCGTCTCCGAGGTCGCGGGCACCACGCGCGACGCCATCGACCTGCCCATGGAGATCGACGGGCGGCGGGTCATCCTCGTTGACACCGCCGGCATGCGCCGCCAGTCCAAGGTGCAGGAGTCCGTCGAGTACTACACCGTGCTGCGCTCCCAGCGAGCGGCCGAGCGCGCCGACGTGGCCCTCGTCGTCTGCGACGCCGCCGACGGCGTCACCGCCCAGGACCAGCGCGTGGCCGAGTTGGCCATGGGCGCGGGCTGCGCCACGGCGATCGTGCTCAACAAGTGGGATCTGGGGACGATGGACGAGCAGGGCCTGGACCACGAGCGTGCCCGCGTGGCCCGCAAGCTGCGCCTGCGCCCGCGGGTGCTGACGAGCAGCGCGACGACCGGGCGCAACGTGGACAGGCTCCTGCGCGAGGCGCTGCTGCTGGGTGACCGGCGGCGCACCCGCGTGCCCACCCCGCAGCTCAACCGCTGGCTGGGGGAGGCCGTACAGGCGCGCCAGCCGCCCGCGCGCCAGGGCCACCGCCTGCGCCTGCTCTACGCGGCCCAGATCGAGACCGGGCCGCCGCGGTTCGCCATCCAGGTCAACAGCCGCGCGCGGCTGACCCGCGACTACGCCTACTACCTGGAGAACCGCCTGCGCGCGCGCTTCGGGCTGGACGGCGTGCCCGTGATCATCGACTTCGTGGAGGGGTCCCACCGGCGCAGGGCCGGGGGTTCCCGGTAGGGTGAACGGTCCGTAATCGACCGGAGGTCCCCGTCCGTCCACGATGAGTCACTACGCCGACAACGAGTACCTGTTCACGTCCGAGTCCGTCACCGAGGGCCACCCCGACAAGGTCGCCGACCAGATCTCCGACGGGGTCCTGGACGCTGTGATGCGCGACGACCCGTACGGCCGGGTGGCCTGCGAGACGCTCGTGAACACCGGGCTCGTCGTGGTGTCGGGTGAGATCACCACCAAGACCTACATCGACATCCAGGACATCGCGCGCGAGACGGTGCGCAAGATCGGCTACATCGACGCCGACCTGGGCTTCTCCGCCGACTCGTGCGCGGTTCTCAACGCGATCGACAAGCAGTCGGCCGACATCGGCCAGGGCGTCAGCGAGTCCCACGAGACCCGCAGCGGGGGTGGCGGCGACGAGCTGGATCTGGCCGGCGCCGGTGACCAGGGGATGATGTTCGGCTACGCGACCAACGAGACGCCGGAGCTCATGCCGTTGCCCATCTCGCTTGCCCACAAGCTGGCCAAGCGCCTGACCGATGTGCGCAACGACGGCACGCTGGACTATCTGCGCCCGGACGGCAAGACGCAGGTCTCGGTGCGCTACCAGGACGGACGACCGGTGGCCATCGAGCGTGTGCTGATCTCCACCCAGCACGCCGAGGGCGTCGAGGGCCAGATCCCCGACGACCTGTGGGAGAACGTGGTCCTGCCGGTCCTGCCAGACGGTATGTACGACGCCGGGTCGCTGCGCGAGAGCCTGCTGTGCAACCCCACCGGCCGGTTCGTGATCGGCGGCCCGGTGGGCGACGCCGGCCTGACCGGGCGTAAGATCATCGTCGACACCTACGGCGGCATGGCCCGTCACGGCGGAGGCGCGTTCAGCGGCAAGGATCCCTCGAAGGTCGATCGCTCCGCCGCCTACGCGGCCCGCTGGGTGGCCAAGAACCTGGTCGCCGCGGGGCTGGCCGACAAGGCCGAGGTCCAGGTGGCCTACGCCATCGGCGTATCCCACCCGGTTTCCGTCATGGTCGAGACCTTCGGCACCGAGAAGATTGGCAGGGCGAGGATCGCCGAGCTCGTGGACGAGCACTTCGACCTGCGCCCCGGCGCGTTTCGCCGCGACCTGGACCTCCACCGTCCGATCTACCAGAAGACCGCCGCCTACGGCCACTTCGGCCGCGAGGACCCCGACTTCACGTGGGAGAGCACCGACAAGGCGGCCACCCTGCGCGACGCCGCCGGCCTGGCGGGCGAGCCCGCCGCCGTCTGACCGCCACGCGATGATGGCGGGCCACGTGCCCGCCATCGCCAAGGTCGAACCCCTCACGACGGCCCGCGCCCTGCGCGGGCCGTTCGACTACCTGCGCCCCGAAGGGGTGGAGGTGGGCGCGCTGCTGCGCGTCCCCTTCGCCGGGCGCGAGGTCGACGGGGTGGTGGTCGGGCTGGCCGCCCACAGCGAGCTGCCCACCGAGCGCCTGGCCGCGCCCTTGCGGGTGCTGGACCGCAGCCTCCCCGCCGACCTGGTTGACCTGGCGGGCTGGATGGCCCGGGAGTACTGCTCGACCTTCGCCCGCTCGGTGGGCCTGATGCTGCCGCCCGGGGGCACACGGGAACGCACGGCGCTGTGGGCCGAGGGGGTGGAGCCGGGCGTCACCGGTCCCGGAGAGGCCGAGTCCGCGGTTGCCCCCCGCCTCACCGAGAACCAGCGCGCGCTCCTGGCCTCGTTGCCGCGCTTCGCCGGCCACGACCTCGCGGCGCTGCGTCGCCTGGAGAGGCGCGGGCTGGTCGCCATCGCCGCGCGCGCCCACAGGCGCGTGGTCGAGCACGCGGTCGTCGGCGCGGGAAGCGTGCAGCCGCCTCCACTGACGCCCGCCCAGGCTGCCGTCCTGGGCGAGGTGGAGGCGGCGGTCGCTGCGGGCGGGCACGAGGCACTGCTGCTCCAGGGTGTCACCGGCTCGGGCAAGACGGAGGTCTATCTCCGCGCCGCCGGCGCGGCGCTGCAGCGCGGGGGCGGCGCCATCGTGCTGGTGCCCGAGATCGCGCTCACGCCGCAGATCGTCACTCGCTTCGTCCAGCGCTTCGGCGACACCGTCGCCGTCCTGCACTCCCGCCTGTCCGACGGGGAGCGCCACGACGAGTGGCTGCGCCTGCGCCGCGGCGAAGCGCGGGTCTGCGTGGGGCCGCGTTCGGCCGTCTTCGCGCCGCTGGCCGACCTCGGGCTGATCGTGGTCGACGAGGAGCACGAGGCCTCCTACAAGCACGAGGGCGACCCGCGCTACGACGCCCGCGGGGTCGCGGCCCGCCGCGCCGCGCAGGCCGGCGCAGTCCTCGTGGCGGGCAGCGCCACGCCGCGGCCCGAGAGCGTCCACGCACTGCGCCGCCTGCGCCTGCCCGACCGGGTGGACGGCCGGCCGCTGCCCCCCGTCGAGGTGATCGACATGCGCGACACCGCCGCCGCGCTGCACCCAAGGGTCCTCCATGGGCTGGCTGACGAGCCCAAGGCCATCGTGCTGCTCAACCGCCGCGGCTGGTCCAACTTCCTGGAGTGCCGATCCTGCGGGCGCGGCTGGCGCTGCCCCGACTGCGACGTCGCCCTGGTGCTTCACCGCGCGGCGGGCACGATGGCCTGCCACCACTGCGGCCACCGCGAGCGCGTGCCGCGCGCGTGCCCCGACTGCGGCTCGGTCTCGCTGGCGCGCCACGGGACGGGTACCGAGCGGCTGGGGGAGGAGCTGCGCGCGCTGGGCCTGGCAATCTTCCGCCTGGACGCCGACGCGGGCGCGGCCGGCCCGGTGCTGGCCGCCTTCGCCGCCGCGCCCCGCGGCGTGCTGCTGGGCACCCAGGTGGTGGCCAAGGGGCACGACTTTCCCGACGTGGGACTGGGCGTGGTGGTCGACGCCGACGCGACGCTGCGCTTCCCCGACTTCCGCGCCGAGGAGCGCACCTTCGCGCTGGTCACCCAGCTTGCCGGGCGCGCGGGCCGCGGACGGTCGGGTCGCGTGCTCGTGCAGACCCTGGAGCCAGACTCGCCGGCCATCGCCGCGGCGGCGCGCCACGACGCCGACGCCTTCCTTGCCGGTGAGCTGGCCCGTCGCGAGGCGCTGCGCTACCCGCCCTTCAGCGACCTGATCCGCGTGGTCTGCTCGGCACCCGAGCACACCGGCGGCGCGGCGGCGGCCGCGGGCGCCGTGCGCGAGGCACTGGGCGAGCCGCCGGGGGCCCAGGTGCTGGGCCCCGCGCCCCTGTTTCGCCTGCGCCGTCGCGAGCGCAGCCAGCTCGTGGTCAAGGCGAGCGACCGCGCCGGCACGATCGCCGCCGTGGGCACCGCGGTGGCGCGCGCCGACGCCGACCGTGCCCACCGCGCGGTGGCCTTCAGCGTGGACGTCGACCCGCAATAGACTCGCCGGAAGATGGCCGAGGAGAACCACGACCTCGTCGAGCCCGAGGGGCCCGACCCCGCGCAGACGCCCTCCCTGCCGCCGGAGGTGGCCGCGCGGCGCCTGGAGGCCCTGCGCCTCATCCGCCAGTTCGGCGACCCGGTCCTGCGCTCCGAGGGTCGCGCCGTCGAGCGCTTCGACGACGCCCTGCGCGAGGAGGTCCGCCAGATGGGCGCCCTCATGGCCGACGCGCTGGGCATAGGGCTGGCCGCCCCCCAGGTGGGCATCCCGCACCGCCTGCTCGTATACCGCATCGCTTCCGAGGGCCCACCCGCGGCGCTGGTCAACCCGAAGATCGAGTGGAGCAGCCGCGACAAGGAGACCGCCGAGGAGGGGTGCCTGAGCCTGCCCGGCGTGCATGTCGACGTCGAGCGGCCCGTGCACGTGCGCGTCAGCGCCAGCGACGAGCACGGCGACGGGGTGCTGGTCGAGGCCTCCGGCCTGGAGGCGCGGGTCATCCAGCACGAGATCGACCACCTCGACGGCGTGCTGATCCTCGACCGCACATCGCGCGAGCAGCGCAAGGCGGCCATCCGCGCCATGCGGGAGCGCGAGCAGCGCCATGCCGCCTCGGCCGCGTGAGGACGGCCTTCCTGGGCACGTCGGCCTTCGCCGCCGCGATCCTCGAGCGGCTGGCCGCCTCCCCGCATCGGCCGGCCCTCGTCGTCACCCGACCCGACCGCCCGGCCGGCCGCGGCCAGCGCGTACAGGCGCCGCCCGTGGCCGACGCCGCCCGCGCGCTGGGCCTGGAGCTCGACCAGCCCGAGTCGGTCAACGACTCGGCCGCGCGCGCCCGCATCGCCGCAGCAGCCCCCGAGGCCGTCGTGGTCTGCGCCTTCGGCGCCCTGATCCGCGAGCCGCTGCTGTCCGAGCACGAGCTGCTCAACGTGCACCCCTCACTGTTGCCGCGCTGGCGCGGCGCCGCGCCGGTGGAACGGGCCATCATGGCCGGCGACGCGACCACCGGCGTGAGCATCATGCGCCTGACCGCGGGCCTGGACAGCGGGCCTGTGTGCCTGGCCGGCGAGGAGCCCATCGCGCCCGACGATACCTACGCCACGCTGGCCGCGCGCCTCGAGGAGCTGGGCGCCGAGCTGCTGCTGCGCGCGCTGAGCGAGCGCCCTGCGTTCGCCGACCAGCCGGAGGAGGGCGTGACCTACGCCGAGAAGATCGGGCCGGCCGACCGCACCCTTTCCGGCTCGGACGCGGTCGTCGCCGAGAGGGTGGTCCGCGCGCTGCACCCGCACGTGGGGGCCCGCGCGCTGCTGGCCGACGGGTCGTACCTCGGTGTCCTGCGGGCCAGGATCACTGAGGGGGGAGCCTCTGATCATGTCGTCGCCCGCGAGGGGCGGCTGCTGCTCGGCGCGCTGGAGCTGCTCGAGGTGCGGCCGCCAGGCGGCCGACCGATGGACGCCGC
>Ga0136615_10000851_pt1 | contig 14262 bp, 20 predicted proteins | sample AntDrymUQ2882206_2_FD_106647 | JGI IMG/M metagenome (GOLD analysis project Ga0136615, IMG submission 106647) | Polar desert sand microbial communities from Dry Valleys, Antarctica - metaG UQ288 (22.06) | ecosystem: Environmental > Terrestrial > Soil > Desert | place: Antarctica: Dry Valley...
GACGTGCGAGCCGACGAAGCCGCAGCCCCCCGTGACGAGCACGTGCGACATCGCTACCGAGCGCCGCGCAGCGCGTTCGCGCAGATGTCGTCCGGCTGCGACCCGATCCTCGGGACGACCGCGAGGAGCAGCTCGCGCAGCCGCTCGTTGTTCTCCCGGAAGACCCGCAGCACGGTCTCGTGCGTGACGGCCTCGCTCCCGTCTACGCCCACGTCGTGGTCGGTGATCATCGAGACGTTCGCGTAGCAGAGCTCGAGCTCGCGCGCGAGCCAGCCCTCCGGGTAGGCGGTCATGTTGACGACGTGCCAGCCCATCGCCGCGTACCACCGCGACTCCGCCCGGGTCGAGAAGCGCGGCCCCTGGATCGTCACGACCGTGCCGCCGTCGCGCGCCGCGATGCCGAGCTCGTGCGCGGTCTCGACGAGCAGACGCCGCAGGTCGGGGCAGTACGGGTCGGCCGCGGCGACGTGGGTCGTCTCGGGCCCCTCGTAGAAGGTGTCGGCCCGACCGTTCGTGCGGTCGACGAACTGGTCGCAGACGACGAACTCGCCGAGCCGCAGCTCCCGGGTGAGCGCGCCGGAGGCGTTGGGCCCGATCAGGCGGCGGACGCCGAGCTCGCGCATCGCCCAGACGTTGGCACGGTAGGGGATCTGCGCGGGCGGAAGCTCGTGGCGGCGGCCGTGGCGGGGGAGAAAGGCGACCTCCTTCCCACCGAGCTCCCCGAGCGCAAGGGGCGCCGACGGCTTGCCGTACGGGGTGTCGACCTCGACCTCCTCGGCGTCTTCGAGGAGGGAGTAGAAGCCGGAGCCGCCGAAGATTCCGATCACGTCAGCGAGAGAGATACCGGACGAGGCCGGGGTGCGCCGAGACCTACCGTCGTTCGAAGGCGACCGAGACCGCTGTCATACATGATACGGTCGACGTATGACGATGCTCAGCTTCCGGCTCGACGGCGACTCGGCCCTCGAGGCCCGGCGCTGGGCCGAGCGTCTGGGAATCGATCGGTCGGAGCTGCTGCGAGACGCCTTGCGCCTCCATCTCGTGCGCCTCGCCGGCGAGCGCGACTCCGAGAGGTGGCGACGGCTGCCGCTCGACGAGGGCGAGCGCGCTCTGGCCGAGATCGCAGACTGGGGTCCGGCCGAAGACTGGTCGGAGTGGAGCGATGCAGCGCGGTGAGATCTGGTTCGCGGCGACACCCGGTGGCGATCGCCCCGTTCTGATTCTGACCCGCGACCCCGTGGCCGATCGCATCTCTTCGGTCGTGGTCGCTGCGCTCACCCGGACGAAACGCGGTCTGGTCTCGGAGCTCGACCTCAGCGCAGCCGATGACGGCGTAGCGACCGACTGCACGGTGAACTTCGACAACGTCCACACGATTGCGACATCTTCGCTGCGCCGTCGCGTCACGAGGCTCTCTCCGGCTCGGATGGCACAGGCGTGTCGAAGGCTGCGCGACGCGACGGATTGCTGAGCTTGCGCCGACGTAGCATGCGCGTGTGGACGTCCTCCGGCTGACCTCGCTGCTCGCTGAGCTTCCCACGGAGCGGACGCGACTACTCGACAACCTGGGCCGCATCCGGCGCGAGGTGGGGCCCGTAACAGCAGAGCTCTCCGACGCGCTCGCGGACCACATGAACATCCGTCGCGGCGAGGTGCACGAGGTCACGTCCTTCTACTCATTCCTCGAGGTGCCCGTCGACGCGCTGCGCATCTGCACGAGCCCGATCTGCGATTGCCTCGGCGGGAAGGAGCTCCTCGCGCAGGCGCAGGAGCTGGCGCCGCCCGACGTAGCGGTCGTGGAGGTGCCGTGCCTCGGCCACTGTGATCTCGCCCCCGTCGGCACGCGCGGAGATCTCGTCCTGCCGCGCCTCTCCCGTACGGTGCTCGAAGACGCGATCGCGGGGCGACCCACCGAGCCCGTGACCCACAGGGCGAACGACGGCCCCGCGCTCGGCCTCGCGCAGCCGGACGAGAAACTCGGGGATTACGAGCGGCGAGGCGGGCTCACCCTGCTTCGCTCGCTCCCGCCGAACGACGCGATCGTCGAGGAGCTGAAGGCATCGGGGCTCGCCGGCTACGGCGGCGCCGGCTTTCCGACGGGCCTGAAGTGGGAGGCCGTCGCCCGGGAGCCGGCGCCCCGCTACGTGGTTCTGAACGCCGACGAGGGCGAGCCCGGGACGATCAAGGACCGCTACCTGATGGAGCTCCGGCCACACCTCGTGCTCGAGGGCACGATCATCGCCATGCGCTTCGCCGAGGCGCAGGAAGGGTTCATCTACCTGCGCGAGGAGTACGCCACTGCACGCTTGCGGATCGAACGCGCGCTCGAGGAGTTCCGGGCGGCCGGCCTGCTGGAGGGGAGGTCGCTCGAGCTCGTGGTCGGCGCGGGCGCATACATCTGCGGCGAGGAGACCGCGATGCTCGAGTCGATGGAGGGCCGCCGCGGCATGCCGCGGCTGAAGCCGCCGTTCCCGAGCCAGCTCGGCTACCTCGGGCGCCCCACGCTGATCAACAACGTCGAGACGCTCGCGCACATCCCGGCGATCCTCACGTGGGGCGGCTCCTGGTGGGCGGGGCTTGGCCGCAACGGCGCCAACGGCACCCGGCTCTGGTCGCTCTCCGGGGCGGTTCGCCACCCCGGCTGCTACGAGGCACCGAACGGGATCACCCTGCGCGAGCTGATCGACGACCACGCGGGCGGTGCGACCGAGCCGATCGGCGCGATCGTCCCCGGCGGCGCGGCGAGCGGCATCCTCCCCCCGGCCGCGCTCGATACGCCGCTGGCGCGAGAGCCGCTGCGCGCCTGGGGCGCCGGCGTCGGCTCCGCGGGCGTCCAGGTGTTCTCCACCTCGTACTCCCCCCTCCGCCTCGCCGCCGAGACGATGCGTTTCTTCGCCGAGGAGTCGTGTCAGAAGTGCACGCCCTGCCGGATCGGCAACCGCGGCATGCACTACCTGCTCGAGGAGCTCGAGCACGGGCGCGTCGCGATGCCCCGCCCGCAGGTCGAGGAGTGGCTCGATGCGATGCTCAAGACCTCGATCTGCGGGCTCGGGCAGGGCGCACCGTTTCCGCTGCGGAACGCCTTCGAGCACTGGCCCGAGCTCTTCGCTACCCTCGGCTGAGCGCACGGGGGCGCATCCGGTCCGCGGAGAGGGAGTCTCCCACCCCGAGCTGCGACGACATCCGAGACGACCTTCCGAGGCCCGGCGAAGCGGACGACCGGCCGTTAGAGGAGGATCGTCATGGAGTACTACCGTAAGCAGGCAAAGGCACTGGTCCGCAACTTCCGCGCCGGCCGGAGCGAGGCGATCGAGCGTGCTGAGGCCGTGCTCGGCGAGCGGGCGCGCGAACGCTTTCTCCTCGGCGATGCGCAGTACGTGATCGCCCGTGAGCATGGGCAGCGCACCTGGAGGGAGCTCGCGTGCGCGCACGAGCAAGCACCGTCCGATCGCCTCGGCCGCATCCGAGGCGCACTCGACGCAGCCCGGGCAAGCTGGGGCGAGGTCGGCGAAGTCATGCTCGCGGACGGCGTGCGGGTCCGAAAACGCGGACACCGCTACCGCGTCGACGACCGCGGGGAGGCTGTTGCAAGGGCCGGCTCGCCGCCCGGCTGGCTCGCCGTCGCCGAGCGGGTGGTCGAGCTGGAGGGCATGAACGTGAGCCGGCGCGGTGTCGTCTTCGTGCCTGCGGTAGAGGGAGGCCTCGACCTCGCTTCCCTGGCGCTTCGCATCGCCGACACGTCGGACGCCGTCTACGTCGCCCTGCTCGAGTTGGACGACGTCTAGGATTTGGGCAATGGCGGACTTCGTCCTCGACGGCAAGAAGGTCAGCGCGCCCGAGGGCGAGCTAATCGTCCACGCGGCCGCGCGCCACGGCGTCTTCATCCCGACGCTCTGCCACGACGACAAGCTCGATCCCTACGGCGGCTGCCGCATGTGCGTGGTCGGCGTCGAGGGATCGCCTCGACCGCTACCCGCATGCGCGACACGCGTGCAGCCCGGGATGGTCGTCTCGACGAATAGCGACGTGCCCCAGTTTCGCAAGACGCTCACTGAGATGCTCCTCGTCGAGCACCTGAACCCGAACCCCGGCGGGCGGCCGAACGAGCTGCTCGAGATGGCGGAAGAGTTCGACGCGGAGGCGCCGTTCATCCTCCCGGACGCCAGGCGCGAGCCCTACGAGGATCGCAACAAGCTCATGGGCTACAACCCGGACACCTGCATCCTCTGCAACCGCTGCGTCCGCTACACGCAGGAGGTGATGCAGTGCTCGGCGCTCTCCCTCGAGGGTCGCGGGCCGAACGCGCGCATCGTCCCCACGCACGGCCACTCGTGGCTCGACACGGAGTGCGAGCTCTGCGGCGGCTGCCTCTCGACGTGTCCGACCGGCGCGATCTACGAGAAGTTCGAGGAGGGCACCAACCGGCCCGAGCACTCGCTCGAGAAGACGAAGTCGACCTGCACCTTCTGCGGCGTCGGCTGCCAGATCGACATCAACGTCGACCCCGCCACGAAGCGGATCGTGAAGATCACCTCCGACCCGAGCTACGTCTCGAACGACGGCAACCTCTGCGTCAAGGGCCGCTTCGCCTTCAACTTCGTGCACCACCCGGACCGGCTGACCGATCCGCTCGTCCGCCGGGAGGACGGCGAGCTGCACCCGACGACCTGGGACGACGCCCTGCGCGTCGCCGCCGAAGGCCTCCGGGGGGTGAGAGAGCGGCACGGCCCGCAGGCGGTCGGCGTGCTCGCCTCCGCGCGCCTGACGATGGAGGAGAACTTCCTGATCCAGAAGCTGGCGCGGACGGCGCTGCAGACGCACTCGATCCACTCCTGCGAGGCCACCTGACACGCTCCGACTCTTTACGGCCTGGTCAGGTCGTTGGGCAGAGGCGCGACAACGAATTCGATCCCCGAGATCGAGAACTGCAAGTTCCTGCTCGTGATCGGGTCGAACACGACCGAGGCGCACCCCGTGCTGGCGCTGCGGATGAAGAAGGCCGTGCGCAAGGGCGCGACCCTCGTCGTCGCCGATCCCCGGAAAATCTGGCTGACGAAGCTCGCCCGGCGCCACCTGCAGCTGAGGCCCGGCTCGGACGTCTGGCTGCTGAACGCGATGATGCACGTGATCCTGAAGGAGGGCCTCCAGGACGACGACTACATCCGCCAGTACACGGAGGACCTCGACGCCGTCCGCGAGGTGGTCAGCCGCTATACGCCCGAGGAGGCCGAGCTCGTCACCGGCGTGCCGGCGGCGGACATCGTCGCCACCGCCCGCGAGTACGCAGGCGAGCGGTACGCGGGCATCTTCTACACGCTCGGGATCACCGAGCACGCCTCGGCGATCGACAACATCTGGTCGCTCTCGAACCTCGTGCTCATGACCGGGCACCTCGGCTACGAGTCGACCGGGCTCAACGCCCTGCGCGGCCAGAACAACGTCCAGGGACTGAACGACGCCGGCGCGAACCCCGCCTACTTCCCCGGCTACCAAGCGATCGGGGGGGAGAACACGAAGAAGTTCGAGGAGGCGTGGGGCGTGCGCATGCCCGAGACCGCGGGCTACCGGCTCGACCAGATGATCTCGGGGCTGCACGACGACCGCGTGAAGGCGCTCTACCTGGTCGGCGAGAACCCGGCGCAGACCGAGCCGAACGCCCATCACGTCGAGGAGGGCCTCGGCCGACTCGAGTTCCTGATCTCGCAGGACCTGTTCTTGAACGACACGTCGCGCGACCACGCCAACGTCGTCTTTCCAGCCTCGAGCTTCGCCGAGAAGGACGGGACCTTCACGAACACCGAGCGGCGCGTGAACCGTGTTCGTCGCGCCGTTCCCTGCCCCGGGCAGGCGCGCGAGGACTGGCGGATCGTGATCGACCTCGCGAAGGCGCTCGGGGCGAACTGGCCGGAGTACCCGACGGTCGAGCACGTCTGGGACGAGTTCGCCGACCTCTCGCCGAACTGGGGCGGAATCCGCTACGACCGGATCGAGGACGTGGGCCTGCAGTGGCCCTGCACCGATCGCGAGCATCCCGGCTCCCCGTTCCTGCACGCGCCGGCGCCGGCTCGACCGAACGGGCGCGGCAAGTTCTATCCCGTCGAGTACAAGCCGCCGATCGAGCAGCCCGACTCCGAGTACCCCTTCGTGCTCTCGACCGGCCGGACGCTCTACCACTACAACTCGGCGACGATGACGATGCGCGAGGCAGGCATCCTCGACAAGCAGGAGGATCCGTTCGTCGAGATCAACCCGGAGGACGCCGTCGCGCTCGGCGTCGTGGAAGGCGAGTGGGTGCGGCTCGTCTCGCGGCGCGGAGACCTGGAGGCGCGGGCCGCCTTCAGCGAGCGCGTCTTCCCGGGCCTCGTCTGGATGGCGCTTCACTTCGCGCAGGCGAAGGTGAACTGGCTCACGCACGACGTCGGCGATCCGCTGATTGGGACGCCGGAGTACAAGGTGTGCGCCGTTCGGGTGGAGAAGGTGCGCGGCTCTCTCCGGGCAGCCGCCCGGTAGAAAGAGCTCCTCGCCGCGTGCCACACCTGTCCGTCCGGGACAGGAAAGCAAGTTCATGCCATACTGCAGGACGATGGCTCAAGTGATGAAACGCGTTCGGCTCGGCCCGCAAGGCCGTGCAGTCATCCCCTCGGAGTTCCGAAGGCAGCTCAAGCTGAGCCCGGGCGACGAGCTGGTCGCCTGGATCGAGGACGGCCGGCTCATCCTGCAGCGCCGAGATGACATCCAGCGCGAGATCTGGGACATGTTCAAGGACGTAAAGGTGAGCATGGCCGAGGAGCTGATCGCGGAGAGGCGCCGCGAGGCGGCACGTGAGCTCTGACGGGCCCGTCCTCGACGCCTCCGCTGTCCTCGCCTATTTCCGGCGCGAGACTGGCCACGAGGCGGTGCGCGACGCGCTGCTGACAGGAGCGACGATGAGCACGGTCAATCTCGCCGAGGTGCACGGACGCGTGGCCCTGACGGGAGTCGATCCCGACGCCGCTCTCGCTCGGCTCAAGGTCAGCGGCTTGGCCGTCGAGCCTTTCCTCGAAGTCGATGCCGCCGCAACCGGAGGGCTTCTTGCCTCGACGAGGGCGCTCGGGCTTTCCCTTGCGGATCGAGCGTGTATCGCACTCGCGCAGCGCCTCGATCGGCCTGTTCTCACCGCCGACCGGGGTTGGCGCTCCGCTTCGGTCGGCGTGGAGATTCAGCTGATTCGGTGACGGACTCCGTCGCCCCCGCAGACGTCGAGCCGCTACTCACCGGCCGCTTCGGCCGCCCCTACCTCTACCGCGAGACCTGCGAGTCGACGCAGCTCCTGCTCGAGGGGGACCTGCCCGAGGGCGCGACCGCCGTCTGCGAGGAGCAGACGGCCGGGCGCGGCCGGCTGGGACGTCGCTTCGAGGCGCCGGCGCGCACGGCGATCCTCTGCTCCGTCCTGCTGCGCCCCCCGCCCGACCGGCGCCTCGCCGAGCTCTCGCTCGTCGGCGGGATCGCGGCGGCGGACGCGGTCGAGCAGGCGACAGGGCTCGCCGCCCAGATCAAGTGGCCGAACGACGTCATGATCAACCGCGTCAAGGTCGCCGGCATCCTCGCCGAGGCTCGATCAGGCACGGTGACCCTCGGCATCGGGATCAACGTGAACCAGACGCGAGCCGAACTGCCCCCCGGACTGCACGACCGCGTTGGCTCCCTGCGGACGGTCGACGGCGTACGCCGCGAGCGGGCGCGCGTCCTCACCGACCTGCTCGCGCTGCTCGAGGCTGCGTACGACAGCTGGATCGCCGGCGGGCTCGACGCCCTCTACGGGACACTCGGCTCGCGCGACTTCCTGCGCGGCCGCCGGGTTGCGGTCGACGGAACCCAGGCCGTCGCGGTCGGGATCGACCGGTCGGGACGACTCGAGCTCGAGGTGGACGGGGAGCACCGCTTCGTTGAGAGCGGCGAGGTCACATATGAGCAGTAGCGTCGAGGAGATGTTCGGCGGGTGAGCGAGCGGCTGCTGAGCGAGGACTCGCAGGTTCAGGCGAGCCGCATGTTCCGAGCCGGCGGCCTGAAGACCGGCGGCAAGTTCTTCGCGCTCGTCGTCGACGGCGAGCTGGTCGTGAAGGTCCCGACTGAGCGGGTGGACGAGCTCGTGGCCGGAGGTGCCCGCAGGTTCGAGGCCGGTGGCCGATCCGTGCGTGAATGGATCTCCCTGGTGCCCGCCGACGAGGCGGCCTGCAGAGCATCGGTTATCGAGGCGCGCGACTTCGTCGCCCGCCAGACCACACGAACAGGAGGAAGCACATGAGCCAGGAGAACGAGTTCGAGCTGGTCGACCCGCCCGATCCCGGCATCTCGCAGGACCCGGGAATCCCGGGCTTCGACGCGATCAGCGACCGGAGCGACCGGCCAATCCCCGACGCGAAGGACGAGGGAGCCCAGAGCCGCGAGCGTATCGACGACCCCGACCGCGAGGGCCACCAGACGGCGCCGTCCGGGGATTCCGAGGCGGAGACGCGCGCGGACTGATCCTCGCGCTCGACCAGGGAACGACGGGAACGACCTGCCTCGTCGTCGACGACGAGCTCAGCGTGCGCGGGCGCGGCTACGCCGAGCTACGGCAGCACTATCCGCAGCCCGGCTGGGTCGAGCACGACCCGGACGAGATCTGGGCGGGCGTCCTGGCCGCGGCGGAGGCAGCGCTCCGGGCTGCCAAGGTACGCCCGCGCGAGTTGCGCGCGATCGGGATCGCGAACCAGCGGGAGACGACACTCCTCTGGGAGCGGCGAAGCGGCCGGCCTGTTGCGCCGGCGATCGTCTGGCAGGATCGCCGGACGGCCGAGCGCTGCCGCGAGCTGCCCGCGGCCCGCCTGCGCGGGCTCACAGGTCTCCTTGCCGACCCGTACTTCTCGGCGACGAAGCTCGAGTGGCTGCTCGCCCGGGTCGAGGGGAAGGAGTCGCTGGCCTTCGGCACGGTCGACAGCTGGCTCGTCGGGCGGCTGACGGACGGCCGCGTCCACGTCACCGACGAGACGAACGCCTCCAGGACCCTCCTCGCCTCGCTCGACTCGCTCGCCTCGCTCGACTGGGACGACGAGCTCCTCGACCTGTTCGGCATCCCGCGGGAGCTCCTGCCCGAGATCCGACCCTCGTGCGGCGTGGTCGCGGAGGGCGAGCTGCTCGGCGCGACGATCCCGATCGCCGGCCTCGCGGGCGACCAACAGGCCGCACTCGCCGCTCACCGCTGCTTCGAAGCCGGCGGGGTCAAGGCGACCTATGGCACCGGCAGCTTCGTGCTAGCGCACTCGGGTGCCGACGCGTCGCCGCCGCCGCACGGACTCGTCCGCACCGCTGCCGCGCGACTGCCGGGACAACCGCCGCAGTACGCGCTCGAGGGCTCGATCTTCGTGACCGGCGCGGCGATCCAGTGGCTGCGCGACGGGCTCGGCCTCCTCGACGAGGCGTCCGAGAGCGAAGCCCTCGCCGCCTCGGTCGACGACAACGGCGGCGTGCACTTCGTACCCGCCTTGACCGGTCTCGGCTCGCCGCACTGGGCTCCGGAAGCGCGCGGTGTGATCACGGGACTGACGCGAGGCACGCGCCGCGAGCACCTCGTGCGCGCCGCGCTCGAGGCGATCGCCCATCAGACGCAGGACGTCCTCGAGGCGATGCCCGTCGACGTCGCGGTCCTTCGTGTCGACGGTGGAGCGACCGCGAATCGGTTCCTGATGCAGTTCCAGGCCGACCTGCTCGGTATCCCCGTCGAGGTGGCGACCGAGCCGGAGCAGACGGCGCTCGGCGCGGCGCTACTCGCCGGCCTCGGTGGGGGGATCTTGGCCTCTCCGCCGTCGGCCGCAGAAGGGTCGCGGTACGAGCCTCGACTCTCGCCAGTCGAGGTCGAGCACCTTCGTTCCAACTGGCGCCGCGCACTCGACCGAGCGATATATCCGTAATATACGAAGGTGGCCGAGAGCGCCGCTCCCCTTGCCGTTCTCCGCTCCGAGCGAGGGGGAACTCCCTCGCTCAGCCGAGAGGCCTACCTCCGGATTCGCGACCTGATCGTCGCGCTCGAGCTTCAGCCCGGCTCGATCGTGAACGAACGCGAGCTGATGGAGCGACTCGGTCTCGGGCGAACACCGGTGCGGGAGGCGCTGCGTACGCTGGCCCAGGAGAAGCTCGTGGAGGTCTACCCCCGCCGGGGCATCTTCGTCACGAGCGTCGAGGTCCGCGACCTCGCGAGCCTGTCAGAGGTGCGCGGTCTGCTCGAGAGCGCGGCGGCTCGCCTCGCGGCCGAGCGTGCGACACGCGAGGAACGGCGAGAGGCGACGACGCTGATCAGCGAGCTCGACGGGAACGCCGGCGAGCACGACGAGCGGCGACTGATCGACCTCGACCAGCGCATCCACCGGCACATCTACCGCTGCGCGCACAACCCGTTCCTCGAGGAGACGCTCAACGAGTACTACGTGTTGACGCTCCGCATCTGGTTTCTCGCCCTCGATCGCGTCGCGCGCCTGGACGAGGCGGTGGGGGAACACCGCGACCTGATGGAGGCGATCCGGGACGGAGACGGCCCCCGCGCCGAGGAGACGATGCGCAGGCACATTCAAGGTTTCGAGCAGGCGATCCGCCAGGTTCTCTAACCTGTCTCTGGCACTTCGACGTGAAGCTCGAAAAGTGACACGTCCACGTGAACGTACACGGGGATTCCGCCCTTCGATCGTGATGCGGCTCGCCGCGATATCGAACGAGAGCACGTTGAAGTCTTAAATCTCGACCTTCTCGGTGTCCAAGACCTCGTACGCGTCGACGTGGCGGATTGTCAAGGTGGAGTCGAACACCGCGTCTCTCGCCCGAGACGTCAACCGGGACGCGAATGGGATCACGAGATCGCGACCCTCGAAGCGGATGCGCGACACCGCGAACCAGGAGTCGTGGATCAGGTCGTGCAGACGATCCAGGTCAGTCGGATTGTTGAAGACGAAGGTCGTCGTCATCGAGTGCCTGGACCACCTACACGCGAACGATCTCGAGCAGCCCCGCGTCGAGTGCCGCGTCGAAGTCGGCGTCCTGGGTGCAGACAGCGGCATCGTGCGTCATCGCGGTTGCCGCAATCCACGCGTCCATGACCTTCATGTTCCGGCGGATCGCTTTGAGCGCCACCCGCAGTCGGGCGAGTTCGTCGCCGACCGCCTCGTCGATCACGAGAGGTCTGCCCAGTTGCCTGGCTCTCTCGAGCGTGCTGAGTCGCACGGCCCTCGTCGTGTGGTCTTCGGCGGCGAGAACGCCATGTCGCAGTTCCGAGATGGTGACGACGCTGACCGCCACCTCTTCGGGAAGGTCGCCGAGCGCGCGTCGCTGCTCGCGCGCGATGAAGACTGACGTGTCGAGCACGGCACGCACAACGCGGTCAGATCTCGTCGGTGGTATCAGGAAAGGCCTCAGCGAGCTCGGCGGCCAAAGCCGGGTCTGCCTGCGCAGGCACGATGAGCGCCCGTGCCCGCCTACCGTCCGTCCAGACCGGGCGGCTCTCGATCGGCACCAGGTCGGCGGCATCCCTCCCCGCGACCGTGACCCGCAGCCGCTCGCCTGCCATGACACGGCGAAGCACTGCCGACACGTCATTGCGCAGGTCGCGCTGAGGTATTCGCTCCACCACGCTAGCGTAGCGGAACTGCTACGGAGCAAGCGGGTTTCTCCCGAGAGCCGCTCGCGGCTGAGGTCGACCCGGTTCTCTTTCGACGCCTTCTCCGGCGACATGTGAGCTACGCCGGCTGCTCGTGGAAACCAGTGACCGACTGCAGTCGGCCTTCCGTGGAGAGCGTGCCGAAATCGACTCCGGTTGCCACTCGTGAGCCGCCGTCGGCGACGAGATGCCAGGAGAAGCGAACGCGGTCGTGGTGGGCGTCCGGACCGGTGGCGAGCTCGAAGCGATGGCCCGGAAACTGCTGCTGGACGCCCGCGATCATCGCGTCGATGCCGTCCCGTCCCTCGCCGGTGACGAGCGGGTCGACATAGCGGGCATCGTCCGCCCAGGTCCGGGCGACGAGTGCGCGACGTCGTTCCGGATCAGTCTCGTTCCACATCGAGATGTAGCCGTCGATCAGGGTTGCAACCTCCGTCATCGGAGCCTCCTTCGGTCGTCGGTCGATGGAGCCCAGCGTCGCAGGGAGGCGTCGTGCTGTCGATTACCTCGCGGGTAAGTGTCCTGCCCTCACGGCCGCGCTATCTTCCGGAGCGATGTCGGACGCCACCGCGCTGCCGACCGTGGGGACATTGCTGCGGGACTGGAGACAGCGCCGGCGCATGAGCCAGCTCGGCCTCGCTCTCGAGGCGGGCGTCTCCGCCAGGCATCTGAGCTTCGTCGAGACGGGCCGCTCTCGACCCAGCCCGGAGATGGTGCTCCACCTCGCCGAGCAGCTGGACGTTCCGCTGCGCGACCGCAACCTGTTGCTGCTTGCCGCCGGCTACGCGCCGATGTTCGGGGAGCGCCGATTCGACGAGCCCGAGCTGGAGTCCGTGCGGGAGGCGCTCGAGCAGGTGCTGGACGGCCACGATCCGTATCCAGCGGTTGTCGTCGACCGCCACTGGGGCCTGGTCGCCGCCAATCGGGGGGTTGCGTTGCTCACCAACGGCGTCGCTCCACACCTGCTCGAGCCGCCCGTCAACGTCCTCCGCGTCAGCCTCCATCCCGACGGCTTGGCGCCGCGCATCTCCAACCTGGGCGAGTGGCGCACGCACCTGCTCGAGCGCCTCGGCCGCCAGGCCGTCGGGACGGGCGATCCGGCGCTCGCCGCACTCCACGACGAGCTTTCGGCCTTTCCCGGCGGCGAGCGAGCCCGTCTGCACAGGCCGGGCCCGGCCGAGATCGCCGTTCCGCTGCGGCTGCTCGTCGACGACGTGGAGCTTGCGTTCATCAGCACGGTCGCAACCTTCGGCACCGCCGTGGACGTCACGGTCTCGGAGCTCGCGCTCGAGTCGTTCTTCCCGGCCGACGCGGCGACGGCCGGGGCGGTTCGCCGGTCCGTCGCCGCACGCTGTCCGGGCTCCTCCCCGCTACGCCCATAGACGCTCGATCGGGCGGAGCGAGCGTCGCCACGAGAGGCCCGGGTTCGGCGCTCACGCGCCATCGCCTGGGCGGTGTTCGCCGGCCCGAGTACCGACGCTCATCCGGTTTGACGCACCTGCTGGAGTGGCGTACCGTCGAAGACCGTGCGCATCCTCGAGCTCTGGCGGTATCCGGTCAAGTCGCTCCAGGGCGAGCGGGTCGACTCGGTCGCGGTGACGGCCGACGGCCTCGAGGGCGACCGACGGTTCGCCATCTACGACCTCGGCACAGGGTTCGGGCTCACGGCCCGTCGCCACCCGGAGCTGCTCTTCGCGTCGGCGCGTCTGCAAGATGATGGGGCGGTCGACATCACGCTGCCGGACGGTTCGTCGGCGCGCGACGACGAGTCCTTGTCCGCGTGGCTCGGGCGGCCGGTAGCGCTGCGATCTGTCGATGCGGACGTGCCGCGCCAGTACGAGAATCCCGTCGACTTCGAGCACGAGCCGACCAGCGCGTGGGAACCCTTCAGCGGCGCTCCCGGCGCGTTCCACGACTCGCCGAACGCCCGGCTGTCGCTGGTGTCGACCGCGACGATCGGGTCGTGGGACCGGCGCCGCTTCCGCTCCAACGTGCTCGTGGACGGTGAGGGCGAGGACGCGCTCGTCGGCTCGCGCGTCGGCCTCGGGACCGCGGTTGTCGACGTCGGCATGCGCATCGAGCGGTGCGTGATGACGACCCGGCCGCAACCGGGCGGCATCGACCGCGACCTGCACGTCTTGCGCACCATCGCGCGCGAACGAGACGCCTGCCTGGCGGTCGGCGCGCTCGTCGCCCAGCCTGGGGTCGCCAGCGTCGGCGACACGCTGACGCGCGAAGCTGCGCAAGCCTGAGGCGAGGGGGCGGCCCGGTGGCCGCCCCCTCCGTCACGACAGGATCAGGCCAGCCAGGCCTTGACCTTGCCAGGGTTGGCGTCGATCCACTTCTTCGCCGCCTTCTCGGGCGTCATGCGGTCGCCGGCGATCAGCTTGGCGACGAACTCCTGATCCGAGTTCGTCCACTTGAACTTCCGCACGAACTTGACCGCCGGCGAGCCGCTCGATGCAAACTTCTTGCTCACGACCTTGTTGATGATCGTGACGTCGTAGGCACACCGGTACTGAGCCGGATTCCCGCCGGACTTCGCGTCGTCCTTGCAGCCCTTGGTGCGCGCGGGCAGCTTCACCTCCGCGAGGTCGTAC
>Ga0136615_10000852_pt1 | contig 14233 bp, 13 predicted proteins | sample AntDrymUQ2882206_2_FD_106647 | JGI IMG/M metagenome (GOLD analysis project Ga0136615, IMG submission 106647) | Polar desert sand microbial communities from Dry Valleys, Antarctica - metaG UQ288 (22.06) | ecosystem: Environmental > Terrestrial > Soil > Desert | place: Antarctica: Dry Valley...
ACTCGGCCGAGAAGCCGCCGAACACGACGTTGTGGATCGCCCCGATGCGCGCGCAGGCGAGCATCGCGACGGCGACCTCCGGGATCATCGGCAGGAAGATCCCGACCACGTCGCCCGCCTCGATGCCACGGTCGCGCAGCGCGTTGGCGAAGCGCTGCACGTCCGCCAGCAGGCCGGCGTAGGTGATGTCGCGCTCCTCGCCCTCCTCCCCGCGCCAGTGGAACGCGACGCGGTCGCCGAGCCCGGCCTCGACGTGCCGGTCGAGGCAGTTGTAGGAGACGTTGAGCGTGCCGCCGACGAACCACTTGGCGAACGGCGGGTTCGACCAGTCCAGCACCTGGTCCCAGGTGTGGTTCCAGTGCAGCGCCTCGGCCTGCTGCGCCCAGAAGCCCTCGTGGTCGTCCGCGGCCGCGTCGTGGATCGACGGGTCCGAGACGACCGCCCGCTTCCGGAACTCGTCCGAAGGCGGGAAGGTCTCCTGCTCGAGCAGCCGCTCGAGCTCCTGGTCGAGCGTCGCGCCGTCCGCCATTGCCTCTCCTCCGTTCGCCTGCCGTCGAACCCTAATGCAGTGCCTTCTCGGCGCCGAGGCCGGTCTCGGACCGCACGTAGAGCTCGTGGAACGAGCGCTCGTTCGCGCGCTCGGTGCTGAGCAGCGTGCCGAGGATGCAGCCGAGGAAGCCGAGCGGGATCGAGACGATGCCCGGGTTGGCCAGGGTCCAGCCGATCGGCGAGCCCGTGTCGGAGTCGGCGCCCGGCCAGACCTTCGGCGAGACGACGATCAGCAGGATCGCCGAGACCACGCCGAGCACGACGCCGCAGACGGCGCCGACGGTGTTGAAGCGCCGCCACGTGAGCGCGAGCACGAGCGCCGGGAAGTTGGCGCTCGCGGCGATCGCGAAGGCGAGCCCGACCATGAACGAGACGTTCAAGCCCTCGCCGCCGATCACGGCGATCAGGATCGCGATCACGCCGATGCTCGCTGCGGCGATCTTGGCGACCACGACCTCCTCCTTCTCGGAGTCCCTCCCCTTGCGGATGATGCTCGACCAGATGTCGTGCGCGACCGCGCCCGACGCGCTCAGCACGAGCCCCGCCACCACGGCGAGGATCGTCGCGAAGGCCACGCCGGCGATCACCGCGAGGAACAGGTCGCCGCCGAACGTCCCGGCGCCGCCGCCCAGCTCCAGCGCGAGGTTCGGGGCCGCGAGGTTGCCGCCGGTGCCAGCCGCCTCGACGCCGGCCTCGCCCATCACCGAGCGCGCGCCGAAGCCGATGAACGTGGTCAGCAGGTAGAAGCCGCCGATGAAGAACATCGCCCACACGACCGAGCTGCGGGCGGCGCGGGCGTTCGGGACCGTGAAGAACCGCATGAGGATGTGCGGCAGGCCCGCGGTGCCCAGCACGAGCGCGAGGCCGAGCGAGACCGTGTCGATGGGCGAGGAGAGGAACGCGCCGGGGGCGAGCGAGAACGTCGACTCGGCGGTCGTGTTCGCCTCGGCGTCGTCGAAGAGCGCGATCGGGTTGAAGCCGACCGTCTCAAGCACGAAGATCGACATCACGAGGATGCCGGCCATCAGCAGCACGGCCTTGATGATCTGCACCCACGTCGTGGCGAGCATGCCGCCGAAGATCACGTAGCAGAGCATGAACGCGCCGGTCAGGGCCACGGCGATGCTGAAGTCGATCCCCACGAGCGCCTGGATCAGCACGCCCGCCCCGACCATCTGCGCGATCAGGTAGAACGCGGCGACGGCCAGCGTGCCCAGCGCCGCCGCCGTGCGCGCCGGGCGCTCGCGCAGCCGGAACGAGAGCACGTCGGCGATCGTGTACTTGCCGGCGTTGCGCATGCGCTCGGCCAGCAGGAACATCACGGTGAGGAAGGCGACGAGGAACCCGATCGAGTAGAGGAAGCCGTCGAAGCCGTAGAGGAAGATGAGGCCGGCGATGCCCAGGAACGAGGCGGCGGACAGGTAGTCGCCGGAGATGGCGAGGCCGTTCTGCAGGCCGGTGATCTGGCGGCCGGCGGCGTAGAACGTCGAGGCGCCGGTCATGCGCTTGGAGGCCCAGTAGGTGACGCCGAGCGTGATCGAGAGGACGATCGCGAAGATCACGACGGCCTCGACGTTGATGGCGGCGAGGACGGTCACGAGCGGACCTCCTGCGCGCGCCGGGTGCCCGGCTGCGGCGCATCGTCGGAGTGGGCGGCGATGGCACGCTCGGCCAGCGGGTCGAACTCCTTGTCGGCCTTGCTCAGGTACCACAGGCCGAGCACGAAGACCATGAGGAACTGCGTCAGCGCCAGGCAATAGCCGACGGTGAGCCCCTGGTACACGCTCTCGCCCATGAAGTCGGGCGCGTAGGCGCACAGGAGGATGAACCCGAGGTACCAGCTCAGGAAGAAGACGGTGCACGGGATGACGAACGCGCGCCGGCGATGGACGAGCTCTTGGAACTCGGGCGATCGCTCGATCGCCTCCCAGTCGATGGTGCTCCGATCGTGGTCCGCCATGTCCGCTCCTCTCCTGCGACAGGGGTTCGAGGCGGGTCGTACCCGGCGCCCCTGCACATAAGCGTCTATATGGCGCTTATGTGCAGGCGTGATCAGCGGCGCTTGCGCTTCTTGCGGCGGGCGCCGCCCGGGCCCGCCGCCCCGGCGCCGACCGGCTCCGGCTCGGGCTCGGTGAAGGTCTCGCCGCGCCGCTCGGCCGCCGCCCGCTGCCGGGCCGCGCGGATCTCGGCGGAGCTCGGCCACGGCTGCGCCTCGCCCGTGCGCCACGCGGGCGGGGTGCCGTTGGGCCAGCGGCCGAGGAAGAGCACGCTCAACATCACGAGCCAGAAGCACTGCACGACGGGCAGCGGCCCGCCGAACGGCAGGATCTGCAGGGCGCCCGTGATGATCCCCAGCACGCCCATGAAGCGGGTGAGCAGGCCCACCCTCATCGCGTTCATGCAGACGAGCACCAGGCAGAGCGCGAGGCCGAGCGCCCCGGGCAGCCCGAGCAGCGAGGCGAAGACGCCGACGCCGGTCGTGCCGATGTCCCGCGCGGCGTCGACCGTGCGCTCGCCGTCGAGGAAATCCCCGATCGCCGTGTTCGTCGCGAGCGAGGAGAGCACCGTCGAGAGCGCCTGCAGGCCGCCCGCCACCAGCGGCAGGTAGAGGAACAGCTTCGGGAACTCGGGGCGGCGGGCGCGCGTGGCCACCGCCAGGTAGGTCAGGGCCCAGCCGAGCGCGAGGTAGCCGGCCGCCACGACCAGGCTGGACAGCAGCACGACGATCGCCTGGTCGTCGTAGAACTCGAACGTCTGGACGCGGAGCGACTCGAGCGCGCCGATCGGCCCCGGCTGCTCGGCGCGGCCGAGCGTCTCCAGCACGCCGTTGCGCGGCAGGTCGGCGAGGATGAGCCCGCGCCACACCGTGCCGACGAACGTGAACAGCGCCGCGACCGCGGCGGCGAGGGCGGCCGGGTTGCGCTGACGCGCCTCCCAGGCGAGGTGGTCTTCAGGTTCCTCGGCTGCCACGAGGGGCTGAATCGTAGCCGGCAGCGGGCGGGGCCTCGGCCCGCAGGCTGCGGCGTGGCGGGTCTGGATCGATCTGGTTTCGCCCCGCGACCCGGGAAACCCGGTCCCCCGCGGCGAGCAGCAGGTCGAGCGCGGGCGCCGCGATCCGGAGCACCCCCTCGATCCGGCGGCGGCGGGCGAGCTGGACGGGCGTGCGCAAGGCCATGGCTCCGATTAGTACCATCAGTCCCATGGAGGGCTTCGGCTTCTTTCAGGACCCCGACTTCCAGAAGCGCTTGCAGGAGATGGCCGAGCAGATGCAGGCCACGCAGTCGCTCGCCTGGGCCGACAACGCGATCAAGCTCGCCGTCGACATGACGGTGGCGGCGATCAACCGCGTCAACATCCAGGGCACGACCGAGCAGCAGGCCCAGCAGATCCGCACGGTGATGGCGACGGTCTTCCCGGAGGCCGTCACGCTGGTGCGCGAGGCTCGGCAGGGGCTCTCGTAGCCGCCCGCCCCGCCGCGATCACCTCCTTGAACGATCGGAAGCGGAAGATGAAGACGAGCGCGGCGAACCCGCACGCGAACGTCGTCACCCCGATCGCGATCTGCTGGCCCACCGAGTAGGCCGCCACCGTCGCTCCCGTCGCAGATCCGGCGAAGACCTTCACCAGCAGCGCCTGCTGCACTCCCGCGCCGCCGGGCGTGAACGGCACGAGGGCCGCGACGGCGTTCACGCCCAACACCAGCAGGACGTTCTCCACCGATCCGCCGACGTTGAACGCGTCGAGCAGGAACCAGAACGCGGTGAAGCGGAGCGTCCAGGCGGCGAGCTGCACCAGCCACACCTCGCGGAAGTAGCGCCGCCGGTCGCGCAGGATGGTCAGGCCCTGGCGTACCCGCTGCCAGAAGGCGCGCACGCGGGCCGAGAGCAGGGCGAACCCGACCAGCGCCGCGATCGCGAGCACGGTGAGCAGGAACAGCGTGAAGCGCGGGTGCGAGGCCAGGAAGGCGAGGTCGAACGCCGGCAGGCTGGAGAAGTCCGGCGGCTTGGGGAACGCGCCCTGGCTGAACGCGAAGATCAGGATCGGGATCGCCAGGCAGAGGTCGAAGATCTGCTCCACGAAGAACGACGAGCCGACCGCCGGGTAGCTCGACCGGGGCAGCGAGGTGCGGGTGAGGAAGAGCCGCACGATGTCGCCGCCGCGCGCCGGGACGACGGAGTTGAAGCCGTAGCCGGCGAGGTACGCGCCCCAGATGTGGCGGAAGAGGAAGCGCTCGTCGGGATAGGCCGCACGCAGGATGTGGAACGACGCCCGCGCGCGCAGGCTGAGGTAGGCGACGAAGATCGCCATCGCCAGCAGCAGGGAGAGCCACTGCACGGCGGCGAGGTTCGACGCAAAGTCGCCGACCGCGTCGAAGAAGGAGGAGAAGGAGTCGCCGATCGACGCGTACAGCACTGCCTCCGAAGCCTAGGGAAGCGCTAGAGGTCGACGTAGACGTCGAGGCCCTCCGTCTCCCGGAAGCCCAGACGGGCGTAGACACGCGCGGTCGCGTCCGTGTCGGGGTGCAGGTGGGCGAAGTCGGCGCCGGCGCCGAACCCACGGTCGAGCAGCCACGACATGATGCGGGAGCCGGCGCCCCAACCGCGGGCGTCCGGAAGCACGGCGATGCCCGCGACGTAGGCGCAGGCGCCTCCGCGACCGCGGCTCACGAGGACGAAGCCGGTGCCGACGGGCCGCCCGTCGAGCATGGCGAGCGCCACCGTGCAGTCGGCGGCGGCGAGATGCGGCTCGAGCCAACGCCGCTCCAGCTCCGGTGCTTCCTCGAAAGCCACCGCATCGACCTGCACCACATCGCCGTGCGCGGTCCGGACCCGGTCGGCGAAGTCATCCATCCTCGAGCAGGCGGACCGACCCGCGTGCAGCGCGGAGCGCCGCGACCTCTGGAGCCGACAGGCCATGGGCGACGACGTTGGACACCTCGGCCACGGACGCGATCACGCTGAGGCCGCGCACCTGCATCTTGGACCTGTCGACGAGCAGCGTCGACTCGCCCGCATGGGCGATCATCGTGCGCTTGACCTCGGCCTCGAGGGCGTCGGCGTCGGTCATCATCCCCCCTCCCGTGAGGCCCTTCACGCTGAGGAACAGCCGGTCGGCGAAGTGGCTCTGCACCGTCCGGACGGCGAACGGGCCGACGAACGAGCGCGTCAGCCGGCGCAGAGTACCGCCGACGCCGATGATCTCGGCGTTCGACCCCTGCCCGTTGAACATCAGCTCCATCACGGGGAAGCTGTTCGTGAGCACGGTCGTCGCGATCCCGGTCTCGATCATGCGCCGGGCGACGAAGTAGCTGGTCGTCGAGGAGTCGAGGAACACCGTCTCGCCCGGTGACATGAGCGCGACGGCCGCCTCGCCGAGGCGGCGCTTCGCCTCGGCCGAGGCCTTGAGCCGGCGGGCGAACGAGTCCTCGTGGGCGGAGGTGGTGGGCAATACGCCGCCGCCGTGGGTCCGGCGCAGCATGCCCTGGCGCTCGAGCTCGTCGAGGTCCCGCCGGGCCGTGACCGGAGACACGTCGAACCGCGCCTCGACCTCGGCGACGGTGACCGACCCGGCGCTCTGCAGCACCTCGGCGATCTCGCGCCTGCGCGTCTCGGCGAGAATGCGCCGTCCCGCGTCAGTTCGTTTGCGAGCGATTATGTTCTCTTTCCCGGGCACCGGCTGGTGCCCTCGACAAAACCACGCATCACTCCTGATGTCAAGCAATAGCAGGGTATTTGCTAGGGATCGCTCGCCGGCCGGACGGCGTCGTTTCGTGATGCTTGACACGTGATCCGCTTTCTGTTGTGATTGTTTTTGATCGGAGGGGAGAGGAGCCGATGGGGAACGACCACAATCCGTCAACGGACGCGCTCGTAGAGCTGCGCGACGCGTTCAAGGCCTACGGCGCGGTCCAGGCGCTGCGCGACGGCAGCCTGACCCTGCGCCCGGGCGAGGTTCGTGCGCTCATGGGCGAGAACGGCGCCGGCAAGTCCACGCTGGTCAAGGTCCTCGGCGGAGTGGTGCGGCGCGACGCCGGCGAGATGCTCGTCGACGGCGGTCCGGTCGATTTCGGCTCCCCCCACGACGCGCGCGACGCCGGCATCGCGGTCATCTACCAGGAGCCGACGCTGTTCCCGGATCTCAGCATCGCGGAGAACGTCGTCATGGGCTACCACCCGCTCGGCGCGCTGCGGCGCATCGACCGCGGGGAGATGCACCGGCGCGTGCAAGAGCTGCTCGACCGCCTCGGCGTGCGGCTCGACCCCGAGCGTCCCGTCCGCGGCCTCTCGATCGCCGACCAGCAGATCGTGGAGATCGCCAAGGCGCTCTCCTTCGAGGCCCGCGTCCTGATCATGGACGAGCCGACCGCCGCGCTGTCGGGACCCGAAGTCGAGCGGCTGTTCGCGGTGGTCCGGACGCTGCGCGAGGAGGGCGCAGCGGTGCTCTTCATCTCGCACCGGCTCGAGGAGGTGTTCGCCATCTGCGACACCGTCACCGTCATGCGGGACGGCGCCGTCGTGCACGACGCGCGGATCGCCGACATGACGCCCGACGACATGGTCCGGCGCATGGTCGGCCGCGAGCTGGGCGCGCTGTTCCCCAAGCAGGACGCCAAGGTCGGCGAGGCGGTCCTGCAGGTCCATCGCCTCACCCGCGAGGGCGTGTTCTTCGACGTGAGCTTCGAGGTCCGGGCCGGTGAGATCGTCGCGCTCGCGGGCCTGGTCGGAGCCGGCCGCAGCGAGGTGGCACGCGCGATCTTCGGCATCGACAAGCCCGACGCCGGCCACGTCGAGGTCGCAGGGCAGCGGCTGGCGCCCGGCAGACCGCTGTCGGCGATGCGCGCCGGGATCGGATTCGTGCCGGAGGACCGCCGGCAGCAGGGCTTGGTCATGGACCTCTCGATCGCGCGCAACGCGACCATCACGCGCATGGGCGCGCTCTCGCGGCTCGGCCTGATCCGCGGCGCGTCCGAGAACCGGCTGGCGCGCGAGTGGGCCACCCGGCTGCAGCTCAAGTTCCACCGCCTGGACAACCCGGCCGGCTTCCTCTCCGGCGGCAACCAGCAGAAGGTCGTGCTGGCCAAGTGGCTCGCGACCGAGCCGAAGCTGCTCATCCTCGACGAGCCGACCCGCGGCATCGACGTGGGCACCAAGGCCGAGGTCCACCGGCTGATGAGCGAGCTGGCGGGCCGCGGCCTCGCCGTGCTGATGATCTCGAGCGAGCTGCCGGAGGTGCTCGGCATGGCCGACCGCGTCCTGGTGATGCACGAAGGCCGGCTGACGGCCGAGCTGAGCCGCTCGGAGGCCGACGAGGAGACGGTGATCCGCGCCGCCACCGGCCAGGTGACGGAGGCTGCGGCATGAGCGTGGAAGCCGCTTCGCCGCCCGGCGCCGAGGGCGCCCGGGCGCGCCGGCTCACCGAGTGGGTGTTTCGCGTCCGCGAGCTCGGCATCGTCGTCGCGTTCGCCCTGCTGGTGGCGGTCACGGCGATCCTCGAGCCGCGCTTCATCGAGACCGATTCGCTGCGCAACCTGGCGCTCAACGCGTCGATCTTCGCCATCCTGGCCGCCGGCCAGACGCTCGTGCTGGTCACGCGCAACGTCGACCTGTCGGTCGGCTCGGTGCTCGGCCTGAGCGCGTACTTCGCGGGAGACCTGCTGTCGAAGAACGCCGGCCTCCCCCTCCCGCTCGTGTTCCTGCTCGGCATCGCCCTCGGGGCGGCGTGCGGCCTGATCAACGGCATCCTCGTCACCTGGGGCCAGGTGCCAGCGCTCGTCGTCACGCTCGGGACGCTCTACGTGTTCCGCGGGCTCGCCTTCCTGTGGACCGACGGCACCCAGGTCAACGCGGAGACGCTGCCCGACTCCTTCCTCAACCTGGGCACCGACTCGATCGTCGGCGTCCCGATCCTCGTGATCATGGCGCTCGTCGTGGTGGCGGTCGTCGGCCAGTGGCTGCGCGACTTCCGGGCCGGCCGCGAGCTCTACGCGATCGGCTCCAACCCCGAGGGCGCGCGGCTCGCCGGCGTGCGCTCCGAGCGCCGGGTGCTCACCGCGTTCGTGCTGGCGGGAGCGCTCGCCGGCTTGGGTGGCGTGCTGTTCACGGCGCGCTTCGGCACCGTCGACGCGACCGCCGGGGTCGGCTACGAGCTCACCGTGATCGCCGCCGCGGTCGTGGGCGGCGTCGCCATCTTCGGCGGCACCGGCAGCGTCTATGGCGCAGCGCTCGGCGCTCTGCTGCTCGGCACCATCACCTCGTCGCTGATCGTCCTCCGGGTCGAGGCCTTCTGGCAGCAGGCCGCCATCGGCGCGCTGCTGTTGCTCGCGATCGGCTTCGATCGGCTCGTCGGGCTCCGCGTCGACGCCGCGCTACGCAGAAGGAGCGCTCGCCGTGCAGGCTGAGACCCAGACCCCGGCGGAGTCGCCGGCGCTCCCGGAGACCGGCCGCCGCGGACGCCCGGCCGACCGACTGCGCGCTTCGCTCGGGCGCTGGGAGGCGCTGCTCGTCGGGCTCATCGTCGTGACGTTCGTCGCCGGACAGGGCCTCTCGACGGAGTTCCTGACTGCCGACTCGTTCACCACGGGCTCGCTCGACTTCTCCGAGGTCGCGCTGATGGCGCTCGCGCTCACGCTCGTGATCATCGCCGCCGAGATCGACCTCTCGGTCGCCTCGGTGTTGGCGCTGTCGAGCGCGCTGATGGCGGACCTCTGGAACCGCGGCCTGCCGCTCGAGTTCATCATGCCGATCTGCCTTGTCGCCGGCGCGCTGTGCGGCGCCTTCAACGGCGTCCTCGTGACGCGGCTCGGGCTGCCGTCGCTCGCGGTGACCATCGGCACGCTCGCGCTCTTCCGCGGTATCGCCTTCGTCGTCATCGGCGACGAGTCCGTCACCGACTTCCCCGTCACCTGGACCGACCGCGCGTTCGGCAACTTCGCCGGAACGTTCGTCCCGAACACCATGGTGCTGTTCGCGCTCCTCGCGGTGGCGTTCGGCGTGCTGCTGCACGCGACGCCGTTCGGGCGCTCGATCTACGCGATCGGCGCGAACGAGGAGGCGTCGTACTTCTCCGGCCTGCGCGTGAAGCGGATCAAGCTGATCCTGTTCACGCTGTCGGGCGCAGTCGCTGCGCTGGCCGGGATCGTCATCACGCTGCGCAACTCGACGGCCGCCGCGAACGTCGGCCAGGGCTTCGAGCTGACGGCGATCACCGCCGTGCTGCTCGGCGGCGTGTCGATCTTCGGTGGCCGCGGCACGATCGCCGGGGTGATCCTCGCGCTGCTGCTGCTCGGGGGCATCCAGAAGGCGGTCCTGCTCAGCGAGAACATCTCGTCCTACTGGATCCAGATCGTCACCGGCGCCCTGCTGGTCGGCTCCGTCCTGGGTCCGAACGTCGCGCGCCGCGTCCGGGAGACGCGGCGGCGATCCACCGGCCACCACCCTGAGGAGGGTCCGAAGTCATGAGGTTCCAACGTCCGCGTGCCCTACGTACGCTGATCGCCGTACTCGCCCTGGTCGCGATGCTCGTGCTTGCCGCCTGCGGCGAGACGCAGGACGACGAGGAGAGCACGTCGAGCTCGTCGTCGTCGAGCAGCGCCGAGTCGAGCGGCGGCGCCGATCCCAACGCGGAGATCAAGCAGGGTCTCAAGACGGTCTCGATCCCCAAGCAGCTCGGCAACCCGTACGAGGAGTTCGAGCACTCCGGCGTCGACGAGGCGCTCGAGGAGCTCGGCGGCTCGAACCGGATCACCGGCCCGACGGACGCCGCGGCGTCCTCGCAGATCTCGATCATCAACGCCGCCGCGCAGCAGAAACCGGACGCGATCATCATCGCCGGCAACGATCCCGACGCTGTGGCGCCTGCCCTCAAGCAGGCAGCACAGCGCGGCATCAAGATCGTCGCGATGGACTCCGGCGTGGCGACCGACGCGCGCAGCGTGTTCGTCAATCAGGTCACCACGCAGCTGATCGGGGAGAACCAGGTCGAGTCGATCGGCAAGCAGATCGGCTACAAGGGCGAGATCGCGATCCTCTCGGCGACCGCGAACGCGACCAACCAGAACGCCTGGATCGAGGTGATGAAGGAGACGCTCAAGAAGCCCAAGTACAAGGACATGAAGCTCGTGAAGACCGCCTACGGCGACGACGACGACCAGAAGTCCTTCCAGGAGACCCAGGGCCTGATCCAGGCTTACCCGAACCTCAAGGGCATCATCTCGCCCACCACGGTCGGCGTCTCCGCGGCCGCCCGGTACCTGTCGACGTCACCGCAGAAGGGCAAGGTCAAGCTGACCGGGCTGGGCTTCCCGAGCCAGATGAGCAAGTTCGTCAAGGACGGCACGGTCGACGAGTTCCAGCTCTGGGTCCCTAAGGACGTCGGCTACCTCGCCGGCCAGGCCGCCGCGGCGCTCGCCTCCGGTCGCATCACCGGCAAGGAGGGCGAGAAGTTCGAGGCCGGCCGCCTCGGCGAGTACACGATCGGCGCCGAAGGCGAGGTCGTGCTCGGCCCGCTCACCACGTTCACCAGGGACAACGTCGACGACTTCGACTTCTAGAGGCACGATATGACGGTTGCCGACAGCACCGAGCTGCCGGCCGGAACGAGCAGCCGACCCGGGCCACGCGCCCGGGTCGGGGTGTTCGGCATCGGCCTGGACACGTACTGGCCGCAGTTCGCCGGTCTCAAGGAGCGGATCGAGGGCTACCAGCGCCGCGTCGAGGAGCGTGTCGCCGCGCTCGGCGGCGACGTCATCTCGGCCGGACTGGTGGACACCGCCCAGGGTGCGCGGACGGCCGGCGACTGCTTTGCGGCGGCGCAGGTCGACCTCGTGCTCTGCCATGCCGTGACCTACGCCACTTCCAGCACGGTGCTGCCAGTGGCGCAGGCGGCGAACGCGCCGGTCGTGCTGCTGGGCCTGCAGCCGAGCGCCACGCTCAACTACGCCAACACCGACACGGGGGAGTGGCTGGCCAACTGCGCCGCTTGCTGCGTTCCCGAGATCGCCGGCGCCTTCACGCGGGCGGGGATCCCGTACGACACCGTCGCGGGCACGATCGACGACGACGAGCGCGCATGGGAGAAGATCGGCGCCTGGGTCCGCGCCGCCGGGGTCGCACGGGCGCTGCGCGCCTCGCGCATCGGGTTCATGGGGCACGTGTATCCGGGGATGCTCGACATGTACGCCGACTTCACGGCGGTGCACGCGCAGGTCGGCGCGCACGTCGAGGTGCTGGAGATCGACGACCTCGGCGCCAGGGTGGCGCAGGCCACAGACGCCGAGGTGGAGGGCAAGCTGGAGCAGATCCGCTCGATGTTCAGCTTCGCCGATCCCTCCGCCGACCCGATCGCCGGGCCGATCGAGCCCGGGCAGCTCGACTGGTCAGCGCGCGTCGCCGTCGGGCTGGACCGGCTGGTCACGGACTTCGAGCTCGACGCGCTGACCTACTACTACCGCGGCGTCGCCGGCAACGAGGCCGAGCGGCTCGGGGCCGGGCTGATCGTCGGCAACTCGCTGCTGACCGCGCGCGGCGTCCCCACCGCCGGGGAGGCCGACCTCAAGACCAATCTCGCCCAGCTGATCCTCGACCGGCTCGGCGCCGGCGGCTCCTACACGGAGTACTACGCGCTCGACTTCGCCGAGGAGTTCATCCTCATGGGCCACGACGGACCGGGGCACATCGCGATCGCCCAGGAGCAGCCGACGCTGCGCGCGCTCAAGCTCTACCACGGCAAGAGCGGCGCCGGCCTGAGCGTCGAGCTGCAGGTCCGCTACGGGCCGGTCACGATCGTCGGCTGCACGCAGACCGCCGCCGGCGGGCTGAAGCTGCTCGTCGGCCAGGGCGAGTCGATTCCGGGCGCCACGTTCCGGATCGGCAACACCAACAGCCGGCTGCGCTTCGGGCTGCCACCGGCCGAGTTCTTCGAGCGCTGGTGCGCCGAGGGCCCGACGCACCACGTCGCGCTCGGCGTCGGGCACGTGGCCGATGAGGTGCGCAAGGTCGCGTCGCTGCTCGGGCTCGAGTACGCGGAGGTGGGCTGAGGTGGAGCGCGTGTGCTTCCTGCTGCGCGTGCGGCCCGACCGGTTGGAGGAGTACACGGAGCGACACCGCGCCGTCTGGCCGGAGATGCTCGACGCGCTGCGCGCGACGGGCTGGCGCAACTACTCGCTCTTCCTGGGCCCGGACGGCCTGCTCGTCGGCTACCTGGAGACCGACGACTTCGCGGCGGCGCTCGCGGGAATGGAAGCGACCGACGTGAATGCCCGCTGGCAGGCCGACATGGCGCCGTTCTTCGAACAGGGGCCAGACGCCGGCTTCGAGCGGCTCGAGCAGGTGTTCCACCTTGCCTGAGGCTCCGGCCTACGCCGCGATCGACCTGGGCGCGACCAGCGGCCGGGTCGTCACGGGCCGGCTCGAGGGCGGCCGCGTGGCGCTGCGCGAGGTTCACCGCTTCCCCAACCGGCCGGTCCGGCTGCCCGACGGTCTGCGCTGGAACCTGCTGCACCTGTTCACCGAGGCGCTGGCGGGCTTGCGCCGAGCTGGACCGCTCGCCGGCGTCGGTGTCGACACGTGGGCGGTCGACTACGTGCTGCTCGACGGGCACGGCCATGTGCTGGGGCTGCCCTTCCACTACCGCGACGAGCGCACGGCCGGGATGCCCGAGCGAGCGTTCGGTCGGGTATCGCAGGCGGAGCTCTATGCCACCACCGGCATCCAGACGCTGCCGATCAACACCGTCTTCCAACTGCTCGCCGACGAGGGCTCGGCTGCGCTCGCGGTCGCGGAGCGCCTGGCGCTGATACCCGACCTGCTCGCCCACTGGCTGTGCGGCGAGCTGGCCAACGAGGCAACGAACGCCTCGACCACCGGGCTGCTGGACGCGCGCAGCGGCGACTGGGCGCGCTCGGTCATCGCCGGGCTCGGCCTCCCGGACCGCATCTTCGGCGAGCTCGTGCAGCCGGGCACGCGGTTGGGCCTGCTGCTCGACCGCCACGCGCTCGGCCAGGCGCCGGTCTACGCGGTCGCCAGCCACGACACCGCCTCGGCGTTCGCCGCGGCGCCGGTCCGCGACGAGCACGACGCGATCCTCTCCAGCGGCACGTGGTCCCTGGTGGGCGTCGAGCTGCCCGAGCCGATCCTGACCGACGCCGCGCGCGAGGCGAACCTGACCAACGAGCGCGGCGTCGACGGCACGACGCGGCTGCTCGGCAACGTGATGGGGCTCTGGCTCCTCGAGGAGTGCCGGCGGCAGTGGGGAGAAGTCTCCTACGAGGAGCTGCACCGGCTGGCGGAGTCGGTGGAGGCGCCCGTGCCGCTGTTCGATCCCGATGACGAGGCGTTCCTCGCGCCGTGCGACATGCCCGCACGCATCACCGCGGCCTGCATGCGCACCGGCCAGGCAGCGCCGCGCGACGTCGCGACCACCGTTCGCAGCATCCTCGTCTCGCTCGCGTGCAAGTACCGCTGGGTGATCGAGCACCTGGAGGCGGTCAGCGGCCGCGAGGTGCAGCGCATCCACGTCGTCGGCGGCGGCGCGCGCAACGCCCTCCTGTGCCGCTTGACCGCGGACGTCTGTGGCCGCGAGGTGGTGGCCGGGCCGGCCGAGGCGACCGCCCTGGGCAACGTGCTGATGCAGGCGCGCGCGGCGGGCGAGCTCGGCTCGCTCGCCGAGCTGCGCGCGGTCGCCGGCG
>Ga0136615_10000854_pt1 | contig 14228 bp, 12 predicted proteins | sample AntDrymUQ2882206_2_FD_106647 | JGI IMG/M metagenome (GOLD analysis project Ga0136615, IMG submission 106647) | Polar desert sand microbial communities from Dry Valleys, Antarctica - metaG UQ288 (22.06) | ecosystem: Environmental > Terrestrial > Soil > Desert | place: Antarctica: Dry Valley...
GCCCGCTTCAGGCTCTTGAAGGCCACTCTTTTGTCCAAAGCGTCTAGCTTATAGAGTGAATCCGGTTTGTCAAGTGAACGAGTGTACAATTTTTCGCGCACCGACTCGAATGCCACCCTGCCCTCCTCCGAACGTACCAGCACGCTGGAATACCCATCTTCGCTCCCGACGCTCCCCACGGAGATGTCCGCCGCGTGACCCATGAAGTCCGCGCACTCGTCGCAGCCCTTCAGGGCCGCGCCGTGGAAGTCTTTGATCGGCTCCTCGAAAATTGTCTCTCCATCGTGGTCCTGGACGATGAGCCTGCCCTTCATCACGTCCACCCGGCCCACCTCGTCGAGGTCAACGCCCCGCTTGTCCCTGACCTCTTCGAGCATCAGTTTCTCGTAGTTGAAGCTCTTGGTGCAAAGGAGAGCGATGGTGAGCGTGATCGCCTCGACCCGCGAAGAGCCCCACGTCCACGGCCTGGCCTGCATGGCCTTGATGCCTTCGATCTCACACGGCGTCCCGACCACGGCGATGCGAGGGTTCGGTGGCAAATCGTAGTCCTTGAAATCCGCATGACCCAGCGCGAGCGTCTGGTTGTAGAAGCTCCCGGCGGACTCCCTGACCTCCTCGGGCGTCGTCGCCACGAACGCCTCGCCCTTCCACCGCTCCGTTTCGCTCTCCCGGGCGACCAGCGCGCCGTCTATCTCATCGGTTTCGAGGAGCGATATGAGCAGCGCGCTCACGAACCCACCGTCCTGCGCCCCCTCGATGTCATCCCTGACGCGAGCCGTATAAGTCTCATGCACGCGCCCGAGGCCATTCTCGGTGTAACCGGCGCCGTTGCCGGTAATTTTCCACGTCGACTCGTACTGCAATCCGCCGCGCGGGCAGAAGTCCCAGCACAAAGAGCAACCGGTGCACATCTTGACGAGGGTGGGCAGGTCGTCCTCGCCGATGCCTATGGAGTCGGTCGGGCAGGCGGCGACGCACACGCCGCACTGCACGCACCTGTCGGCGTCTATGACCGCCTGCTCCAGGTCCCAGAACCACACCTTACCGGGAGCCTCGTCAATGTCGTTCATCATCTCCCGGATATCGAAGCCGGCCACGCTACTTTCTCCCAATTTCGACTGGCTGGCGGCCTTTCAGGGTGTCGCGCAGTTCCCGGTTTTGCGTACGGCGCGCCCATTCGTGGAACCGCTCGCCCTCGCGCCCCTCGTCCCTGAACCGCTCGAAGACGCGGACCAGGGCGTCGGGGACTTCGTCGGCGGGACGTGCACCCTCGACCCAGTCAATGAACGCGGCGTCCATGCCGAGCGAGCCTCCGAGACCGATGTCCACGCCCTCGACTATGGAGTCCTGCGTCTTCGCCGTCTCGCCCCGGAAGCCGATGTCCCCGATCTGGGGCTGCGCGCACGACGCCGAGCAACCGGAGAAGTGCATCCTGACCGCCTCCTGGCCGATGTCCCCCACGCGCTGGTCCATCTCGCGGGCCCACTCCAGAGCCCGGATCTTGGTCTCCACGATGGCGAAGCGGCAGAATTCGCTGCCCGTGCACGCCACGACCCCACGCTCGAACGCGCCGGGGTTCGGCGAGTATCGCTGAAGCAGCGGCTCCGAAAGCAGATCGTCCAGCCGCTCCTCTGGCACGCCAGTGATGATGAGGTTCTGGTCCGTGGCGAGCCTGATCTCGCCCCCGTACTCCTCGGCAAGCTGCCCGGCCTCCTCGAACTGCTCCCCGCTCATCCTGCCCACAGGCACGTTCAGCCCGACGTAATATAGGCTGTCCTCTTTTTGCGGATGGACGCCGACGTGGTCACCCCGGTAGCGCTTCGTCAGATCCTCTCCGGCGGGCTCCAGCTCGATGGAGACGCGCTTCTGCAGCTCCTCACGGAACTGCTCCGGCCCGAGTTCCTGCACCAGATAACGCATCCGGGCCAGCCAGCGGTTCTCACGGTTGCCGAGCTCCCCGAATACATGGGCGATGCCGCGCGTGACCTCCACCGCGTCCTCGGCCCGAACAAAAACGTCAATGTCCGACGCCATCCGAGGTCCGTCCGAGAGTCCGCCCCCGACGCGCAGGTTGAAGCCGATGGTGCCGTCCTCGTGGCGGGCGGGGAGCAGTCCGATGTCGTTGATCTCCGCCTGCGCGCAGTCCTCCAAACATCCCGTCACGCTCATCTTGAACTTCCTCGGCAAATTCGCGTACTCGCGGTTGCCGGTGAAGTAGTTCGAGATCGCCTGGGCCACCGGGTATGCGTCTATGACCTCCTCGTGGCTCGTCCCGGATACCGGGCAACAGAGTACGTTGCGCGCCGAGTCGCCACACGCCTGCACGGTGGTTATTCCGGCGTCTTCCAGGCGGCGCCAGACCTCGGGGATGTCGCGCATCTTCAGCCAGTGCATCTGTACGTCCTGGCGGGTGGTGATGTCCAGGAAGTTGTTGCCGAAGTGCGGGTTCTCGACAGGGCCGTGGGCGAAGTCCGAGGCTATCTTTCCGACGACCTTCGTCTGTTCCGCCGTCAGGATGCCGCCCGGAACCTTTATGCGCATCATGAAAGCGTCGCCACCCTGCTTCTGTGGGTAGATGCCGACCCACTTCAATCGCTCGACCTCGCCCGGCACCTCGTCCATCTTCGAGAGGTCTTTGGAGTAGGTGTCAATGATGGCCTGGCGCACCTCAAGCGGGTGACGCTCGAGCTTGATCTTCTCTACCTTGTTGAGCTTCTGCTCCCTGAGACTACGCACGCCCCACCTTTCCGTTTGCTACGTGAATGCCGCACTCCGTCTTCTCCGACCCATCCCAGCGACCGGCGCGCGCGTCCTCGCCTTCCCGCACCGGACGGGTCTGCGGCTCGCATCCGATGCTGCGGTAGCCCATATCGAGGAGCGGGTTCATCGGGACGCCGTGCTCCCGCACGTACTCCTCGACTTGCTCCGAACTCCACGCGACGAGCGGGGAAATCTTGGCAACCCCGAAATACTCGTCCCACCCGACGACCGGCGTCGACGCCCGATCCGGAGTCTGGTCGCGCCGGATGCCGGTCGCCCAAGCTTCATAGTTCGCAAGGTGCTTCCGCTGCGGCGCGACCTTGCGGACCTGACAACACAGGTCCGGCTCGCACGTATACATCCGCGGCCCGTACCGCTCGACCTGTTCCTCGACCGAAAGCTCCGTCCGCACCACGTCCAGCGGCAGTTCGTAGCGGTCCATCGCCTCCTCCCGGAAGCGCACCGTCTCATCGAACAGGAAACCGGTATCAATGCTGAAGACCCGGATCTGATCCGTGATCCGCGAAACCATGTCAAGCAGGACCATGCCTTCGGGGTTGCCAAAAGACACCGAGAGCGTCAGACCCTCCCCATAAGCGTCCACCGCCCAGCGCAAGACTTCCTCCGGTTTGCTGCCTTCGAGGACCTCCGCCGCGCGCGAAACCTCATAGCCACCCGGTAAAGTCCGTTCGCGCTCATACCGCAGACCTTCGTACATGTTGCCCCTTCCTGGGAAAGAGAGAAATTCTTCGAATGTCGAGCAGAAAGATTAGCCGCAGCAGTAAACGCTACATCGAACGCAGCCAGAATCGGCGCGCGGAAGCGGGAACAAAGGATCTTTGCCTGTGATCTTCATCCTCATGGCTCCCGATGGTAAGCACCATATCCCATCCCGTCAATGGGAAACCCGATAAATTTTGTCGGATTTGAAAAATTTTGGTGAAATCGGACACTGGTCGAGCCGATTCTTCCTTCTGGCGAAGGATGTCGGGGCGTCTGTGGAACGACTATCGGCATTGGTCGGTGGACGGGACCTACGGGCGGATGCTCGACGCCGCGCGCTCCGCGTGTTCGGAGATGGATGACGCGGCAAACATGTAAAAGAAGGCTATTCAGATTCGTGGAGCGTGTCATGCGCCGCGCTCGTGGTCGGCGAGGACTTCATCGAGTACGCGGCGGGCCTTTTCTGCTTCTGGGGGGTTCGTGTCGATGTGTTCGGCCAGTGTGATCAGGGTCTTCCACAACGTCCAACCGCGACCTCGCACCCAGGTTGCGTCGTCCAGCTTGAGGGCCGCGCGAAACGCATCCCGGCTTTCCCCTCCAAAGAGAGTCCACGCAATCGCCAGATCGCATGCGGGATCTCCCACCCCCGAGGTCCCGAAGTCTATGACGGCGCTCAACCCGCCCCCCTCGACCAGCAGGTTACCGGCGGCGACATCACCGTGGAACCAGACAGCCGGGCCGCGCCATTTTGTTTCGAGGGCCGCTTCCCACGCCGCGCTCGCGGCGTGGGCATCGATCCTGCCGTCGAGGGCGGCTATCGCTTGCCTGGTCTCGGCATCGTATACCGTCAGCGATCCGCCGCGGAAGAAGTTGTGCCGCCCAGGTGGCGGCCCACCGGCGGGGTCGATCCGCCGCAGGGCAATGAGGAATCGAGCCAGCGCGGTCGCAAACTGGCACAGATCGGCGATACCCTCGATAGTCGCGGTCTCACCTTCGAGCCAGCGGTAGACGGACCACCGCCAGGGATAACCCTCGGCCGGCGCCCCCTTCGCCAACGGGACGGGGATCGAAAGCGGGAGCAGCGGCGCAAGTTTCAGCAACCATTGATGTTCCTTTTCTACCTGTAGCGCGTACGCTGCGGCACTCGGCAGACGCACCGTCATGTGCGCGCCGAGATGAAAAGTCCTGTTGTCAACGCCGCCAACCTCGACCGGTTCGATGGGCAGGTCCGCCCACTGGGGGAATTGCGTACCGACCAGTCGGCGCACGAGCGATACATCGATGTTCACTTCGTCGTCGGGCATTCTACTGTCGGGCATAAGTTCTCCCTTCGTGCTAGACCCGCCGCGCGACGTGCAGCAGGTATTCTTTGCGGTCGAGTGGGTTGTGATCCGACCGCGGCCGGGTCGGGACCTCGCCGCGAACCGGTTGGTAGGAGTCGAAGACGAATTCCAGCACGCCTTCGCCACGAGTCAGCGCCGGCAGCCGTTGCTGCAACTCGTGGACCCGAGCCGCGGGGATTTCACCCTCCAGCGTGTACGATGAACCCCGCATTTCCTGCGTTTGCGGAACAGCACGCAACCGTGCCAGTACGGGCATCGTCGCCCCGAACGTGTCTGCCGGGACCTCGAGGTGGAAGCGGTGGATCGGCTCGCACACCACGGTGCCGGCCTGATTGAGCGCGCTCATCAAGACCAGCGGCGTCAGGTTACGGAAGTCCCCGGCGGTGCTCGACATGCTCTTGTCAAAGACGCCATGAGCGCTGCTCTGCCGCGCCCAATAGCCGGAATGCGTCATGGTGACCGTGCAGTCGGTGACCTGCCATCCGCAGATCCCCTGGCGCAGCGTTTCGTGGACCGTTTCCTCGACCGCCGTGAAGAACGAGGCCGGCATCGTCCCATGCAGATCGGCCTCCAGCCGGAATTCCACGCCGGTGTCGAATGGAGCCGGATCTATGCGCAGCCCGACCGTTGCGAGAAACGAGTGGGGCTCCTTGTCGATGATCTCGACCGCTGCGCCGACGCCGATGGGCCGTTCGATGCAGATCGTCATCGTCTCGCGGAATGTGACATCAACGCCGAATTCGTTCGCCAGCGTTGCCTGGATGACCTCTTTCTGAACCTCACCGTAGAGCGAGACGAATATCTCCCGCCGGGCATCGTCCTGCCGCACGTTGATCAGTGGGTCCTGCTCGGCGAGTTGGGTGAGCGCAACGTGCAGAGCGCCTTTATCGGCGGGACAGCAGGGAACGACTACCGTTTCCAGCGTCGGCGGGGCGAAATGGTGGCGCTCCGGGGTCGTCCATGAAATGCCGATCGTGTCGCCGATCCGAATATCCCCGAGCCCCCATAGCCTGCCGATCTGGCCCGCGGCGACCGAGGCTTGCTGGACGGTCGAGCCGCGCTGGAAGACGCTGATCGCGGTGACCTTTCCCTCCTCGTCCCGACCGAATCGCAGCCGGTCCCGCACCCGTACCGTCCCCGAGAACATACGAACGTACGCGATCTTCTCCCCGGCCGGACCCCGTTCGACCTTGAAAACCGCGCCCGAAACCGGGCCATCGCCATCGCCTTCGGCCGCGGGCAAGAGCTCCATGATGCCGGCGATCAGCTCATCCACGCCCGCGCCCGTGATCGCCGATCCCAAGAACACCGGATACGCGAGGGCCTGCCCCGTTTGCGCCGCGAGCCCGCAGCGCAGTTGACTGTACGAGACCGCTCTCTCGTCGTTTACGTATGCGGCAAGAAATGCATCGTCGTGGTCGGCGAGTAGATCAACCATCCTGGAAGTAAAATCAGCGTCGGCGGCGCCGTATGGCGTGAAACCGGGACTGCGGGTGCCCAGCCCGCTCGTCGATCCCATCGGGATGATCGCCGGGGCCAATTTCTCGGAGATGCTCCGCAGCAAGCGTTCATATTGCGCGCCATCGCGATCAATCTTGTTCACGAAGATGAGGGTGGGAATGCGCAGCCGCCGCAACGTCCGCATCAACACGCGGGTCTGCGGCTGCACGCCCTCCACGGCCGAAACCACCAGCACGGAGCCATCGAGCACGCTCAACACTCGTTCCACCTCGGCGATGAAATCCGGGTGGCCGGGCGTGTCGATCAGGTTGACCGTTACGTCATCGATGACGAACGATACGACTGCGGACTTGATGGTGATTCCGCGCTGCCGTTCCAGCGCCAAAGTATCGGTCTGGGTACTGCCGTCATCGACGCTGCCGATCTCGTCAATGACACCGGCGGCGTGGAGCAGCCGCTCGGTTAAAGTCGTCTTACCGGCGTCTACATGCGCCAGAATCCCCAGGTTCAAAGTTCGCATAGAGCGTCATGTCCTTCAAGTGGATAGCCATTTCCTCCTGGATAGACACGAACGCTCGGCGCATTTCCCTCTCCTTGCTTGATCGGCTGTCGTCGGGAGTTTAACAGGAGGCCACCCCGGTGGGCTACCGGTTTATCTGGCCGCTCAGCCGACGAGCCAGCGGAGCAGCCGGCTCCTGCGAGCGTCGAAGATCCCGCCCGCGACTCCCGGACAAGCCGGCAGGATCGGCCGCCACGCCAAAAATTTGCCCGTTGCAAGGCCGCCAGGCTTCGACGCCGACCCGTATCCGCGCCGCCATCGTCCTCGACCATCGCATCCGCATTGAGAGGACACGCCTTATTTCATGTCTCTACTTCCGGGTGGATCTATATCTTCGTAACCCTGGTGTCGAATGGCGCGGGCGTAGAGGACGATAGCTGGATGCCTTTTACCGGAACATGTCCCTCTCCGGCGGCATGAGCAGGTCCTTGCCGGACCCGGCCGCCCGCTCGTAACCGTAGCCGCGCACGACTGCGGCAGGCACGCCATCGGTCTTGCCCATCACCAGTTCGGCGGCGGCGGCCAGTTCGTCGGCGACGGCGAGTACGCTGGCCTCCAGCGGGTTGCCGTGGGGGTCTTTTCCGCCCCGGTAGTCAGCGAGCGGGTCCATGCCCGAGACGCCGACGGCCACGTCCATGATCCCAAACCGCCACGCCCGCCCGAAGGAGTCGGAGACGATAACCGGGAGGTCGAGGTCCGTCAGGTCCCGGAGCAGTTCGCGTAGCTTCAGCGCAGAGGCGTCGGGGTCCGCTGGGAGGAGGCAGACACTCTCTCTGCCAGGGACATTGGAGGCGTCCACTCCGGCGTTGGCGCAGACGAAGCCGTGGTGGGTCTCGGAGATGATGACGCCACGGTCCATGCGAACGATCCGGCGACTCTCCCGGAGCACAACCTCGATCTGGCGCGGATCCTTGCCATGCTCGGCGGCGAAGCGTTTGGCGAGCGCCGAAGGCTCGACCGAATCGAGACCCACGATACGGCCCTCCGCCTTGCTGATGACCTTGTGCGTGACGACGAGGATGTCCCCGGCACGGAGCCAGACCCCGGCCGTCCGAGCGATGAGGCCCGCGAGTTCGTCGCCGGGACGTATCTCCGGGATGCCCGTAATTGGGAGTATCTCGATGCCGCGGTTCGTGGTCTCCATGCAGCGGTAGACGCTACCACAAAAGAGCGGCCCATCGGGATGGCGGGCCGCTGGTCTGGTTCGCGGGTTGACTACTCTTCGTATTCGGGGCAGGCTGGCGCTGTGGCGTCGTAGGCGCTCGACGTGTCGTGTTGGACGGCGCGCAGAGCGTCCGTACGCCCGTTGCCGAAGCACTCGTCGTAGCCCTGTTTGCCGATGTCTATGGCCGTGTTTTGCATGTAGGATTCGACTTTGGTTGGCGACAGGATCACGTCGCCGTCATTGCCGATGGCACCGAACTCGCTGACGATCAGGGCAGCGACCCCCGCTGCGTGCGGGGAGGCCATTGACGTTCCCTGGATGCATCCGTAGGTGTTGGCTGGGAAAGTCGAGAGCACGGTGGTATTGCAGTCGCCGGTGTTCCCGTTGCCGCCCGGCGCGCCGATGTCGGCCAGGCCGGCGCCGTAGTTCGAGTAGCGGGCCTTCTCACTCTGGCGTCCGAGGGACATCGTGCCGATCACGCCCTCCGTCTCGGCGGGGACGACTTCGCACTCGTTCGGGATCGGCTCGCCGTCGTCATCAACGGGATGGGCGAGGTCCTGATCCGAGTTCCCAAGAGCCGCGACCGGCGTCACGCCCTGGCAGCGGCATCGAAGCCGTCTTGCCCCACTGTGCCGCGAAGCAACACGTTGTAACGCTTGAGTTCGGCGGTCTGAGCATCGGCCGCCTGCTGTACGGCCACCATAGCCGCGGCGACGCCTAGCATGAGCGCCACCCCTAGCAGAATGCCGGAAGCCTGGATCCTAAGCACGAAACATCCCTCCTCATCTCGAAGAACACACTCCGAGTTCTCCGCCCTTGAAGTGACAAAAGGCCGCCGGCGCGGCTTCCGTTCCCTCCACGAAAGGTCCCTCGCTCCAACGTGAACTTTATATCAAAGTATTTTTGCTCTCGCAGGCATGCGCCAGATCCTCAGCCGTATCGAGGTCGAAGGCGAGGCCGGGACGCCGGACGATTCGCGCCCCGAGCCCACGCTCCCTGGCCGCCCGCAGATGCTCCTTGAAGCTGTCGGAACCAAAGAAGAAAGGCAACGCATCCGGCGGACGAAGGAGGAGAGCATTGGTGCCGGAGCACACGTCGTCGGGAGCAATGGTGATTGAAAATCCTGCCTCCGTTTCATTCAGCAACTCGCGGACATCATCCGGCTCAAGCAGCGGCAGGTCGGCGGGGAGAACGAGCAGGGCCGCAGCTCCACTCTCCATCGCCCATCTTCGCCCATCTTCCAGCGCCGGGTTCAGACCCCGGCCTTCCTGGAGCAACGGCGTCGCCCCGTGCTTCGAGGCGAGATCGAGGACCGTGAGATCCGGACTCACGACGCATACATCGTGTACGCCTGCCGCCTGCAGCGCCGACAGGACGCGATCCATCATGCGCAGGACGAGGCTGGCGCGGGCTTCGGGGCCGAGGATGGATCCCAGGCGGCTCTTCGCCTCTCGTAAGTCCTTGACCGGCACGACCGCATGTACGTTCATCGCGCCGCCAGCGAGCCCGCGAAACCGAGGACTTCCCGCGCCAGGCGTTCCCGATCTGGCGCGTCGCGCATAACCGCGTCCGTGGCGTGGACGGTCATGCCGAGGGCCGAGATATCGTTTCGCTCGACTTCATCGGCGAGGTCTATCACCATCCCATCCACGAGACCTTCATACATCCGGGCGACGCCTGTAGCGGATACTTCGTGCCCGAGCGAGGCGAGCATCCTGTCCGCGGGTCCTTTGAGCGCCCGCCCCCCGACTATCGGGCTGACGGCGACTTTCGGCGCGGGAGAGGCGGACACGGCCTCGCGCATGCCTGGGACGGCGAGGATCGGGCCGATGCTCACCACCGGGTTGGATGGACAGAACACAATGGTTTCCGCCCTGGCGAGCGCGTAGAGGACGACGGTGGTGGGACGAGCTTTTTCTACGCCGCGCAGTTCGACGCCCCGAACCTCGTCTCGCTGGCCGCGGCGCACGAAGTATTCCTGGAACTCCAGCCTCCCGGCGGGCGTGTCGAGAGTGGTGGATACTGGCTCGTCGCACATCGGAAGGACATAACTCGGGATGCCGAGTGCGTCCGAGAGAGCGGCGGTGACGCCCGTGAGCGACACGCCGGAGCGCAGTCGGGCTGAACGGAGTACGTGGGTTGCCAGGTCCCGGTCGCCGAGCTTGAACCAGGTATCCTCGCCGTAGCGGGCGAGCATTCCGAGGGCATCGAAGGTCTCCCCAGCTATGCCCCATCCTGTTTCGGGGTTGGCGATGCCGGCCAGGGTATACATCACGGTGTCGAGGTCGGGGCAGATGCGAAGGTCCCATAGATCGAAGTCGTCTGCGGTGTTCACGACTACGGTGAGGTCTCCGGGCGGGAGCGCGGCTTGCAAACCTGCCGCCAGCTTTGCGCCACCGACCCCGCCGGCGAGAGCGACTACCTTCATCGCCGTTCGAGGGCGTGGCTCATCAGGGCGACCTGGCTGAGGACGTCCGTGATCCTACCGTCCATCGCCATCTCCAGCGCCTCCCCTAGCGGCACGCGCCGGACTTCGAGGACCTCTCCGCCCTCGGGCTGCTTCTCGCCGGGCTTGAGGTCCGTAGCCAGGAACCACACCGCATACTCGTCCGCGACGGAGTTGGAGAGGTACGCTTCACCTAGCATCCGCCAGCTCTCCGCCTCGAACCCGGTCTCTTCCTTCAACTCGCGTTTGGCGGCTTGCAGAGGTTCTTCGCCTTCGGGACAGCCGCCTTCGGGTATCTCCCACGAATATTGCTCCAGAGGATAACGGTATTGCCCCACCAGATAAGTGTGTCCGTCCTCGACCGGCAACACGCCTACGGCGACGTTCTTGTAGTGGACGACGCCGTAGATACCGGGCTCGCCATCAGGGCGCGTGACCCGGTCTTCGCGGACGGAGATCCAGGGGTTCTCGTACACCCGCTCCGAGGATAGAGTCCGCCACTGGTTGGCCTCATTCGGGTTCATGGCGTCTCCTGCGCGAACGAGCCGTACATCATCGCCGCAGCGAGCCGTTCGTCGTCCCAGCATAGCCGGCGCGTGCGTTCGATCATGGCTTCCTGCCCGAGCATCCACCCTCCGTCGCCCATCGCAAGCCGCTATCTTAGCACCGCAAGGAAGAGCCGCCGAGACGCCGCTGGTCGGAACATCCGCTTGTACTCCAGGCTCCGGGGACTTACTGCGCGAACCAGTAATAATAGGGCGCATGCGGCACGAGAGGAGCGTCTTTGCTGGGAAGCAACTCTATCCGTAGGGATTCAGAGTTTACGTACTCCGCGGGTATGGTGTAAGAAACATCCAGCCATCCCGAGGCGGTGGATTGGAAGACCCACCTTCCAGCGTAGCGGCCGTCGGCGCGTACCCTGAGGTCGAAGGGGGCGCTAGTCGTGCGCATCACAACCGTCAGCGGTCTGCCTGGGGAGAGCCCGCTTACGACGAACTCCTCGCTCCCAGGCACCTGGCGTCCGGCGTCAGTAACAACGTCTCCATCCGGGTACTCCTGACGGAGCAGGAGGTTGGATGGCGCGAGCCCGACGAGCGGCGTCCGCGCCTGGTAGTCGTGCTGCTCCTCGCTCTGGATGTCGGCGACGTCGATGGTGTCTCGCACCTCTCCCTCCCCACGAAATGAGGCCCCGCTCCGCGCCAGCGACCAATCCGCACGGTACATGACGACCTCGTCGGATCCGACGACCGGTGCAACGTCGGGCCTGCTGGTGAGGGTGAACCGGGCGATCTCCTCACCCATTACCCCGGCCGTCTCGAGCCCCGAGAACCATTCAGGGTAGATCGCGAAGTAGTCGGGACGCTCTCGCTCCGGTATCCTCTCCAGCGCCTCGTACAGGCTTCCAACACCGTTTCTGTAAGGCAAGGCGAGCCCGTTCGTGGTTAGCCCAACCAAATCCACAGTCGGGTGTCCACCGTAGTAGCGGATCGCGCCCGCGTCGTTCACCGCCACGCGGGCTCCCTGGGGAATATTGTCGCGCAACCAGTAGCCGATAGAGACCTGTTGCTCTCTGACTTGCAGGGCGTTGCCTCCGGCCGTAGCCGCCCAGATGGGCAGGCTGACAAGCGAGAAGAGTAGCGCGAAAACGCCCAGCGCATCGAGCAGCCACCTGCGATCCGCCGCATCCGCGAGAGATCGAAAGCCTACCGTGGACATGATCAGGATGAGTGGAAAGAAAGGTAGCAGGTACCGAAAATGGTGCCAGCCCCAGGTGTTCAAGGTCGCCAGAGACGCCAGGGACAGGACGAGCGCCGACCCGAATCCCACGGCGAACACCCGGTGACGGGTATCCTGAATGACCAGATAAACGGCGCCGAGCAGGCAGAAGAGCAGCGCGCCGGGGAACAGGTAGCGTTCCGGGGAGATACCAACAAGCAGGCTCTGGATCATCTCGGCGAGGTTCTCGGACGCGGCGTCCACCAACTCCACCGGGCCGAGAAACGGCTGGTAGAGGAGAGACTTCGCCAGGATGCCGTTCTGGGCGCTGTTTCCTGCGGCGATCCAGTAAAAGACCTGCGGCAGGGCTCCCGCCACCAGCGGCAAGAGCACGTATGGCAACGCAGCCAAACGGCGGATCGAACGCCCCTCGCCATCTCCGCCGGAGCGCCTGAGAATCAGGAAGACGACCGAGCCCGTGATCGCCGCCGCGAACAACCAGCCTTCGGGACGGGTGAGGGCGGCCAGGGCGGCGAGCGAAGGTGTAATCCAGAACCGGCCGGACGCCGACTCGCGCAGAAACGCGAGCAGTGTGCCTAGCAGCAACACCGTGAGCAACCCCACCTCCATGCCGCTCGTCGCACCCCAGGCGAGCGCACCGTTCGTGGCGATCAAAAGCCCGCTCCAAAGACCGGCCCTATTCCCCACCAGTTTGCGGCCGATCTCGAGGCCGAGGAGAACGGAGATCACGAACGTCGAGGCCCCGAAAACGATAGCGAATCCAAGCAGAGAGCCACCGTCGAGCCCGGCGAAATGGGCCACTCCAAGCACGAATGCGTAGAGGAAGCTGCTGCCGCCGCTGCTGACGGCATCCCCATCGTTGTACCTGAACAACTCCCCCTCGCCGATCTGACGCCCATACTGCAGATGGATGAACGTGTCGTCCAGAGGGGCGGAGAAAACACCGGGGCCATATGCGAGATCCGAGCGATTGTAGGCGAGGTTCACGCCCAGAAACACACCCATCACGAGGACGGAAAGGAGGATCAGGATCCAGTGGTCCCTGTCCGTGAGGTCACGCAAGCGCGTACGCAAGCTCACCCTGGAATCCGGGTTCGTCACGGACGTGCCCGTTCGTCATCCGCGCGCACTCCGCATCCACGAAGCAATGCGCCGATGCCGCGTCCGCCGCCTGTACACCGGTTCCGTCCCATGAGTTGGCGGCATTTTCCCACAGGACGCGAGATGGTGAGCGGGCCTTCTTTCAGGCTGCTATCTTGACCATGTGGAGAAGCAATACGGTGACGCCTCCAACCTGAACGCCCGCATCACGCTGCACGAGCGTTTCAGCACAAGCAAGTATCCCCTGCCCCGGTGGTTGTTCGACCAGTTGGAGCTTCCGCCCGATGCCCGTATCCTGGAGATCGGCTGCGGCACCGGCAAGCTCTGGGCGGAGAACCTCGAACGCATCCCGGAAGCGTGGAGCATCACGCTCACCGGCCTCTATCCGGGCATGCTGCGCGAAGCGGAGAGGAATTTCGGCGGTTCGAGAAACTTCGGTTTCCTGGTGGCGGACGCCCAGGAGCTACTCTTCGAGGATGGGACTTTCGACGCGGTGGTAGCCAACCATATGCTGCACCACGTCCCGGATCTTCGGCTCACTCTCTCCGAATTGGCCCGCATACTCGGACATGATGTAATCCTCTACGCTGCGACAAACGGCAGGGATCACCTGCGCGAGATGAACCGCATGATGCAATTCCTGGACCCGGCCCACCCCGGCAACGGCCTCGCGGAGCGCGTCGGAGCCTTTAGCCTGGAGAACGGGGCGGAACAACTGTCGTCTCATTTCCCCGAGGTCTTTCTAATGCGCTACGAAGACGCCCTCGCCGTCACCGAGGCGCAGCCGCTGGTGGACTACGTGCTCTCCGCGATGAGCGTCCAGGAAGCAGTCGCCGATCTATCCGAGCAAGAGCTACGCGCCAGAGTATCCCGGCTCACCGAAAGCCTGGAGAGAGAGCTGGCGGCAGACGGAGAGATCCGCATCACCAAAGA
>Ga0136615_10000856_pt1 | contig 14212 bp, 12 predicted proteins | sample AntDrymUQ2882206_2_FD_106647 | JGI IMG/M metagenome (GOLD analysis project Ga0136615, IMG submission 106647) | Polar desert sand microbial communities from Dry Valleys, Antarctica - metaG UQ288 (22.06) | ecosystem: Environmental > Terrestrial > Soil > Desert | place: Antarctica: Dry Valley...
ACACGACCTGCCGACTGCAACGACGCTCGCTGCACGCCTACCTCGTCGATCTACTCGGCGCGCACGCCCGCGGCGATCCGATCCCGCTACTCGCCTGACCGCACAGAACGACTGAACGCCTACCAAAGTAGCCTCCTGAGCAGGGCTTTTTCGGCTGATTGGAGCAGCCGGGGCCTACCGACGGGCCCGCGCCCGCCGCGCCCCAGCACGCCAAACCCAGCGCGACCGATCAGCACAAGCACGTACCGCCAAACCATTTCGCGACAGCCTGCCAGGCACGGGCGATTCGACACACCGTTGAGGGGAGCGCGGAGATCGCGGGGACGGCGGCCGACGGGACGGCGACCGGCGGGCGACCACGGCGACCACGGCGGCGACCCAGCGACCACGCGAAAACGACCACTGCGACCACCCCCGACCGCAGCGACCACGGCCAAGACGGCGCCACCGCGACGCCCGGGCCCCCGCCCGCCCCTCCCCACCACCACCCGCCGCCCTACCGCCGCTTCTGCTCGGCGTCCCACGCGGCCACGACCCGCTTGGCGGCGAACACGCGCCACGCGTCCTCGATCAGCTCCGCGAGCTCCGTCGAATCGACCGCCTCCAGGCGGATGAGCACGTACGGCCAGCCGTCGTAGTGCGGCGTCGTGAAGAACACGTCGGGATCGCCCTGCAGCAGTGCCTCGCGCTCGCCCATGTCGGTCACGCGCACGACGAGCGCGGCGGGGTTCGTGCGCATCCGGCACATGCCCTTGCCGCGCACGCGCAGCGCGGGCGTCGCGTAGGAGGTGCCGACCTCGACGCCGGGCAACCGCGTCCCGATCTCGACGACGTCCTCCCAGCTCGGCATCGCGACAAGGTAGCGTCCCGCCGCATGGACCGCGACGCGCTGCGCGCCCTGCAGGCGCCGCTGAAGGAGCGCTACCGCGAGCAGCCCGAGGACGCGCGCGTGACGCTCACGGCGACGGGCACGCTGGACGACGAGATCGCCTGCAACGTGCAGACCGGCCGCGCGCTCGCCAAGGCCGGGTTGCACCCCGCCAGCGGCGGCGACGGCAGCCTGCTGTGCTCCGGCGACATGCTGCTCGAGGCGCTCGTCGCCTGCGCCGGCGTCACGCTCAGGGCGGTCGCGGCCGCCCTGGAGGTGCCGCTGCGAGGCGCCACCATCACCGCCGAGGGCGAGCTGGACTTCCGCGGCACGCTTGGGGTCGACCGCGAGGCGCCGGTCGGCTTCGCCAGCATCGCGCTGCACTTCGAGCTCGACGCGCCGACCGCCGACGAGGAGCAGCTCGCGACGCTGCTGAAGCTCAGCGAGCGCTACTGCGTCGTGCTGCAGACGCTGCGCAGCCCGCCCGTGATCAGCACCGCGATCAGCGCCGAGGCCGGCTGACCGCCCGCCTTACTCCGGCACGATCGCCGGCTTGTCCTCGCTCGTGCGGCGCCGGTGCGACTCCCAGTAGGCCTCCGAGCGGAAGTGCAGCAGCGGATCGTCGGACAGCTCGATCCCGGCCGGCATCCGCGTCGGGTCCATGACCCAGCTCTCGACGAGGCCCTGGTCCTCGTGCAGACGGTCGATCACGAGCTGGCCGGCGACGACCTTCGGCCGGCTTTCCGGCCACAGCCGCGTGAGGTCGTCGATCACGTCGCCCTCCTGCGCCAGCTGAAAGACGAGCTGCCAGGCCACCGGCCCGCGCTCGACGCGCTGCTTGATCTCGCTGACGAGGTACTGCGGCGGCAGCAGCGTGTCGTCCCTGGGATCCATGTTCTCGATGCCGGCGACCGGCATCCAGCGAAAGCGAAACGGGCGCCGCCGGCCGCCGGCGTCGACGAGGTAGTACGCGTGAAAGCCGTTGAAGCGCGCCGTCGCGAAGCTCGCCGGCGGCGCGAGCTGGGCGGCCGCCTTGATCCCCTGCAGCGTCCACGGCAGGCGCGGCGCGATGAACGCGAGCATGCGCAGCGGGTGCGGCGCGCCGCCCGGCAGTGCCGCGCGCGTGTCCGTCACCATCGCGTGGAAGTCGTCGGGCGTGTGCGGCGGGAAGGCCGCGAGGTTCAGCGCCGTCCACGCGGTGTGGTCGCCGGAGGGCAGCTCGAAGCGCACGCCCAGCCCGAGCGGGTTGCCGCGCTTGCCCGAGACGCGATCGGCCAGGTACGGGCTCGAGCCGCCGTTGGACAGCCGCACCACCGTGTCGATGCGGTCGCTGGCGAACAGCTCCGCCGTCGTCAGCTCGGCGACCTCCGGGGTCGGCGTGAAGTGGCCGTGGAAGGCGACGCCGCGGGCGTGTCCGCGCTTGTAGCCGGGCACGTTGTTCATGTGCTCCTCCATCGCGCCGAGCACCTTGACGACGCGCTCCGGACCACCGAGTTCGTTCGGGCTCTGGCTCATCGCCGCACTCCTCGTCTCGACATCGCTTCCTCCATCGCGATCAACGCAGCCATCTAGCCCGCCACCCCGTCGGCGATCGCCCGCAGCCCGGCGATCCCGGGCACGAAAAGGTACTCGCCGCCGCGCGTGACGACGAACGCCTGCTGCGGCGCCAGGAAGAACGGCTGCTTGCCCTGAATCGTCATCTTGCCGCTGCCGGATGCGTCGCCCAGCAGGAAGTCCTTGTCCGTGCCCAGGCCGAAGATGTTGCCGTCGTTGATCCACGGCGTCTGGACGCCCTCGAACTGGCGAAAGATGCTCGCCTGGAAGCTCACGAAGACCAGGCCCCGTTCGGCGCCGTCATCGTCGAGCACGCCGTCGGGGAGCACCGGCCCATAGGGCATGCCGCGCCGGATCATGCGGTGGCGAAAGCTCAGCTTGCCCGCGTGACCCAGCGCGTCGCGCGGGTTGGCGCGGCGCACGTGCGCGCCGAGCGGGCAGCGCCGCCCGTCGCGGTCCGCGGCGTAGCGAAAGTCGTTGGCACCGCGCGCGGCGGGCTCGAACTCCGGGTCGGGCCCGTGCGGGTGCGTCTCCAGCGGCGTGCCGTCCTGCCAGCGGCCGACGACCTTCGCCCCCAGCTTGCGCGCGTCGCCGTAGGGATAGCGCACCGCGGCGCCCTCGATCGTGCGCCGCCACAGCACGACGTCCTGGTGCAGCTTGCGCCACACCATGTAGGTCCCGTTGCGCCCCAGCGCACCGTCGGGCGCGGGCGGCAGCCGCCGGCGGCGGTCGACGTTGGAGTCCTCGTCGGGGTAGCCGAGGATGAACTCCCCCGCCGCCAGCGGGCGCCAGCGGCCGTCCTTCTGCGGCACGCCGCCGCCGAGCGTCTTGTCCTCCGTCGCGCCGCCGATCGCCGGCTGCGCGAAGCCGTCGGCGAAGCCGAAGTGCTCGCGCGCGCCGTGCAGCAGCTCGGCGTCCTGCTGGTAGAGCACGCCCACGCCGCCGGCGTCCTGCATGGCCGCCTGCATCTTGCCCAGCGCGCGGCGGTGGTCGGCGGTCGTCTGCGCGTTGATCGTCAGCAGCACGTGGGCGTCGCCGCTGCCCAGGCCTTCCTCCCACCTCGACGGCGCGCTCGGGCCCGTGTCGCCGAGCAGCTCGGCGCGGGCGGCCATGCCCTGGCGAAACTCGTGGGAGAACGACCCGATCGCCTCGTCGGAGAGCCCGAGCGCGGCCAGGCCGCTGGCGGTCAGCGCGACGTTCAGCGTCGTCAGCGGCTTGCGCCTCCACGGCTGCGCCGTAGTCACGTGGTCGAGCAGTCCGGCGAACCAGGCTCGCGCCTGCGCGGGCTCACCGTCGACCCGGACGAACGCGTAGGACGTGCGGTCATAGGAGTTGCCGTAGGCGCGCAGGATGTCGCCCTGGATGTCGGGCAGCTCGAGCTCCGGCGCAGCCGGCGGCCTCATGCGCTGCCGAACTGCTTCAGGAAGGCCGTGCGGCGCTCGGCGGGCGCCATCTCCTGTGCTCGCACGACCAAGTCGATCAGCCGCGCGCGCTTGTCGAGCGCGGTCTTGATCTGGGCGACCGACGCGTTCCCGTAGGCCGCGAACGCAAAGCCGGAGTCGACCTGGTTGCGGTGCAGGTAGGCCTTCAGCGCCGCGCCCTCGGCGGGCCGCGGGCAGCCGATGCAGTGGCTCCAGATCGCCGCCGCCTCGCCCATCAGTTCGACGAGCTCGTGCAGGTAGCTGTCGACGTCACCGTCGAAGTTGCTCGTGAACAGCAGGTACTGGTTGCCGAGCGGGTCGCGCAGGTGCGTGCGCGGCGGCACCGGCATGTCGGGGACGATGAGCCAGCGCGCCATGTGCGTGCGCGGGAGCGTGGCGAGCGGGCTCGACCGCCGGTCAAGGCCCTCCAGATGGGCGCGCAGCGCGTCCTCCGCGCCGGGCCGGATCGGCGTCCAGATCATCAGCGAGTACGTCCCGCCGGCGATGTTGGGCGATCTCATAGATGCACCTGGGCGTGCTCGAGAAACGCCTGCCAGGCGGCGTCGAACGCGGCGGCGGGGATGTTCTCGGCCCGGTGGGCGAACATGTCCAGGCGCTCCTCGAGCGCGAGCGCCGAGCGCACGGTCGTCACCGTGGCCTCCGGATAGGCGCAGTAGTAGTGGCTCGTGTCGACCTCGTGGTCCTTGAAGAACGCCTGGAACGGGGCCGCCGGCAGCGGCCCGGGGAAGCTGCGCGAGCTGCTCCAGAACGAGTACATGCCGGTCGTCAGCACGCGTACCGACGAATCGATGTACTGCGTCCAGCTGCCGTTGAAGCTGACCTCGAAGAACAGGTGCGCGAAGCGCAGCCGGCGCACCTGCTGCGGCGGGCCGTTGTAGGGCAGCTCGCGGATCAGCGACCAGCTCGCGAAGCTGATGAACGACAGCCCGTCCATCGCTGCGAGGGCCTTCGGGAAGGCGCGCGACGTCGCGAACATGAACGGCATGAAGAAGCGGCCCCACCACTTCTGCGTGGTGAACAGCGTGATCGACGTGGTTCGCCCGCTGACGTTGCTCGGCGGCGCGTCGGGCAGGACGGCGGGGAGCTTCATGCGGCGCGCGCCAGCTCGCCGAGGATGATCGGATGCCAGTCCTTCGCGGCGCGCTCGCCGACGAACACGTCGAGGTGCCCGTAGCCGGGCACGATGTGCAGCGTGTGACGGCCCGGGTCGCGCTTCTCGAGCCACGCGAACGTCCGGCGCTGGCTCTCGGGCAGGAAGCAGTTGTTGCGCCCTCCGGTGATCAGCGAGAAGCGCGCGTCGGTCAGCGGCGCCTGCGCGACGAAGCTCTCGGGCAGCTCCGGGCGGCCCTCGACGCTGACGAGGTGACCGGCGCGGATGCACTCCGCGATCTGCTTGAAGAACGTCAGCGGCGCCGGCCCGAACTCGCCCTTCGTCCACTCGTGCGTGGCCGGGCTGAGCTGCTCGTGCGTCCACAGCGTCGGGTTGCCGGCCCCGAACATGAAGCTCGACACCTTGCAGACGCCGTTGTCGCAGTCGCGCCGCGAGAGCCTGCAGTACGCCGTCAGCAGCTTGGGCAGCAGCCACGGCGCCCCGGTCTCACCCCACTGCGGGTCCAGGTAGCCCAGCAGCCGTGAGACCGGCGGCACGACGTAGTCGAGCTTGAGCTTCGCCATCGGCGTCACGACCGGATGCAGTGAGACGGCGCTGGCGACGATCGTGCGCACCTGCGGCAGCAGCCCGGCGCAGGCCGCCATCATGAAGCTCGTCGAGCCCTGGCAGTGGGTGATCGCCTGGATCGAGTCCGCGCCCGTCAGCTCGATGACCTTCGCGACGGCGACGGGGTGGTCGAGCACCGCGCCCTGGTCCAGCGTCCACGTGTTGTTCGGCACGTCCATGCTCGCGCGCCAGGTCTCCATGAAGACGTCGTAGCCCGCGTCGACGAGCGCCTCGATGAGCGTGCGCGGCGTCGGCGGGCGCCAGATCTCCGTCCGCACGCCGACGCCGTGGACGAGCAGGACCGGCCCCTTCGTCGGCGCCTGCTGCCCGCGGACGCGGATGACGTTGCACGGGACGCCGTCGGCGATGTCGAGCTCGATCAGCTCGTCGGTGTGGGCAGCGGCGGTCGTCACGCCACCGCGATCCGCGCGGACATGGCTTCAGGCCCGCTTGGCATCGGGCCCGAACGCCTCCCACAGGCTGCCGGCGAACAGCGCGCCGAAGCGAGCGAGCGCGTCGACCCGGTGCGGCGGATCGATACGGAACGTCGTCAGCTGCACCGCGAGGTCCTGCGGCAGGACGTGCAGGATCCCGGTCGCCACGATCTCGGCGTCGTCGTCGCCGTCGGCGGGCTCGACGTGCCCGGCGAGGATCCGCGTGAAGAGCGTCGTCGTGTCGCTCCAGACGTCGAAGCCGCGGTCGTCCTTGACCTCCTTGTAGCCGTTGAGCGTGATCGGATGACCCTCGGCGTCGGCGATCAGCAGGCGGTACTTCATGAGCTTGCGCTCCTGGCCGTCCTCGTCGGCGTCGACGAAGAGGTGAAACCAGCCGCGTTGCACGTCGAGCTTGCCGCCGAGCGCGTCGCAGTCGACGTAGCCCGTGATCGTGCCCGGGTGCTGCGCGTCCTCGACGAAGCGCTCGATGTCGTCCATCAGGACGGTCACGTGAAACATGCAGGCGGTCTTCGTCCTCTTGCCCTGCCGGAATGCCTTGTCGTAGTCGTCCTCGCCGAACGTGACGAAGCCGCGCATCTTCTCGGTGAACTGCAGCGACGCGGGGTGCTGGCTGGCGGGGCCGGCGGCGCCGGTCGCAGCCGTGCCCTCGTCCTCGGCCGGCGGGGGTGGCGGTGCGGTCACGGTGTGTCCCTTCATGTCTTCGAGGATGGCGTCGGCGAAGCGGTCCGCGAGGCCGGCGATCGTGAGGCTCGGGTTCGGCCCTACGGGGCCCGGCATGACGGAGCCGTCGGCGATGTGCAGCCCCGGGTGGTTGTAGACGCGGCCCCACGGGTCGACGACGCCCTCCTGGTCGTCGCGGCCCATCGGGCAGCCGCCGAGCGCGTGCACGGTGACGACGCGGCTCAGCAGCCAGATCGGGTTGTCCAGAAACGTCCCGCCCAGCTCCTCGGCGACCGCCTGCGAGATGTCGCGCACGCGTTCGAAGTACGCCTTCGAACTGCCGTTCTTCCTCCAGTCGACCGCCAGGCCGCCGTCGCGCAGCGTCATGATCCCCTCGGGGATGTCGCGCCCCATGCCCAGCAGCGGCAGGAAGCCCGCCGACTCGCTGCACTCACCCAGCAGCTCCGAGATCTCCGCGCCCACGTCGGAGTCCTCGTGCGTGAACAGGCCGCGCAGCACCCTGGGCAGGTTGCGGCGCTGCTCGAGCAGCGCGGAGGGCGTGTCGATGAGCTGCAGCATCCAGCTGACGAACTCCGGCTGGCCGGCGTCCTCGAGGTAGAAGCCGCGCTCGCCGCGCTCGCCGCCGTCGATCTCGTCGGGAACACGGATCGCGCTCGTGATGACCGGCGCGTGGGCGGAGTCCAGGACGTGCGGCACCTTCTTGCCGTCCACTTCGGTCTTGCACTGGCGCGCGAACGTCAGCAGGTCGCCGTTACCGCCGAAGCGCGAGCCGAGCGCCGGGCTCAGGCCGGGGAAGGCGGCCCGGTTCTTCAGCAGCAGGTACGTCGTGCCGACCGTGCCCGCCGACAGGATCAGACGGTCGCACGTGACCGTGTGGCGGTCCAGCCGCGCGGTGTCGGTCTTCGTGCCCTGCGTCGCGACGTCGTGGATGACGTACTCGACCTGGTAGCCGCCGCCGTCGCGCGGCGCGAAGGAGCGCACCTCGTGGCGCGTACGGATGTCGGCACCGGCGTGCCAGGCGGCCGTGATGTACGTGTAGTCCAGCGAGTTCTTGGAGCCGTGGTTACAGCCCAGGTCGCACTCGCCCGTCAGCTTGCAGGTCAGCCGCGTGCGGCCGTGGATATTGGGCCGGTCCTCCCTGATCGGCTCACCGACGAGCGGCGGGTCGCCGTCGTTGGCGAACGTCACGGCGAGGTTGACCAGGCGCCAGTCGAGACCGAGCTTCTCGGCGGCCTCGCGGAACGCGAGCGTCTTGAGCGTCGTGTCGTACGGCGCCTGGTCGAGCGGGTACTTCTGGACGTTCATCATCCGCTCGACGCGGTCGTAGTGCGGGTCGAGGTCGGCGCGCGTGACCGGCCAGTACTCGTAGCCGTCCTTCCACGAGCCCCGGCCGGGCTGCTCGCGCACGAACCAGTCCTCGTCTTTGCGCAGCAGGACGTTGGCGTAGATCAGCGAGCCACCGCCGAGGCCGCTGGCGACGATCGCATCGATGTTGTCGAAGCTCCACAGGTTGTACATCCCGTGCAGCCCCTCGCTGGGATCCCAGAACTGGGACTTCATGCCCAACGGAGAGCGCGGGAAGGAGTTGGGCGGAAAGGCCTTTCCGCGCTCCAGCAGGCAGACGCTGTGGCCGGCCTCGGCGAGGCGATACGCCGTCACCGATCCGCCGAACCCTGATCCGATGACGACCGCGTCGAAATGTTCGGATGCTGGGCTCATATCCACCGCTGCGCCTAGCTATAGCCGATGCCCCGGCGCGCTGCAACGCATCTTCGGGCAGAGACGACAGCGCGTTCAGGCCGACGAATACAGGGCGCGAGCGTCCCGCCGCACGGGCATTCCGAGGCCCGCGGACAGCGTCTGGCCGGCGAGCCAGGCAGCCAGCGGGAGCGCCCACGTGAGGTATGTCACACAGAGCAGATCCGGTCCTAGCAGCGGGTCGAGCGTCTGGAAGGTCAGCCAGGTGGCAAGCGTCGCGCCGAGCGTCAGCAGCGGCGGTCGCTGCGGGCGACACAGCGCCTCCCAGGCCAGCAGGGCCAGCAGGAACGGCAGCTCGTAGTAGACGCAGTTCCAGGGATCGAGCATGCAGCGCAGCAAGAACAACAGCGCGAGCAGGCCGAGCGCCTGCTCGCCATGACCGCCGGGCGCGTGGCGGCGCGCGCGCCACGCCAGCAGCGACAGCGGCACGACGAGCGACGCGATCAGCGGGTGCGCCAGCGGTGACAGCCAGGCGGGCGCGAGCCGCGCGCCGGCTTTCGGCGCACCGTCGAGGCCGGCGTCAGCGACGTCGCCCAGCAGCCACCAGATCTGCCATGGGTGAAACAGCACACCGGTCGAGCGCGACCCGTGCACGACCGTCTCGGCCGCGCCGGCGAAGGCCATCGGCGCCAGCACGACGAGCGTCACCGCGCCGGCCAGCGCGAGCGTCACGGTGCGCCGCGCGCCCAGGGCGAGAAGCACCGGGCCGATCGCCAGCACGGCCCACGCCTTCGTCGCGATCGCGAGGCCGAGCAGGACGGCCGCGAGCAGCCAGCGGTCCGACGCGGCCACGAGGACGGCGCCTACCGCGAGCGCCGCGCAGAGCAGCTCCTCCGGATGGCCGATCTGCAGCGCCGGCAGGATGATCGGGTTGATCGCGCACAGCGCGACGACGGCGAGGCAGGCGCGCCGCGAGGCGCCGCGCGCGTGCATCCGCCGCGCGAGGGCGGCGCCGAGCACGACGCCCGCCAGCAGGCAGGGGATCGCGAGCACGCGGTAGACGGCCAGCTCGCCGCCGCCGAGCGCCGCGGTCGCACCGGCCAACGGCGCGCGCAGCACGAGCGCCCCGCCGTAGGCCGGGACCTGGCGCAGAAACCCGCTGACATCGCCGGCGGCGAGGGCGCGCATCGCGCCCGACGCCTCGCTGTCGTAATCGCTCCAGGCGAAGTCGGCGAGACCGAGCCAGGCCAGCATCGCGGCGCCGCCGAGGCCGAGCGCCCAGATCGCCCACTCGCTGCGCAATCGCGTGACCACGAGACGGCAATCGGCCCGCGCCGGGCGCGGCTTGAGGACCGCGCGCTCTAGTGGACGGTCCGCAGCGCCTTCGGCAGCCCGTTGAGCACCTCGTGGCCGTCGGCGCTGACCGCCACGAGGTCCTCGATCCGCACCCCGACCGCGCCGGGCACGTAGATCCCCGGCTCGACCGTGACGATGTTGCCGGTGGCGAGCGGCTCCTTGCCCTGCTTGGACAGGCGCGGCCCCTCGTGGACCTCCATGCCGACGCCGTGGCCAAGACCGTGGCCGAAGTGCTCGGCGTGACCGGCCGCGTCGATGATCTCCCGCGCGACGGCGTCGACCTCCTGGCCGGTGGGGCCTGCGCGGACGGCCTCCAGCGCGGTCTCCTGCGCGCTGAGCACGGTGTCGTAGACGGCGCGGTCGCGCGGGTCCAGCTCGCCGGTGGCGACGGTCCGCGTGCAGTCCGACGCGTAGCCGTCGAGCTGCGCCCCCCAGTCGATGACGACGAGCGTGCCGGCCGGGATCGGCACGTCGCGCGGCACGGCGTGCGGCAGCGCCCCGTGCTCGCCGGCGGCGACGATCGGCGCAAACGACGCGCGCTCGGCGCCGCGACGGCGCATCGCGATCTCGAGGTCCAGCGCGACCTCACGCTCGGTGCGCCCGACGATGCCGGCGCCGACGACCTCCTCGAAGGCCTCGTCGGCGAGCGCCGCCGCCGCGCGGATGCGGGCGATCTCGTCGGGATCCTTGACGGCGCGCAGCGCCTCCACGATGCCACCCGCGGCGACGAGCTCGACGTCGCGCTCGGCGACGAGCCGTTCGAGCTGCTCGTGCTGGCGGACGGTCACGTGCGCGTCGTCGAAGCCCAGCCGCAGCGGTCCCGCGGGCAGCCCCTCCACGACGCGCTTGAGCAGGTCGGTCTCGATCTCGCGCTCCCAGACGGCGTCGAGCTGCGCCGCCGCCTGCGTCAGGTAGCGAAAGTCGGTGACGAAGCGCGGCGCGCCGGCGCCGACGACGGCGGCGCCGTTGGTCCCGGTGAAGCCGGTCAGCCAGCGGACGTTGACGAGGTTGGAGACCAGCAGCGCGTCGAGCTCGCGCTCGGCGAGCTTCGCCTGCACGGCCTCCAAGCGCGGGATGCTCATGGGCGCAGCGCCTGGCGCAGGGTCACGAACGCCTCGTGGTAGCCGTCGATCCCCTTGCCCGCGACCGTCGCGATGCAGCCGTCGGCGAGGACCGAGACGTGGCGCCACGGCTCGCGTGCCATGACGTCGGAGAGGTGCACCTCGACGGCGGGCACCCCGGCGAACTCCAGCGCGTCGCCGATCGCGCGCGAGTAGTGCGACCAGGCGCCGGCGTTGAGGATGACCGCGTCGGCGAGGTCCGAGACGCGGTGCAGCTCCTCGACGTACTCACCCTCGTGGTTGGTCTGAAAGAAGCGCGCGTCCATCCCCAGCTCGCGAGCGTAGCCGTCGATCGTCTGCTCGAGCTGGAGGAACGTGACGCCGCCGTAGTGCGCGGGGTCACGGCGCCCGATCTGGTCGAGGTTGACGCCGTGCATGACGTGGATGCGGTTGTGAGCGGTCGGCATGTGGCGTCAACTCTGGCATGGCGCCGGCATCGACGCGTTCGTCCGCTGAGGGTGGGAGGCGTCGGGCTGATGCGCGCCGGCGCGTCGGGCGCGGGCGCGCGGGATGGGGGCGATCTGTTGCCGTAGGGCGTCAACAACTCGACCCGGGCTCGGTGCGCCGTGGGGTTCCCACGGCGCCGGGTCGATCTGTTGCCGTAGGGCGTCAACAACTCGACCCGCCCGCGTGCGCCGGCGCGACGCGCTCGCCCCCCGACCGCCGGCGCAGCGTCCCTCGCTCCCTTCACGGCCGCTGTCCGGTCGCCTGCGCCTGGGTACTCACCGGCCTGTGCCGGACAGCTCGCGAACCGCCGCGAGCAGCTCGTCGGCGCCGACGCGCTGGCCGAAGCGGACGTCGCCGGGTGCCCGAACCAGCACGAACGGCACGCGCTCGCCGACGCGCTTCTTGTCCATCCGCGTCGCCGCGACGACGGCTGCGGGGTCGGCGCCGTCCAGCGTGGTCGGCAGGCCGGCCGCCGCCAGCAGCTGGGCCACCTGCGCGCGCAGGTCGGCCGCCCCGCTCAGCCGCAGCGCGGCGAGCAGGCCGAGCGCGACGGCCTCGCCGTGGCGGTAGCGGCGGTAGCCGGTGGCCGTCTCGATCGCGTGGCCGACCGTGTGGCCGAGGTTCAGCAGCTGGCGCGCGCCGCCGTCGCGCTCGTCGGCCGCGACGACCGCGATCTTCGTGCGCGCGCAGTCCAGCACGACGCGCTCGTCGACCGGCGCGCCGGAGGCGACCCGCTCCCACAGCGGGCCGCCGGCGATCAGCGCGGTCTTGACGACCTCGGCGTAGCCCGCGGCGACCTCCTCGGCCGGCAGCGACGCGAGCGTGTCGACGTCGGTGATCACGGCCGCCGGCTGGTGGTAGGCGCCGACGTAGTTCTTCGCCTCGGGCAGGTCGACGCCGGTCTTGCCGCCGTACGCCGAGTCGACCTGCGCGACGATCGTCGTCGGCACCTGCACGACGGGCACGCCGCGCTGGTAGGTCGCCGCGCAGAAGCCCGCGAGATCGCCGACGACGCCGCCACCGAGCGCGACGAGATGGTCGTCGCGCCCCATGCCCTGCGCCGCAAGCTCGCGCCAGACGCGCTCGGCGGCGGCGAGCGTCTTGTGCTCCTCGCCCGCCGCGATCGTGATCGTGTGGTGCGTGTCGCGCAGCGCGTCGCCGTAGTGCGCCCCGACGTGCTCGTCGGTGACGACGAACGCGCGCCGACCGGGCCGCGGCAGGCCGCCGATCAGCCCGCGGCCGACGAAGACCGGATACTCCTGCCCCCCCGCCACGGCCCACACGAGCTTCGTCCCCGCGGGCGCCTGCGCCAGCGCCTCGAGCGCGGGCAGCGCGCGGCGCACGAGCCGGTCGCCCTCGGGCAGGTAGGCGTCGGCGATCGACGCATACAGCGGCCGGCGCTCGGCGTGCAGCGCCGCGAAGGCCGCCCGATCGGCGGCGAGCGGCCGGTCGTCGCCGGCCGCGCGCGCCCACGCCGTCTCGTCGGAGACGTCCATCCAGACGACGGTGTGGTCGCGCAGCGCGGCGCGCACGGTCTCCGACAGCACGCTGCCGCCGCCGAGCGCGATCGCCTGCGCGCCGGAGCGCAGCGCGCGCAGCACGACGGGCTCCTCGCGCTGGCGAAACCGGCGCTCGCCGTAGGCGGCGAAGAACGACGCGATGCTCATCTCGAGCTGGTCCTCGACGAGCTTGTCGGTGTCGAGCACGTCGTCGAGTGCCGAGGACTTGCCGGCCCCCATGAACCCCACGAAGACGAGCGCCATGCGAAACGCTGCCTACGAGGACCGGGCGGGCCAGCCGATGCGGGCGCGGTAGGCGTCCAGCGCGGCGACCGCGTCGCCGATGTGGTCGCCGCCGAGCTTCGTGCGGTAGGCATCGGCCAGGACGAACGCGACCATCGCCTCGCCCACGACGCCGGCCGCCGGCACCGTGCACGAGTCGGTGCGCTCGCGCAGCGCCTGGGCCGGCTCCTTGGTGGCGATGTCCACCGAGCGCAGTGGCTTGGTCAGCGTCGGCAGCGGCTTCATCGCGGCGCGCGCGTAGAGCGGATCGCCGGTCGTCATGCCGCCCTCGAGGCCGCCGGCATGGTTGGTCGCACGGTGGTAGCCGCGGTCCTGCGTCCAGAAGATCTCGTCGTGGGCCTCCGAGCCGGGCTTGCCGGCAAGCTCGAAGCCCTCCCCCAGGCCGACGCCCTTGATCGCCTGGATCGAGCACAGCGCGCCGGCCAGCCGGCCGTCGAGGCGCTCCTCCCACGAGACGTGCGAGCCCAGCCCCGGCACGAGCCCGAAGGCGATCACCTCGAAGACGCCGCCGAGCGACTCGTTGGCCTTGCGCTGCACGTTGATGTGCTGCACCATCGCGCGGCTGGCCTCCGGGTCCAGGCAGCGCACCGGGTCCTCGTCGACGCCGTCGAAGTCGGCCACCGTCAGCGGCACGTCGCGCGCCGGCGCGAGCACGCTGCCGATCTGGATCACGTGCGAGCGGATCTCGACGCCGAGCGCGCGCAGGAACGAGCGCGCGACCGCGCCGCCGGCGACGCGTGCCGCCGTCTCGCGCGCGCTCGCGCGCTCGAGCACGTTGCGCACGTCGGAGAAGTCGTACTTCTGCGTCCCGACGAGGTCGGCGTGGCCCGGCCGCGGGAGGTGGACCTCCGGGACGGTCGCTTCGACCGGCCACGGGTTCATCCGCTCCTCCCAGTTGGCGTAGTCACGGTTGGTGATCTGCAGCGCGATCGGCGCGCCCAGCGTCATCCCGTGGCGCACCCCGGCGGTCACCTCGGCGCGGTCGCGCTCGATCTTCATGCGCCCGCCGCGGCCGTGGCCGAGCTGGCGACGGGCCATGTCCCGGTTGAGCGCGGCTGGATCGAGCTTGAG
>Ga0136615_10000857_pt1 | contig 14206 bp, 12 predicted proteins | sample AntDrymUQ2882206_2_FD_106647 | JGI IMG/M metagenome (GOLD analysis project Ga0136615, IMG submission 106647) | Polar desert sand microbial communities from Dry Valleys, Antarctica - metaG UQ288 (22.06) | ecosystem: Environmental > Terrestrial > Soil > Desert | place: Antarctica: Dry Valley...
CTTTGATATTAGGTTGTGCGGTTGACCTACCGAGCGGGGGTCGTATGCCGGCTGAAGAATGGCAAAAAATTGAGATCAAGGGACGCTTTTCTTTTTCCATTCCCCCTGAGATGAAGCGAACTTCGGCACAGGATACTGACTCACTTGTCGGCGAATACCGCAGTTCAAACATCAGTCTCAGTTTTGATTACGGTTGGTATTCTGATCCCCTCGATTATCAGGGTAGGACGGATTATGAGGAAAGCTTCATTGAGATAGACGGCAGGAAAGCGAAGCTCGTAACCTTTCGTCAGACCAACAGTCAAAACGGTTTCGCAAACTTTGCGGGGATACATTTCTCCGAATTAGCCGACGGCCAGAATAAACTAACGATGTGGGCGAGATATCAAAACCGGAATGACCTGAACCAAATCAAGAAGGTATTCCAATCCATTAAGTTCCTCTGACGTTGAAGTGTCGGGGAGCATTCTGAATTACAGGCAGTAGACTCTGAAGAATGGAGTGACATGTCACCGCGTCTGGAGATTGAATACTGTACTCAGTGCCGTTGGCTCTTACGCGCCGCGTGGATGGCGCAGGAACTATTGACGACGTTTGAAACGGAGATCGGAGAAGTGGCTCTCATTCCGGGGGCGGGCGGCATCTTCGAGGTGCGTTTGGATGAAGCCACTATCTTCTCACGCAAGGAGCAAGGCCGCTTCCCTGAATCGAAAGAGTTGAAGCAACTCGTCAGGGATAGAATCTCGCCGGAAAGAGACCTCGGCCACAGCGACCGTCGCGAGCCTTTGTAGCAAGGCGCCGTTCCATCGGCACATCTGATTGCGCCTCCGCCTGAAATTCGCTCAGAGTAATCCGGCAAGCGGGTCGCGCCCGTTCCATAAACCTTCCGAAGCAATTGGCAGAAACCGCACGAAAAGCTCTTCGCTGTACCAACCTTCATCGCGCGTGCGGCGGATGACTTCCGTATGCGTGGGCGAACTGTATGCGAAAGCTTTCATCGCGTCGGCGCTACGCCAGATGCTGAAAGTCGCTTGATGCTTCACCGGCGCTTCGCCAATTCCGATGGAGGCGAGTAGCCCTTCGGCGTCGTCGAGGGCGCGGCTCGTCGCGTGTACGTGGCTCCAAAATCGGCGGAGTCGGTTCCAACGAATTGAAGCCCGCGTCAACACGGCGACGGGGGAATCGGCCGCCGGCGAGGCAGCGGGAAGAAACGGATTTACGCCGCCCCACGCCCCGTGAGATTGCATTGCAACTAATCGCACCGTCCAGATTTCGACGGTGTGGCGACGGTAAGCCGTGAACAATCGTGAATCGCCGAAAAAATCATCAGCCGCTTTTGAACTTTCCCAAGTCGCCAGCAATCCGTAGCGCGAGAAATTCGGGCGCAGGCTAAAGCCGCCGCCTTCGCCGCTTCCAAGAAGTTTCCAAAACCGAAGCCCCGCGACGCGCGACATTTCCGCGCGAGCCAGACCCATCTGCGCGAGCGCCCACAAACGATTTGTCGCGGTAGAGAAACCGAAGAGACTCAGCGTCGTCAACGGCACGTTGCCGTCGTTACCATTGAGAGGATTTGTCATCGTTGCCCGAATGGTACAACGTGGATGCGGGAACAACAAAAACCGACCGGAAGCGAAAGCACCGGGAAAAGGGAAAGGGGGGAAAGGAAAAAGAGCTAAGCATGACGCTTTTACCCTTCACCTTTTTCCCCGCGTTATGTCCTACGCCTTGACCGCTTCGACAATGCTCAGATGCGACTTGGTGGGAACGACGCGCGTTAATCTGAAACCCGCCTGCGCTAACAACTCCCGAAACTCTTCTTCCGTGCGCTCAACGCCGCCCGGCGAAACGAGCATTTCGAGGTCGACAAGCTTTCCGAGGTGCGGCTCGTTGCCGGCGGGGATGACTGTTTCAATTAACAAAACCTTTCCGTCGGCGGCAATCGCGCGGTGAATGTTGCGAAAGATTTTGAACGACCGCTCGTCATCCCAATCGTGAATGATGTGCTTCATCATGTAGGCGTCGGCGCCCGCCGGGACGCTCTCGAAAAAGTCGCCGACTGAGATTTCCACACGCTCGGCCACGCCTCCGTCCTTGAGTAGTTGATTCGCGCCTTCGGTGACATGCGGCAGATCGAACAAAACCCCCTGCACGCCCGGGTTCGCCCCTAAGACTCCCGCGAGCAAAATTCCGTGCCCGCCCGCGATGTCAACGAGTTTGCGGAAACCGGAAAAATCGTAGGCCTCGACGATTGCGGGAACGACCTGCCGCGTCAGGTTTGTCATCGTGCGGTTAAAGATTTCGCTCGGCTCCGGGTTCTGTTGGAAGTAATCGAAAACTTCCATGCCGTGCACATGTCCCCACGCCGGTTTGCCGGTCTGGACGCTGTAAGACATGTCGCCGCAAACACTCCAGTGCCAGCCTTCGCCCATGAAAATCGCGGCGTCGCGGAGAGAGTTGGGGGCGTCGCGCCTGAGCGGTTCGGCGAGCGGCGTTAAGGAGAAAACCTTCGGAGCAATTTCGGCGAAGACGCCCTCGCTCGCCAACGCTCTTAGCAGGCGATACAACGAGCGTTCGTGCGTGCCGGTCGCGGCGGCTAAGGCGGCGATTGATTGCGGCTTCCCCGCGAGATGATCGGCCACTCCGAGTTTCGCGGCGACATAAATAGCCTGCGCGACAAAAACGCCCATTGTCATTTGCATCAACGCGGCTTCGGGCGGCATCTGCTGGACAAATGTCGTCGCTGCGGCGAGTGAGTTATTTTGAGTGTCCACTTATTTCTGACTCCTTTAGCGGTGTAAAATTCGAGGGCTACTTTGAAAAGTAACGAGGCGAAACGCCGTCCATGCGGAAGCCGTCTTGCACTCATCTGCTAACGCGAGGTCTGGTCGAGCAAAGTATCAGCGAAGGAAAGCTTTTGGCGGCCTTGTACAGACGGGCGGACTATATCAGGAACGAATAAGACAAGAAAAGCCCGGCGCGGACGCACCGCGCGGATACGAAAAATTGTTCCCGCGCATTGATTTGCATATAATCTGAAGGCCTTAATCAATATGCCGATGGAATCCCCGCAGGTGAACGATTACACAACTGAGAATGTCACTCAACTTTTGGTTGAGTTGTCGAACGGCAATCACGCCGTCGTTGACGCGCTGTTGCCGCTCATCTACGACGAGTTGCGAAATTTGGCGGCCAACTATCTGCGCCGCGAGCGCCGCGATCACACGCTGCAGCCGACGGCGCTCGTCCACGAAGCTTATCTACGCTTAGTGGATCAACGCTCGGTCAACTGGCAGAACCGCGCGCACTTTTTCGGCGTCGCGGCGCAGTTGATGCGCCGCATCCTCGTGGATCACGCGCGCGCGCACAACGCGGAAAAGCGCGGCCACGATTTTCAGAAACTCTCCCTCGATGAAAACATTGATAAAGCCGACGAGCGCAGCGCCGAACTCATCGCTCTCGACGACGCGCTCAAAGAGTTGGCCGAGATTGACGAGCAGAAGAGCCGCATCGTCGAGTTGCGCTACTTCGGCGGCCTAACGGTCGAAGAAACGGCGGAAGTCTTGGGCGTCACGCCGATTACCATCAAACGCCACTGGCGCATGGCGAAAGCGTGGCTGCACGGAAGGATGCAGAATGAGTGATGAGTACTGAGTGCTGAGTAAGGCATTCCCACTCAGCACTCAGCACTTAGCATTCAGTACTTGAGTAATGTCCCCCGAACACTGGCAACAAGTCGAAGAGATTTTCCAGACCGCGCTCGACCTCGCGCCCCAAGAGCGCGCGTCTTACTTGACGCGCGCCTGCGAGGACAAAGTTGAGTTGCGGCGCGAAGTAGAGAAACTTATTTCGCAGTACGAACAGGGAAGGGCGTGTTAACGCGCACTTAGACGCCCTTCCTCACGGTCGAAGCTCTCCGCCCTGCCTCTCCCATTTGAGCCATTACCCAATTCAAAGAATTTTGGCGAAAGCCTCTCTACGCGGGCACGGCCTCGATGATACTGAAGTCCGAAGCGGTCGGCACGACGCGCGACAGCTTGAATCCAGCCTTCGACAGCAACACCTCGTATTCATGTTCGGTGCGCTCACGCCCGCCGGTCATCGTCAACATAATCAAATCCATGAACTTACTGAAATGCGGTTGTTCGTTCGGCGGCATGACTGCTTCAACGAGCAGCAGTCTGCCGTTTTCCGGCGTCACGCGCCGGATGTTTTTCAGAAGTTTCAGCGAACGCGCGTCGTCCCAATCGTGGATGATCCAGCGCATCGTATAAACGTCGCCGCTCGGCAGAACCGCCTCGAAAAAATCGCCGCCTACCACTTCGCATCTTTTACCGACTCCGGCTTCATCAAGAAACCCTCGTGATTTCTCGACGACCGAAGGGGCGTCAAACACGACGCCCGCGAGATGCGGATTCGCCACCATGATCGCCGCCGTCATACTGCCCAAACCGCCGCCGACATCAACCAATTTTTGGCAATCGGAAAAATCGTAAGCCTCGACGACGGCCTTGTTGACGAACTGCGTGGTGTTCGCCATCGAGTTATTGAAGTTGCGCGCATTCTCCGGGTTTTGCTCGTAATACTCCCAAGCGTTCATTCCGAAAAGACTGTCAAACGCGATCTCGCCGGTCTTAACGCTGTGCAGCAGATTCCCCCAAGCATCGTAATGCTCGTCGCCCATCTCGACGATGGCGAACCAGCGCAGCGAGTTCGGCGCGTCGGTCGCCAGCGTCTCCGCGAGCGGCGTCAGGGCGTAACGGTCGTCGCCGTCGTGGCGAAACACGCCCACGGTCGCCAGCATTCGCATTACGCGGTTGAGAGAATCGGCGTGGGCGCCGACGGCGGCGGCGAGTTCGGCGGGGGTCTTGGCGCCATCGCGCAGGTGATCGGCCACGCCGAGTTTGGCGACCGTATAGATTCCGCGCGACACCCAAAAACCCGACATCATTCGTAGCATCTGGTCGGTCGGGGAAGCTTGCGCGTCGCCGTTCTGATGTTGGTTACTCATAGTCGTAATTCCTCAGAGGGTATTAAAAAGTTGCGCCGGTTTCCGGCGCGGGGCGAGGTTGGGTCTCACGTGTTAACGCGAAAAAGGTCGGCCCAAAAGTATCAGGCGGCGCGAGAATTCGGAAGTCTCGCGCCGCCTGTTGGATGAGATGAACTGTCGGAAGTGACTATTCCTCGCGGCGGTGGCAGGATTCGCCGTTCTTGCCCGTCAGACAGATAAATTGCTTGCCGTATTCGTCCGTCTTCGTCCGCCACGTCAAGGTTTCGGGGTCTAGCGTGTAGTCCCTCTCCTTCGTGCTGTTCGGCGCGCAGTTGTTCTGCTGCCGCCAGAAATTCTTGCTCGGAATCAAGGTGATGTTTGAGCCGTTGATTTCATATGTGCCGCGCTTGTCGTTGAAGAGCGTCGTCGTGCAGCCGTAAACGGTTGACTGAAGCATGCCGACGTGCTCGAACCGTCCGTCGGCGGTAAACACGTATTTGATCCTCGTCCCGTTGCTCGGCGTAACCGAATTCGTGACGGTATTACGTTCCTGCAACAAAGACATCCCGCCGCTCCCCCAGGTGCCGACGATCTCGCGTGCGCCCACGGAGTTTCCGGCATTCGCCGCTTCCGTACTTTCGGGGCGTGAATTGCTTTCAACTCTAGCAGCGCGCTCGCCCGAACTCGTCGCGCTCCCGGCGGCCAAGATTTCCGTCCACGCCACCACGAGCGCCTCGTCAGTCGGGACGAAGAATCCGAGAACCGCGCGGCGCGTCGGATTCTCCCGCACGACGCTGAACAAGTTGACCGCGTCAACCTTCTCCACGGGTTCGTAGTTCCACCCTCCAGCCTGCAAATTACTTTGCATCTCTCGCATCAGGCTCGCGGCCTTCGCCTTGCTGTAGTCCCCGCCCGCCCACGCGAGCACTTCCGCGTCGCCCTGCACGAGTTTGCCGCCGCCCGCTTCGACAAGCTTTTTGAGCGTGCCGCTGATGCTGGCCGGCACGCTCTGCTCGCGGACGCGCACCGCGCCCGACGGCAAATTGATTCTGACCAAGTTTGATTGAGCAGCGACTTCGGTGTCGTCCTGCGCCCGAACCGTTCCGCTCAGGCACGACAAAAAGCATACACCGAGAATGAATGAGAATAATCTCCGGGCTAAAATTTCGTATGAGTTTCGTTGCATGATCTTTCTCCTGTTGGTGACGCCGTCGGGCGCGGCAAATTTTCCTTCCAATCAGAAACGCGGAAAATCAGTTCAAAAAGTCTCATCTTCGAGTTGCTAATCGGCTTTTCTGAGACGAGCGGCATCTTTGTATATCGGCTCCACACTCTAAAGCGCAAAATGAATGTCGAAAGGTTCGACGGAATCTTTTTTCAGTGCGCCGCTAAACAAACTATTTGTAGTACTCACCCACAACAAGGTATATCTGACAACTCAAAAAGTGAGGAGTGACGTGCCGAGTCGAGAATCAGAAGCTGAAAGCCTGAAGACAGGACGGCTGCCCACACTCAGGACTTCGCACCTTTTCAACGCAGCTTTTCTATTTTAGGGAGGGATTTTGAGGAATGGACTTTTTAGCCGACCCGCAAGTATGGATTGCATTTTTGACGCTGACAGCGCTCGAGCTTGTTCTCGGAATTGACAACATTATTTTTATTTCCATTCTAGCGGGTAAGCTGCCTGCTGAGCAGCAAGCCCGGGCGCGTTACATCGGCCTCGGCTTGGCGATGGTGATGCGGGTAATTTTGCTGTTCTCTCTGTCGTGGGTTATCGGCTTGACCGCGCCTTTTTTCACCGTGTTCGGGCAGGGCATCTCCGGGCGCGACATCATTCTCATCCTCGGCGGGTTGTTCCTGCTCGGCAAGGCGACGTATGAGATACACGAAAATCTCGAAGGCGAGCAGGGGCATGCATCGGCGCGGGTCAAAGCGACCTTCACCAGTGTCATCATCCAAATTACATTGCTCGACATGGTTTTCTCACTCGACTCGGTGATCACCGCCGTCGGCATGGTTGAACAGATCGAAATCATGATCGCGGCGGTCGTCGTCTCCATTGGATTCATGATGTTGTTCGCCGCACCCATTGGCGCGTTCGTCGCGCGACACCCGACCATAAAAATGCTCGCCCTCAGTTTTCTATTGCTCATCGGTTTGACGCTGATCGTCGAGGGCTTCGAGGTGCATATCCCGAAAGGCTACATCTATTTCGCGATGGGCTTTTCCGTTTTCGTCGAGATGCTCAACATACGGATACGGAGACCGAAAACGCCGCCGGTTAATTTGCATGAGCGCTACGCCCCTGCGGAGGGCGAACAAGCGGAAATGAAATAGAGAGGTTTCCCGAAGAAGGCGACACGGACGAGGAGGAAACCCCAGAGAAAGCGATGTCGCTGAGGGGAATCAAAGGGACGCATTCGCAAATTGCTCTCACCGTTTTAGCGATAAACAAAAAAAGTGGCGGGAGAATGTTCCCGCCACTTTTTTACTCGCTCTGATTAGTTTAAAGTTTTTCATCTTAGCGTTTCGACGCTGTGTCCATGATCGCCTGCGCGGCCTGCTCAATGAGGGGCGTGATGATGTCTTCGCCGTCGGATTTAGCTTTGGCTTTGAGTTGCTTTGCCACCACTGGGGCAGCGCCGCCGGGGGCTTGCAGTTTGATGTCGAGCGTCAACTCGTCTTTCGATTTAACGCTCGCCGACATGCTCGCCGCCGTGTAGACGGCGGTCGCGGCGACTTGGCCGGCAACCGCGCCGCCGTAGCCGCCGAGCGACGCGACGTTACCGACCAACGCGCCGCCGCCGCCGCTCATAAATTTACCGAAGCCGCCCCCCCCGCCTTTTTTGTGCGCGACGTTGGTGTAGATGACGAAGTCGCATTCTTTCTGTTTAGCTTCGAGGTCAATCTGCGACGCGAGGCGCGCTTCGAGTTGGACGAGTTCGATGTTCGGCGCTTTGAGGTATTCGGCCAGAGAAGTTCCGACGCCGCTCGCAAGTTGGCTCGCGTTTATGCCGTCGCCGACATTGCTCGTTTTCACCGTCGCCAGACCGAGGCGAACCACGCCCGGCTTTTTCTCGCCGACGGTCGTCGAGATGTTCGATGTGGCTTTCGACATTTTTTTGACGTTGGCGCTGAGGCCGGAGTTTGAGTTTCCGTTGGAATCAACATTCGCACCGGGAGCGCCCGTCGCGCTGTTCATGTCGCTCGCGCCAGCGGAGGCCATCGTCGGTGCGTACAACTCGGTCGAGTTTTTGACTTCGCGGTAATCCGAAGGAACGTCGAACAGCTCCGCGTCGAGCGTCGCCTGCGACAGTTCGATGACTTCCGACGTGAAGGTGTGCGCCACTTCGCCGTTGTCGCCGAACATCGTGGTCTTGGTGTAGACGGGATAGCCGGTGCGCCCGCCGCCGATCTGCTTGGTCTCGTGGCGATCCCGGCAGTTGGGCTTCTCGCTCGGCGAACGCCAATTCTGATAGCGATCCATCTGACGATCCGACGCGAACTCGGCGTCAATGTACCAGCCGTCAATTTCCATTTTGTTTTTGACCGGCGTACAAGCGTCGGGCGTCGAGGTGGTTTCCATCGTCTGAATGATGTGGCGCGCGGTGTAGCCGAACATCTTCTTGCGCTCGCCGGTGTCTTTCGTGGTGACAATCGTCGTGATTAAACCACCCTTTTGCGGGGTCGGCGTCGGCGTGGGCGTAGCCGTCTTGCTCGCCGAAGCCGGAGTCACCTGAGCATTCCATTCGTCCTGACCCCAGATGTCAATTTTGTAAGTCTTGGTCTGCGGGGCGATGTCCAAATTGCGCCGCAAGTCGCACTGCGTGACGCTGACGACCGGGTTCATGGATGATTCGGTGCGCTGGCGTTTGCCTTTAATGTACGTTGTTCCGTCGTATGTCTGGCCGCTCGTGGTCTGGCGGGTTTTGATTTTCACGTCGGCGTAAGCAATCGCGCCGGAACCGACGCACGTCAGCATGAGCATGAATTGAATGAAACGTAATGAGTTTTTCACGGTGGCGCCTCTCCATTGATAGGTAATTTTGATTGCCGGAAGGGAAATTATTTTCGCCTTCACCACCTAACGCGCAAGGAGAAGGCGAAAAGTATCAGGGGCGGGAGCAAATTGTTGACAGCTTCTTTGCCGGGAGTGAGTAAAGTTCTCGTTAATGAAAAGTTTACAGCGGCAGAATAAGCTTGAACCGGAAACGCGAGCCGGAGTAATGTGCCTCCTCATCTACTGGTCGGAATAGATTGAATGCCCGAAACGACTGAGACATTACGAACACCAGCGCCCTTAAACGAAGCGCCTGATGCCTCCGCTCCCGGCCTTTGGTCGGGAATCAAGGAAGCCCTGCGCGGGTCGCAGAGGAATTACACCGAAGGCCCGATTGGCCGCGCGATTCTCATTCTCTCGGTGCCGATGGTGCTGGAGATGTTGATGGAGAGCGTCTTCGTCGTGGTTGACGTGTTCTTCGTCGCCAAACTCGGCGCGGACGCGGTCGCCACCGTCGGACTCACCGAGTCAATGCTGACGCTGATCTACGCGCTGGCACTAGGGCTTTCCATCGGCGTGACGGCGACTGTGGCGCGGCGCATCGGCGAGCGCGATGCGGAAGGCGCGGCGCGCGCCGCCGGGCAGGCGATCATCATGGGACTGATTGCCGCTCTGCTAATCGGCGTCGCGGGCGTTCTGCTCGCCCCGCATTTGCTCGCCCTGATGGGCGCTTCGCCGGGCGTGATCGAACGGGGAAGCAATTACACGAGAGTGATGCTCGGCGGGAACGCTTCGATCATGATGCTGTTCCTGATAAACGCCATCTTTCGCGGCGTGGGTGACGCGGCGATTGCGATGCGCGTGTTGTGGCTCGCCAACATCATCAACATTCTGCTCGGCCCGTGTTTGATCTTCGGCCTCGGCCCGTTCCCGGAACTCGGCGTCGTCGGTGCCGCCACCGCGACGACCATCGGGCGCGGGACGGGTGCGCTCTACGCTTTCTCGCGCCTCGTTCGTCCCGGCGGGAGAATCAGTCTGACGCGCAGACACCTGTCATTAGACTTCGGAGTGATGGCGCGATTGATTCGCCTGTCGGCCTCGGCGACCTTTCAAGTCTTCATCGGAATGGCGAGTTGGATCGGATTGATTCGCATCATCTCCGGTTTCGGAAGCGAAGCGCTCGCGGGCTACACCATCGGTATTCGCGTCATTATCTTCGCGCTCCTGCCGTCTTGGGGAATGAGCAACGCGGCGGCGACGATGGCCGGGCAGGCGCTCGGAGCCGGAAAGCCGGAACGCGCGGAGCGCGCGGTGTGGCTGGCCGGTTTCTACAACATGTGTTTTCTCGGCGTGGTCGGCCTCGTGTTCGTCGTCCTCGCCGGGCCGATCATTCGTGTGTTCACTTCAGACCCGGCGGTGATTCCTTACGGCGTTGATTGCCTGCGGCTCGTTGCCTACGGATTTTTGTTCTACGCCTACGGTATGGTGTTGACGCAATCATTCAACGGCGCGGGCGACACCTTCACGCCGACGGTGATAAATCTTTTCGTCTTCTGGCTGTGGGAAATCCCACTCGCTTATGTGCTGGCGTACACTTTCGGCCTCGGCCCGCGCGGTGTTTTTCTGGCGATTACCATTTCCTTTTCACTGCTCGCAGTCGTCAGCGCAATCGTCTTCCGGCGGGGAAACTGGAAAGCGCGGACTGTCTGATTTAGTCCGCAGGACGGTCTTGATTTATTTGCAGTAGCTGTCTTCTCCGTGTGCTCTGTGTCTCCTCCTCGGTCTCTGTGTTGAAGTATAGTTTCCTAATACAGAGGTCACGGAGAAAGCACAGAGGACACAGAGAAGACGATCAGACACGAGCCTTGTCGTGATGGAAGCGGCAATCTTATGAATCAACAATTCTTCAAAACTCTTTCGCGATACAGACTCATCTTCGTCATATTCGCAACACTGGTGCTGACAGCCGCCAGTATGTTCGTCTCATCGGCTGACATCACGGTGCGCAATCAACCTGCTTCACAGGGAAAGGCGATCACTCCCGCCGGGTCGCTCGTGCTGGACGTGAACACCCGACAACCCGCTGTCGGCGCGCTGCCGGTCGGATTCGTCCGCAGCCCTGACCGCACCGGGCGCGACGGGCGCGGTCGCTACCTCGTCGCCGTCAACAGCGGCTTCGGACTTCAGTTCGACGCCGCGACGAATCGCGCGCAGCAATCGCTCTCGATCATTGATCTGAATTTGCGACCCGCGCCCGCCGTCATTCAGAACATTTATTTCCCGACACCGCAAAGCGCCAATGTCGGCGCGGTCTTCGCACCACAGCCGAACGGGGACGGAAGCTTCACGCTTTACGTCTCCGGCGGAGTGGAAAATAAAATCTGGCAATTTAGTTTGCGCGTCGGGGCGCAAACTCCGATTACGCCGCCATCGCCCGGCCCCGATACGAAAGTCGAAGCGCCGTTCATTGATGTGAGTGGCTTCTCAAAAGAAACTCCGACGCCGCGCTACAACAACAACCGAGCGCCGGTCTATCCGACGGGTCTGGCGATTAGTGCCGACGGTAATACTTTGTTCGTCGCCAATAATCTCGGCGACAGTCTCGGCATCATCAGCGATCTCAACGGCGCGCGCCGCCTCGAAAGCATCGAGCTTTCAGGGATGAGAGAAAGGCAAGCCGGAGGCGTTAAGGACTTCACCTATCCTTACGGAGTCGTCGCGCTGCCAGCAAATGAAACATCGAAGGTTTATGTGTCGTGCTGGAATGATAGTTCAATCGCGGTGATTAACTTTGCGAATAATCGCAGCGTGTCATACATCCGGGTGGCGCGTCACCCGACCGCGATGATTCTCGATGGCACGGCCACGAAGCTTTACGTCGTCAACTCAAATGCCGACAGCGTCTCGGTGATTGACACGCAATCCGACCGCGAGATTGAGCGCATCAACGTGCGGCTCGCCGAAAACACTCTCCCCGGCAACAGCCCCGAAAGCCTCGCCCTCAGCGACGACAATGGGACGCTCTACGTCGCCAACGCGCACAGCAATTCAATCGCCGTCGTTGATTTGAAAGATGAAGAAAAGCGGGGGTCGGGGGTCGGAGGTCGGGGATCGACAGAAGAAGACTTATCCCCTCGCCCCGGGCCCCGACCCCCGGCCCCCGACCCCTCTTCTGATTCATCCTTCACAAAAGTCATTGGGTTCATTCCGACCGGGCAATATCCTTCGGCGGTTGCGGTGGCGAACGGAACGCTGTTCGTCGGCAACGGCAAAGGCACCGGTTTTGAAAATTCGTCAACTGTCGTGAACAACTCTGGCCGCGCGCCGAACGTCGCTAACGAACGGTTTCCCCCCGGTACGGGTCGCGGCGCGGGAGCGGGAGGGCAGTACAGCGTCTCGCTCATCTCCGGCAACATCAGCGCCATCGTAGCGCCGACGGATCAAGCACTCGCGCGTTACACGCAACAGGTGATGCGCAACAATGGCCTGCTCGGAGCGCGGAAGACGAAACTTTTTCCCGGCAAGTCGCCGATCAAACACGTCATCTACGTCATCAAAGAGAATCGCACTTACGATCAAGTCTTCGGCGACATCGAACGCTCCGGCGACGGGCGGCGCGCGGACGGCGATCCGTCGCTCGCCATCTTCGGCGCGGGCGCGGCGGCGCGTCTGGCGAACGGCGGCGCGGCGCAGAACATCTCTCCCAATCACCGCGCGCTCGCGTTGCGCTTCGGTCTGCTCGACCGCTTCTTCGTCAACTCCGAGGCCAGCCCCGACGGGCATAATTGGTCAACCGCCGCCTTCTCGAACGACTACGTTGATAAAGCTTATCGCTGGAATTATGGGGGGCGCGGGCGGACGTATGACTTCGAGGGCTTTAATCGTCTGCCGAGCCACAGCCCGGCGAAGGACGTGCCGCCGCTATTTCCATCGCCGGTTGACGCCGAAGACATCGCCAAGCATATGCGCCGCTACGTACCGTACCTGCACGGCGGGCGCGATGTCGGCGAGCCAGAAACGCTTTATCTGTGGGACGCCGCCGCACGCGCTGGACTTACTTACCGCAACTACGGCGAGTTCGTGGCGACGGTTTCGGTTGCCGACGTTGCATCAGTCAATGCGAATCGCACGAAACCTTACCCGGACATCTCGCCGAACGCGACGGCTTTCCCCACGAAGAAATCTCTCGAAGGCCATCACAGCGCGACCTTCCGCAATTACGATCTGAAGACACCCGACTCGATGACGGTTGATTCTTACCGCGCCGCGCGCGAATCCGGCGGGCGCATTGACCCGACGATTAGCAACGCGAACGCGGACGAAAGATTTCGCGGCAACTCGCGTCTCGGCGAATGGCTCGAAGAGTTTCGCGGCTTCGTCGCCGACCGTGCGGCGGGTCGCCCAGACCGGATGCCGAGCTTTTCGATGCTGCGTCTCCCGAACGACCACACCGCCGGACTTTCGCCGGGGATGCCGACGCCGCAGTTCTTCATGGCCGAAAATGATTACGCCGTCGGGCGCATTGTCGAGGCCGTCTCAAACAGTCCGTACTGGAAAGACACGGCGATCTTCTTTGTCGAGGACGACGCACAGGACGGCCCCGACCACGTTGATGCCCACCGCTCGGTGGCGCTCGTCGTCAGCGCCTACAACCGCCCCGGCGCGCTCGTCCACGAATTTCACAACACGGTGAGTCTGATCCGCACGATGGAAATTCTTCTCGGACTCCAACCGATGAACCAACTCGACGCCACCGCCGCGCCGATTGATCTGTTTCGCGGCGGCGCGGATTTACGACCCTTTAAGGCGCTACTGCCGGATGTTTCGCTCGACAATTTGATGACACAACAACCGCGCGACGCGGCGGCGCGTTACTGGATGGAGCGCACCGGCGAGCAAAACCTGACTCATGCCGACATGGCCGACCCAGGGATGCTGAACAGAATCATTTGGCACTCAGTTCGCGGCGGAGACGCGCCGATGCCCGAAGTGGCGAGGCTTCCAGCGTTCGACGCGATGCGAATCGGCATTAACGATGAGGATGAGGAAGAGGAAGAAGAAGAACGGGAGAATGAGGTTGCGGAGACGCGCGGCGTAAAATCGCGCACCGAGAGTAAATGAGTTTCAAGTCAGCGAAGTAGGATAGGCATCCTGTTGTCCTGAATGCCGTAATCACGACGAGCACCGCGCCGCCGCTTGAAGTTTAAGTGTTAGAATGA
>Ga0136615_10000860_pt1 | contig 14184 bp, 8 predicted proteins | sample AntDrymUQ2882206_2_FD_106647 | JGI IMG/M metagenome (GOLD analysis project Ga0136615, IMG submission 106647) | Polar desert sand microbial communities from Dry Valleys, Antarctica - metaG UQ288 (22.06) | ecosystem: Environmental > Terrestrial > Soil > Desert | place: Antarctica: Dry Valley...
AGACGGAAAGCAACGTAACCCGGTAAGGAACTTGAAGTCATGAGTAAACAGAATTACACGGACAGAAGCGAAGCAGCGAGGCATGTTAGCCGGCGCTGGTTCTTCGAGCAGTGCGGTGTCGGCGTGGGCGCGATGGCGCTCGGTCATTTGCTGGCGAACGCGGGCTTCGGCGCAACGCCAGAGGACAACCCGCTTGCGCCGAAGAAGCCGCACCACGCGCCGAAGGCGAAGAACGTCATTTTTCTGTTCATGGCGGGTGCGCCGAGCCATCTGGAGATGTTCGACAACAAGCCTCAACTAGCGAAGTTCAACGGGACGCTGCCGCCGCCAGAGTTGCTGAAGGGCTACCGCTCAGCGTTCATCAACCCGAACTCGAAATTGTTAGGGCCGAAGTTTAAGTTTGCGAAGTACGGCCAGTCGGGCGCAGAGCTTTCGGAACTTCTGCCATACACCGCCGGCATCGTTGACGACATCACGATTGTGAAATCAATGGTCACGGATGCGTTCAATCATGCGCCGGGGCAACTGTTGATGAACACCGGCTCGCAGCAGTTCGGGCGTCCCTCGATGGGCGCGTGGGTGACGTATGGCTTGGGAAGCGAGTCGAAAGACCTGCCCGCGTTCGTCGTTTTTTCTTCGGGCAGAAAGGGACCGAGCGGCGGTAATTCCTGTTGGGGCAGCGGATTCCTGCCGACCGTCTATCAGGGCGTGCAGTTTCGTTCGAGCGGCGACCCCGTTTTGTATCTCTCGAACCCGCGCGGCGTGGACGAAAAGTTACAGCGCGAATCGCTCGACTCGATCAGCCGCTTAAACCGCATGAGATTGAACGCCACCGGCGACCCGGAAATCTCGACGCGCATCAATTCCTTCGAGATGGCGTTTCGCATGCAGACGAGCGCGCCGGAATTGATGGACTTGTCGAAGGAGTCGAAAGAGACGCTTGAGATGTACGGGGCGGAGCCGGGCAAACCGTCGTTTGCGAACAACTGTCTTCTGGCGCGACGCCTCGTCGAGCGCGGTGTTCGCTTCGTGCAGCTTTACCACGAGGCGTGGGATCAGCACGGCAACCTCGTCAAAGAAATCAAAGAGAACTGCAAGGACACCGACCAAGCCTCGGCGGCGTTAATCCTTGACCTGAAGCAGCGCGGGATGCTGAAGGACACGCTCGTCGTGTGGGGCGGCGAGTTCGGGCGCACGCCGATGGTGCAGGGCGGCGGCGACGACGGGCGCGACCACCACCCGAATGCTTTCACGATGTGGCTCGCCGGCGGCGGCATCAAAGCCGGACAAAGCATCGGGCAGACCGACGAACTCGGCTTCAACGTCACCGAAGACCGTGTACACGTCCACGACTTGAACGCGACGATTCTGCACCTCTTAGGATTCGACCACACGAAGCTGACGCACCGCTTTCAGGGGCGCGACTTCCGCCTCACCGACGTGCATGGCGAGTTGGTGAATAAGCTTCTGGCGTGAAGCGCCGCACGACTCCGACCCCTCAGCGCCCTCTGGAAAACAAGGCCGTTTGCGACTTTCTCCAAAGAAGTCAGGCAGACTCTCTTCCTTCGCTCGTAAGGCGGCGTGCCCCGGCGCGATTCCATTCGGGATCGCGGGCGCTCCGAAATTATGCCTTCGCCAAAGATGAAGAAAATGATGCTCGACTCGTTCGGAGCGCACGATTCTTCGCCCGCGCGAGCGCGAACAATTTGAAAAGATGTTGGGCGCAACCGTCAGCGCCGACGGACGATTCATCTTCCGCATCCAAGTGCTGGCGGCCTGACGAGTGTGCGCGGCGGGTGCGCGCGGAAAACAAGTACGAGCAGATTTACAAGTCATAATTCGTTAGAAGGTAGTAATGATGGAGAATCAGGATTTATCTGCGACGACCGTGATGGTCGTCGAAGATTTCGATGACACCCGACTGGCGATGAAGCAGTTGTTGGAGATGGAGGGGTATCGGGTCGTTGAAGCGTCCAACGGGAAAGAAGCGGTCGAAGTCGCGCGGCGCGAACGACCCGCGCTCGTCCTGATGGATTTGAACATGCCGGTGCTCGACGGCTTCGGCGCGTCGCTGCACATTCGTGAGCTTGAAGGTTTAGGCTCAGTGCCGATTGTGGCCGTCACCGCGTTCGACACGATGGAATTTCGCGCCGCCGCGAAGGCCGTCGGGTGTAACGAGTTCGTCGCCAAGCCGATTAACTTCGACAATCTGACGGCGCTGATGGATCAATTGTTAAAGGTTCAGCGGGCGGGCGCGAGCGGCATGAGCTGAAAGGCAAAAGGTAAAAGGCAAAAGTGAAAACTCGGCGCAACGACTCTTGATTTTAGTCTTGCCGCCAATAGATTGATTCGTGTGATTCGTGGCTGAATGTTTTTCTTCAAATATATAATTCATCCTCACTTGCCTCGCCGTCCGCGCCGTTAGAGAATACCCCCGCCGAAGACTTAACCATTCTTTCCGAAGTTATTAACGCGCTCGAGACGATCAATCATGCTTCGTGTGCTTCTGGTAATGCTGTTGGGTGCTCTGATGTGCGGCCAATTACGCGGCAACGAACAGAAACTCGCCGCCGACATTGAGGCGGGCGTGCCGCGCGAGTTGGCGCGCTTCAGAAACGCGCATTACCGCGATGTACGCTACGCGCTTGATGTCGGGATCGCGCCCGGCGCGGAACTCCTCACCGGCACGCTGGAACTTCGCTTCACGACAGACGCCGAAAAAAACGACCTTGTGCTCGACTGGCGGGTGGTGAAGCGTCCCGCCGGGCAGGCCGAGGCGCGCGTTTCAGATATTGTGGTCAACAATCGCGTGGCGAATGATGCGCGATTCGTCAACGAACACATCCGTATTCCGCACACGTCTCTCGTTAAGGGTGAGAACGTCGTGCGGATGCGGTTCGCGTCGCCGATCAGCGCGTCAGGCAGCGCCGTCACACGCTACCGCGACCGCGAAGACGGCAGAGAATACATCTACACGCTCTTCGTCCCGTCGGACGCGAGCACCGCGTTTCCCTGCTTCGATCAACCGGACTTGAAGGCGCGGTTTACTCTGACGGTCACTGCGCCGAGCGGTTGGAGGATCGTCACGAACACGGGTGTCGCGGAGATGCTGATTACGCAATGCGATCCCGTCACCGATGCGTCCGCCACCAGCACCTACTGTCCTCCCGTCCGGACGAAGTTCCACGAAACTGAGCCGATCAGCACTTACGTCTTCGCCTTCGCCGCCGGCGAGTTCGAGGTGTTTGATGATAAGGAATCACCTCACCAAACGCGCCTCTTCGTGCGTAAATCAAAAGCCGAGCGGGCGCGGAAAGAACTGGCGGAAGTTTTTCGTCTGAACCGCGAGGCGCTGCAATTCTTCGCCGGGTACTTCGATTACAAATTCCCGTTTCCGAAATACGATCTCGTCGTCATCCCCGAATTTGCTTACGGCGGAATGGAGCACGCGGGCGCGACGTTCCTGCGCGAAGAAGCGATTCTGTTTCCGACCGACCCGACCGCGAACGACCTCATCGCGCGCGCCGAATTGATGTTCCACGAAGCGGCGCACCAGTGGTTCGGCGACCTTGTGACGATGCGCTGGTTCGATGATTTATGGCTGAAGGAAGGCTTCGCCACCTTCATGGCTTACAAAGCGGTCGAGGCGTTGCTGCCGCAGTACGGCGCGTGGAAAGTTTTTCACCAGCGCACCAAGCCGCTCGCGTATCTGACCGACGTGACGAAGGGCACGACGCCGATCTTTCAGGTAATTCCGAACCTCTCGGCGGCGAAGTCGGCCTACGGAAACATCGTCTACCGCAAAGCTCCGTCGCTTCTGCGACAGGCGGAGTTTTACCTCGGCGCGGACAAATTTCAGGAAGCCGTCCGCTCTTTCGTCAAAGGGCACGCTTACGCGAATGCCGAATGGGGCGACCTTGTGCGCGCGTTTGAACGCAGTTCGGGGATGAAGTTGGACGTGTGGGCCGATGCGTGGGTGAAGCGGCGCGGGATGCCGGACGTGCGCGTCAATTGGAGCGCCGACGGGCGCGGCCTCATCAACCGCTTCATCGTCGCCCAACGGGACGTGCTCGACGAAGGCGGCGCGTGGCCGATGCGCCTGAAAATCTTGTTGGCTTATAACACCGGCGGCGAAGCGATGCGGACTGAAACTCTAACGGTGCGACTCGACGAGGCGGGCGAAACACAAGTCCGCGAAGCAATCGGTAAGCGCCGTCCTGCTTTCGTCTTTGCTAACTACGAAGACTACGGCTACGGGCGGTTCCTGCTCGACGATGAGAGCCGCGCTTACGTCCTCAAAAATCTCGGCGCGGTCAAAGACGACTTCCTACGCGCGCTCTTGTGGGGTTCGCTCTGGGAGAGTGTGCGCGAAGCGGAACTCGCGCCCGTCAAATACCTCGAACTGGCGATGGAACACACGCCGCGCGAGCGCGATGAAATCGCCGTCGCCGGCATCCTCGCGCGCTCTAGCACAGCCTTCAACCGCTACCTCTCCGACGCCGAACGGCGGAAGATCGCCGCGCCGCTCGAACGGATCATCTTCGATGGAATGATGAATGCCGAAACGTCAGGCCTGCGCATCACCTATTTTCGCGCCTTCCAAGCAATCGCGACGACCGAAGAAGCGCGGGGCAACCTCAAGAGGATTTTGGCGGGCGCATTGCAAGTATCCGGAATGACGCTCCGCGAGCGCGACCGCTTCGACATTATCACCGCGCTGATGTCGCGCGGTGACCCGGAAGCGCAAAAACTTTTAGCCGCACAGAAGACCGACACCGACGACGCGCGCCGTTACGCTTACGCAGCAAATGCGGCGAGCGCCAGCGCCGAAACTAAGCGCCGCTACTTCGACGCTTACTTAAACGACAAAGAACTGGCGGAGAGTTGGATTGAGAGCAGCCTCACCCCTTTTAATTCGCCGCTCCAATCCTCGCTGACGCTTCCTCACCTCGAATTGGCTTTACGCGCTTTACCGGCGCTGAAGCGCACACGGAAAATCTTCTTCATCAACAACTGGCTCGGCGCCTTCATCGGCGGGCAGTGCGGCGCCGAAGCGCTCGACACAGTACAAAAATTCCTGCGGCGTGAAGCCTCACTCGACCGCGATTTGCGCCTCAAAGTTCTGGAAGCGACCGACGGCCTCGAACGCTGCGTGCGAATCAAAGAAAAGTTCAAAGTTCAAGGTTCAAAGTTCAATGAATAGCGCGCGGCTGTGGATTTCAGTCTTCATTAGCGCTTTCGTCTTTGAACCTTGAACCTTGAACTTTGAACTGACTTATGGACTCAACCGCGTTTCTCGTCATCGCCGTCATCGCCATCATCGCGCAGGGGTTGCTGCTGTTCCTCGCGCTGTTTGAACCCGGACTCGCTTATAAAATCTCGACGCCGCCGTCGTCGCCGCTCGATTCGGACGACTTCCTTCGCATGCTCGAAGCACTGACGGACGCGAAAGTTCATCGCCGGAGTCGCTTCGATGTTTTGACCAACGGCGAGGTCTATTACGAGGTCGAGCTTGAGGCCATCCGCGCGGCGCGACATCACATCAACCTTGAGGCTTACATCTTTAAGAAGGGCGAGGTGGGCCGTCGCTTCGTCGAGGCGCTGACGGAGCGGGCGCGCGCCGGCGTGCGCGTCAATCTGGTGATTGACTCAATCGGCAGCTTTACGTCGTGGGACAGTTATTTCAAAGAATTGCGCGCGGCGGGCGGGCGCGTCGCGTGGTATCACCCGTTGAAGTGGTACATGCTGCCGCGCATCAACAACCGCACGCACCGCGAGTTGATTATCGTTGACGGCACAATCGGATTCATCGGCGGGGCGGGCTTCGCCGACCATTGGCTCATCGGCAGCGAAAAGGAACCGCGCTGGCGCGACGGAATGTACCGCGTCGAGGGTGATGCGGTGCTGAGCTTACAATCCACTTTCGCGGAAAACTGGCTCGAAGCTTCCGGCGAGATTCTGACCGGCAAAGAATACTTTCCGTTCTGCGAAACTGAGGACGACACGCCTTCGCTCGTCGTCAACAGCTCGCCGTCCGCCGGGCGCTCGACGCCCGCGCGCATGCTCTTCCAGACGCTAATGGCTTCGGCGCAGAAATCCATCTTGATTACGACGCCCTACTTTCTGCCCGACCGCAGCGCGCGCGACGAGATGGTGTGTGCCGTCAGGGATCGGGGCGTGGACGTGCAGGTCATCACTCCGAGCGACAAAAGCGATCATTTATTGGTGCGCCGTTCGAGCCGCCGTCTCTACGGTGATTTATTAAAAGCGGGGGCGCGCATCTACGAATACCAACCGACGATGATTCACGCCAAAACGATGGTCATTGATGGGCAGTGGACAATCGTCGGCTCAACCAACTTCGACAACCGCTCGTTCGGCCTGAATGACGAAGTTAACCTCGCGGTCTTTGACGAAAAATTCGCCGCGCGCGTCGCCGAAGAGTTCGCGCGAGACCGTAGAGAGAGCCGCGAAGTAACTTATGACAAATGGCGTCGCCGCTCCGTCATCGAAAAACTCCACGAGCAACTGGCGCGCGTCCTTGAGCGACAACAATGAGAAAAGAATTCAGGAGTCAGAAGTCAGGAGTCAGAATAAAAGCGGTCGCCGCCTTAGTGTATTCTGACTCCTGAATTCTGACTCCTGACTCCTATGTATGAATTCTTTCCGCGTCGCAACATACAATGTACATAAGTGTCGCGGGCTTGATCGGCGCGTGAGGCCGCACCGCATCGTGGCGGTGCTCAGGGAAACGGGCGCGGACATTATCGCGCTGCAAGAGGTCGTCAACGTCGAGGATTCGCAACAGCGCGAGCGCGATCAGGCGCGGTTTATTGCCGAAGAACTCGGCATGCACTACTCGGTCGGCGAAAACCGCCGGCTGCACGGCGGGTCTTACGGCAACGTCCTGCTGAGCCGCTTTCCCATTCGTCACGTCCGTAACTACGACATCACGTGGCGCGGGCGCGAGCCGCGCGGCTGTCTCCGCGCCGACGTTGAGATAGATTCTGCCGTCCCCTTACACGTCTTCAACATTCACCTCGGCACGGCCTTCGTCGAGCGTCGCTATCAGGGGCGGCAACTCGTCAGCCCCGACATTCTCTGCGACGAGACACTGAGCGGCGCGCGTCTCGTGCTCGGCGACTTCAACGAGTGGACGCGCGGACTCGCCTCGCGCCTACTCACCTCAGAGTTTGAGAGCGTTGACATTCGCCAACACCTGCGCCGCGCCCGCACCTATCCGGGGCCGCTGCCGCTCCTGCATCTCGATCACATCTACTTCGATTCGTCGCTTCAACTCGAACGCCTAACGCTACACAAAAGTCTAACGGCGCTCGTCGCCTCGGATCATTTGCCGATGGTCGCAGACTTTCGCCTCCGCTAAAACTAATACGAGACGTGCTGCCTCAGACTTCCCTGCAACTTCTTAACGACTGAAGGTAATGTTGGGGGGGGTTGTTCGGAAAGAAATGAGCGATGTTTGCTGACAAGAAACATCATTACGACGCGGGAAGAAGTGGCGGTTCGGTCACGCCCCAAGATTTTGCAAACGAGTGAAAATCATAGTTGCTAAAATTTGGCGCGTCCTTAACTTTGATGGTGCGTTGTGCGAAAAAAAGACCATACTCATCAAGTTGCGACTCCGGCGTAAATCCACGTTGTTTGGCGAGATTCATTATGTAGTCCGCCTCAGCTTTGTTAGCGCACCGGACGTGCTTGGTGTTTGACTGAGAGTCGTTGTTAAAACGAAGGTAAACCAGCCACACGACTTCTACCTCTTTTATACGTATTTACGTTTCCCCGTTTAATTCAGCGATTCAACTCAACTGGCGAATAATCGCCGCCGGTTGTCTGATTGGAAGGAATGCGTTGCGCGGCTTCGCCCGAAATAATGCACAGCCCGCTGACCTTCTCAGCTTTCAGCTGACGCACGAGTTGGGAGGCTTCGTCGTAAGCGACGCCGGAGACTTCGATGCCGCGCTCGCTCATCACCGCCCAACGCCGTTCACCCAGTTCACTCATCAAGTAGATTACGCCTTGCTGCTTGTTGTATAACGTCTGAACAAGTGTAATGTAGCCGTAAGTCGAAAGCCAAATTAAGCGCTCCCCCCAAACTCCACTGCGCCAGCCTTGAGAGACGAAAGATTATGATCAAACTCTTCCTGCTGCTCTTAACAACGCTCGTGATTCTCGCCGGTTGTACGACACCGACTCCGACCGAAACGGCGACGCCCTCCGCATCGCCCGCCGCTGGCGACGCGGCGTTTAAGACGATTCACGATAAATACGTCGTCGAATTTTTGCGCCGCAACCCGACGGTCAACACGTATCTCGGAGGCGCGGGGCTTGATTCGTCGCTCGGTGAAACCGACGGACAGTTGCGCGACCATTCGCCCTCGGCAATCGAGGCGGAAGACCGTTGGCTCAATGAAACGCAGAAAGCCATTGAAGCCGTTGACGCCAACTCGCTCTCGGCGACCTGGCGCATTGACCGGGAGGTGGCGCTCGCACAGATTCGATTCCTTCTTCATCAACACGTGGAGCGCCGCTATCAGGAGCGTGCGCTCGACACCTACACCGACGAGCCGTTCCGCGCCGTTGACTTCCAACTGCAAGGCCTGACGCAGACCGGCGACAAAACCTACGGCACGCCCGAAGAGTGGGCGCTGGTGACGAAGCGCGTGGGGGCGATTCCGCGTTATCTCGTCGTCGCGCAGGAACAACTCGCCGCCGGCATCAAATCGGGCAACACACCCGACCACCGGATGCTGCGGCGTAACGGAATCGAGACCGCCGAAGCCAACGCCAAGTATTTCGCGGAGACTTTCCCTGCGCTCGCCACCGGGCGCATCGCCGCCGGGGCGGGGCGCGACGGGACGCTCGCGCAACTTCGTGAGGCGTCGAAGAATGCTTCTTCGGCTTACATCGGCCTTCGTGATTTCGTGAAGCGGTCGTTCTTCAACGAGATGTATTCCGGCAACTTCGACCTCACGCCGAAGCCTGAGTTCGGCACCGACCGCTACGCGCTTGGAGAGGCGGAATACAACTGGGCGGTGAGGAACAATCTGCGCCTCGACAAAACGGCGGCGCAGCTTTATGAGGAGTCGTGGTCGGTGGTCGAAAAAACTCGTCAGGAGATGATTGACCTCGCGCGACAAATCGGCGAGCGGCGTAAAGTGGGTCTGCCGCCGGACGGCGCGGCGGCGGTGCGCGCAATCTTCGACGAACTCTCGAAAGATTATCCGAAGTCCGATGTCGAGATGGTCAACTGGTATCGTGAGGCGTCGTTCCGCCTCGTTGATTACGCGCGCAAGACCGGCATCTTTGATGTTCCGGCGGACTACAAACTAGAAGTCGTCGAGACACCGCCGCCGCTCCGCGCTTCGATTGACGGCGCGGCCTATTATCCCGCCCCGCCCTTCAGGAACAGCGGCGTCGGCCGCTTCTACGTCACGCCGACCGACAATGACACAGCCGCGCTGCAATCAAACAACCGCGCCTCGCTCGCCGACCTCGCCGCGCACGAAGGTTTTCCCGGACACGATTGGCACTACAAAGTCTTAACGCAATTCCGCGAGCAGATCGCGCCGGTTCGATGGCTGACGCCGGGCGCGGTCGAAGACTCTTCGTCAATGTGGCAGGACTCGATGGCGAGCGAAGGTTGGGGACTCTACGCCGAAGCGCTGATGGCCGAGCCACAACCCGGTGCGCCCGAAGGTTTTTACACACCCGAAGAAAGACTCTATCAACTTCAGGGCAAACTCTACCGCGATTTGCGCGTCCGCATTGACACCGGCATCCACACCGGACGGATGAAGTACGACGACGCGGTAAACCTCTTCTCCGAGATTGTTGATTTCTTACCGGGCGCGTGTGATGCAGACTCGACGGCGAAAGCTTCCGAAGCCAAACGCGCGAGTTGCAAGTCGTCTGAGCGCGCCATCTTCCGCTACTCGAAGTGGCCGACGCAGGCGATCACGTACCGCCTCGGCAAAGAACAAATCTTCGCGCTCCGCGACGAGGCCTCGCGTCTTGCCGGCGACAAGTTTTCCCCGAAGGCGTTTCACTTACTTTTCATGAAGCAGGGTACTATCCCGGCTGGCTATTTCAGGGAAGAACTACTGCGCGAAATTCGAGAGGGGAAATGATTTTGAGGGTGAGGCGCAGGGAAATTTAACACAGAGAGAATAGAGGATTCACACAGAGCACGGAGGGAACAATACGCGCCCGAGCAAAAGCTTATCGCCATCACGTCATACAGCCGCTACCGATTGTTTGCTATCACTCCGAGCCAATAAGGAAGCTCGCAGGCAAACCCCGTCGAAGCATTGCCACTGAGCAATTGAAAACGCATCGCACCCACGACGTAGTCTGTGCGGGCGACTACTTTGAAATCTTTTGAGATTTTGTATGTTGCCCATCCGCCCTTGCGGCTTTCTGCCCCTGCAACTTTCGCAAGAAGTCCGGCCAAGCCCCTTTTGCTAAGCGGATGACCACGTAACAGAGTATCAAACAAATCTTTTGCAGCAAGGTGCTACTGTTTCTCCTGAGTTGCTTCGCAACGACCTATGTTGGAAGAGTAAACTCCTTGCTGTTGCCTTTACCTCGCACTTAGAACGGCGAAAGTTCTCACACCATGACCCAATACTTTCACAATCTCTGCTGGCGTCTCCTACTGCTATCGTTGGTTGCTCTAGTCTTCAGTAACGCATCAAGCGTCCATGCCAACAGTTTCCCGGTGAACAGCACGGCTGACATGGCGGATACGAGTCCGGGCGACGGCAAGTGCGAGACGGGGAGGGACGCGCCGGGAGTAGTGCCCGCCGTCAAAGAATGCACGCTCCGGGCGGCGGTACAGGAGAGTAACGCGCTGGCGGGCAAAGACGAGATTACCCTTCCGTCGAGCACGTACATTCTCAGCCAGCCTACCCAATGCACCTACCGCACCAGATACGATACACATTTACAAACGGCTACCGGAATCAATCTTTGCATTACGGGTGAGGTGGCGATCAATGGCGCGGGCGCGGGCACGACAATTATCGACGGGGGCAAGCTAGACCGCGTGGCCTTTCTCAGTCTGGATGCTTTGGTAGAGATTCGCGGCGTGACGATTCAGAACGGAAGACACCATGTCGGTAGTATTGGTTACCTAAGCGGCGGGGGCGGCGGCATCAACAACCAAAACGCTTTGACTCTGATCGAGACCGTCATCACCGGGAATACCGCTGACGCGCCGGGCGGGGGAATTTGGAACGGCGGAACGCTAACAGTTAGTAAAAGCACTTTCATTGGTAACACCCAAATCCCCGGTGCCGGTGAGGGTGGGGGTATCTACAATTATTATGGCAAGACGATTGTTACCGACAGCATCATCAGCAAGAACACCGCCGGTGCCAACGGCGGCGGAGTCTCGAACTACTTTGGTTCGGTGACAATCACAGGCAGCACCTTCACCGACAACGTGGCTGGAAGCGGCGGCGGCGGAATCGTGAACCTTTACGGCACTTCGACGCTCACCAACAGCACCCTCAGCGGTAATTCGGCGTGGGCGGGTGCCGGGCTAGCTAACAGCCAATTAGGAACAGTGAGCTTGAGCAACGCAACGATCACGCAGAATAAGGCCCAAAGTGGCAGCGGCGGCGTCAGTAATGGCGGCAACTTTACAATCAGGAACACATTGATTGCCGGTAACACCGACGAGAGCCAGCAGTCGCCCGACTGCGAGGGCCGGGGAGCGCCTATCGTGTCGCAGGGGCATAACCTGATCCAGAATGAGAAGAACTGTAATGTTACGGGAGACAAGACCGGCAACATTACAGGACAGGACGCACAGCTTGGAGTCCTGTCCAACAACGGCGGACTAACTCCGACACACGCCCTGCTTACGACCAGCCCGGCGATTGACGCGGGCGCTCCAGCTGCGCCCGGAAGCGGCGGCACGGCTTGCGCGGCGGCAGACCAACGTGGTCTGCTCCGTCCACTCGGCAGCAGGTGCGACATCGGAGCCTTCGAGCGCGACAAAGGGTTTTCCGTCTCCGGCGCTCTGCCGAATCGGGGCGGGAATACCGGCTCGATAATCGGCACCATCTCCGGCAGCGGCTTCGTTGAAGGCGCGGCGGTGAAGCTCAGGCGAACGGGTGAGCAAGACATCACGGGTACGCCGGTAACAGTGGAAGCGGGCGGCTCGTCGCTTTCTACTTCCTTCGACTTGAACGGGAAAGCGTTGGGCGCATGGGATGTCGTCGTGACAAACCCTGATGGAACTTCCGCCACGTTATCCAACGGCTTCACCATCGAAGAAACGAGAGCGCCGCAGTTGTGGTCACAGATCGTCGGGCGCAGCACGATTCGACCCGGACTGGTTTCCAAATACAACATCCTCTACGGCAACCGGGGCAACGTGGACGCTTACGCCGTGCCGCTGACGCTTTCGGTTCCCGCTAATCTTCAACTCAGTGTTTACTTTCAATTTGCCCCGCCGCCGCTGCAACCGGGACAGGTTCCGACGAATTGGAGCGAGGTTCCGGTAGATGTTCTTCCCGGCAAGGCGACCGGCGCGAACACTAACGTCGTGATGCTGTTGCCGGTGATTCCCGCCGGTTCGACCGGCGTGTTACGCATGTCTCTGAATCTGCCGCCCGAATTGGTGGAGGGAGACACAATCACATTCGCCGCTTATCTGGGAGACTCCTATTTCAACCCGAACCTCGACTCCAAAATCCTCGACGACATCGTATCGGGGGCGCAAAGCTATTCGCAGAGAGCACTCGGCGTGACGATTCCGCCTGCTCTCATCCCAGACCTCAAGCAGTATGCGACCGTGCAATACCAAAGCCTCGTGGAAAGCGGTCGTCAATCGCTCGTGACCAGCCTTTCGACACGAACCGAAGTTTATAGTCTTGCCCAGTTGAACATTGACCTCGCGCGATTCGGAGCAGCCCGCGCGACGAGCGCGAATGGGTCGTCCATCACATCATTCAAAGTTGACAACTATCAGGTATCCGCATCAAAAGTTCCGCCTGTCGCTCCACTTGCGGGGGGAACGGGAGTGAAACCGGGCGTATGCACGGGACAAGTACTCTTGGAGAATGGAGGATGCGGCGATAATCCGAACCCGATCCCCGCTCCCGATAAACCGCCGCCGGGGTCGCCGGGAATCCCGAAGGGTGATTGCAATGAATTACCGAACCATCAACTTTCGAGTGACGGAACACAATGCGTTCCCAAAGATAGAAGGGGATGCCCAACAATCCCAAGTGGTGTCTTTGCAGACCCCAAGTGCATCACCATTCCAATCCGGCAGAGCGTTGACCCGAACGATAAAGTCGGCGCTCCGGGCGCGACGGTCAAGCGATTTCTACAAGGTGCGACGCCGTTTAGCTACACCATCTTCTTTGAGAATAAGCCGACGGCGACTGCTCCCGCGCAAGTCGTGACGATCACCGACCAACTCGACGTAGCGAATCTTGACCTGAGTACCTTCAGCTTCGGCCCCATCTCTTTTGACAGGTACACGGTGACGCCGACTCCGGGGCAAAGCGAGTTCGTCGCGGCGCTCGACCTGCGCCCCGCGAATAACCTGATCGTGAAGATGGATGCCCGCCTCGATAAAAGCACCGGTCTCCTGACATGGCGTTTTACGTCGCTCGACGCGGACACGCAGGAACCAACCGATGACCCCGAAGCAGGCTTTCTCAACCCGAATAAGAAATCGCCCGAGGGTGAAGGCAGCGTCGTCTTCTTCGTCACGCCGAAGCCGGGACTGACGACGGGAACAGAGATACGCAACAAAGCGCGCATCGTCTTTGATGTGAACGCGCCGATAGACACACCCGAATGGCTCAACACCATTGATGACTCGAAGCCAGTAAGCCAAGTGCTGCAGCTTCTGGCCCAGCAGCCGGCGGCGAGTTTTGAGGTCAAGTGGTCGGGCACGGACAGCGGCGCAGGCGTCGAGAGCTACACCGTCTATGTCTCCGAAAACGGCGGAGCCTTCACCGTCTGGCAGAAGGACACTCCCGACACGTCCGCAATGTTTACGGGTCAGGCCGGCAGGACGTACAGCTTCTACAGCGTGGCGCGCGACGCGGTGAGCAACCGCGAAGACGCGCCGACGACACCGGACGCAACGACAGCGGTCGCCACAGCAACACCTTCAGGCGCGACGCTGCAATTCGGGCA
>Ga0136615_10000861_pt1 | contig 14178 bp, 16 predicted proteins | sample AntDrymUQ2882206_2_FD_106647 | JGI IMG/M metagenome (GOLD analysis project Ga0136615, IMG submission 106647) | Polar desert sand microbial communities from Dry Valleys, Antarctica - metaG UQ288 (22.06) | ecosystem: Environmental > Terrestrial > Soil > Desert | place: Antarctica: Dry Valley...
GCCTACGCGGCGATGGTGCTCTGGCAGGCGCGGTAGGAGCCGTGTGGACGGGCGTTGCTGCCGGGCTCGGCGTCTACGTCAACTGCGACATCGAGGGGAAGGGCCGGCGTGTTGGCGGCGGTGAGAACGTCGCATGCGTGGCCCGCGTCGGCTGGCGTGCGACGTTCTCCACCGTGGCGGTGGAAAACGTCGCACTCGACGCCCGGGCATCGCAGCGTGCGACGTTTTGCATGCTCAGGGAGCAAAACGTCGCATTCGCACGCCGCATCCGCCGCCGTGCGACGTTCTGCTTCCTATGGGAGCAAAACGTCGCACGCCCGAGAACCCGGCCGCCGAATGCGACGTTCTGCTGCCCACCACCAACCTCGAACCCGCTCCCCTCGATGCGGCCGTTGACGTAGACGCCCGAGACCGGGTTACCGCTGCGCGAACCAGCCGCCCACCTCCAGGTCGCGGTAGACGATCAGGTCGCGGCCGTCGGCGGTCACGACCTCCCAGTAGCGGCGGCGCAGCGGGGCATCGGTCCACCAGCGATCTTCGACCAGCCAGGACTCGCGCACCGCCTCCACCGGGCGCCCGTCGATCGCCTCCGGGCGCCCGCCGGCACCTGTGCGCACCCGCACCGCGCGCGGGGTCGCCAGGCGGCGGGGGCCGCGCTCCGCGCGCGTCACGGATCCCACGGCGCCAGGGCCAGGCGCCGCTCGGGCACCCGCGAGTCGGGGTCGACGGGGATGATCCGCAGCGCCGCCTCCGGCCCAGCCACCGAGCGGGCCTGGCGGACGGCCTCGCGCAAGCGCGCGCGGCGGATGACGGCCGGCTCGGCCAGCAGGGAGCGCTGATCGCCCGCCGGCGGGCCGAAGCCCTCCGCGCGCAGGCGCAGCACGTCCGTCGGTGCGGGCAGCTCGGCCAGCTTCTGGCCGAGCACGAGGCGCATGCGGCGGGCGTCGGACAGCGGCTCGCGGAACGTCACGCGCGCGCGCCAGGTGCCACCCTCCACCAGCGCGGCGGAGAGCACCACGGCGCGCAGCGTGCGCCCGCGCCGCTCGCGCCGGGCCAGCAGGCGGTCGACGAGCAGCTCCAGCCCGCGCTGGAGTTGCACGCCCGCGGCGGACTCCGGCAGCTCGAGACGCTCCTCGAGCCGTTCGGCGGCCGTGCGGGCGACGAGCGGGGTGTCGCGACCCTGGGCCAGGTCGCGCGCGAGTGGGCCGGGCGGGCCGAAGCGATCGGCGAGCGCGGCGCGGGGGAGCCGGGCCAGCTCCCCCAGCGTGCGGATCCCGAAGCGCTCGAGCGCCTCCGGCAGCATCGCGACCTCCGGCCGCGCCAGCAGCAGCGAGACGGGCAGCGGCGCCAGGTAGGCGGCCAGCGCCGCGGCGGCCATCGGCGTGATCTCCGGCTGGCGGGCGCGCGCGCGGCCGGCGGCGGCGAACGCGGCGAAGCGCGAGGGCGCCGCCCCGAGGCGGACCGCTCCCGTCGCCGCCCTGCGGGTCGCGGCCAGCACGCCCTCCAGCGTGCCGCCGTGCAGCGTGCGCAGCCCACCGGCGCCGAACCACGCGGTGCCCGGCGGGCCCGCCTCCACGGCCGCGCCGATGTTCTCCAGCGCAGCCACCTGGGCATCCCACGCGTCGGCCACGCCGGCCGGGTCGGGCGCGACCAGGCGCAGCGTCGGGCAGCGCGCGAGCGCCTCCCCGAGCCGCAGGCCGGGGCGCAGACCGTAGGCCTCGGCCGCCGCGGAGACCTCGCCGATGAACTGCTCGCGCCCCGCCTCGGGCGCGAGGGCGACCGGCCCCGCCGCCAGCATCTCGCGGCCGCCCGCCGCAACGGCGAGCGAGTAGCGCGGAAGCAGGACGCAGACGATCACGAACACATGTTCGCACGTAACGTCGCCGAAGGCGAGCCCTCCCGAGCTCAGGCGGGCTGCTGCTGCGCGAGCAGCTCGCCAGACCGGACCAGCTGCCGCAGGCGCTCGACGTCGGCGCTCAGTGGGCGGTCCTCCCGCACCGGCTCGACGCGCTCCGCGAGCCGGGCGGCCGCCGCCTCCAGGCGCGGGGGCAGCGCGACGGCGCCCAGCTCGCGCGCCTGGCGGACCGCCAGCAGCTCGGAGGCGAGCACGAGCTCGAGGTTGTCGAGGATGTGCTCGAGCTTCTCGGCGGCGAGGAACGCGAAGGCCTGGAAGTCCTCCTGGCCCGCCGAGCCGTCGGACGAGTGGATGCTGGCCGGGGCGGCGAGCAGGCGGTTCTCGGCGGCGAAGCCGATCGCCGACTTGTGCAGGAGCACGAGGCCGGTCTGCCGGCCCGGGTCGGCCGCCAGCTGGTCCGGCAGGTGCGAGAAGCGGTGATCGAGCAGGCGGTGCAGCCGCTTCTCGGCCAGGTTGCCGACCTGGGCGAAGGCGATCGCCAGCGCGTCGAGCTGCAAGCTGAGCGCCTGCGAGTGGAAGTTGCCGCTCGGGTACAGCCCCGCGGGCTCGCCGTCGTCGGCCTCGAGGTAGAGCGGGCTGTCGGTGACCGCGCGCAGCTCGCGTGCGACCTGCGCGGCCGTGTGCTCGAGCAGGTCCAGCACCGCCCCGTGGACCTGCGGGAGCACCCGGAGGGAAACCGGCGGCTGCGGCCGGTCCGACCAGTCGGCGGCGCCGGCGTACAGGTCGGCGAGCGCGGCGTGCACCTGGAGCTGGCCCGGATCGCCCTTGAGCACGCCGACGCGCCGCGCGTAGGGCCGCAGCGCGGCCCCGGCGACGGCCGCGGTGAGCGCGCCGGCGAGCGTTGCGTGCGCGAGCAGCGCGCCGCAGCGCGCCGTCAGCCGCACCGTCAGCGCCGGCGCGAGCGGGGCGCCGTTGACGAGCGCGATGCCCTCCTTGACGTCCGGCTCGTACGGGGCGCAGCCGCGGCGCCCCAGGGCGTCGGCGGCGGGGGTCGGGACGCCGTCCTCGAGCACCTCCCCCTCCCCCACGAACGTCCCGAACAGGTGGCTGAGCGCGATCACCTCGCCCGCGCTGGTGATCCCGCGCGAGGGCACCACGGGCGCCCAGCCGTCGTTCAACCGGGCGGCGAGGAAGGCGCACAACGACGCGGAGACGCCGGCCGCGCCCGCGAGGAAGCCGGTGAGGCGCAGGAGCATCGCGCCGCGCACGACCTCGTGCGGGAACGGCGGCCCCTGCCCCGCCCCGCGCAGCAGGAGCGCGCGCTGGAAGGCGCGCTGGTCGGCGGCCTCGATCCGGGTGCGCGCGAGGTACCCGACGCCCGTGTTGACCCCGTAGGCGACGGCGCCGGTGTCGAGGTGCGCGAGCAGGCGCGCGCGGGCGGCGTCGACCGCGGCGAGGGCCGCCGGATCCAGCTCGACCTCCTCGTGCTCGACGACGATGCGGCGGTAGGACTCGAGGTCGAGCTGCCGCGGCCCCGCGAGGACGATCATCGGTACGGCAGCAGCGTGCCGACGTCCTGCTCGATCGCGCGCTCCAGGATCGCCTGGCCGAGCGCGAGGTCGGTCGTCGCCAGCCCGCGATGCCAGAAGAGGATGCGTTCGTGCTCGGACTCGCGGCCGGGCCGGGTGCCGGCCACGACGTCGCCGAGCTCCCCCGCGATCGACTCCTCGGTGACTAGCCCGGCCTCGACGTGGGCGCGCAGGGCGCCGAAGCGCCCGCCCTTGCACTGGCCCCAGTCGTCGACGTAGACCTTGTCCATGATCGAGGTGAGGGAGAGCTCGACGGCGCTCATCGTCCCGTAGGGCATCACGAGCGCCGCCGGCGCGATCCACTCCGTCCGCAGGATCGGCTCGGGCACGACGAGCCGCGTCGCCTCGACCACGACGTCCGCGCCGGTGACGGTCTCCTCCACGCTGTCGCATACCCGGACGGGCTTGCCCAGCGCCTCCTCGAGCCGCTCGCCGAACGCTGCCCGCGACTCCGGTCGCACGCTGGTGACGCGGATCTCCTCGAAGTCGTGCACGCGGTCGAGCAGGGTGACGTTCGCGAACGCGGTGCCGCGGGCGCCGACGTGACCGAGGACCTTGGCGTCCTCGCGCGCGAGGTGGCGCCCGCCGAGCGCGGTGACCGCGCCGGTGCGCCACTCCGTGATCGCGGTCGCGTCGAGGATCGCGCGCGGGACGCCCGTGCGCGGGTCGTACAGCGTCAGCAGGGCCAGCTCGGACGGCAGCCCGAGCTTGTAGTTGCCGTGGTAGTCGCCGACGACCTTGACGCCCGCCACGTCGAGCGGCGCGACGTAGGCGCGCAGCACGTTGAAGTGCCCGTCAAAGGCGGGGTCGGGGACGAGGTGCTCGCGCGGCTCGAGCACGACCTCGCGGTTGCCCTGCGCGGCGAGCGCCTGCTCGGTCGCGTCCAGGATGAGGTCGGGGCCGATCGCGAGCCGGTCCACGTCGTGGCCGGAGAGGTACCGGATCTCGATCGTCTCCACAAGCGGCCTCATGCCCGCTGGCACGGCGGCTGACACCGATATGCACATGCTACTGTATGTGCATGTCGTTGGACCACCGACTCCAGATCCTGCTCGACGCGGAACGGCACGACCGTCTGCTCGCCGTCGCCCGGGAGCGAGGAGTGTCGGTCGCGACGGTGGTGCGCGAGGCGATCGACCGCGGCCTGCCGGCTCCGGATACGAGGCGGCGGTCCGCGGCGGGCAGGCTGCTCGCGGCCGAGCCGATGCCGGTCCCCGATCCGGACTCGCTGGCCGGAGAGCTCGCCGATCTGCGCGCTCGGCGCGGATGATCGTCCTCGACACCACGGTGCTGGTGTACGCGGTCGGCGCAGACCATCTGCTGCGCGAGCCCTGTCGTGACCTGATCGGCGCGATCTCTCGGGGCACGCTGCAGGCGACGACGACTGTGGAGGTGCTGCAGGAGTTCTGCCACGTGCGCGCCCGGCGCCGGAACTGCGAGGATGCCGCACGACGGACGCGCGACTACCTCGACCTGCTCACTCCGCTGCTGATCATCGGAGAGCGCGACCTGAGCGAAGGCCTGCGGCTCTACGAACGCAGCGATCGTCTCGGCATCTTCGACGCCGTGCTCGCCGCGACGGCCCGCGGCGTGAGCGCCGAGGGAATCGTGTCGGCGGACAAGGCGTTCGCCGAGGCGGATGTCGTTCACATCGTCCCCGATGCCGACGGCGTCGCCGCGCTGCTGCGAGGTTGACCGGGCCCAGCGCCTCGGTCAGTCAAGAATGGAGAGGGCTCCCGTCGCCGGGAGCCCTCCCTGAAGCTGGCCTGTAAGCCGGATTCTGTCGTGAGCAGCCATCCATCTGAGCGACCTACCTGGGCCTCGGCGGGCAGCCTGCGAACGGCCCTGCTCGGTCTTGCATCGGGTGGGGTTTGCCTGGCCGCCGCGTCACCGCGACGCCGGTGCGCTCTTACCGCACCATTTCAACCTTGCCTGCCCGTGGCGACCGAAGCCGTCCCGGACGTGGGCGGTGTGTTTCTGTGGCACTTTCCCGCGGGTTTCCCCGGGTCGGCGTTACCGACCACCCTGCCCTGTGATGTCCGGACTTTCCTCGAAGGGCGAGCCTCCGCGACTGCTCGGCCAGCGGCGTCACGGTAGCGCGTCCGGGGCATGGTCGACCATGGAGCGCGTCGTGTACGACGTCATCTACATCGACTCGCGGGGGGACGAGACGCCCGTCGCGCAGCACGTGGCCGATCGCAAGGACGCCGCGGACGTCGCCAGGCGGGTGGCCGCCGAGCGCGGCGCGGGGCGCATGGTGCTCCCGGGGTCGGCCAAGCTGCCCAACTGCGTCTGCGTCGTGCCCGTGCTGCCGGAAGCCGCGTAGCGCCGCGCGGGAACCGCTAGCGTGCCGGTCCATGCGGATCGGAGTCGTCGGTGGTGGTCTCATGGGCTCGGGCATCGCGGAGGTGTGCGCGCGGGCGGGCGTCGACGTGACGGTCGTCGAGGCCGACGACGCGAGCGCCGAGCGCGCCCAGGGGCGGATCGAGAAGTCGCTGGATCGCGGGCTGCGCTCGGGCAAGCTGTCCGGCGAGGAGCGCCAGGCGGCCGGCGAGCGGCTGGCCTACTCGAGCGAGCTCGACGACCTCGCGGGCGCCGATGCGGCGATCGAGGCCATCGTCGAGAACGAGGCGCTCAAGCGCGAGCTCTTCCAGCGGCTCGACTCCGTCCTACCTGACGCCGAGTTCCTCGCCTCCAACACCTCCTCGGTGCCGATCATGAAGCTTGGCGCCGGGACGTCGAAGCCCGAGCGGGTGCTCGGCCTGCACTTCTTCAATCCGGTGCCGGTGCTCCCGCTCGTCGAGGTCGTGCGCTCGATCATGACCGGCGACGAGGCGCTCGACCGGGCGCGCAGCTTCGCGCAGGACACGCTCGGGAAGGTGTGCATCGACTCGCAGGACCGCGCGGGCTTCGTGGTCAACGCGCTGCTGATCCCGTACCTGCTCTCGGCGATCCGGATGTACGAGTCGGGGTTCGCCTCCAAGGAGGACATCGACGAGGGGATGATCAAGGGCTGCGCGCACCCGATGGGCCCGCTCGCGCTCTCCGACCTGATCGGCCTCGACACGCTGCTGGCAGTCTCCGAGTCCTTGTATGACGAGTTCCGCGACCCGTCGTCGGTGGCCCCGGCGCTGCTCAACCGCATGGTCGAAGCCGGCCTGCTGGGCCGCAAGAGCGGGCGCGGCTTCTACGACTACTCGAAGTGAGTCCGGCGGCTAGCCCAGCACTGACGAGTGGCGGGCGACGACCTGCCACGCGCCGGTGTGGCGTGACCACACGTCGGTGAGCCGGAAGACGTTGGAGAGGTTCACGGTCGCGTAGGACGCGATCTGCGAGTAGCGCGAGTGCACGACCGCGGTGTCGCCGAACACGTCGACCTCCATCTCCTCGAACGCGAACGTCGTGATCTTGTAGCCGCCGAGCGCGGCGCCCATCCACTGCTCGCGCGACATCGGCTCGGGGTGCAGGTGGATGGCGGTGAAGCGGAAGCCGTCGGCGACCAGCTCCTCGAGGCGGGCCTCGTCGCGATCCTCGTGCGCCTGCATCCACTCCTGCTCGAGCCGGCGCAGCTCTTCCGGTGCGTGCTCGTCGGACATCGCGGCGGAGGCTATCCGAGCGCGGGCGCCGGGCGTCGCGCGCGTCGGCCCGGATCAGCTCAGCTCGCTGCCGCAGTCGCGGCAGCGCCCGCCCACCACGCCGGCCCCGGCCGACCAACGGCGCACGAGCGCACCGTCGCACACCGGGCACGCCGTGGCGACCGAGGCGGCGGAGGACAAGCCCTCCCAGGCACCGGACAGCACGTCGTCCAGCGTCGCCCCACCGCCGTCGCTCCACAACTGCGCGTCCGCGTCCCGCTCGACCAGCAGCGTCGTCATCGTCTACACCACCTTCCTGAGCACGCCGACCACGCGCCCCACGATGCTCACGTCGCGGGTGCGGATCGGCTCCATCGTCGCGTTCTCGGGCTGCAGCCGCACGTGGTCGGACTCCTTGAAGAAGCGCTTGACGGTCGCCTCTTCCCCGACGAGCGCCACGACGATCTCGCCGTCGCTGGCCGTCTCCTGCCGGCGCACGACCACGAAGTCGCCGTCGAGGATACCGGCGTCGACCATCGAGTCGCCGCGCACCGCGAGCACGAACTCGCCGTCCGACCCGCCGGCCAGCACGGGCACCTCGACGTACTCCTCGATGTTCTCGTCCGCGAGGATCGGCTGGCCGGCCGCGACCTGGCCGACGAGCGGCAGCCCGCTCTGACCCGAGACGACGCTCCGCGCGGCGTCGACCGCCTTGTCGAGCATCTCGATCGCGCGCGGCTTGGTCGGGTCGCGCCGCAGCAGCCCGACCTTCTCGAGGTTGGCCAGGTGAGCATGCACCGTCGACGACGATGCGAGCCCGACCGCCTTGCCGATGTCGCGCACCGTGGGCGGGTAGCCGTAGCGCGCGGAGTACTTCTTGATGAAGTCGAAGATCTCCTGCTGGCGCTTGGTGAGGTCCTTGCCGATGTCCATGCGGCTCGTGACTCCTGAGGGTCGGTCGAACATGTGTTCGGTAACGTAGCCGGGCCGTCGGACGGAATCAAGCCGCGGCTCGTGGAGTGCCGCCGCCGCTCCCCGGGCAGGGCGCCTGCCATGCTGCGACGCGCCACGCTGCTCGGCGCCTGCCTCGCGCTCACGTGCGCGGCGAGCCTGATGCCTACCGGAACCCGCTCCCCATCGCCAACCTCGGAGGGGAGCCGGTCGAGACGTTCGCCGATCCGGCCGTCCTGAAGGCGGACGACGGCACCTACTTCGCCTAACGCGACGAGCGACCCGCTGAACGGTCGCGATCGCGACGCGGCCGGCGCGCTGCGCCTGCGCCCGGATCCCGTTCGCCCGCTCGACCGACCTGGTGAGCTGGACCCACGCCGGCGAGGCGCTTGCGGCCGCACCGGCCTGGGCCGCACCCGACAGCGGCCCGTGGGCGCCCGACATCCAGCGCCACGGCGACCGCTATCACCTCTACTTCACCGTGACCAACACGGCGGACGCGGTGAGCGGCGAGGCCGGCTGCGCGTTCGACCCGGCGATCGGGGTCGCGACCGCAGACTCGCCGGCGGGCCCGTTCGTCCCGACCGGTGCGCCCGTCGTCGCCCCGCGACGGGGTGGCCCGGGCTGCGACCTCCTCTGGACCTTCGACCCAGCGGTGACGCGCGACGCGGATGGCTCACGCGTCCTCTACTACGGCAGCTACTACGGCGGGATCGAGGCGCGCCGCCTCTCCCCCGACGGGCTCTCGACGCTGCCCGCGAGCGCGACGCGCATCACCACGAGCGACCGCTACGAGGGCGCCTACGTCGTGCGCCGGGGCGGCTACTGGTACCTGATGGGCTCCTCGACCGACTGCTGCCGGGGGCCGCTCACGGGGCACAGCGTGTTCGCCGGCCGCGCGACGAGCCCGTTCGGCCCCTTCCGCGACCGGCTCGGGGCGCGGCTGAACGAGAGCCGGGTCGGCGGCACGCCGGTGATCTCCATGAACGGCAACCGCTGGGTCGGCACCGGGCACAACGCCGTGATCCGGGACGAGGCCGGCCAGGACTGGTTCTTGTACCACGCGATCGACCGCGCGGACCCGTACCTGGAGGAAGCGAACCCGAACAACATCAACAAGCGCCCGATGCTGCTCGACCGGCTAGCCTGGAGCGGCGGCTGGCCGTCGGTGCGCAACGGGCGCTGGGCATCCGACACACCCCAACCGGACCCGGTCACGCGCGCGGGCGGGATGTCCTCGCGCGAGCCGCGGCCGCTCGCCGAAGACCAGCCGGGCCGGCGACGGCCCGCGTTCTCGGACGAGTTCGGCGGCGGCCGCCTCGGCCCGCGGTGGTCGTGGGTCCGCGCGCCCGCCGCGTCGGTGGACCCGCGACCGGGCTGGCTGCGCTTCCCGACCCAGGCCGGCGACCTCTCCGAGGCGAGCAACAGCGCTTCCGTCCTGACTCGCCGGGCGCCGCGCGGGGACTTCATGGTCCAGACGAAGCTCCAGCTCGACCTCCCGCCGAACGGGCTCTTCAACTTCCAGCAGGCCGGTCTCGTGCTCTACCAGGACGACGACCGGTTCCTCAAGCTGGCCCACGTGGCGATCTTCGAGACGCGCCAGACCGAGTGGGCGAAGGAGGCGGGCGAGCCGCTGACGCCGGCCGGGCAGCGCTACGGCAACACCGTCATCGGCCCGCCGGGGCTCCCGGCGTGACGCGGACCACGACGTGGCTGCGGATCGTCCGGCGGACGTCCGCTTCGGGGGAGCAGCACTACACGGGCTACAGCAGCCTGGACGGCGTCCGCTGGGTGCGCGGCGGAACGTGGACGCACTCGCTGCCCTCGCCCCGCATCGGCCTGGTGTCGATGGGCGGCGCCGGGCACACCGCGGAGTTCGACTCCGTGCGCACCTACCGGCTGGGCGGCGGGCGGCGGGCGGCGGGCGGCGGGCGCAGGGAGGCCGCGTGCGGAACGCCAGGCCGGTCGGGACGACCCTCCGGAGCGCCGGCGGCGCCGGCCGCATCACCGTGCGCGAGCAGCTCCCGCCCCGGCGGTGAGGGCGGGAAGCCGGGGCTATACTCCGCGAGCCCTCGCGCCGATGGCGGAATTGGTAGACGCGCCAGGTTGAGGGCCTGGTCCGGGATAACCGGGTGGAGGTTCGAGTCCTCTTCGGCGCATGACAAGGAAAGCCCGCGAGAGCGGGCTTTTTCTTTGTCGGCAAGGCGTTTGTCCAACGGGAGCAACACTCGGTGGAGAACGCCGTGAGAACAGGGTTGAGAACTGGAGAACACGATGTTCTCCAGACGGACCCGGCGGAGGAGCAGGACATGAGCGTGCATTTCGATGCGTCGCGACAACAGCACGCCGTGCGGTGGCGGCAGGAAGGCCGCAATCGGATACGGCGATTTCAGACCGAGGCGGAGGCCGTCGGCTTCGAGCGAGCGGTCAGCGGAGCTGAGCTACCGGGTTCGCCGGCCTCGTCCGTGGAGGCACGCCTGACGGAGCCGAGGCCAAACTCGCCGCCGTCCAGGACGGAGGTGTCGCCGTCGGCAGTGGCGTCTACGCCTATATGACCAAGCAGGGGCGGCGCTGGTACTTCAAGTACCGCCAGGCCGACGGCTCATCGTCCTCAAAGCGAGGGTTCACGAGCCGCCGCGCCGCGGTGCAGGCCAAGCAGGCGCTCGAGGAGAGCGTGCGCCGCGGTGAGGTCAAGATCTCGCGCGACACGTTCGCGCAGTACTGGGCTCGCTTCCTTCTCGCCAAGCGCCCGTACGTCACGGGCGGGACGCTGTTTGACTACACGATGCACGGCGAGAAGCGGCTGGTGCCGGCGTTCGGTGAGCGCAAGCTCTGCTCGATCGAGCGCGCCGACGTCCGCGCGTGGCTGGCGCAGATGGCTGATGTCGTCGAAGCGGGCGCGCTGGCGGCCAAGACGGTCAACAACGCGCTGACGCTGCTGTCGGTGTGCTTCAACCAGGCCATCGACGACGGGCTGATCGTGACGAACCCGTGCCAACGGATCAAGCGGCTGCCCGAGGCGACGTTCGAGAGGGACTTCCTGCGCCTGCACGAGATCGCGCCCTATCTCGCCGCCTGCCCCGACTACTATCGCGACCTCGCCGGGCTCCTCATCGGCGGCGGCTGCCGGGTCTCTGAGGCAATCGCGTTGCGCTGGCAGGACGTCGACCTGGGCGACGCCAGCGTCCGGATCAGCCGCCAGCGCGACCGCGTCTCCGACGCCACGACGCAGACCAAGGGCAAGCGCTTCCGCCGGGTCGACATCGGGCCCGGACTCACCGACGAGCTGCGGCGGCTGCGCGCCGCTCGCATGGCCGGCGGCACGGATGACGGCGGCTGGCTCTTTCTCTGCCCGCCGCCGGTCCGCGGACGCTACGTCGGACGCCTCGACCCCCGTTCCACCGAGCCGCAAGACCGTCTATGACTGGCATCTCGCGACGCTCCAAGACGCCGGCCTTCGCGCGATGCCGCTGCATTCCCTACGCCATACGGCCGCAGCGGCGTGGTTGGCGAGCGGGCAGCCGCTGATGTTCGTGCAGCGTCAGCTCGGGCACGCGTCGATCACCACCACCGAGCACCACTACGGGCACTTCGAGGCGACGTTCCTCAAGCACGCGGCGGCAGCCACGGAAGACATGATCCGCCGGGCCGGCCCGCAACCGGGCTGAACGGCACCGTACGGCATTCGGTCGGCGGCGAATCGAGCCAGTGCCGGCTCGGCGCCGCCGCGACCGGCTCGCGGTCAACGCTGACATGCACGCGGGCCAGGGCGATGCCCGCGCAGCCGCCCCGGTATCGGCACGCCATCGACTGCGGCCATCCCGACGCGGCAGCCACGGATCGAGGCTCCACTCGGGCAGGTGCTGCTTCGGCGCCCCGATTGTCGGCCGGCCCGGGCCGGCGTCACCCCTTCGGGGCTACGCGCGCCTGCGGCGCGTGACGCCGGCGCCGGTCCGGCCGCGTGGACGGGGCGCAAGCAGCCCCACGCCCCGGAAGGAGCCCACCGTGGCCAGCACCAGCACCGACCACCGCACCGAGCCGACGCGAGCGCCATCGCGGCTACGCGGCGATGAGGGCGAGCTGTTTGTCCGCCACCACCCGGGGTTGCTGCGCGCCGTGCGCGGCGCCGTCCGCGCCCCCGAGGAGCTGATCGAGGACGCCTGCGCGAACGCCTGGGCGATCCTGCTGCGCCGCCAGCCCGACCGCGGCGACACGCTGTTCGGGTGGCTGCGGACCGTCGCCGTCCACGAGGCCTACGCGCTCTCGCGCCAGCAGCGCCGCACGATCAGCCTCCAAGACCTCGGCGCCCACGACGGCGAGGACTGGGAGGCGTTCATCGCGAGCGGGCACACGCTGGAAGCGGCCATCGAGGCGCGGCGCGCACTCGGCGTGCTCGCCGCGCTGCCCGCGCGCCAGCGCGAGACGCTGGCCCTGGCGGTCGCCGGGTTCCGCTACGCGGAGATCCAGCGCCTGCGCGGCGACGTGAGCTACACGAACGTCAACAAGCAGGTCGTCAAGGCCAGGCGGCAGATCCGCGAGCTTGAGGCCGCGGCATAGAAGCACGAAGGAGGTGCGGCGTCGGGGCCGCACACCGCGGCATAGGCACGCGCGGCGTCCTTCAAGCGCGACGCAGCGGCAGATCCGCCCGCGCTGGGTTTCAGGCCAAAGCGTCACCTGTCGCAACACCCCAGCTCGTGCCGGCGAGTGGTCGGTATGCGACGTTCGCCGACTGCCGGATGTTCGGCACCTGCACCGGGGCGCCGTGCGGGCGCCGCGCGGTGGGTGCCGTCCGGCATCCAGCGCGCGGCGCCCCACGGCCCCGGTTGGGCTGCGTCCGGTCTGGATGGCCGGGCGCAAGTCGGTGGCGCCGCGTCTTGTCACTCGAGTGCCGCCCCGGCCTCGGGGTGGCGTGGAGGATCGCTGGATGAATCAGTACACGTGCATCGGCCGGCTGGGCGCCGACCCGCGGCTGCGCGGGCAGGACGGCCCAACGCCGGTTTGCCGGTTCCGGCTCGCCGTCGCGCCGAGCAAGCGCAACGACGAGGAGGCGTCGCCGTTGTGGTTCACGGTGACGGTGTTCGGCCGCCAAGCCGTCTCCTGCGCCCGCTTCCTCAAGCAGGGCAAGCAGGTCGCGGTCACCGGCCGCCTCGAGCCCGACCGCTGGACCGGGCGCGACGGCACGGTCCACGAGCACGTCGGAGTCATCGCGCACAACGTCGAGTTCCTCTTCGCCAGCCCCGCGGCCGGCGAAGCCCCCGAACCCGCCGGCCAGCGCGACGACTACCACCCCGAGCCGCAACGGACCCGACGGGCGCCACGCCCGCCAGGCACCGACCGGCCCGGCGCGCGCCGCATAACCCCCGGGGGCCGCGAGCACACCGCTCGCGGCCCCCACCCCCCTTCCAACTCGCCACCAGGACCCCATGCCCCGAACCGCTCTGCTCGTGCTCACCGCGGCACTCGCCGCGCTCGCGCTCCTACCCGCGACCACGGCGCACGCCGCGGCTCGCGGCTGCGGCACCGTCCGGCTCAACGACGGCGCTTCCGTCCACGTCCGCGTCCTCCGTGGACCGGTCCGCTGCACGACCGCCCGGTCGGCGCTGAAGCGCTACTTCAACTCGACCGCGCCGTGCGCCAGATCATCCTGCCTGCGAACCCTCGGACGGTGGACCTGCCAAACCGCCGGCTACCACGACTTCCCCCGCCTCGCGACCTGCAACCGCAAGCGCCGGCGGATCGCCGCGTACTCGCTGGCGGACTGACGCCGTGGAAGCGCGTTAGGCGTAACAGATCCGGCTCGGATATACCGTTGCGTCAGTGCTCCTATCACGTAGGATCGCTTGTGCAGCCGGCACCGCGCCGGAGTGCTCCTTCCACGCGAAAGGAGCAGCGCGTCGGGTCCAGTGCCCTTCGCATGGAAAGCGGGAGCGATGGTGCCCCCCGCAGTCCCGTCCGCTCAGTAGCTGAAGACCGTCCGTGCCTCGTCCCCAAGCCACTCCCACATCGGCGTGGCTCCAGCCAGGCGAGCGTTGGCGACGAAGGTGTCCTCGCCGATCTTGCGCGACTTCACGCAGATCGGGCATACCAGCAGCTCACCCCCGCCCTGCGCAAACTGCTCAAAAAGCCGCGCGAGCGGTGGGCATCCATCACAAGCGACGCCCTCGGCGTGACCTGGCAACGCTAGGCGTACGGCCTCCTTGGTCAGGAA
>Ga0136615_10000862_pt1 | contig 14174 bp, 19 predicted proteins | sample AntDrymUQ2882206_2_FD_106647 | JGI IMG/M metagenome (GOLD analysis project Ga0136615, IMG submission 106647) | Polar desert sand microbial communities from Dry Valleys, Antarctica - metaG UQ288 (22.06) | ecosystem: Environmental > Terrestrial > Soil > Desert | place: Antarctica: Dry Valley...
GGTCTGGAGGCCGTAGAAGGATGAGATCGGCATGGTCTAGGCCCTCAGGTCCAGGATCTTGTGGAGCGGGACGGGGGCGCCGGTCGCCGTGCCCGGAGCCGCCGGGGCGCCGCCGGGCTGGTAGCCCGCCTCGGGCTCGGAGCCGACCAGCCGCACTAGGTGCGAGAGGAACGCCAGCTCCTGGCGCATGAGCGCTCGGTTGATGCCGTGCTCGCGGGCGATCTCGGCGAGCAGGCCGCGCAGCTCGGACGAGCGCTCCCGCGCGGCGCGGGCGCCCTCGAGCGTGATCAGGTCGCACAGGCGCTCGAGCGTCACGTGCGGTGCCGCGACGCCGATCAGCGCGCCGGCGCCCTGCAGCAGCCGCGTGCGCTCCTGCTCGAGCCGGCCGCGCCGGCCCATCTCGGTCTGGATCTCGGCCAGCTTGCCGAGCACGCGCTCGGTGTCGCGGGCGCGGATCGCCTCGCCCTGGGCGAGCACGAGCCGGAGCAGCTGCTGCGCGGAGCCGATCTGGTTGTCGAGGTGGACGAGCAGCTCGGCCTCGAGCATCGGGTGGATCACGGCGCCGTCCTCGTGATGGTCGTGAACAGCAGCGGGGCGAGGCCAATGCCGCCGGCGCTCGCGAGCGCGTCGGTCAGCGCATCGCCGACGGCGTCGGCGCGCGGGCCCTCGCTCAGCGACGGGCTGGCCTTCGTCATCTCGCCGACGAGCTCGGAGAGCAACACGCGCTCGAAGCCCAGCGCGGCCTTGTAGGCCTGCTTGTCCTCGCGCGAGCCGGCGCGCACATCGCGTGGCAGCGCGGCGTCGGAGATCTGGGGCAGGCCCGTGAGCTCCACTAGCGCTTGACCCCGTTGGCGATCTCCCACATCTGGTCCTGCGTCTGGATCGCCTTCGACGTGAGCTGGAACGCGCGCTGCGACTCGATCATCGCGACCATGGCGTCGGCGACGTCCGTGTTGGACATCTCGAGCGCGCCCTGGGTGAGCGTCGTGCTCGCGGGCGCCCGGCCGGCGGGGCCCGACTGCGGCGTGACGAGGAAGGCGTTGTCGCCGACCGGGAGCAGGCCCTGGTTCGAGCGCACGGAGACGATGTCGAGGCGGCCGAGCGTGCGGCCTGCGACGCGCACGGTTCCGTCCGGACCGATCGCGACGCGGCCGGGGTCGGCGCCCTTCGGGACCGTGATGGCCGGCTGCAGGAGCCCGCCGGCCGACGTGGTCAGCTTGCCCGCGCCGTCGACGTGAAGCGAGCCGTCGCGCGTGAGCGCCTGGCGACCGTCGGGCAGGCGCACGCGCAGGAACCCGTCGCCCTGGAGGGCCACGTCGAGCGGCTGCTCCGTGTTCTGCAGGGTGCCCTGGGCGAAGCCGCGGCCCGCGTCCACGGCAGCGGCGCCGGCGCCGGTCCGAGGCCCCGCGGCCGACGAGCGTCCCGCCTGGGTGTAGACGAGGTCGTGGAAGCCGACGCGCACGTGCTTGTAGCCCGTGGTGTTGGCGTTGGCGAGGTCGTTGGCGACGGCGTCGAGACGCTGCTGCTGCGCAGCCATCCCCGCCGCGGCGGAGTTGAGTCCTTCGAGCATGCTTCCTTCCTTGGTCGGCCGGGGCCGGGGGAACTTGAGGCTGGGGCCCGACGCCTAGCCGGGGACCGTGCCGACCTGCGTCGCGGCCTTGGCGAGCGTCTCGTCGATCGTCTGGATGACCCGCTGGCCGGCCTCGAAGGCGCGGAGCGACGCGATCATGTCCACCATGGATCGCGCCGCGTCCGAGCCCGAGGCCTCCAGCGCGCCTGCCTGCACCTGTCCGGTGCCGGCCGTGCCGGCCGCCGTGCCGGTCACGAGGTTGCCGCCGTCCTTGCGCGGGTTCTCGAGGCGCGTGACCTCGAGCGCCCGCGGGTCGACGCGGCCGTCGTCGTCGACGCGCACGGTGCGCCCGCCGCGACCCAGCACCGGGTCGCCCTGGGCGGTCACCAGCATCCCCTGCGGGGAGACGGTGAACTGCCCGTTGCGCGTGTAGCGCACGCCGTCCGCCGTCCGCACGCCGAAGAACCCCTCGCCGGTGATGGCGAAGTCCAGGGGCTCTCCCGTGTCGCGGCTCGGCTTCGGCGTGAAGTCGGTCTCGATCGTGTCCACCTGCACCGCGGTCGACTGCGAGCCGACCGTCGCCCCGGAGACCCGGTTGGCGAGCAGCAGGGCGCCGAACTCGCTCTGGGCGGTCCGGTCGGCCTTGTAGCCGGGCGTCGCGGCGTTAGCCAGGTCGTTGGCGATCTGGTCCTGCCGGATCTGCTCCGCGAGCATTCCCGAAGCGGCGATGTAGAGGCCACGGTCCACGAGCGGGGTAGTCGGCGCCCGCCGTCGCGGCTTGAGGGAGCCTGCGATCCTCTGGAACCGCATGATCGAGCGGGTGGCCCTCGACGCGCTGCTGCTGCGCACCCAGCTGCCGGAGCTGAGCCTCCGGGAGGGGACGAGCGTCGTCGCGCGGGTGGCCTCGCGCGGCGAGGCGCACGGCGTGATCGTGCTCGCGGGCATCCCCCTCACGGCCACCCTGCCGCCGGAGGTCCAGGCCGGCCAGACGCTGCACCTGCGGATCGCCGAGGTCACGCCGGAGCAGGTGACGATGAGGCTGGGCGCGCCGCCGATCGCTCCCCAGCCGCCGGCGCCGCTCGAGCCGCGCGCCGCGCAGCTGGCCGTCGAGGACCCGCCGCGCCGCGGCGCCGGCGGTGAGGAGAGCGCGACGGTCGCCCTGTCCTTCGACTCCGCGGTGCTCGGACGGCTCGACCTGCGGATCGACCTCGCGCGCGGGACCGTGAGCGCGACGGTCGCCGCCCCGCCCGGCGCCGCGCTCGAGCTGGCGAGCGCCCGAGCCGGCCTGCTGGAGCGCGCCCTGGCCGAGACGACCGGCCGCACCGCCCAGGTGCGCGTCGCGCCGCGCCGCGACCCCTTCGACGCCTATGCCTGAGGGCCGCCGGGTCACCGCCCTGCGCTACGAGGGCGAGGGGGCGCCGAAGGTGGTCGCCTCCGGTCGCGGGCACGTCGCCGAGCGCATCCTCGCGGCCGCGCAGGCGGCGGGCGTGCCCGCGCGCGAGGACCCGCAGCTGGCCGCGGCGCTGGGCGGGCTGGCACTCGGTCAGGAGGTCCCCGAGGAGCTGTGGCTGGCGGTCGCCGAGGTGCTCGCGTGGGCCTACGGGCTCGAAAAGGCGGCAGATACCCCGAATCGGTGATGTTGGGGGCTGGACCCTAGGCCGATACCACCATCGTCCACCGCCGTAGCACCACCGTCCAGGAGCATCCCCACCGCCATGAAGACCGCCGCCACGCCGAGCCGCAAGAGGATCTCCCCCGAGGACGCCCTCGCGCTCTGGCGCGAGTACAAGACCACCGGTGACGTCCAGGCCCGCAACCGCCTGGTCATGACCTACGCCCCGCTGGTCAAGTACATCGTCTTCAAGAAGGTCCGCGAGCTGCCGGCGCGGTGCGAGGTCGAGGACTTCATCTCCTGCGGGCTCGAGGCGCTGATCGCGTCGATCGACCGCTACGACCCGGAGAAGGGCGCGACGCTCGAGCAGTTCGCCTGGACGCGGATCCACGGCGCCGTGCTCGACGAGCTGCGCCGGCAGGACTGGGCGCCGCGCTCGCTGCGCCGCTGGGAGCGCGACATCGCCAAGGCGCGCGAGGGATTCACGTCGCTGCACGGCCGGCGCCCGACGCGCGAGGAGCTGGCCGAGATGCTGGCGATCACGCCCGAGGAGCTGCGCCGCCGCCAGGACGACATCGCCGTCTCCGACGTCACCTCGCTCAACACGCTCGTGATCTCCGACGACGAGACGACCGTCGAGCGCATCGACACGCTCGCGGCGACGGACGCCCGGCTCGACCCCGAGCAGGCCGCCGCCTCCCAGGCCGCCAAGGACAAGTTCCGCCGCGCCTTCGACACGCTGCCGCAGCGCGAGCGCGAGGTCGCCGTCCTGCTCTACGTCAAGAACCTCACGCTGCGCGAGATCGGGGACATCCTCGGCGTCTCCGAGAGCCGCGTCTGCCAGATCCACTCGCAGCTCAAGAAGACGCTCAAGCAGCAGCTGTCCGACGACGCGCTCCTGTTCTCCGCCGTCGGCTAGCCCGCGTAGCTCAAGTCCGCCCGGCGGCGGCCGATGAGGTAGGAACCATGACCTTCGAGATCGGTCAGCTCAGGTTCCAGCCGGCGCTGCCGGCGCCGGCCGTCGCGTCGGGCGCCCCGCCCGCGCCCGCGGCCGCGCCCGCGGCCGCGCAGGACCGCACGGACGTGATCCCCGCGAGCCCGCCGGCGGAGGCGCTGGACGAGGTCTACGGCGCGTGGATGCGCGCGGGCGAGCTCGCCGCGGAGAACCGCGAGCTGCACTTCGCCAAGGACGCGGCCAGCGGCCGCGTGATCATCCAGGTGCGCACGCTCGACGGCGAGGTGCTGAAGACGATCCCGCCGTCCCGGGGCCTCGCGGTGCTGGCCGGGGCGGAGCTCTAGGCCATGGCCGGACTCGCCCTCTCCGGGCTCGTGTCGGGCGTCGACACCGCGGGCCTGATCGACCGCCTGATGGAGCTGGAGCGCCAGGGGCAGAAGCGCACCCAGTACCGCCAGAAGCACGTCTACGCGCAGGCCAACGGCCTGCGCGACATCAAGTCGAAGCTCGCCGTGCTCAAGTCGGCCTCCGTCGCGCTGCGCGACGGCGCGACGTGGTCGGAGAACCAGTCCGTCGCCTCCGCCGACGCCGCGCGCGTCGCGGCCACGCGCACCGGCGGCGCCCCGATCGGGACCTACGGCGTACGCGTCACTCAGCTCTCGTCGTCGGCCCAGAAGACCTACACGTGGGCGGGTGGCGCCGCGCCGACGACGCTGACGCTCGACGACACCGACGGCGCCACCGCTCCGCTCACGCTCGACATCGGCGCCAACGCGACGATCGCAGACGTCGCGGCCGCCATCAACGGCAGGAGCGGCTCCCCGGTCTACGCGGCGGTCGTCGGCGGCGACAAGCTCGTGGTCTCCGCCCGCGCCACGGGCGCAGCGGCCGACTTCTCGGTCACGGGCGCCGCGCTCAGCGCCGTCCAGAAGACCTTTGAGTGGACGCCGGGAGCGGCGACGTCCCTCACGCTCGACGACGCGGACGGCGGCACGCCGGCGCTGAGCCTCGCGATCGCCGCGGGCGCCACCGTGGCCGACGTCGCCCAGGCCATCAACGACGAGGCCGGCGCGCCGGCGACCGCCGCGGTCGTCAACGGCAAGCTCGTGCTCTCCGGGACGGCGCCCGGCGCGGCGCGCGAGTTCAGCCTCGCCGGCCTGAACCTGCGCCCGACGCACCCGATCGCCGGCAAGGACGCGAAGTACTTCCTCGACGGCGACGCCACCGAGTACTCGAGCCCGACGAACACGGTGGCCGACGCCATCCCCGGCGTCACCCTCACGCTCAAGGGCACGACCACGGACAGCGTCGGGATCACGGCCGGCGCCCCCGCGCTCGACCAGGAGCTGGTCAAGAGCCGGATCCGCGCCTTCGTCGACGCCTACAACGCGGTGGCCACGCTCGCGCGCACCGAGCTGGCGGAGAAGAAGGTGCTCAACCCCGTGTCGGACTTCCAGGCCGGCCAGGGCGCGCTCTACGGCGACACCGGCCTGATCGCCATGCAGTCGCGCCTGCGGCTCGCGATGGGCGAGGGCTATGCAGGCGTGGGCAACCTGGCGACGACGGACGAACTGGCCGACATCGGCATCTCCAGCGGCAAGGTCGGCTCCTCGGTCGAGCAGGCCAAGCAGGGGCTGCTGCGGATCGACGAGACCAAGCTCTCCGCTGCGGTCGCCGCGGACGCGCAGGCGGTCCGGCGGCTGCCGATCACGTGGACCGACGTCGGGTACTCCATCCGGCGCAGGACCTCGGCGTGCCCCGGCGCGAAGACGAGGTTGGCGTCGACCGCCGCGTAGGGCTCGAACAGCCCGTCGTAGTCGAGCGTCGGGTTCGCGCCGTGGGGATAGAGCAGCACCTTCGCGCCACGGGCCTTGTGGAAGTCGATCAGCTCGCGATAGCCGTAGCGCGGCGTGTCGACGTCGATCAGCAGCACGTCGGCGGTCGCGTCCTGCGCCACGATCACGTGGCCGGCGGCCGCGAGCGCCCCGCACAGCGCGGTCGCCTTGCCGAAGTGGTTCCGGACGGCGATCTTGAGCGGGCGGGGCCTCATCGTCTCCGTCATCGGCGCGCCGGCGGGCGAGTTGAGGTCTGCGCGCGAACGGGTACGCGCCTCGTGTGGCCGAGCCCCGGACCGACGAGCTGCGCGTCGAGCAGATCCAGCGCGAGCGCGAGGAGCACGCCCGCGCCCGTGACGCCGACCAGCCGCCGGAGAAGCGCGCGCACGACCGGCGCGCCGAGCGGGCCGCCTACCTCAAGGCGAAGCTGGACGAGCGCGCGGAGTCCGAGGAACGGGTAGGACGCGACGCATGAGCGAGGACTACGAGAAGCAGGCCGACGCGGCGGAGCGCAAGCTCGCCGACATGGAGGAGCGCTCCGATCAGGTCGAGGAGCGCATCGACGACACGCGCAAGGACTGGGAGGCGAAGGTCGCCGACCCGGCCGTGCCGGGCGCGGGCGGCGATCCCGAGCGCGCCGAGGAGGGCGGCCGTCACCCGGAGACCGCCTACCCCGCCAAAGGCTCCGACGAGGAGCTGTCCGAGCCCGACCCGGCCGCCTAGCCCCTCCTGCACATAAGCGTCCATATGACGCTTATGTGCAGGGTCGGAGGCCGCGCAGCTCGGCCACCGGGGTGTCCCAGCCCGCGCGCAGGAGCGGGAACAGCGCCTCGGCCTCGGCCTGCAGGTGGAAGCTCCCGCCCGGCGGCTGGGGCGTGCGCGGGGCCCGGCCGGCACGGATCGCGGGCCAGCTTTCGCGGAACAGCGCCTCGATCTCCTCCCGCAGCACCGCGTGCGTCGTGGCCAGCGTGCCGCCGGGGTCGAGCCGCAGCTCGCGCTGCGCGATCAGGTCGCCGGTGTCGACGCCGGGGTCCATGTGGTGGATCGTCACGCCCTTCGGCGTGCCCTCCACCCAGCTCCAGAAGTTCGGGTCCGAGCCGCGGTTCCAGGGCAGCAGAGAGATGTGCAGGTTGACCGGCGCGCCGGGCAGCCGGTCGAGCACGGCCGCCGGCAGGATGCGCGGGTACCTGTAGGACACGAGCCGCTCGAACCCGCTCGCGAACGCCGCGTCGACCGGCTCGAGCGTCGTCACCACGTCGTCGCCCTGGGCGCGCAGCCACGGCTCCAGCGGGCTGTCGGGCCGGGCGAGCAGCAGGACGCGCACCGGCGTCAGATCGTCTTCTGGCGCACGTGAGCGTTGAGCGCGACCAGCTCGGGGCTCGTATCGAGCAGCGCGATGGCCGCCGCGAGCGAGACGATCTCCCCGGGCACGTAAAGGCGCTCGTAGAGCGCGCGCGTCAGCGCCATGTCCTCCGGCGTGTCGACGGTCAGGCGCAGATCGGGCCGGGCGAGCGGCGCCGAGGCGGGGACGCGCTCGAGCCGGAAGCGCTCGGGGTGCTCGTAGACGTACTCGTCGACGTGCTCGCGGTGGTGCGGCTCGCGCCCGTCGCGCCACGACGCCTCCAGGGCGCCGAGCGCGAACGCCTCGACGCCGACGCCGATCGGCGTCTCGCCGCCCCAGACCGTGATGTTGTGCGTGTAGTCCGCGCCCGTGGCGAGGTGGTGGGCGATCACGCGGTCGCCCTCGCCGGGATCCACCAGCGGGCAGTCGGCGGTCACGCGGATCACGTGTTCGGCGCCGGCCTCCCGTGCGGCCTGCACGTAGCGGTCGAGCACGTCGTCCTCGGATCCGCGGAACACGCGCCAGCCGCGCGCGGCGCCCAGCGCCTCGATCGGGTCGTCGCCGGCCAGCGTGCTCGTCGCCACGATGGTCGCGTCCGACCGCGTCATGGCGTCGCAGCGCTCGACCACGTGGGCGAGCAGCGGGGCGCCGGCGACGTCCATCAGGACCTTGCCCGGCAGCCGGGTGCTTCCCATCCGCGCCTGGACGATCGTCGCGACGGTCACGGCTCGGGCTGCCCGCTCGACAGGATCTCGAGCGACGCGTCGCCGCAGTTGAACAGCAGGTCGACGATCGACAGGTACGGCTCGAACGCGCCGTGCAGCTGCGGGTAGACCGGGTGCCGGTAGTCCTGGAAGGCGACCTCGATCCCGGCCGCCGCGAACGCATCGACGTCGGCGTAGTCGCGGCCGAGCGCGCCGAACACGTAGCGGTCAGCGCCGAGCGTCCGGCACATGTCGAGCACCAGTGCGGACTTCGTCCCCTGGAAGTCGTGGTCGGAGGCGCGCTCGAACGCGACGTCGATCCCAAGCGTGTCGAGGAACCAACGCAGCATGTGGTCGTCGAGCGCGGCGAGGTGCGTCCACTCGCGGCTGTAGACGTCCTCGAAGAAGTCGCGGTAGTCGGCGAAGTGCGGCGCCTTGGCGTAGCTCAGCTCGAGCGAGCGCAGGTGCTTGCGCTGCCACGGCGAGCGGTTGTCGATCTCGATCTCGTCGAGCGCCTTGTCGCGGTGGCCCTTCTTGTGCACCGGCACGCTGAGCCAGATCGGCCCGTTCGCGGTCTTGACCCGGTTGCGGTTGTTCCAGTCCTTCGGGAGGTACTGCACGCGATCGAAGGACACGAAGCGATCGGCGAGCGAGATCTTGTGGAAGAGGCCCACCCAGGGCAGGTAGACGGGCTGGTGGGCGGTGAGGACCATGGGCCGGAGGGCGGGCCTATGATAGGCGCCCCCCCATGGAGAGCATCGTCGCCCTCGACCGCAGGATCGGGCCCGGCGCGCCCTGCTTCGTGGCCGCCGAGGTGGGCCTCAACCACAACGGCGACCTCGACCGTGCGCACGCGATGATCGACGCCGCCGCCGATGCGGGCGCCGACGGCGTCAAGTTCCAGAACTTCCGCACGGAGGACTTCATCCGCGACCGCTCGGTCACCTACGAATACGTCTCCGAGGGCCGGCGCGTGGTCGAGTCGCAGTACGACATGTTCAAGCGCTACGAGCTGCCGGCCGCGGCGTGGCACGAGCTGCGCGACCACTGCGTCCGGCGCGATGTGGTCTTCTTCTCGACGCCGACCGGCGAGGACGGCCTGGATGAGCTGGTGGCGATGGGCGCCCCGCTGCTCAAGAACGGCTCGGACTACCTCGGTCACCTGCCGCTGATCCGGGCGATGGCGCGCAGCGGGATCCCGACCGTGCTCTCGACCGGCATGGCGACGCGCGCGGAGGTGCGCACGGCCGTCGAGGCGTATCGCGGCGGCGGGGGGCGGGAGCTGCTGCTGCTGCACTGCACATCGTCGTACCCGACGCCGGCCGAAGACGTGAACCTGCGCAAGATCCCCGCCCTCGCGGAGGAGTTCGACTGCCCCGTCGGGCTCAGCGACCACACCGACGGTGTCCTCGCCGCCGCCGGCTCGGTGGTGCTCGGTGGCTGCTTCGTCGAGAAGCACTTCACGCTCGACCGCGCCCTGCCCGGGCCCGATCACCGCTTCTCGGCCGGCCCCGAGGAGCTGCGCGCGCTGGTCGGCGCGGTGCGCACGATGGAGGCGAGCCTCGGCAGCGACCGGATCGAGCCGGCGCGGTCGGAGCTGCCGGGCCGTGCCGACTTCCGGCTCTCGTGCGTCGCCGTCGCCGACCTCGCGGCCGGGCACGAGGTGACCGACGCCGACGTCGAGTTCCGCCGCCCGGGCACCGGCCTGCCGCCCGGCGAGGTCGGGCGGCTGCTCGGCCGCCGGCTGGTGCGCGGCGTCGCGGCCGGCGCGGTGCTCACCGCGGACACCGTCGAATGAGCGTCGTCGAGCAGGTGCGCGTCCCGCACTCGCGCCCGTTCGTCGGGGAAGCCGAGGCGGAGGCCGCCGCCGCCGTCGTGCGCTCGCGCGCGCTGGCCGCCGGCGCGGTCGCTGCCGAGGTCGAGGCGACGTGGCGGGAGTGGACCGGCACCGCGGCTGCGGCCTGCGTGGCGAGCGGCGTCGGCGCGCTCCGGCTCGGGCTGTGGGCGCTGGGCGTCGGCCGCGGCGACGAGGTGATCGTGCCCGCCTACAGCTGCGTGGCTCTGCTCAACGCGGTGCTCGTGCTCGGGGCGACGCCGGTGCTCGCCGACGTCGTCGCCGACGAGTGGACGCTCGACCCGGACGACGCGGCGGCGCGCGCGACCGGCCGCACGCGGGCGGCGATCGCCGTCGACCTGTTCGGCATGCCCGCGCGCCTGGACGCGCTCCGGGCGCTCGAGGTCCCGCTGCTCGAGGACTGCGCGCACGGGATCGGCGGCCGCACCGCCGCGGGCCCGTTCGGCGGCGGCGGCGACGTCTCGATCGGGTCCTTCTACGCGACGAAGATGATCGCCGGCGGCGAGGGCGGCATCCTCGCCGCGCGCGACGCCGCCCTGGTGGAGCGGGTGCGCGGTGCGCGCGACTACGGCGACCAGCTGCCCGGCCCCCACAAGCTCAACGACAAGCTGACCGACGTCGAGGCCGCGATCGTGCGCGAGCAGCTGCGCCGCCTGCCCGACATGCTCGCCCGCCGTGCGGCGCGCGCCGCCCGCTACGCCGAGGCGCTGGCGCCGCTGGCGGGCGCCGGGCTCGCCGTGCTCCCGCCCGACGCGCCGGGCCGGATCTGGTACCGCTACGCGATCCGGCTGACCGCCGGCTCCGCCCTGGACGTGTGCGAGCGCATGGCCGCCCGCGGCGTCCGGGTCGAGGCGCCCGTGTGGGACCTGCGCGGCGCCGAGCAGTGGAGCCCCGGGCTCGCCGTGACCGCCGCGGCGTTCGACCGCGTCGTCTCGCTCCCGCTCTATCCCGACTTGTCGGAGGACGAGCAGGCGCTCGTGGCCGGCGGCCTCCGGGAGGTGCTGGGCCTGTGAGCGGCGACACGGCCCACATCGCCGCCTACTACGACCGGCTCGTCGACCGCTACGGGCACGATCCGCGCGCCGTCGACGCGTCCTCGCGCGCGACGCTCGACGTCCGCTACCGCGTGCTCGGCGACGTCGGCGACATGCGGGGCAAGCGCGTGCTCGAGGTCGGCTGCGGCTTCGGCGACCTCGGCGCGCACCTGCGCGAGCGCTACGCGGACGTCGCCTATCGCGGCGTCGACCTCGCGCCGCGGATGATCGAGGAGGGGCGCCGTGCGCACCCGGAGCTCGACCTCGAGGTCGCCGACGTGCTCGACCTCCCCGCGGGCGAAACCTATGACTTCGTGGTCGCCCAGGGCATCTTCTACAAGCTGCGCGACGCGCCCGAGCAGCGGATGCGCGCGCTCGTGGAGCGCATGTTCGCGCTGGCCGGCGAGGCGGTCGCGTTCACCGCCATCAGCGCCTGGGCCGCGGAGCGCGATCCGGGCGAGTTCCACGTCGACCCGGCCGCCGTGCTCGCCCTCGGGCGCTCGCTGACGAAGGCGGTCGTGCTGCGCCACGACTACCATCCCGGCGACCTGGCGGTCTACCTCTACAAGCGGGGCTGGCGATGAGCGGCGAGGACGCCTACCGGTTCGAGGCCAACACCCGCACGGAGGAGGAGCTCGGCTACGCGGGCGGCCTCGAGCGGCTCCTGCGCGACAGCGGCTACTCGCACGTCGAGCGGATGATGAACTTCCCGCTCTACGCGCCGCGGCAGGACGTCGCGCGCTTCCTGGTCAAGCACGAGATCTTCCGGCGGGTGCTGCACGTCCAGGGCTCCGTGGTCGAGTGCGGGGTGTTCTTCGGCGGCGGCCTGATGACGTGGGCGCAGCTCAGCGCTATCTACGAGCCGGTCAACCACCAGCGCCGGGTGATCGGCTTCGACACGTTCGAGGGCTTCCCGGACATGGCGGGGAAGGACAGCGGCGCCGAGTCCGGCGAGGCGCACGCCGGCGGGCTGGCGATCGACTCGCACGCCGAGATCACGCGGGCGGCGGCGCTGTTCGACGCCAACCGCCCCGTCGGCCACATCCCGAAGGTCGAGCTCGTCCGCGGCGACGCGACGCTGACGATCCCGCGCTACCTCGAGGAGAACCCGCACCTCCTGATCAGCCTGCTCTACCTGGACTTCGACATCCACGCGCCGACTGCCGTGGCGCTCGAGCACCTCCTGCCACGGATGTGCAAGGGGTCGGTCCTCGCCTTCGACGAGCTGAACCTGCGCGACTGGCCGGGCGAGACGGTGGCGCTGCTCGAGTCGCTCGACGTCCGCCGGCTCGCGCTCGAGCGCAGCCCGATCGGGTCGACGATCTCCTGGGCGCAGCTCGACGGGCCGCTGCGCTGAGCGGCGCCGTCGTCATCCTCGCCGACGCGGCGCCCGACGTCGGCCTGGGCCACGTCAGCCGCTGCTCGGCGCTCGCGGTCGCCTTGGGGGCGCTCGGCGTCGAGGTGCGCTGCCTCGCGCACGGGGCCGCCGGGCCGCTGGAGCGCGACGGCATCGCCTGGGAGCCGGTGCCCCTGGGCGCAGCCGTGCCGGCGGGCGCGGTCGCGGTGCTCGACGGCGCCGCGACGGCGCACGGGCGGAAGGTGGTGCGCTTCCATGACGGTGGCTCGCTCGCGCCGGGCGCCGCCCTGGTGATCGCCCCGATCGCCGCGCGCGTCGAGGCCGGCGGTGCGGAGTGGCTCGGCGGGCTGGAGCACGCCTGCCTGCGCGCGATGTTCTGGGACCTGCCGCCGGCGCGGGTCCGCCCGCAGGTGCGGCGCGTCCTGGTCACCACGGGCGCGGGCGCGGACGGCGACGCGCTCGCCGAGTCGCTCGCCGGCGCGCTGCCGGCCGCCCTCCCCGGCGCGGAGATCGGGGTGGTGCGCGGCCCGTTCTCCGCACTGCGCGCGCCGGAGGGTGTGGCGCTGCTCGACGCGCCGGCGTCCCTCCGGACCCCGCTGCTCGACGCCGATCTCGTCGTCGCGACCGCCGGCCAGACGTCGCTGGAGGCCGCGGCGTGCGGCACCCCGGCCGTCCTCGTCGCGCTGGACCAGCCTCAGGCGGAGCAGGCGGAGCGTCTCGCCGCCGCCGGCGCCGCGGTGGTCGCGCGCCCGGAGGACGCCGCGGCCGCAGCCGTTGCGCTCGCGTCCGACGCCGCCGCCCGCGGGCGGATGGCCGCCGCCGGCCAGGCCGCCGTGGACGGCTGCGGTGCGCTGCGCGTCGCCGAGCGCATCGGCGCGCTCAGCCCGTAGGCCCGCGCACGCGGCCCGGGTCGTCCGTCACCGTGCCGATCCGGCGCGTTCCGGGATGGTGGCCGTCCAGCAGCGCGACGGCGTCGTCCGCCGCCGCCGCCGCCACGACGGCGACGAAGCCGCAGCCCATGTTGAACACGTCGTACAGCTCCGCCTGGCTCACGCCTCCGTGCTCGCGGATCAGGTCGAACACCGGCGGGACGGGCAGCGGGGCCTCGACCGCGAAGCCGACCGCATTGCTGAGGCGCCGCAGGTTCGCCAGCCCGCCGCCGGTGATGTGCGCGAGACCGTGGACGGGCAGCCCCGAGCGCAGGAGCGCGAGCACCCCGCGAACGTAGATGACCGTCGGCTCGAGCAGCGCGTCGGCGACGGACGCGCCGCCCAGGGCGGGCGGGCGGGCGTCGAGCCCGAGCGGCTCGAGCACGCGGCGCGCGAGCGTGTAGCCGTTGGAGTGCAGCCCGCTCGACGGCAGCCCGATCAGCGCGTCGCCGGGCGCGCAGGCGGCGCCGGTCACGACGCGGTCGAGCGCGACGGTCCCGAAGCAGGCGGCGGTCAGGTCCAGGCCGGTCGGCGACGGGTGACCGCGGATCAACTCGGGGAGCACGGCCACTTCGCCGCCGGGGATCTCCACGCCGGCCTGCTCGGCGCCGGCCTTGAGCCCGCGCGCGATCGCCGCGAAGACCTCCGGGTCCGTCTGCTCGACCGCGAGGTAGTCGAGCACGGCGATCGGCTCTGCGCCGACGCAGACCACGTCGTTGACGTTCATGGCCACGCAGTCGATGCCGACCGTGTCGTAGCGGCCGCTCGTCTCGGCCACGATCAGCTTGGAGCCGACGCCGTCGGTGCCGACCGCGATGCCCAGGTTGGGGGCGACCTCGAGCACCGCGGCGTAGTGGCCGGGCAGCGGCACGACGCGTGACGCGCGGCCGGTGTCGATCGTGCGCAGCACGTCCACGAGGCCGCGGATCGCCCGGTCGGCCGCGCCCACGTCGACCCCGGCCTGCGCGTAGAGGTCCGTCA